>Ga0315294_10004496_pt1 | contig 15219 bp, 13 predicted proteins | sample YL17G13_40_MG_FD_203626 | JGI IMG/M metagenome (GOLD analysis project Ga0315294, IMG submission 203626) | Sediment microbial communities from Yellowstone Lake, YNP, Wyoming, USA - YL17G13_40 | ecosystem: Environmental > Aquatic > Freshwater > Lake > Sediment | place: USA: Wyoming | collected... | reverse complement strand
AAAGGCTCATCGAGTCGATACATGACATCTGCAGGAGGAAGAAATTCCTGTACGTGAGCGAGGTCATGTCATGAAAAAGGCCAGACTGATACTCGTGGGGTTCGGAAAAATCGGGCGGGGAGTTGCGGAAAGCATAGTGAAGAAGAGATCTCACCTCATGAGCCTGGGCTATGACCTCAAGGTCGTCGCCGTCTGCGAAGTCAAAGGGTGCGTCGTCGACGAGAAGGGAATCGACCTGAAGAGGATGCTCTCAGGCGAGACCCGGTGGGGTTCTAGGAAGACGGTCGACGTAATATCGGGGATGGAAGCTGACATCGTAGTCGAAATGACCCCAGGCAACATCCGGGACGGCGAGCCTGGACTGTCCCACATCAAGGCCGCGCTGAAGGCCGGCAAACACGTCGTCACATCGAACAAAAGCCCGCTCGCAGTCGCATATCACGAGCTTCAACGGCAGGCATGCAAAAACGGCCTTGAGCTTAAGTTCGAGGCCACTGTTGGGGGGGCAATCCCCGTAATCAACACCTGCCGAAGCGAGCTTAGGGCCAACGGCATAATGAACATCTACGGCATACTCAACGGCACGACCAACTACATACTCTCGAAGATGAGCGAGGAGGGCGTGGAGTTCAAGGTCGCGCTCAAGGAAGCCCAGAGCCTCGGCCTCGCCGAGCCTGACCCCTCATACGACATCAAAGGCATCGACTCCGCGGTGAAGCTGGTGATACTCGCGGACGCCATCATGGGGGAGGACATAAGACTCAAGGACTTGAACGTCGTCGGGGTGGACAGCATAACCTCTGACGCGGTGGAGCTTGCGAAAGACCACGGCTTCGTAATCAAGCTCGTCGGAGACGTCGCCGCAAGGGAGGTAAGCCCGAGACTCATACCTGTCGAACACCCGCTGAACGTCCCAGGGAACCGCAACGCCATACTCGTCGAAACAGACCTCGCAAACGACATAACGTTGATAGGAGCAGGCGCAGGCCCGAAGGAAACATCAAGCGCCGTGCTCGGGGACATACTGGACGTCGCAGACAGGCTGTAAGAATAATGGCCAAGAAGAGGGCGAGAAAAGGCAAAGATGCGATAGCGGCCCTAAAAGCGCTTTTCCTTCTTTGCGCCGCAGCATACGTTGCCGTCAACTACCCGATATGGGTTGACGACATCCCAGCGGGCTGGGAAAACTGCATAAGATACGCCGGAGAAGGCAGCCTCTACCGAGGCCAACCCTACTGCAACAAAGGCCCGACAGTATATTATATTGGGTGGGCTGTCTCATCGGTCCTTGGAATGAGTCGCCTGTGGCTTGGGATGGCTTACATCAAAATCGCCCTGCTTGCAGCGGTCTTCCTTTGGACTTACGGGCTGATTCGGAAGCCCGACATCCATCTGACCGCGCTGCTTTTCATCGTCTTAATCTACCCCAACGCAGCGGACAAACCAGATTCCCTCCTGGCCACAGCCCTCTTCCTTTCGGGTTTCCGCGTCCAGTTCCGGACCCGCCCGAGGAACTGGCAGTATCTTACGGGAGCATGCTATGCGCTGGCGCTTGCCGTGAAATACACCGTCTTATACCCGATAGCGCTCCTTTTCATCGCCCACCTTCTCATCAACCGGAAAAAACTCAATGATGCTTTTTTCGACTGCGCGAAGACCGCATCGCCGGCAATCGCAGCCTCAGCCGCATTGTACGTCATCTTCCCGAACATATGGGCGTACACGGTCGAGGGCCACATCCTGGACCCGGCCATGTCCACCTTCGAGGCGTTTAAAGTCGTTTTCCTCTCATGGGACATCAACACGCTGGCAATGTGCGCATACGTTGTGGCCTCGGCATATGCGCTCTACTCTTGGAGGCTTGACACGGACGACAGACTGCACATCCTGCTGCCCATGGTTTGCATCCCGCTTATGACAGTCAACCTCACAAAATCCTTGGGCACATACTCCCTGACGGGGCAGTACGCCCTCCCCCTCTATCCGTTCCTGGCGTCTGCAGCCCATATCGTCAGGAGGGATGACAAGACCCTCTTTGCCGCATTCACCGCCGTCGCGCTGATTTACCCCGGAGTCGGAGGCAGCATATTTTCAGGGGAGCGGACCAAGTATCTTTCAAAAGACCGGCAAGAGCTGGACCGGCTGGTCGGGTCCGGGTTCGCAATACTCCCAGCGCCCAAGAGGGCCCTTCTCTTCGAATCCGGGTCGGACGATATCGGCGAGATTGGAAGAATCGGGGAAAGCGAATTCTTCAAACGATGGGGTTGGGAGGTGCCGAAGGGGAGGAACATGTTCATCAAACCGGGCGGCGAATTCACCACGCCCGAAGACCCGTACTGGGCGCCGAGGCTCAGGAAAATCCTCAACATCTCGGACGAATACCAATTCGGGGAAATCGGCCTCTCGCCCGAGGAGGAAAACGTGAAGGGGGAGATTATGGCGGGCAGATACGACGTCATCGTAAATACGCCCAAGTCTTGGATGACGACGACGAGAATCCTCCACAGCATCGGAGACGAGAAACTAAGGGGTTATTGCGAGCTCTACGTGCCCGACTTCCTACACCAAGGCAACGGCAGGGAATACAAGAAGGCCATATACGACAACTGGACGATATGCGAGAATGCCATGGAAAGCGTAGCAAAACATTACCTCGCCATCTACGACAGCGTGTGCGAAAAAAGCAGGAGAGCGGCTGAGATTGTGAAGATGGTCAACTACAAGAACGGCTTCCTCATAGACAAAAACTGCCTCGAGTCGAGGGACGTGGAGAAAAACACCGCCGAACGGGGGCCGCAGGCGTTCGACATCGTCATGATGGCCCTATCGGCAGTGGTATTGCTGCTTTTTGCGAGAGCCGATTGATCTGTCTATTTTCCACCCTCCGTCCGGTAGTATTCCCTGCACGATTCCGGGATTTCGTCTAGGCTGTGGAACTTCGGAGGGGCGTATTTTCCGTAGTCCGGGAGTATGACCTTCACCGTTGTAGTGGTGGTCGAGGTGGTCCTCGTATTTGACGTTGTGGAAGTCGTGGTGGAGGTCGAAGTCGAGGTCGTTTCGGTCGTGGAGGTTGTTGTGGAGGTTGTTGACGTGGTCGAAGTCGTGGTTATGGTCGACGTGGTCGAGGACGTCGCCTTCGGTTCGATGAGGTAGACCGCGGAAAGGCCTGTGGACATCAGAGCCAACACTACCAGCATCGTGAACATCAAAAGGCCGGTTATGCGGATGGACCTCTTCGACATATTATCCCCCAGGGGGGACATATTATCGAGGATGGAAATAAATGCAGATAAGCTGTTTTACGGCTGGGAAGGCCCTGATTCACGGGGATACCGGAGGTAGGAGCCGAAATCCGAACCTCGACGTGTGGGCGATTACCGGCCGGACCACCGCTATGTGCCGCACTTGCACTTGTCCTTGCATTTGCCCTCAGCCAACGCGACGCATGATGCCCGCCACATCGTTTTGCAGCAGTATTCGTCTTCTTTGCAGACGCATTTCCTGCAGTCGTCTGACCTGACGCCCTGCACGTTATTCGGGCCAGAGCATCCGGGAGTGGAGTGGGCGGCGCAGCAGTCTACCGGGCAGGGCAGACCACAATATCTCAAAAATGATGAAGGATGACAGCGCAAACGTTAGTATCAGGGATACGTTACGGCCCACAAACATCGTAGTTATCTTGTGGGAAAGGCGCATTAAAAAGAGGGCGATTAGGGGGCAAGCGCCCGAGTTTTACACCGTCTGCCGCCTAAGTAGTCCCTGATTCGGACGTAGATTTCCCAGGGCAGGATGACTGCCAGGGCCAGTATCGCCGGCGCCAGGGCGTCCGACAATGCCGACCCAGCCCCGCAGAGTATGCACATAGTCTACCCCCCAGGCATGTAATGCATCATATCCAATGCCGTCCCAGTCGGCTCAAGGACGCCTGCGATGACCACATCCTTTCCGAAGAACCCGCGTATCCTCTCGCCCGGTTTTGAGAACATCCCCTCGTCCATCATCATCTTCGCCTCCTTGGCGCCCAGAACCAGCGGCAGATAGGTCCGGTTGTCGCCGACATGTATGTCGATGTCGCCGACCTTCGCTTGGAAGACCGTCCTGTCCTCCCGTATCATTTCGAAGTCGAGCATGCCGCCCATGCTGAACCGTATCCCCTTCGGCCAGTTGCCGCCGTCCCGCCTTATGTAGTAGAAGAACTTCGGCATCTTGTCCTCGGTGTATTTCACGTCGATAGGCTCACCGGCAGGGAAACTGTCGTAGGCATCCTCCGGAAGGACGTGCATCATGTCGAGGAGAGAGTCAGTCCTCTTGAGCATTCCGCTCACCTTGACGTCCTTCCCGATGAAACCCTTGACTGTGTAGCCCCAAAGCGCCTGCGAAATGGTTATGTTCGCCTCCTCAGTCATGTCCCTGGCCTCATCATACCCCAGCACCATCGAACCAGCCTCAGGGACCGGGCCCCCCACAATCGTCTGATAGGCCGCAAGCCTTGCAGGCGGGATGTATGCGAGAAGTTCCGGGTCAGTGCGGTCGTAGACTATCTTTATCCGCATGTCCTTGAACGCCATCGGACTTGCCTTCCCGTCGGTTTGGAAGTATCCGTTGTAGTGGACCGCTATCGTCCCGGCTATCAGTACAGCCAATGTGATGAGTATCGGCGCCATGTTTTCCGCAAAAAATGATTTTTGTTCCATCAGCTATATCCTCCCGTATTTCAGAAGCAGCGAGTTGGTGACCACGGACACGGAACTCAACGCCATCGCCCCGCCGGCTATGATCGGCGAAAGAAGCCAGCCCGTGAACGGGAAGAACATGCCGGCAGCTACGGGAATCCCGACGGTGTTGTAGAATAGCGCCCAGAACATGTTCTGGCGTATCTTGGCCATCGTCGCCTTGGACAGGCGCACGGCCTTTACCACGTCCAGGGGGTTGTTTCTCATGAGGACGATGCCACCTGACTCTAAGGCGACGTCGGTCCCGGAAGCCATTGCTATGCCGACGTCGGCTTGCGCTAGCGCTGGGGCGTCGTTTATCCCGTCGCCGACCATCGCCACCGTCTTCCCCCGCGACTGCAGGTCCTTGACGTAGGCTGCCTTGTCCTGCGGCAGCACCTCGGCGAAAACCCTGTCGACCCCGGCCTGCCTACCGATGGCCTCCGCGGTCCGCTTGTTGTCTCCAGTTATCATGTAGACTTCGACTCCCATTCCCTTCAGCCTGGATACCGCCTCGAAAGACTGCTCCTTCAGCGTGTCCGCAATAGCTATCACCGCAGCGGCCTTGCCTTCCACTGCGAGTATAACCGCGGTCTTGCCCTCGTCTTCGAGCTTTGCCAGCATTTCCTCAAGGGGCTTCGTATCCACGCCTCTCGACGCCATGAGCTTCCTGTTGCCTAAGAGGACCTTCTTCCAGTCGACCGTCGCCTCGACGCCGTGGCCTGGCACGGCCTTGAAATCCAGCGCTTCGGCGGTGTCGACCCCCTTTGCCTTGACATGTTCCATGACCGCGTCAGCCAGGGGGTGCTCGGAAGTCTTCTCCACGCTTCCCGCATATCTTAACACAGACTCTTCTCTCAACCCCTCAAGGACGACGACATCGGTGACAGACGGCGCACCGCGCGTGAGCGTCCCGGTCTTGTCGAGGATTATCGCGTCTATCCTGTGGGCGGTCTCGAGCGCCTCGCCGCTTTTGATGAGTATCCCCTCGCCCGCACCCTTCCCGACGCCGACCATGATGGCCGTTGGGGTCGCAAGCCCCAATGCGCAGGGACACGAGATGACAAGCACTGAGACACCTATAGTGAGCGCGAACGAGAATGTCTCCCCCGCAAGGAGATACCAGAAACCGAATGAAAGAATCGCGATGACTATTACCGCGGGGACGAAGTAGCTGGATATGACATCGGCGAAACGCTGTATCGGCGCCCTGCTCCCCTGCGCATCCTCCACAAGCCGGATAATCTGCGACAGCGTCGTGTCCTCGCCAACCTTTGTGGCCTTGAACCGGAAGCTGCCGTGCTTGTTTATCGTCGAACCTATCACGCCTGCTCCAACGCCCTTTTCCACGGGCATGCTCTCGCCGGTTATCATCGACTCGTCCACGCTCGACGAGCCGAACGTGATGATTCCGTCGACTGGGACCTTCTCCCCTGGCTTCACAACAACGATATCGCCGGCCCTGACATCGTCGACAGGGATGACGGACTCCACGCCGTCGCGTATGACAGAGGCAGTCTTCGGCCGCAAATCCATGAGTTTGCGTATCGCCTCCCCGGTCTTGCCTTTCGCGGAGAGCTCCAGGTATTTCCCGGCCAAGACGAAGGTTATGAGCACCGCCGACGTCTCGAAGTACTGGTCTGCCATCGGGCGGACCAGCATCACCGCCACGCTGTAGAAGTACGCGGCCGACGTGCCGACCGCGACCAGGGTGTCCATGTTGCTGGTCCTATTCCTGAGAGCAGCCCATGCGCCGCGGTAGAACCTCGCGCCCGCTATGAACTGTATCGGAGTCGAAAGGAGGAAGAGGAGGTATAGCCTGTACGGGAACTCCATGAAGACCATCCCCAGAAGGAAGGCCGGGACGGAAAGCGCCGCGCTGAATGCGAGAAGCGTCCGAAGCCCGGATATCTCGCGCTTCTTCTCCAGCTCCTCGACAGTCTTGTCAGCCTCCGTCGACACCGCGGCGCCGTATCCTTTCTTCTTCACGGCCTCTATGAGCTTTGCGACGTCCGCTCTCGTTTCGTCGTATTCGACGTGTGCCTTCTCGGTGGAGAGGTTCACGTTAGCGCTGAGGACGCCCTCGGTCTTTGCGAGGCCCTTTGTGACCAACGCCGAGCAGCTTGCGCAGTGCATCCCCGTGATTTTCAGGTTGACCTTCTTCATTATCCGTACTAGTATTACGAGTAGGTTATTTTATCACATCATCCCGCATCCGCAGCCGCCTGAGCTCTTTTGCACCGGCAGGCTTTCGAGCTCCTTCTCAAGGAGGGCCTGGTCCTGGGCGTTGACGTCGTCTTTGACGAGGAATGAGCCCTTTATCATCCCCATCCAGCAGCTCCAGGGTATGATGCCGGCCTTAGGCGGCGTGAACTCTATCGTCTGCAGGCCCGGTTTTATGTCGAACTCAAGGCCGAGGGATGGGACCTTGATAGCCCTGTTGCAGCTCGTCAGCTCCTGGCCGTCGATGACCCACTTCACCGGGACCCCCGTCTTCAGGACGAACCTGTCAGGCTCCCACCCCGAGGCCGTCACCGTCATGTGAATCTCCTGGAAGGTGCCTTTTGAGACGGCGACGTTAGCTGACGCTTGAGGGTCTGCGGCGGTCGTCCCCTCATACGGTGGGGCCGTCGTCTCAGTATAGTCGGTGGTCGGCGGTGCGTCGGCCGTCTCGGGTTCCGCGGCCACTTGTGTCTGGGTGTCCTCTACTACCGTGAACGTCCCCGGTATCATACCCATCCAGCAGCTCCAAGGTATCGTGCCTGCTTCAGCGGGTGTGAACTCGATTGTCTGCAACCCCTTCTTGATGTCGAACCTCAGGCCCAGCTTAGGCACCTGTATGGCCTTGTTGCAGTTCGTTATCTCTCGCCCGTCTATTATCCATTTCACGGGCACGCCCTTTTTGAGGACGAAAGAGTCCGGCCGCCAACCGTATGCTGTAACGTTCATCCTAATCACCTGGTAGCCTGCCGAATCCGTTTCCACCGCCGGCGCGGAAGCCTGCGGAGCCTGCCTCGTCGACGCGGTGAGCGTGTTGACGTCGTAGCCGCTTCCAGTCAAGGCAATGCCTCGGTTCACCATTATCAGGCCGAGGAAAACCACAACCAATCCCGAATACTTCAAAATGTTTTTTGTCATCCTGACTTCCAAAGCCGATGTCAGAACCCCGAACCCCAGCAAAACCGGCAGCGTACCAAGGCCGAAGGCCGCAAGATACGCCGCACCTGTGAATGGGCTCCCGGTCGCGGCAGCCATGAGGTAGATTGCCTGGAGCGGGCCGCATGCTATCATGAGGCCGTTCAACAAGCCGACAGTGGCCGGGCCGCTGTCCGACCCGGTATGCGACGATATGAACCTGGAAAGAAACGCCGGCATCCCAAGCCTAAGCCTCTTCAGGCGGGGCAGATAGCCGAGCATGTTCAAGCCGAATATTATCAGGAAAACGCCTGCAAGCACCGCAGCCAACCCCCTAAGCAGGGGGGTGAACGCGACGTATGAGCCGATTAATCCGAATACCGCCCCGAAGAACGCGTACGAAAACGTCTTCGCAAGGCCGTATTTGACATGCGACATGTACGTGCTTTTTCCCTCTTCCGCCGATTTCGTGGTGTAGCTTACGACGAAGCCTCCGCACATCGCGACGCAGTGGAAGCCGGTGAAGAGGCCGACGATGAAGAGCAACGCCAACGAAGCGTCCTGCCCTAAAGTCGGAGTGTAGCCTTCGACAGTCGGTTCGATGATTAGATAGGCGCCTACGACGATTGCGAGTATACCCAACATCATCAATGGCTCCTTGAGGCCGTTCTTTTGCGGACCGCCGTCAGCCGAGCAGGCGTATCCCCTCTCGCCGATCTTCGCCAGTATCTCGTCAAAGGATGTGACGCTCCCGTCGTATGTTACCTCGCCTTCGCCTGTCGCATAGTCTACGTGGATGTCCTTGACCCCTTTCACCTTATGGGCCTGCTTCGCAACGATTTTCTCGCAGCTTGCGCACACCATCCCCTTCGCGACGAACTTCTTCTTTTTGAGGTTGCCTTTCAAGATTTCACCTTATAGCCCAACGCAGTTATGGCCTTTTTCACCTTCTCGGGGTCGAGTTTGCCGTCGTACCCCACCTTTACGGTCCCGTCCTTGTGGCTTGCATCCACCTTTTTCACGCCCTCAATCTCGCCCAATTCATCGGCTACGAGCATCTCGCAGCTTCCGCAATGCATCCCTTCGACCCTCAGTTTTAGTTCTTCCATTTTTTTGTCCTCCATCCCCCCCTATGAGATACGCTGAAACCGGTTAAGAACCAATCGGTGAAACTAGTTTCAGACCGGGTTAGCAGTGGTGTTCGGTCGCCTCCCTGTCCCGGCTTATCCTTTCGTGGTCCGCCTCAAGCTCCCGGGATATCTTGATGCCATTCCTTTTAAAATAGTCGTAGACCGCCTCCTTCAGGGCGTCCATCGCAAGGACTGAGCAGTGCATTTTGATGGGGGGAAGGCCGCCTAGGGAATCGGCTATGTCGCGGTTTGACATGTTCAATGCCTCGTTTATCGGCTTTCCTTTCGCAAGTTCCGTCGCCTTGCTGCTTGTCGCTATCGCCGCAGCGCACCCGAGTGTCCTGAATCTTATGTCTTCTACAAGGTCATCGCCTTTGCCGTCCTTTTTGACCTTCAGGTAGATCCACATATGGTCTCCGCAGCGCAGGTTCCCCGCCTCCCCCACTCCGTCGGCATCGTCTATTACCCCGACGTTCCTCGGGTTTCCGAAATGCTCCAAAACCTCTTTGCTGTACATCATCTCACCTCCCCATCGGGCTGATTCGCCTGAGGCTTCCTACCTCCGCCTTTATCACGCCGACCGCATAGTCTACCTCCTCCGCCGTGTTCTCCCAGCCGACGGTGGCCCTCAGGCTGCCGTGGGATTCCTCGACCCGGGATCCCAAAGCGAGTATCACATGGCTGGGCTCCAGGCTCTGTGACGAGCATGCCGAGCCAGAGGAGCAGTAGACTCCCTTCATGTCAAGGCGCAGAAGAAGCGCCTCACCCTCAATCCCGGCGAAGGTGAAGTTCGCATTGTTTGCGAGCCTCTTTCCCGGATGGCCGTTCAACCTCACGCCTTCGACGCCGTCCAGGACGCCTTTGATGAGCATGTCCCGCAAGACGCGCATGTGCTCGACCTCCTTGGGGGTCACAAGCTCGGCGGCCTTTGCGAAACCTACCGCTGAGCCCACGTTTTCGGTGCCTGGCCGCAGCCTTCTTTCCTGCTCGCCGCCGTGGAGAAGGGGCGCGATTTTCGCGCCTTTTCGCACGACCAACGCGCCGATTCCTTTCGGCCCGTTTATCTTATGGGCGTTGACTGTCACCATATCAAGGTTCATCCTGCCCGCATCCAACGATGTCTTCGTGAACGACTGGCATGCGTCCGTGTGGAATGGAACCGTGTGTTCATTCGCCACCTTTGAGATTGCCTCGACGTCCTGTAGGGTCCCTATTTCGTTGTTCCCGTGGCCGATTGTGATGAGTATCGTGTCTTTTCGGACGGCCTCATCGACCTTTTTCGGGTCTACAATTCCGAAGCCGTCGACATCCAGGTACGTTACCTCGTAACCCCTTCCTTCAAGCCATTTCAATGGATTGAGGATTGAGCTGTGCTCTATCTTGGACGTTATTATGTGGCCTCCTTTAGGATGCTCTGATGCAATGCCTTTCAACGCCATGTTGTTGCCTTCCGTGCCTCCTGATGTGAATATCACTTCCCGCGGGTCAGCTCCAAGACGCTTGGCTAATGATGCCCTGGCGGCTTCAAGTGCTTCCCTTGCGTCTCTGCCTGGCGCGTGCAATGAGGAGGCATTTCCGAACTTTACCCCCATGTATGGCAGCATCGCGTCAATGACTTCCGCCCGCACTGCCGTAGTCGCGGCATTGTCGAGATAGACCCTCATAATAACACCGTTAATTAACAATCGTTAATATACCTATCCATAGTATATATAAATAGGCCCCAGTAACCAACAATTAACCCCCTATTTGAGGACGATAATATTGGTTAAACCCCTTCTGCGGCGCTCCAGAAGCCTTCTTGACTCTAGGCCGTCGAGGGTGCGGGTGACCTTGACTTTGGACCAGCCGAGCTTTTCTACTATCTCGCTTTGGAATATGGTTCCGCCAGCGTCCATTACCGCCTTGTAGACGGCCTTTTCGTCTGCATCCATCCCTTTGAGGCGGCTTTCCCAGTGCTCTTTGCCACCATGCTCAGGCTGGAGCGTGCCGCCCCGGAGTGTTAGGAACACGCCCAACACGAAAAGCAGGAGGACTCCAGCGACCCCAAGATAGAAATACGTGGGAATCGTGAACCTGACCATGTTGCAGGTGTTCCCGCACGTGCATGAGCTTTCCGTCGCACTGCTCAACGTGTCAAGGAACCAGAAAAGCATGAACGACATCACCACCGCTATGGAGAGAATCACCGCCCCGACCGCCCTAAGACCGAATCTCATCATACACCACACCCCGTTTTGTCAGCGAGAAGCCCCATGAGAGCGCATGTCCTGCAAAGCCGGGAAGACGAAGGCTCACCGCATGATTCGCAAGACCTCGGAGACCTGCCGTCAAACTCCGCCTGCAGATGTTTCACCACCCGCAGGAATCCCCCCATCATCGCCTCCTTCGAGCCGGGATATTCCTCCTCGACCTCGTTGAAGTACTTTTTTACCTCAGTCCGGTACGAGTCGAGCGAACACGGGCAGGGCTCATACTGGACGGGAAAGTCATGAAGCTGAGAATAGCGCTTGACTTCAGCCTCAAGACAGAAATAAAGGGGCTTCACCCGCTGCACAAACCGCTCATCAGGCCTTATCCCAGACTTCGGCCCGGTCCTCGCAAGGCATGACATGTCCCCCCTCACGAAGTTCATGAACAGCGTCTGGGACTCGTCGTCCAGGTTATGCCCGGTTGCGAGCTTCGTAGCCCCGATTTCCCTAGCCTTCCTGTTCAGGACGTTTCGCCTTATTACGCCGCAGATAGTACACGAATTCAGGTGTATTCCGCGGCCGTCCAACACGGACTTCATATAGCAGACCGAGCACCCATAAAGGTCCCGCATATGGACCACATGCAAGGCTATCCCGTTGTCTTTGCAGAAGGATTTGATGTTCTCAAGGTTTCTTCGGGAATGCTCGCCCAGGAGCTGGTCTAGGGTAAGGCCTTCGACGCCATAGCCCAGCTTCTTCAGAAGATAAAGCGTCGCCGTCGAATCCTTCCCGCCGGATACGGCGACAAGCACTTTGTCATTTTCCGATAGGAGGCCGTATCTTTCGATTGTGGACTTGACCTTGTCCTCGAAGTAGCCGATGAATTCCGCATCATTTAACCGTGAGCTTTCAGGCCCTTTCGACGATTTCCGTGCCATCCTTTTTATCCTTCACCCTGATGCCCCGGCCTAGAAGGAGGTCCCGTATCCTGTCGGACTCGGCCCAGTTCTTCGCAAGACGGTGCCCTCTGCGTTCCTCAATCAAGGCCTTGTCCTCCGTCGACAATGCGACTTCATCCGAGAAATCGAACCCTAGGACTCCCAGGAGCTCATCATAAGTGGATAGGAACGCCTTCAGGGATTCCCTTGATTCTTCACCTGAGGTTATGAGCGAGTTGATTTCGCGTATCGCGTCAAAGATGGCGGCAACCGCTTGGGGGGTGTTGAGGTCATCATCCATCGACTCGGTGAAAGACCGCCTAAGCTCGGACGCGATGTCTCCCGCTTTTGAGCCGTTTCCTGGCGCCTTTGAGGCTGCTTGCGCAAGCTCAGCCCTGAAAGACCTGATTCTGCCCACCGCCTTCCCGGCGTTGACGATATGTTCTTTTGAGTAGTCCACTGGGCTTCTGTAATGCGTCTGCAGTATGAAAAGCCTGAATGCGTCCGGGCCTTGCGTCTTCAGAAACTCCCGCACGGAGATTATGTTGCCGAGGCTTTTGCTCATCTTCTCCCCCGAGGAATTCAAGAAACCTGTGTGAAGCCAGTATTTAACGAAAGGCCGCCTGCCGGTCAGTGCCTCGCTTTGGGCGATTTCGTTCTCGTGGTGCGGGAATATGAGGTCTAGCGCTCCGCCGTGTATGTCCAGCTGGTCTCCGAGGTATTTTTGAGACATGACGGTGCATTCTATGTGCCAGCCCGGCCTGCCCCGGCCCCACGGGCTTTCGAACGCCAGTTCCCCGTCCTTAGCCTTCTTCCACAGGCTGAAATCCAGCATGTCCCTCTTGCCGGGGTCTGGCTCAATCCTGTGCTGGCCGAGCTGCTCCATGTCCTGGTTGGACAGTCGTCCGTAGTCTCTGCTTTTTGCGACGTCGAAGTAGACGCCGCGGTCCGTGGCGTATGCGTAACCGTCATCGATGAGCTTCTTGACGGCCGCTATTATGCCTTCGATGTTCTCTGTGACCTTCGGGTATGAGTCCGCCTCAAGAAGCCCCAACGCCTTCTGGTCTTCCCTCGCCTTTTCCGCGAACTCGGCCGAGAGTTTCATGGGGTCGGCTTTTATTTCCCTTGCGCGTTTGATTATCTTATCGTCGACGTCCGTTACGTTCTGTACGTATCTCACCTTGTAGCCTTTGCATCCGAGGTACCTGAGTATGGCGTCGAATGCGACGTACGTCCTTGCGTGGCCGATGTGCATGTGGTCGTAGACTGTCAACCCGCAGATATACACGCGGACGACGCCCTCCTCAAGCGGCTTGAACTCCTCCAGTTCCCGAGACAGTGTATTGTATACTCTGAGGGTCATTTATGCACCAATTTTTTGTATTGCTTTGAAAAGCGGGGTATAATGATTTAGATGTTCACTGGTTTTGGTTGTTTCCACTGACGTAATCGTACGCGTCTTTTGAGATTTTTTCCATCAGCTGGTTTGATTCCTCAAGGGATAAATCGCTTGTCATGATGCATAGGATGTAGGGTTTGTCGGGGGCGTATATTATGCCGCAATCATGGTAATAGGGCTTGCCTTCCCGGGTGAACGAGCCTATCTTGTGCGATACGGTCACGTTTTTAGGTACTCCCGCGGGCAGGCCGTTCTTGAAGCTTGTGGATGCCAGTAATTCCAGCATTAATTGGGAGTGTTGTCGGCGCAAATAACCGGAGTAGTACAGTGTCCTGAATATGTTGCTGTAGTCTTTCGGGGATATGAACACCAATCCATCTTTACTGTTGGGGTATTCCACCTGGGTCTTGTAGGTTATGCCCAGGACTATCATGGCATCAATGACGTCTGCGTCGTCTATACTGTCCCTCAAACTTAGAAGCGCAGTGTTGTCCGAGTAATAGAGGGTATAATTTATCAACTCGAAGAGGGTGTAATTCTGTTCGAATCCTCTGCCTCCAAGCTCACCGTAATTATTGTCTACGTCCTCCTTATGGACAGTGACTTTGGTGTCGAGTGTCAGTCCCCCGTCTTCGACCTTTTTTAGTATCCCTACGACGACCGGTATTTTCATCAGGCTGGCGGGCACAAACTTGTCTCTTTCGTTTATGCCAACCCAGGCGCCGGTATTTAAATCCTCGAAGTAAATGCCGTACTTGAAGTCCCTCTCTTTGGACTTGTTTTTGACGGTTTCGTTCATTATCAGCTTCAAGCCTGTGTAACTGGGTATGTAATTCTTTTGTTTGTCCAGGAATTCCTCCCTTGTCATATATGCTATGTGCGGGGAGACTAGCGTGAAGTTGCTCGTCCTTGGGCTTTTCGTTATCTCCTCGATGAGCGGTCTGTTATTGGTCGGCTGTTCCCGGGAGCCTATCATGTAGATGAGCGCAAAATTCGCAAGGAGTGATGCGACGAGTAGGGCCGGCAGTAGCCTGGCCTTTGATTGGTTTGTGTCGCGGGCTTCCGTCTCGTTGGAACTCATGGTTTTCCTCTCTCGTTAACCCCCATGCCGTTGGGCTTATCACCTATGGCCATTAATCTTTTAAAAACATGCTTTGTCTACATTCCCGCACGTTTTTTCTTTCTTTTTCATTAACGTTTCCCTAAGAAGGCTTTCGCCTTCTTGGGCCCCAGAACGCGAAGCGTTCTGAGGGTTCTTTCTTTCGCAAAGAAAGAAAAAGGTCATAGCGAGGGGAGGGTCCGAACATAAGGGCACCTACGGTGCCCTTATCAACCCCACCCTTATTTTTTTTCTTTCTTTGAACCCGAGGGCCTTTCTTTCTTTTCGTAAAAAGAAAGAAAGGGGCTCTTAGCGAGGGGAGGGATTTGAACCCCCGGTTGTACGGTTCGCTGCAGCTTTTTTCTCGCGGCGGCTAATGCGTGCAACCGTTAGGTTGCACTCGTTTCGCCCGCCAGCCGGCGTGACGGCTGTTGCAGACCGTTCTGTTGGGCCACTCCAGCACCCTCGCATATCTTATCAATTGCACCTCGTGTCGCGAATGCTGGGGGTAAAAATCGCATCAGCGATTTTTCTTGACTCCAGCACCCTCGCATATCTTATCAATTGCACCTCGTGTCGCGAATGCTTGGGGTAAAAACCCCGAACGGGTTTTT
>Ga0315294_10004495_pt1 | contig 15219 bp, 18 predicted proteins | sample YL17G13_40_MG_FD_203626 | JGI IMG/M metagenome (GOLD analysis project Ga0315294, IMG submission 203626) | Sediment microbial communities from Yellowstone Lake, YNP, Wyoming, USA - YL17G13_40 | ecosystem: Environmental > Aquatic > Freshwater > Lake > Sediment | place: USA: Wyoming | collected... | reverse complement strand
CCGATCTACCCCGCGACGGATCATCATTGATCGCCCGTTGACGAATTGTCAAGCTCATCGTCGCCCGTTGCTGCGAGCTCATCGGGATCCTGCCCCATCATGATCCGCACCGCGCGTTGTTTCCCCTCATCGTCGAGGCCGTCGAAAACATCCCGAATCACCTCGGCGGCGTCGTCTACCGGCATTCCCGCGAGGAGATCGCGCACGTCTTCGGCGGTGTACTCTTCGCCGTCGTCGCCGTCGTCGGGCGCCTCGAGCACGGTTGCCGGATTGTTAACGGGTGCGGGAGCGGATCCCGAACCGCTCGGCGTGTCAAGCGGCGCGGGAATGGGGACGGGAATGGGGACGGCCGCGGGTTGCCCCATTGTTCGCGCCTCTTGCATCGCGGCGATCGTCGTCGGATTTGGCACGATCGGCGCGTGCCTCGGCGCCGGGATCCCCGCGGGCCGCGGACCTTGAATGATGATCGGCGCGCGGCGTGCTCCTGGCGCTCGCCCTGGCGGTTGCGGTTGCGCGGCCGCGGCCGCTTTCTTGTCGCCGCCGCTCCCCCATTTCGTGATCAACTTCTCGGCGAGTTTCATCATAAGATCCTCGCCGCCAGCGCCGCCGAGGAGCCCGCCGCCCTCGGCGACCGCCGCCGCGGGCGTCATGTCCCGCACCGCGGCGATCACCTCGCCCAACTCTTTGATCTGTTGCAACGGCGACGCGATCGCCGCTTGCACTTGCGCCGCGGGGTTCGAGATCAACCGCTCAAGCATGTCGTGTTGACGTTCGCTCGCGGCTTGCTGCGCGCTCATGAGATCGCGGAGCACGCCCGCCAGCTCGCCGAACCCCGAGGGCGCGGCCGCGGGGTTCGCCCTCGGTGCCTCGGGCGTGCCGCGGTCGAGCGTCGCGATCGGCTTGCCGTCGTCGCGCGGGATATCCGAGATCAACACGGTACGCATGGCAACGTATTTTCCCGAGTCGGTGAGGATCCGCAACTGGAAGCGGCGCCCGCCGTACGACTCGCGGATCTCGTTCAACGTGATCCCGTGATCCATCGGTAGGGTTGTAAGGTAGCCCGCGCACCATACGGGCGCCGTTCGTACGATGCTCACTTGAAAGCCGCGCCCGTACCCCGAAAGGAAAGAGTCGATCGCGGCGGCGTCGTCGGCGCTCGGCGGGAGCACGTCGCGCCGTTGAACCGAGGGCGTCGCGATCTCGACGTCGGGGAGCTGCTCGCCCGTCGAGGGGTAAGGCGGATCGCCGAGCTGCTCGCCGTCGTCGTCGAGCTGCTCGCCCTCAAAATCGCCGTGTCTGTTTTGGCCGTGCATGGTTTCACCTTTCGTCATTGACCCGCGCGCCAGGCTATGCAAGGCCGCGGGAAACCCGCGTCAAAGCCGCGAAAAAATCGCGGATTATACCCTAAGAACGGGACAGAAAAAAGCAAGGGCGAGGATAGACGGCCGCGCACCGTCTAGAACTTGCGCGGCCGGGGGAAAGTAGAATAGGGTGGGTCGATCTGGTTGTTCACACAGTAGACGATCGACGGGGAAAGGGTCAAGAAATGGGCTCAACGGCTCGGTGTATGCCGACGCCGCCAGTACGGCGCGATCTCGCCTGGCGGCACTTCACGGAATCCGATCTTTCACGAATTACCTACACGATTGACCTCGCCCGCTGGCGCGATCCCGCCGAGCTATCGCACCGCGCTTGCCGTGTTTTGAAGTTCTACGCGGCCGCGCACCGTTGCGGATCGGTCGGGTACGTGGGATCGCGGGCGAGCTACGCGGCGATCGGCGCGAGGATCGCCAAGGTGACGCACGAACCCGCGAGCCGCTCGACCGTGATCCGCGGCGTCGATGAGTTGATCGCCGAGGGGTACTTTGAACGGTCGCGAGGCCGAGGCGACCGCAAGCGCGAGATCGGCCCCGGCGAATGGATCGCCGAGCCCCTCGCGGTGCTCACGTTGACGGCGAAAGCGATCGCGATTTGGACCGACAAGCCGAGCCCCGCGCACATTTGCCCACCCGTTCCAAGTTGCAACGGTTACAACTCCCCGAGGCAAGATCCCGGCCCCTTGAAGGGCCGGGATCTTAGCCCCGAAACAAGGATCGAAAATGCTTCGCCGATTATCACGGCGACCCTCGACGGAGGGGAGAACGCGGAAAGTCGAGCGGACGCAACGGACCTCGCGGCCGCTCCCGCGGCCGCTGTCGCCGAGCCGCTCCCGCGGCCCGTTGCATCGCTCGCGGTGCTCGCGGGCCTCGAACGCCCCGAGGTCGGGGCAGGGCAAGGCGCATGCCAGCGTCAACGCTTGCGGTTCACCTCGGGGACGCGCCCGACCTCGCGACCGCTCGCGGTCGCCGCGGTGCTCGCGACGCTCGCCAGGTTGACGCGGAGCAAGCGCGAGGGCGCGACCTGGATCGCCAGGGCCGAGGCCGAGATCGCGGGGAGATCGGACGGGCCGCCCTCGGGCGTCCGGTGGGAATACTGGATCGCGAGGTGGCCCGAGCTTGCCCGAGGGGAGCGCGACCGCCTGGCGCGTTCCGAGGTGCTCCCGCTCCTCCGCGTGCCGTCGAGGTGCTCGGCGCGGATCCGCGCCGCCTCGCCGACCGCCTCGCCGCCGCCCGCCGCTCGGCCGCCCGCTCCCCCCTCGCCGCCGCCGAGGCCGCCAGCGAGCCCGCCAGGGCCGCCCGCCGCGATCGCCGAGGCCGAGCCCGTCGAGGGGAGCCCGTTCGCCGACGTGTACGCCCGCCAGCTCGCCCGGCTCGCCGCGAAGCGGGAAAGCTAGCAACGGCGCGGGCCGCGCATTTACCCCGCGTTTAGGAAATTGGGAAAGCCAGCAACGGCGCGGGTTTCCCAATTCTGAAAAAAAATAGGTCTAAAAACAGTATTTCGGCCGCGGCGCGCAACCGCGGGCCGCGCATGGTAGCACGGCGATCCGCCCGATCTGACACGACCCCTCTTTTTTCTTGCCGGGCGCGGCCCGACTTCTTAATATAAGAACCTTTCCACAACGGCGCCGCAACGGCGCCAGAAAGCGCGGGGAACGCATGAACACGCCGAGAGAAATTTACAGGCAACGCCGCCGCGTGAAGACACGCGCCGAGATCCTCGACGCCCTTGACGAGACACGCCGCGAGGCCGCGGCCCTTGTCGAGCGCGAGCGGCGATCGTGCATCTGTTACGGGTGCGCCGAGTTCGTCGCGGGGTTCTGTCCGTACCAGCAAAGCCCGCAGCAAAAGAGCTGCGCGCGCTTCCGAGGTGACGTATGAAAAAACGGCTAGCCCCTCGCGTCCGTTGCGTCAACACCGTGCTTCGAATTCCAAAAACAACGATTCGATCTTTCGATGCGTTGTGGCCTAGCCTCGGAATGAGAAGCCGCAACGGCGCGATCTGCGAAGTCATAACCTTTTTTTTGGCGAACGATCCGATCGCGTTGCGCGCCGCCGCTTGGCAAAAAATCGAAGAGAAAAAAAGCGAGATCGTCGATCGTATCGTCGCCGAGCTGCGCGCCGAGCTGCGCGCCGAAATACTAAACGAGGTGAAGAAATGAACTTCAAGATCTGGATCGGCGTGGACGATCACGGGCGGCCCCTGGTAGGTGCGGCCGCGTGCAATGACGCGCGCGATCGCGGCGCGTTGCATGATTGCGATCAACTTTTCCCGTCTCAACTCCGCTACCGGATCGCGGTGTTTTACCCCGAGTCGGGCACGGGTTACACGGGCGTCGCTCCGATCGTCGAGGGCGAGAAGCAGCGCCGCCGCATGTCGGGCCGCTGGCAGATCCGCACGCGAACCGAGGCGCGCGAGGATCGGGAAAACTGCTTTCGAAGCGTGCGCGGCCTCGACAACCCCGATCACGAATTCCCGAAAGCAGATCACGCGCGGACGACTCGCCGCAAGGTGAGCCAATGACAACCCGAAAAAAAATACCGATGCGACAACTCAACATAAGGATCGACGATCGGATCGTTCACAACCTCGACAAGTACGTTGACGGGATCCGCTATCGGAGCCGCGGACATTTGATCAATGTGCTCCTCGCCGAGTGGCTATTAGAAAACCGCGACGAATCGAAAAAGAAAGTAGGCGAGAAATGAGCCGGGCACGTCGCCGCCAGCTCGCGATCGGAGAATGGATCGGCGAGTTCCCGATCGTATTTCTTCGCGACGCCTGGATCACGATCGGCGATTGGCGCCTTTGCAAGCGGCCCGCGATCGGCGTGCTCTACCTCGCCGCCCTGGCGAGCGAATCGCCGCCGCTGTCGTACCTTGAGATCCTCACGCGAGGAGCACAAGCCCAGATCGGAAAATACGCGAGCACGGCCGAACGGCGCGCGCTCCTAAACGGGGAAAGGATCGAACATGGGGAACACTAGCAAACGGAAACCGCCGCGCGCGCCTGGCGCCGCTCCTCGGCCGCCGACGCCGCCGCCGAGGTTCGCGATCGTGCGCGGCGAGTATAAGGGCGCCGTCGCGAAGATCGATATCTACAACCTGGATCACGTTGTCCACGTTGTCTCGCACGTGTACGGCGAGGAGCGCGCGATCGAATTGTGGACCCTCGGCCCCGATCCGATCGTTCTCACGGGAAAGGCCGCCGCCGACATGCTCGCGCACTTCATTCTGTGCGGGATCGACGTCGAGGGCGCGCCCGAGGCGCTCGCCAGCTCGCGCGGCGAGATGTACGCGCCTTACATCGAACCGCCGCCCGCCGAGCTTCCCGATCCCGATGAGACGGGCCGAGATGCCTGCTCAGGATGCGCGTTTGAAAACAACGAGACGTGCGCGGGATGGATACCGGGCGGGCTCGATGATGCTTGCGGCGCGTTCGAGGCGGCCGCCGCCGACGCTGGCAAACGGTTTGACGAGCACGGCGGCGGGTGCGCCTGTCTCACGCCGCCGCCGCCGCCGCCCGCCAGGGCGATCGGCGAGATTCGGATCGGTTTCGTCGGAAAGCCCGAGAAGATCCCCGCGAACGCCGCGAAACACTGGGAGTCAACGCGCGCGAGCTGCGCTTTCGGCGCGAACTGCAAACGGTTCCCCGCGTGCGGCGACTGTTCTTTGTACGCCCTCGATCGCTTGTGCGAGTCGGCGAATCAACGCGAGTACCTCGACGAAAGCGACGGCGACGGCGAGCGGCGGGCCGTACACGTCGAGCACGTCGAGCAAGTGAGCGGCGAAACGGCCGCGCACCTCCTCGAACGTGTCGAACGGTGCGGCGTGTTCGTCGGGCTCAAAGCTCGCGGCGTCGTGCCAGGCGATCAATGGTGCGGCGTCGGACATGAGATGACGGATCCCGCGTGCGCCCTGTGTCCGTACTTGCGGATCTACGCTCCCGCCCTCTGATTCGCCCGAGTTAAGAACCGATCCAGGTCGATCCCGAGCGACGCGCCCGACCTACTCCCCGAGCGATCGCAAAAAACCGGCGTTAAAAGGGGAAGATCGATCGGATCGCCTCGACGCCGCCCGAGACGAACGCGAGGATCACAACGGCGATCGTCAACCGCTCGACGCGGGATCGGATCTCTTTTAGCTCGGCTTTGATTTCGGCGATCTGCTCAGTTGTCACGGCAACACCTCACTTGAAAGAGAACCAAGCCGCCAGGGCGAGGAGCGCGAGGAGCGCGAGCGCGCCGCCGCCGCCGACGCGATCGGGATCGCCGGGCGGTACGATGATCGGCGGCGGCCCCGCGCCGATCGCGTAGCGGTACTTTCCGAGCACGTACCGCGCGCCGTCGAACGGGCGATCGGGCCGTCCCCAAGTCGGATCGAATCGTTCGAGGCCGTCGAACGTCGCGGGGTAGCCCGCGGCCGCGGCCGCGGCGAGCTTCGCCTTGACGGCGTATTCTCCTCGCGCGTACGCGAGGCGCGCGAGGAGCACGATCCGATCGCTCGGTCGCTCCTCGCCTTTCCATCCCGCGAAGCGGAGCGCGGAGCGGAGCGCGTACGCACCGGCGCGGATTTGGCCGCCGCCCGCGGCCAAATCTTTCGAGGCGAGATCGCAAGGCGTCAGCGTGTCGCCCGATCTTGCGACGTACGCGCGCCAGGTCGCGGGAGCTACTTGCATCAAGCCGAGCGCGCGACGCCGTAACGACGACGGGAGCCCGCACGCCGCCAGCTCGGCCGCGGTGTAGCCGTACCGCACGTCGGCATATCCGACCTTGCCGGGCACGCCGCGCGATTCGCGATCCATGAACGCGAGCACTAGGGCGACGGGGAGATCGGGAGCGACGGCGATCGCCGTCGAGCGCCAGCGTTCGACAAGGGGGGGGAACGCGGACACGTTACAGCCCGCGCCGGGCGGCCTCGGTTGCGAGTCGGCTTTCTCGGTAGCTTTGGATCGTGCCGATCATGCGGCCCGCGATCGCAAGTCCGCTATCGTCGATCTCGGCGCGGGTCGCCGCCTCGGGCTCGGCGCCCTCGGCGATCGGCGCGGGCGGCACGTACGGCGGGAAACCGGGCGCGACGATCTGGATCGCCGCTTGCGCGCCGACCGAATTGGGATCGACCCAAATTCCCGATCGCCTTTCCGACTTCGCGAGCACGTCGCCGACCGATCCCGCGGGCTTGTATTCCGCGCCAAAGAAAAGGCGCGCCGTGTGTCCCTCGGGTACGAGCAAGCGGAGCGGTTGCGGGCCGTGATAGGCCCATCCGAACCGTTGATCGTTCCACGTCGGCAACTCGGGGAACCCGTAGCCGGGAAGCTCATGCGGCCCGCGCAAGAAAATCGGCGCAAGCTCGACCAGCTCCTTTTGCGGTTCGAGACGGAGCCACCATCGAAACGGGATCCCGAAGAGTTGCGCGATCCACGGTTGCCACGGTAGGTCGAGCGCGATTTCTAGCACCGCGGGCGGATCGGATCCTTCGATCGGTGCGTTGATCCCGAGGTGCGTTGCGATCGACGAAATGATCCCGAGGTGTCCCGCGGGACAATGCCAGCGGGCGATCTCGAATACGATGAAGTCGGGAGAAAGCGCGTTGAGGTCGCGCGAGCGCCATCGAAAAGAGTGTTCCTTGTAGACGGCCGACTCGGGATACGGCTCGGGGCCGCGGCGCGGGTTCTCACGCGGCGACGGCGACCCGATCGCGGGATCGGGAACGTCGGGCCGCGGGAACACCGCCGCGGGCGTGCGCGGATCCTCGGTACACAACAGATCGTGTTTGATCTGTTGCGGGTCGGGAACCGCGATCGAAAGCAGATCGGGGAACGCCGTGCGATCGTCTCTCATGCCGAGCCCGCGGGCGCCGCCTCGTACGGCTCGACGCCCTCGAAAATCACTTGAACCGTGATCCCTTGCTGGCGCTGGATCGTCGTCGCGACGTCAACCGCGATCGTCACCTTGGGTTCGAGTTCGATCGGCGCGGGGAGATCCACGATCTGCGAGAACTGACCGCCGCCGAACGTCCCGACCGAGGATAGCGGTTCGTTCATAAAATTCCGTTCGTCGGTGCGAAAGCGGATCGTGTACTGGCCATCCTGCGTCACGTCGGCGAAGTTCACGATCCCCGGATTCAAAACGCCATTCGGCCCGATGATCGCATGGCCGATCCGCTTCACCAAAAACGGGAAGTTCTGGATCGTCACTTGCCCCGTTACGGACGTGCCAGCTTGCAAAGTCCCTCCGGCGTCGGCCGGGAGCGGGATCGATACGCTGTAAAACCTGGATCGATATCTCACGTGGAACCCCTTTCAAAAAATGGCGGCCCGAGGTCGCGCCCTCGCGCGGGGTGGGTTGAGGGCGCGAGCCTCGGGCGCCGGTTGCGAACGTCGAGCGGTCGCGCTGCTAGAAGTGCAGCTCGCCGCGCTGTTGCACCTCGCGCTTGCCGATGAGCGACACGCGGATCAAGGCGCGCCGCTGGATCGTGATCGGCTGATTCGGCCCGAGGGACAGATCGATCCCGCCCGGCCCCTGCATGGCCAGCAAGAGCGCCTTGGCGTACTTCGAGAACTTGAGGTTGACGGTCACGATCGTGTTGCGGGGAACCTGGATCGGCTCCGGAAACCGCCAGCGGTTCGCCAGGTCGGGCCATCCGATCGTCGAGGCGTGAACCGGCGCGGTCGGGTACGCGCCCGCGGTGTAGCCGAGCACGCCCGCGCCGGGCGGCACGAATTCGGCGGTGTGCGCGAGGCGCTCATCTTCGCGAACCTTGAGCGTCACGCCGCAATGATTCGGGATGATCTTTTCGAACAGGTAGCCCGCCTCGTACTCGCTCACCTGGTCGGGGGTGGGCGGCGGCTCGGCCGCGAGCGGCTTGCGCTCGGGGAACCCGAGCCAGCCGATCCCCATCGAGTAGATGTGGAACGCGAAGGGGAGCGCGTCGGTGCTGTCCTTGTTCGTGTAGGCCAAGCCCACCTTGCTGCGCGTGCGCTTCGTGTAGAAGGGGATCTCTTCCTCGGCGGCGAGCGCCGGGAAACTGATATACCCCTCCTCGGGCTCGACCTTGGCGCCGATCTGGATCGTGTCGTACAAGGCGTAAGCCTCAACGACGTTCATGGCCGGTCTTGCTGTCGCTTCCATCTCTTCACCTGTTGGCTCGCGTTTGTGTGCGCGGCCGGTTGTGCGGGAGCTCCAGGCGCTCCCGCGGTTCTCTTCGATCACGACCTGGCGCGCCGCCTAGTAGCGATTGCGCCCGTACGCCGAGGCGTAGGGATCGCCGCCGAGCGAGCCGGGCGGCTGGATCCCGCCGTACATCTCCTCGCCGTACATCTCCTCGCCGTACATCTCCTCGCCGTAGCCGAGGCCGCCCGGCGCGGTGAGGGCGCCCATCGCGCGCGCCTCTTCGTCGATCCCGCGCCATTGGCCATCCTCGCCCATGACGTAGGTTTCCCCCTCGCCGAGATACAGATCGCCGGGGTTGTATCCGTACATCTCCTCGGCGCCGCTCCATGACCCCTCGCCCTCGGCGCCGATCCAGTTTTGCAGCGTCGGCGACTGCGGGATGATTTCATCCTGTAGGATCCGGAACATGATCACGGCGAGAGCGCCCTTGATCATCGCGCCCGACGTCTCGGGCTTCACCTTGAACCCGTAGCGGGCGATCGCCGCGACGCCGAAACCGCCGAGGGCGGCCATCACGTAGTCGCGGATCTCCCAGTTCTTCCACGACTGATCGACCTTGCCGAACTTCTTGCGGCATAGCATCGCCGCGGCGATACCGACCGCCGCGCCGCCCATGAACTTGAACGCGCCGCCGAGGCCGAGCCCGCCGAGAAAGCCTTTCGCGCCCGCATAGGCGCGCTTCGCGTACCGCCGCACGCGCCCGCCGCGGCTCGGGTTCGCGAGCATGATCGCCTCGCTCGGGTTGCGCCGGTAGCGTTTCCGCGAACGCTTGCGCCCGCCGCCGCCGCCGCCCTTCAAGAACTGACCCTTTGCATTTCTTCGCCTTGCCATTTTCGATCCTTTCTTGCTGGCGCGCTTACGGCGCCGCCCTGGATTCAATGCGATTATTTCCATTCGAACACCTCACGCCGCGCGCTCGCGCGGTTCGTTACGACTTCGATCACGGCTCGGGCGGCGGCGGCGGCGGCGGCGTGAACGGCTCGGCGAAACGGATCGGCACGGTGATCCCGTAGTAAAGGATCTCCCATTCGCCGCGCTCGCGACCGATCCCGCCCGCCTTTGTCTCGCCGTCGTCGATCTCCTCGCCGTCGAGCGAAAAAGCCGCGGCCCTGTACTTGGCTTTCGACACGGTTGCACCTCCTAGCCGACGATCCCGCGCTCGGTTACGAGCACGCGCGCCGGTTTGCCGTCGATCCGAATGAGCCGAGGCGCGCGCGGAGCGTCCGCGATCGCCGTCGCCTTGCCCTCGAACTTGTGTTCGTACAGTTGCGCGCGGCCGCCCCACTTGTCGGAGCGATAGCGGATCGCGAGCACGTCGCCGAGGTCAAAAGAAAGCGCCGAGGTGGGAACGCTCAAGCGAAGCGCGCGCTCACTCTTTCGCCCGGCCCACTTCGCGAACATTCCGCGCGCTCGGGCCGCTCCGCTCGGCGCGGCGATCGCCTGGCGCGACGTCGGGCGAGCGATCACGATCTGGCGGCCATCCTCGGAAACGAGGAGCAACGCGCCGCGCGGCTTGAGCGTCGATCGCGACGTGCGGATCTCGACGGCCGAGCCGAGGAGCGCGAGCCGGGGGAGCTGCTCGGGGTTCGCCCTGGCGCTCGGCTTGCGCTTCCCGTAGTGGCCTCGAACGCCGCTCGCTTTCTTGAACTTGTCGATCGCCGCTTGATGAAACTTCATAAACCCTTGCGGGATCTTTTCGCCTCGCTCAAAAAACCCTTGTAACTTGTCCGTGTATTTCTTCGCCTCGCGCCGGGCGCGTTCGATGCGGTCAAGCGCGCGCTCGGCGTCGATCTCTTCGTCGTCGATCGGGTTCTTAGAACTGGCGAGGCGCGCGGCGTCGGCGGTGATCCGTCGCTCGCCCGCACCCGCGAGCGCGCTTATGTTGAAAAAATCCGATCTCACGTTTTCGAATTGCGGCGCGTATCGTCTCGGATCGTCGTACGCCTTGGCGGCGCTCGCATTGATGTCGCGGATCGCCTCTTCGAGCGCGCCGACGTAGCGGCCGATCCACGTCGGCGGCGACGGGTTCACCGCGCCGCCGCACGGGTTGAGGTATCCCCCTTCGAGGTTGTGCAACGTCGCGAGCACGCGGGCGCGCTCGGCCTCGACGTCGATCCCCGGCACCTTGGCGACGTATTCGGCGAAAGCCGCGGTGAGGCGGCCGTTGCTCGCGTCGAGGTAACGCCCCTCGGCGTTCGCGTTCTTGCGCGCCGCTTTCCACGCGCGCTCGCTTGTCTTCGCGCTTTTCGCTCCCGTGATCCTGTCAAACTCGAAAACGTCGTACCGATAGTCGGCCTCGACGGTCGCGAGCTTGTAGGCGTGTCGGTGTCTTAGATGCGCTTCGATCTTGTCGATCAAACGGTTACGCAACGCCTCGGCGCTCGGGTTTCGCTTCGCGCTCATGCGGCCGCCGCCTTTCGTTGCGGGAGCGCCTTGGAAGCGACGATCGCCAGGGCGATCAAGCCGCCGATGATCGCGATCGTGCCGAGGTTCTTGCCGAGCGCGCCGAGGATCCCGCCGTTCGCCTCGGCGTTCGCCGTTTTGTACGCGGCCCAATTCGACGCGGTAGATCCGCCCGCCTTGGCGGCCGCCAGGTCGAGATCGGCGATCTTCTGCTTTGTCTGCTCCTCTTTCGTTCGCACGTTCGCGTAAAAGCCGAGCGACGTCGCGATCGCTCCCGCGAGGAGCACGACGACGGCGCCGACGATGATCGCGAGGATCGGGATCACGCCGAAAGAGTAGACGGGCGGCCCGCCCTCGGGAGCTGGCGCCGCGCATGTGATATCGATCTCGGCCGAGTCGGGCCAGGGCCGAAACGAAAGGCGGCCCATGATCAACTCCGCGACGTACCTTTCCAGCAACGTCGCCCGCCTCGCGATCGTCTCGAACTCTTCGTTATCGGCGGCCGAGAACACGGCCGGGAGCGCCATTGTCAGACCTTGCGATCCGATCCAGGCTTGGACACCTCGCGCGGCTTGTCCCGCGTTCAAACACCGCTCGACGTTCCCGCGGTTCGAGATCACGATCTGCGCGAAGCGTTCAACGCGCGCCATCTGTTCCGCGGTGGGTTGAACGCTCGACACGCGATCACCTCTCCAAAAGGCGCGAGATAGCGCCGAGGATCGTTACGCCCGCGAGCACCGATCCGAGCTGTCCCGAAACCGGGCCAACTGGCGGCCAGGGCACGGGCACCGGCGGGACGGGGACGGGCACCGGCGGGACGGGGACGGGCACCGGCGGCCAGGGCACGGGCACCGGCGGCACGGGGACGGGCACCGGCGGCCAGGGCACGGGCACCGGCGGCACGGGGACGGGCACCGGCGGCCAGGGCACGGGCACCGGCGGGACGGGCACGGGCACCGGCGGGACGGGCACGGGCACCGGCGGCACGGGGACGGGCACGGGCACCGGCGGCACGGGCGACGGTTTGGAAAACCACGCCTCGGGCTCCTCGCCGGTCAACGGGGGAACCCAGATCACGGGGTACAGCTTCCCCGATCCGTAGGTCGAACACGGGTGCGATCCGTACTTGGGATCGAACTGCAATCCCGCGACGCCGTACGCTTCCCACCCTTTCGTGCCGCGCCTGACATGATCGTTCCATGAACTCGCGTTCATGGACAACACGCCGCGCTTTCGCCCGGCCTCGCCGTACGCGACCTCGGCGACCTTGATCGGATAGATCCCGAGCCGCGGCCGGTAGAACGTGCCAGGGCGCGGCGCCGCGGTAAGGATCTGCGAATCGCTCGGCACGTACCGCCCCGAGATGATCCCGCCAGCGGGCGGCGCTTGCGGCGGCACGGGGATCGGCGTCGGCGGCGCGGCGCTCGGGAACCCCGTGAAGGGGCAAGGCGCGTGCGGCGGCACGACGGGAACGCCATGCGTTTTCCAGTTGCGCCCGCAAACCGGGCACGTAACGGAAAGCTCGGCCGAGCCCGGCGCGGGCGGGAGCGGCGGCGCGATCGGCGACGGCGACACGATCACCGCCTCGGGCTCTTTCTTGTCGAGCGGCGGGATCCAGATCACGGGAAACAGCGTTCCCGATCCGTAGGTCGATCGCGGGTTCGTTCCGTACTTGGGATCGAACTGCAATCCCGCGACGCCGTACGCTTCCCACCCTTTCGTCGAGCGTCTGACATGATCGTTCCATGTGCTCGCGTTCATGGCGAGGAGCCCGGCCTTTTTGTTCGCGGATCCGTACGCGACCTCGGCGACCTTGATCGGATAGATTCCCGATCGCGGAATGTAGAACGTGCCAGGGCGAGGCGCCGAGGTGAGGATCTCCGAAGAGTCGGGAACGTACCGCCCCGAGGTCGCGTCAATCGCTCCCGCGAACCCGCGCGCGTGCATCCACTTGTGACGGCGGATCATGCGGGCGATCCGTTGCTGGCGCGCGACGGGGAACGCGCCGGGCGGCCGCGGGATCATCGGCGCGATCATCGGCCGAGCGATCGGCCCTGGCGGGCGCGGCAGGTTCGACGGGCCGATCTGCTTGAGCGTCGGCCGCGCCGCTGTCCCGCCTGTCCTACGGTAGACGGTTCCCACGGCGGCCCCCTAGTACCACGCGAACTCGACGGGCGCGGCCTCGGGCGTCGCGGCGTCGGGCGTGCTCGTCTCGGGCGCCTCGGCCTCGGGCGGCGGCGCTCCCGCCACCTTGCGACGCTTGCGGCGGCGGCGCCTGTTTTCGATCACCGCCTCGCCCATCGCGGCCGGGCTCCCCTTGGGGAGCTGCAAGCCGATCGCGCGGAGAACGGCGACGTGCTCGGGCGTTCCCGCGGGAACGTGTTTCGGGTCGAGCTTCCCCGCGGCCCTCGCCGCGGCGATCGCCTTGCGCTTCGCGTCGGCTTGCATCTTGAGATCGGCCTTGAAAGCGGCCATTGCTTTTCCGCTCGGCGGGATGATCGCGCCTTTCTTCGTCTGCTTGATCCCGTGCTTGAGCATGAGATTTGAGATCGTGCCGCCCGCCTTGAGCGCGATCGCAATAATTGGGCCGTAGCCAGGAATCATCGCTGATATCGGGCCTAAAAACTTGGCTAAGGGTCCGACCATTTTCAGGAGCGGCTTGACCAGCTTCATGGCGATCTTGTGGATCTTGTCCATGAACTTCACGAGGTACTTGCCGCCCGGTAGCTTGCGGATCAATTTCTTCGCGAACCCGAGCCCCTTTTTCGCGAGCTTGAAAGCCGCCTTTGCGACGCCGCCGAAAATCTTTTTGAAGAAACCGCCGAGGCTCAATCCCGCGGCCGGGCGCCATTGGTAGACGCTCCCATCGTCGCCGAGGCCGAGGCAACCATCATACGGCCGCCCGTACTGGCGCACGTACGCGATATCCTCGGGTTTCATTTCGACCATCGGCGTTCGCGCGAGGCCGAAACCGTCCGTTGTGACCTCGGCCATGATCCCCATGTTCGAGGCGTCGTACACGCGGTCGGCGTTCGCGCCGAAACCCGCGAGCCCGTACAGGCTCCAGTCGAGCGGCGCGGCGTACTGCATGTCGTCGCCCTCGACCTCGCCGAGCGCGTAACCGTGCTCGGCAAGCCCGTAGTCTTGCCAGCTTTGGATATCGTCGCCGTATCCGTACATCGTCGCGCCCTCCTCGCCGTACATTTCGTCGGCGCCTTGAAAAAGCGGAGCGCCTCGCCTACGCAAGCGGCGGCCCCACAGATCGAAACGATATCGGCGAAGCGCGGGCGGGTGATGTCCGAGCCCGTGCTTAGGCCATACGACGGGATCCAGGGCGATCCATCCGAGCGGCTTCACGTACGCCTCGGCGTAAATGTGGCCGGGGAGCTTTGAAAGGATCGCGTTGTGCGCGTGACGTAGCGGGACGCTCGCGGTCAACCGAATTGGGAAACCTACGGAATGAGCGGCCGCGCCGAGTGCCGCCGCCGCGCAATCGCAATCGCCGGTGCCTTGGCGCACGCCGCCGCCGTAGCACATTTGCCAGATCGCGCGGCCCGTCGTCGGGAGCATCTCGGCGTTTCGCGGGTCGCGCACGTACCGCCAACGCTTCACAAAGTCGGCGTACAGCGCGGCGAGCTGCGCGCGAAAATCTTTCGGCGGCGCCGTCGCCGCAACGCGCGCCGCGTGATCGCGCAAGGGGAGATAGGTTGCGCCCTGGCGGATCGCTTGCCCGACAAGCGCGACCGTTTGCCGCATTTGGGATCCCACCGTGCTCGGGTGGATCCGCTTGACGCCGATCATCGGGAGCCCGCCCGGCCCGACCTGGCGACGCTTGAGCGCCGCGAGCTGGCGCGCCCGTAGGAGCGCCAGTTGTGCGGGCGGGATCGGCCCTGGCGGCCGAGGGGGAAGCGCCGCGGGCGGCCGCCGAGCGGGGAGCGCGGCGGCCTTAGCGGCGACGGGAGCGGGACGGGGAGCGGGACGCGGAGCGGGCCGCGGGGTTGCCTTGGTTACTACTGCCACGCGCGATCCGATCTACCCCGCGACGGATCATCATTGATCGCCCGTTGACGAATTGTCAAGCTCATCGTCGCCCGTTGCTGCGAGCTCATCGGGATCCTGCCCCATCATAATCCGTACCGCGCGTTGCTTCCCCTCATCGTCGAGGCCGTCGAAAACATCCCGAATCACCTCGGCGGCGTCGTCTACAGGCATCCCCGCGAGGAGATCGCGCACGTCCTCGGCGGTGTACTCGTCTCCGTCGTCGCCGT
>Ga0315294_10004493_pt1 | contig 15220 bp, 20 predicted proteins | sample YL17G13_40_MG_FD_203626 | JGI IMG/M metagenome (GOLD analysis project Ga0315294, IMG submission 203626) | Sediment microbial communities from Yellowstone Lake, YNP, Wyoming, USA - YL17G13_40 | ecosystem: Environmental > Aquatic > Freshwater > Lake > Sediment | place: USA: Wyoming | collected... | reverse complement strand
GATACAAAGTATGCTAAAATAGAAGGGTCTTTGAGGAAATATTTAGCGATCAGGTCGCTGATTAATTTACAGGTTACAGATTTGCTCCAAGAGACAGAAAAAACGATAAATAAACTGAAACTTAAAAACTCTAAAGATATAAAAAAACTGGATAAAAAAGTAGTTTCTTTTAGCCAAGAAATGCTAAAATTAAGAAAGCCATTGCGTGATTTCTTGATGGAGAATTTATATTATCATTACCGCGTGGTAAGAATGAGCAATAAAGCCAAATGGTTTATCGGACAATTATTTAAAGTTTACGTAGACAAGCCACTTGGGTTACCCATCCAAATACAGAAAAGGATAACCAGCGATGGCACCTGGCGCGCGGTTTGTGATTACATTGCCGCAATGACCGATAGGTATGCCTTAGATGAATACAAAAAATTATTTGACCCATACGAAAAAGTATAAAGCATTAATCTCATCCATCCATAGTATCTACCGATTAGTTAATGCTACTTACGAAACAAAAGACCTCATCTTACGCTTAGCAAGACTCATCTGCCAAATACTTAATGCCAGGTACTGCTTAATTGTATTGTTGGATTCAACAAAAAAATATTCTTTATTAAAGTGCCTAATAAGCGGCAAGAAGAAATATATTATCGATAAAAAAAGAAGGATTTCAAATGGAATAGAAAAAAGAATCACCAAAACACTTACCTCTATAAGACGTAACAACCTCTTAGCTGTACCTTTGATTTGCGAAGATATAATGGGGGTAATTGTGATAAAGCGTAATAAAAATGACCTGGCATTTGATAAATTTGATCAAGATGTATTGATGACAGTAGTTGAACAGGCAACCATGGGGATAAAGAATCTACAACTCTATGAAGAACAACAAAAAATAGTCTTAGGTAGCATAAAATCAATGGTAACATTATTGGATACGCGTATTCCTGTAGAATACACCCACTCACCTTATTTTAGCCGCTTGGTAACGGCGATAGGTCACCAGATGCATCTGGATGAGAAGCAAATTGAAAGTCTAAAGTATGCCAGTCTTCTACATGACGCAGGAAAAATAGATATCCCTTTACAGATACTTACAAAAACTACAAAATTAACCCCCAAAGAATACCGGATTATTAAATGCCATCCGGTTAAAGGCGCGCAAATCTTAAGGCCTTTACAAATATTAAAACCAGTTATACCCATAATAATGTACCATCATGAGAAATACAACGGCACCGGATACCCTTCAAAATTAAAAAAGGGCCAGATTCCTCAAGGCGCGCGGATTATGGCGGTTGCTGATGCCTTTGAGGCGATGGTCTATGGTAGGCCTTATCGCGAAAGAAAGGATATAAATTCCGCCATAAAAGAGATTAAAAAGAAAAGCGGCACACAATTTGACCCTAAGGTTGTAGAGGCCTTTTTAAAGGCCATTAAAAAAATAAATTTAAAAAAATACCTGTCCCGTTAGAAATTTTGGTTTAAAATAAATAAATTCCTGCCTGCCCTAGCCTGCCGGCTGGCAGGGGCAGGCAGGCGCAAGACGCTTAGAGACATATTATATGGAAAAAGACAGACACCTACAGTTAGAACTATTTTCGCAAGGACAAAAAGGTCATAGCGAAGCAAAATCACGGACACTGGACCATTCTTTTCTTAATTATATATGGAATTATGAAAAGATAATTCTTATAATTATTGGCCTGGTGATTACGGGCATTGTTTCATTTTCTTTGGGAGTCCAAAGGGGTAAAAGTTTGGTAGAAAAATATCAAATTCTCGCCCCTAAAACTAAATCAGAAAGCGCTATAGTTCCCAAAACTCAAGAGCAACCTAAGATAGAAAAGCAGGATATGATTAGGCAAATAACCTCTGCGGGGCCCTTGCAATACAACTATACTATCCAACTGGCTAGTTATCAAAATAAAACATCTGCGCAGAAAGAAGCTCAAGAATTAAAGAGAAAAGGATACCTGCCCTTAGTTTTATCTAAGGGTAAATATATTGTGCTCTGCGTAGGTAATTTCTCTAATAAAGAAACCGCGCGGCCTATATTATCGGAACTGAAGAAACGTTATCAAGATTGCTTTATCAGGAGGCTATAAAAAATATGGCTATACACCCTTCACTAAAATTATCAGAAAAAGATAAAAAATCCAGATCAGTATTAAAACGCACAGAGCGCCTAAGAATAATGATGGAAAAGGGCCTTTGGAGAGAAGGAGATAAAGTCTACGGCCTGCCTAAAATCAAAACCGTAAGAATTAAAATCAAAAAAGAAAAAGCGGCTGAGAAGGTAGAAGCTGCTGCGACTACTGCTGAAGGCGCTGCTGCCGCCGTTACGGAAACTAAACAACAGCCCGCTGCCAAAGCGTCTGCTCCTAAAAGCCAAGATAAAAAATAATCTTGATGCTAAGCCTTTTATTATCTTTTATAGTTTCTTTTGGATTATTAATGATTGCGGTTAGTGTGCATGAGTTCTCGCATGGTTGGATGGCATATAAATTAGGGGATACTACCGCTAAATATGCAGGTAGATTAACGCTTAATCCATTGGCGCACATAGACCCGATGTGGACATTTCTCTTTCCCTTATTTCTCTATATTAGCACTGGCGGACAATTTATTTTCGGGGCAGCAAAGCCTGTGCCTATAAATTACTGGAGCTTAAAGAATCCAAAAAGAGACATTATTTTAGTAGGTGCCAGTGGTCCTGCGGCAAATTTTATCCTTGCCTTTCTCTTAAGTCTCTTATCGAAACTGATACCGATATCTATTTTGCAAAATCTAATAGTTATAAATGTAGTGTTGGGCGTTTTTAATCTCATACCCATCCCGCCGTTGGATGGCTCACGGATATTAATGGGAATATTACCTTTCAGGTTAACTTCCAGATATTCCCTAATCGAACCTTATGGTTTTATCATTTTGATATTGCTTATGTGGATGGGGTTATTGGGCCGTATAATCTGGCCCCTGGTGGAGTTTATATTAAGATTACTGGGGGTAATCTTTTAGATGCAAACTATAAAACTTAATCTAAAGAGGCGGTCTTACAATATAATCGTAGGTAGCAATATCATAAAATTTTTGGGCGAATATATTGCTAAATTAAATATTGGCCGAGATGCATATATAATTACCAATGCATCCATAAAGAATAAATATGGCAAAGCGTTAAATAAAGCAATTAAGCAATCCGGTTTTACTGTAAGATTTAAACTTGTCCCTGATGCAGAAGAGAGCAAATCTATAGGGATAGTATCTTCAGTCATCAAAGATATAGTCCGCTATGATAAGAAAAAAAGAATATTCATTGTTGCTTTTGGAGGCGGAGTAATTGGCGATTTGGCAGGATTCATTGCCTCTATTTATAAACGCGGGGTACCTTACATACAGGTCCCTACAACCTTATTGGCACAGGTTGATTCAAGTATCGGCGGTAAAACCGCAGTTGATTTAATTCAAGGCAAAAACTTAGTCGGCGCCTTTTATCAGCCTCGACTTGTATTTAGCGATGTTGCGATACTTAAGACCTTAAGTCTAAAGCAATTACAAAGTGGCTTAGCTGAAGTAATAAAATATGGAATAATAAAAGACTGGCAATTATTTGCATATTTAGAGAAAAAATATCAAGATATCTTCAGCCTAAAAGAACCAACCTTAGAGTTTATCGTCACGCGCTGTAGTTCTATTAAAGCCAAGATTGTTCAACAGGATGAGAGAGAAGAAAAGGGCGTCCGGACAATTTTAAATTTTGGTCATACTATTGGCCATGCCCTTGAGGTAGCGGGTAATTATAAAGTATACAATCATGGGGAAGCCATAGCCTTGGGGATGTTGGTAGCTTCTGATTTAAGTAAAAAATTAAAATTTATCAATAATGAAACTTTGCAGAAAATAGAGAATCTTATAAAGGCAGTCGGCTTACCTACCAAAATCCAGAAGGTCTCTATAGCTGATATAATAGAAGCGCATTATCGTGACAAAAAATTTATTGGCAAAAAGAGTAAATTTGTTCTGCTCGAGAATATCGGAATGGTTAAGGTAGTGGAGAAGATACCTCCCAAGATTATAAGAGAGGCCCTAAGGAAGAGATTTTAGTTTATTGATTAGTTGAGAGTTTAACCGTTAAGCCTTGGAATTCTAATTCTACCTCATTTAGGCCAATCCGTTTCACTGTTGCCCCTTCAATTAAATTACCTTCTTTTACAATCTGATTATTTATAAGCGCGTATCCTTCATTTTCAGAAAAAAATACGCCATTTAAAACCAACGATTCTCTGAGTTTCTTTTCCTTATCGGCAGATGTAGGAGGTGCGCTTTCTAAAGGCGGCTCTTCTGTAGGCTCAGGTAACGTTTCCTTGGCCGGTGGTCCTATTTGCTTCGTTAAAGAACCCTTGGGTTGGCTTAAAAAACTAAAAAAGATATTTCCTATAAAGACCCCAAAACATATCACTAAAAAGTAAAAAAAGTAGATTCTGAGCTTAGATTTAGAATGCCTTCCTTCTTTATCTGCTTTAACCCTTAAAATGTCAGATTTTTCAACCTTTTTTAAAGCATCGTATATGATACTCAAAGCCGACCCCCCACAAAATAATTATTTAATTCCCCAAGACATTTTTTGATAATATCTAAATCTACGGTATTAGTTTCTGCCACAAACCCTGCCAAAAGGGCGCGGTCGCAGATAATATTGATTAGGCGAGGGATGCCGGAAGAAAAATCAGAAACTATTTGTAACGCCTCATCGGTAAATTTTATTCTATTCACAGAACCCGCAACGCTTAAGCGATGTCTTATATAGTTTTTTACTTCGTCTTCATCCAGGGGCGTAATGTGATATCTAACCATTATTCGTTGCTGTAGCTGGCGCAATTCATAAAGACTTAAGCGGCGATTTAATTCGGGTTGGCCTACCAATACGATTTGCATTAATTTATTTTTCTCGGTTTCTAAATTTGAGAGCAAGCGGACCTGTTCTAACTGACGCGCTCTTAAGTTTTGCGCCTCATCAATAATCAAAACTACATTGTTACCAGATTCGGCTTCACTCAATAAAAATTTATTAAATTCCCAAACAAAGGACAATCTTGTTTTGGTTTTTACGGTAATACCGAAATCTTTCATGATTGCTTCTAACAATTGAATTTCTGAAAAATAGGGATTGAGGATGAATGCCGTCTTGGTATTTTTTTTCAACCGATCAAGAAAAAAACGGCAGAGGGTAGTCTTTCCTGTGCCTATCTCACCGGTAATCACAATAATGCCCTTTCTTTGAGTCACGCCGTATAGAAGATGCGAAAGGGCCTCTTCATGTTTTCGGCTTGAGAAAAAGAAAGCGGGGTCGGAAGTTACATTAAAAGGTCTTTCCTTTAGGCCATAAAATTGGCAATACATATTTAAATGAGCGCATAACTTACGAACACGTTAGTGTGAGTAAGTTATTGCGCGAATTTAACCCTTGACAATTTTTGAGTTTAAGGTTGTTTTCGACATCAACCGTTATTTCAAAAATTGTCAAGGGTAAGTTCGGACACATAACTTACGTTCGCTTCGCTCCGCAAGTTATGTCCTCACTTATTATAGCAAAAATAGTGTTTTTGTAAAGTGTTGACATATTGTTAAATATATGCTATAGTTTTTTACTTAGGAAGAGGCAAAAGCCACGGCTTCCTCTTTAAAATAAAGGGGAATAATGGCAGACCATATTGAAGAAAAGAGGGATTCTCCGCGCCTTAAATTGCGTACCCCCTTACGTTACCAAGTCAGAGGAACGTCTGAGTCTGGCGAGACGGTTACCGACGATATTAGCAGGGGTGGAATAAGTTTTATTGAGCATAAATTCATTGCTCCTGCAGCCCTTGTGATGTTAGAGATTAACTTATTGTCCCGTATCTTAAGATCGGTGGGAAGGGTCGCGTGGGCATCGCCTCTGCCACGTTCTGACCGATACCGATTAGGCATAGAATTCTTAGAATTAGGCTCTCAGGAAAAGAATTATCTTAACGACTTTATAGATATGCAAATGGGTAAACTGTAAAAAGACATAAATGGTAGCCGAACAAGAAAAAACATCCGCAGCGCAAGCCACACCTGCTGAAGAAGTACAAACTAACTGTCTAGCTTGCGCTAAGCAGATTAAAAAACTAAAACGATATTATCGTAATGGTAAATTTTATTGCAACAAAAAATGTTGGCGCAACTATATAAAAAAATCCAAAGAAGAGAAAAAATGAGGAAACCTAAATTAGAAAGAAGGCAGTATCCTAGGATAAAACAGCGACTTCCGCTTAAAATAGTGACTAACGGATATGATTTTATTACCACTACTCAAGACCTAAGTTGCTTAGGTGCTTATTGTCATCTAGATAAATATATACCTCCTTTCACTAAGATTATGGTTAAATTAAGTTTACCTATTATAACTAACGATGAAAACAACAATTGTAACGTTGAATGTAAAGGGGTAGTGGTAAGAACCGATGACGAAAAAAAAGGCGGTTTTAATATTGCCGTATTCTTTAACGAAATCAAAAATAATCAGCGACAAAAAATAACTCAATATATAAGTCAATTCTTACCCCAAGATTCCTTCCCGTCTTTTTCTAAACGTTTATGAATTTTAAGATAATTTATGCTTTTATCATCTTTATTGGCTCATCTTTAATAATGTCTTATGCCAAATCATGGGGCAGATAAAAAGGCATCAACCCGTAAAATTAATTATCGGTTTTATCTTTAAAGAAGAGGACATACTCAATAAGGCGAAGACCATTCTAGAAAGACAATTTGGCAAAATAGATTTTGCAAGCCAAATCCTCACCTTTGGGCATACTAGCTATTACGAAAAAGAGTTTGGTAAAGAGCTAAGGAGACGATTTATCAGTTTTAAGGAATTGGTTTCTCCTTGCGGCCTGCCTAAGATAAAAATAATTACCAATAAAATTGAACATAAATTATCAATTAATAAATGCCGCTTAATTAATATCGACCCCGGATATTTAAATCTTTCAAAACTGGTTCTTGCCTCAACCAAAGACTATAAACACCGTATATATTTAAATAAAGGTATCTATGCAGAGGTAACCCTTTTTTATCAAAATAAGGCTTTTCAATATTGGGAATGGACTTATCCCGATTACAAAACCGCTGAATATATCGCAATATTTAACGAAATAAGAGAAATCTATGCCGAACAGATTGAAAATAAATAGTCTTATTATATTTATTTTAGTGATTTTCCTGTTAACTGGCTGTGTGACTATTTATAATCCTGCCACAGGAAGAAAGGAAACCCTATTAATAGATACAGAAAGCGAGGTTGCTTTGGGTCGTGATATGGATAGGCAGATACAAAAGAAACTTAAAATCTTACAGGACCCGGAAATGCAATATAGATTAAATAATATTGGTACTAGAGTATCTGCTTTTTCTGATAGGCAAGATATTACCTATCATTTTAGAATCGTTAAAGATAAAGAGCTTAATGCCTTTGCCATTCCCGGAGGTTTTATCTATGTAAATAATGGCCTTGTGGATATGGCGGGCGATGATGAGCTGGCCTGTGTTCTTGCCCACGAGATAGGCCATATTGCCGCCAGACACAGCGTAAAAAGACTGCAGTCAGTGATGGGTTATCAGATTATTGCCAGTATCGCCTCAAGGATAAGTGGCAACCAGGCATTAATCAGGGCAACGAATATTGTTTTTGATTTAGTTAATCTGGGCTATAGCCGAAAGGACGAGTTTCTCGCCGATAAACTCAGTGTAAAATATGCCAAAAAATCAGGGTTTAACCCTTATGGCATGGTTACATTTTTTAATAAGTTAAAACAGGAGGCAGGCAAGAAAGGACCTAATTTTAATTTAGTGTTTTTAAGTTCCCATCCTCCGATTGATGAAAGAATAAAAAATGTAGAAAAAGAAATTGCCTTAAATCCTTAAAATGTACCCAGCATATCTAGAATCTTACGGTAATGGTAATCTAAATAAAATAATCGAAAAAACCTTCCAGATGCTTGAGTCCTGCTCTATCTGCCCGCGTAGATGCAAGGTAAATCGCTTAAAAAATGAGTTAGGATTCTGTAAGACTGGGCTTAAACCTAAGGTTTGTAGTTTTATGGCCCACCATGGAGAAGAACCGCCTATATCAGGAAAACAAGGTTCAGGTACAATTTTCTTTTCCCATTGCAATATGGCCTGTGTATATTGCCAAAATTATGAGTTTAGCCAGTTAGGCCAGGGCAGGGAAGTAGATTTCGAAGAATTAGCGCAATTTATGTTAGAACTACAAGCGATGAAGTGTCACAATATAAATTTAGTTACTCCTACCCATGTTCTGCCGCAAATTCTTAAAAGCCTAAGCATCGCAATATCTAAAGGGCTAAAGATTCCTATTGTCTATAATACGGGTGGATATGAATTACCAGAGGTAATAAAACTGCTTGAGGCAGTTGTCGATATATATCTTCCGGATGCACGCTATGCAGATAATGATATGGCTGTTAAGTATTCTTTTGCTTGTGATTACCCTAAATATAACCAAGAGGCGCTAAAAGAAATGCATCGGCAGGTTGGCGTTGCCAAGATTAATAATGAGGGTATAATAGAAAAAGGGTTGATTATAAGGCATCTAGTCCTTCCTAATAATATAGCCGGTACGGATAAAATAATGTTATTTATAGCCAATGAACTTTCTGGGGGCACCTATATCAGTTTAATGAGTCAATATTTTCCTTACTATAAGGCAGCTCAATTTAAAGAAATTTTTTCGCGCATAACCCACCAGGAGTACAAAGATGCTAAAGATGCCATGGAAAGACACGGTTTATCTAATGGCTGGATACAGGAATCTTATGGTTTGGGGAGATTCGCCGGGACAAATATAAAAACAACACTAAAAGAAGAGGATAATATTAAGGGACCAACCATATGAAAATAAATGCAATGGAATTTCTTATTTTCATTTTGATATTTAGCAACTTATCGTGTATTAGCCTATCTAAAGATAGGCAATATTACGATGCCATGGAAGATGTAAAGTCTGGAAGCCTTGACTTTGCATTTATGAAATTCAATAATTATTTACGAGAACATCCTAATTCAACTTATGCCCCAAAAATAAGATTTGCAATAAGTGAATATTATTTTCAAACTAAGGACTATCGCGATGCTATAGATGAATTAACCAAGTATATCATAAACTACCCGAATGAAAAAAATACTATATTCGCACAGGCAATTTTCTATAAAGCACTACTAGATTATAGGACTGAGCCGTTACTTGTAGAAAAATTAAAAGAAGCATTCTTTTCAAAATCTATATTTTTAATTTTCTCGGATTCAAAAACTAAATCCTACAAATCAATTTTAAACAATAACTATAAAATCGTTGATTACATTGACAAAATAGAGGTCTTCAAAAACGATGAGCTCCTTTTTGAAATCGCGCCGTAACCGCATCTTGATAGTTATACTATCTTCTCTTTTAATCCCGCTTTTATTTCAAACAGGCATTTCCTATATCCTAAACAAATCCAAACCAAGAATATTAGGCTACCTAAACAATACCTTTGAATATCGTTTTGCCTTAGGAAACATATCTTTTAATTTTTTACAAGGATTACACATTAAGCAGGCCTCTGTCTTTTATAATAATCAGGGTAAGCCGACTATTTTTATCAAGGAGGCCTTTATCCATATAAAAATCCTGCCGCTTATTTTTAAAAGGACTATCGCCATTCAAGCAGATATAAACCAAGCGCAATTCTTATTAAATAAAGAAGAGAAGGGACTTAATCTTCAGATGATATTCAGCGATATCTATAAAAAAATGCCCAAAATCAAACCTTTAATCTTGAATAAATTTAAAGATAGGCTAGATATATCAATAAAATTCGCCAAACTTATCTATACAGGCAATACTTCTTTCCAGAATTATATATATATCTTAATTAAAAATTCAAAATTCAAACAGGAATCAGAAAGGTTTAGGTTTGACAGCGACATAGAACTTAATTATCAGTTATCTGAAGACGCATATATCGCGCGGTTTTTTAAAAATAAGAGCATAAAACAGGAAATAAACTGTTCCATACAGGGCAATATAAAAGGCAAGGATCTAATTATGGATTTAATTTTATTAAACATAGGGAAAAACCAAATCATCGGCACGGGAACAACTAAAGACTTTAGGGAAAGAAACCCTTATGTAGATATTGCCTTTATGCATTCCGTGATATTGCTGGATAATATTACATCTATGAAAGATAATTTTGCTGCAGAAGGCAATGCATTTTTTTCGTTAAAAATCAATGGGCCGATGAACAATACAAAAGCAAGCATAGTTGGCACTTTGCTCGATTGTAATCTTAGGTATGCCTTAGCAAACGCTGAATCGTTCGATATAAAAAATTTTAACGGAGAACTAGATTATGGCGATACCCGGATAAAGCTTGACAAGGTATATTTAAAACTGAATACCGTCCCTTTAAATATTAAATTGTTAATCAATATATCCGATGAGCCTGATATTGCCCTTAGTATATCTCTGTTAAGAGAATTTCTTACCGCTCAGAATCTTCCCTTAGCCAGATTAGAGGCAGTATTTAATGGAAAAATAAAAAAGACTTTACAAGGAGAACTAAAGCTCGATGCATTATATATAAGAAGGGGGCTGAAGCTAAATATGCAGGCTTATTTCAAAAATATTGACTTTGATTATAGCAGCCGGGAAGAAAAATATTTTAGAGCAGGTGTAATAGAATTGATAAAAGATAATACATTAAAAATACAAAAATTGAGTTTCACTAATTTCAAATCAAAAGTTTATCTGGGCAAAGATAGAATCGAGCTTAAGGAACTTAATTTCTACGGATATAATGCTCTATTAAACGGTAAAATAAATTTAAATGTCGGGGATAAGACTGCGTTAATTTTTACATTGGAGGGAATAGGTTTAGATGTTAAAACATTAATGCAGGATATTAATATCAGCAATAAATTATTATCTGGCAGTATGGATACAAAGGTTATGTTTGACAATCAACAGAAAGGATTCCTTGAAGGTGAATGTTATATTAAGGACGGTGTGGCAGATTTAGACTTGGTAGCCAATATCCTTAAATTACCATCTTTAAAAAAAGTAAATTTTGACCTACTCGAAAGTCATTTTTCGCTTTCAAAAGAGACAGTAAGAGTTAACGAGATAAAATTAGTTAGTCCGGATGTTATGCTGAATACGTCTTGGGATACAAATGGAAAAATAGATGGCATATTAAACCTAAAAATTGCCTCGGGGCTATTAAACCAATCCAAAGCATTTAAAAGGCTCCTTGCTTTAACCGAGATTAAAAAACCCTATATAGATTTTAGCTTCTTATTAGGAGGGGTACCCGATAGCGTGCGGGTTATGTGGATGAAGGGAGAGTTTAAGGACAAGATAAAAGAAGGCCTGCCTGATTGGGCCAAAAAAAGAATAGAAAATAACTTAGATAAATTAATAGATGGCATGGCCAATGAATAAATTTCTTGATTTGTTTTACCAGAAACTTTTTAGAATTAACGATACGCCTCAGAAAACCGCTTTAGGGTTAGGTATCGGAGTATTTACGGGGATTATACCTGGGGCAGGGCCATTGGCAGCATTATTTCTGGCTTTGATTTTACGCTTAAATCGTGCGGCGGCTTTGTTAGGAAGCCTACTCACAAATACCTGGTTAAGCATAGTAACATTTCTCTTGTCAGTTAAGGTAGGCTCATCTATAATGAGCTTGAATTGGCAAGATGTCTGGAAGGATTGGGAGTTATTCTTAAGAAATTTTCACTGGTTAGATTTATTCAAATTATCTATTTTAAAAATCCTCCTGCCAGTTATAGTGGGGTATTTGGTAGTGGCTTTTTCTTTAAGTTTGGCAGTCTATTTAATCACGTTAATAACCCTTACCCGAATAAAATATGCGGATAAAAGTAGAATTAACCTTCCCCGGTGAATTAAAAGAAGAGCCGATAATTTGCTACCTTTGTAAGACATTTAATATTGCCTTAAATATAGTGGAGGCATCTTTTTCTACAGATACTGGCTGGGCAATATTGGTTTTTGAAGGCGAGGAAGATGAAATCGCAAAAACATTAAAGTATCTAAAGGATAAGGGCATAGATCTCAAAAATCTGGAAAAAATTAAATAACTAATTAGAATTGATGCATGCGAAATCCTAAGTTTAAATTGGCGAGGGGTTTTACTTTAGTTGAAATCTTAGTTACAGCAGCGATTCTTGCATTTTCCCTCTGCGGACTTCTTGCCAGTTATACCAATATGTTTCTCTTGGCAGATTTAGTGCAGGGTTTTACATTAACCACTAATACTATCCAGGCAAAGATGGAAGAGATAAAAAAGACAAATTTTGATAGTCTTTTATCCCTTAATAAAGCGACATTCGATTTAGGTGGGTTTGCTAGTTCCGATGGCAAGGGAGTTATTGAGGTTACAAATACAGCGTATTCAGACTTAAGAAGAGTGCGCATTATTGCCTGCTTTAGAATTCACGGCAGGATAATTGGTGAGGATAAAAACTTGGATGGCAATTTATCCCAGGGAGAAGATACTTTAATTTCTAATGGCCGTTTAGATTCACCTCTTGAGTTAATCACATTAATTGCTAGATAATAATGAAAAGGGGTCTTACCTTAGTTGAGATAATGGTGACGGTTGCCCTTTTTACATTTTTATTTGGGGCAATTTTAGCCGTTCTCATTACATCCGACCGTAGTTGGCGTATTGGTCAAAACAGACTCATTGGGCAACGAGAGGCAAGAAAGACAATAGACAATATAGCAGCGCTACTTAGGCAGTCAAATCCAGATTGGGTAATAGGCACAGACCATTATCCGGTTACCATAACCTCAAATAATAGGATTGATTTCTACCAACCGATTTTTAATGTCTCTGGTGGAATTTCTAATCTAACGAAGATTACCTTTAAACTTAATCCTGATAATAGTCGTCAATTATTAAAAGAAGAGGGAACATCAAATACGGCTGTCATAGCAAATAATATCGAATCTATTACTTTTGGGGGCGGCTGTTCTGCCTGTAGCGCTTTTAACTGTTCTAGCGTAGCCGATGATTGTCCTATAGTGGCGATAGAGGTTAAAACCAAAAAGAATATAGAGTTCAGTTTAAGTTCCAAGATTACACTGAGAAATACGAATATAGCCTTGTCAGAGGGTGTCGCAATAGAACAACCATCGGAGGGAGAATTTTGATGGCTAGAAAAGGTGTGGTTTTGATAATAGCCTTAATGGTGATGGCTGTGATTTTAGTTTTAATTGGAGCGTATTTCTCCAGCCTCTTTACAGAAAAAAGGGTTGTTGATAATGAACGCTTTGTTCTTCAAGCCCTGGGTCTTGCTGAGGCAGGCCTAAATCACGCCCAGTCAGAGCTAAGGGAGCGGATTCGCATAGATTTAGTAAGGATGATAAACAAAGAAAAAGAAGGGAAAGTATTTAATAGTTATGTTACCAAGGAGGAGGAAGAGGAGAAGAAAAAGGAGAAGAAAAAGAAGAAGAAGGAGGAGGAGGAAGAAGGGGAGAATAATAGCTTGGGGTTCTTACGAGATTTTGCTTATGCTACCGGCGATACTCAATTTACGGTATCTGGGGATGAAGCAACCCTTGTTCTTTCTTCCTTAAACTTAGATACTGCGATTCAAGGTAACTATACGGCAAAAATTATAGTTAAAGCTAACGGCGCTCCTACTAATCCCCAGAATGATGTATTTGTTTTCCCTTATAGTTATATGATAGAATCTCAAGGCAGCATCACCCAGACCATACCAGCTACCCAGAAGACCGTCAGGCTACTACAGGGTAGCTTTACAATTACTGTGCGCAGAGATACCTTTGCTAAATTCGCCCTTTTTACCAATCAACATCGAACGCCCACAGGCACAATAGTCTGGTTTACCGCCAATACAAATTTCACTGGCCCACTGCATAGTAATGACCGTTTTAGTTTTGCTAACAACCCTTCTAGTCGTTTTACGGAAAAAGTTACTCAACATCTAACCACAGCCAGATTCTATAATAATGGCTGGCCAAGGAATTTAAACGCTGACAGCAATCCGCCTTATGATGTTCCCAGTTTCCGGGCAGGTTTTAATCGCGGTGTAAATCGAATTAATTTACCCGCTTCAGTTACCCAGCAAGATTTAAAAACCCAGGCCACAGGCGGTCAAGATGATAAACATTGGTCCAGTGGTATATATCTACCCAATCAAGGGAATAATTTGGTAGGAGGTATTTATATCAAAGGCGATGCTGATAATCTTACGATGGGCGTTGATGGAAGCCGGCCAGTTTATACAACTACACAAGGAGAAAATACTAAGAGAATAACCATTGATTATGGTAATCTTCAAGATCCCAATGACGATAAAACCATAGTTACTGATGTCTCAGGTACAGGAGGCACGTCTGCGGGAACTTATAATGGCATTCCGGAAGGTATTGATAAAGAGGGGATAATTATTTATGCTAATGGCGGGATTAATAATTTTTCCGGAACTGTTCAGTCAGATACCAATATTACCGTATCTAGCGATAGTGATATAGTGATTAACAATCATATTTTATATCAAAGTTATAGCCCTGGTTCGCCGCCTGATGCCATTGGCTATAACAATCTTTTGGGGATATTAACCTGGAATGGCAATGTGAGAATCGGCCAAAGCGCTCCTGATGATTTAAATATCCACGGCGTGGTTATGACTGCAGGCCATAATGGTATATTTACCGTAGATAACTACCAATCCGGTTCTCCGCGAGGCACGGTAACTCTATTAGGAGGGGTCATCACTGATTTTTATGGGCCTTTCGGTACCTTCCGCGGCACCACCCCGCTCTCAGGTTATGGCAGAAATTTTGTCTACGACGCTAGAATGCTTCAAGGTCTGTCTCCGCCTTATTTTCCCTATATGACCTATTTTACTTCTTTTGATGATGGCTTGGATAACAAACTTATTTGGCAGGATAAGGGAATTTAAAATGGATAAAAAAATAATTAGGCTTTTGTTTATTATAGGGGCTATCATATTTATAGTTATAATTTTTGCCATTAACATTTCCATAGAAAGATATACAAAGGAATCTTTATCGCAGAGAGAAAAGCGCTCGTTCTTTAAAAGAAGAAGAAGGGTGCCAGTTGAAAAATGGAAGGGA
>Ga0315294_10004491_pt1 | contig 15222 bp, 16 predicted proteins | sample YL17G13_40_MG_FD_203626 | JGI IMG/M metagenome (GOLD analysis project Ga0315294, IMG submission 203626) | Sediment microbial communities from Yellowstone Lake, YNP, Wyoming, USA - YL17G13_40 | ecosystem: Environmental > Aquatic > Freshwater > Lake > Sediment | place: USA: Wyoming | collected... | reverse complement strand
TGGTTCATTGCTGAGAAGAACAAGTTAATACAATCAGCCTCATTTATCTTAACCACTTCGGTATGCCAGCGTTCTCGCAGGCCCGTTGGTTCAACCGAACGGAGGTGACAGTGATGGGCAAGAAGGAGAACAAGAAGGGCAAGGGGCAAAGCGATCAGAAAAAAGCGCCCCCGACCGATAGCAGCGTGCGAGTTATAGGACAGAAACGCAAACGGTAAAAGGCACAATGACTCCAAATAGATCTATGACATTTTCTAATGGGTCACATAAAATGTCATAGAACTTTTTGATGTTGTACATACCAGCATCGAAATTTGTATGTAGCAAAATATACAACCTTCCCGGCCAGTATAAGAGCACAAGATATTTTTATAAACATGCTTTCGACCTCGTAAGGTCTAATGTTGCGCGCCGGATTCTACAACGTATTATTGATTTCGCTGATGCCGATAAATCGTACTTGCTCAATATTCAGTTGATTTACTGGCCATGAGAATGAGATCTGATAACCTCGGCATAGAATAACTATCTGAGAATATATCATAAAGATATCTATAGAAGCTTACCTCAAGCTTCCTGCAAGTATCGATTATGGAGAGCATATTTTCCCATGCAAGCTTGCCGAGTTCACTTCTTGTTCCATAACTGATTTTTCTTTTGATCACACCCTCTCGCACAGCTATCTCTGCGAGATTGTTATGAAGAGGAACGTTAGGATAATCTAACACCAGCAACAACTCCTCTTTCTTTTTCTGAGTCATTGCAATACGATCATCCAATGTCTTGTATCCAGTTACCGTCGAGAATATCGAATCAAACCTCTCCTGGACATACATACTCATAATTTTATTAGGATTCTCCTTATATTGTGTAAGCAATTCATAGAACTTCCAAAGCTCTGTTAAATACATATTAAGAACCGACTTATGATGAATCAAAAAAGGATTCATCTTTTTGTAGTGTCGTATTTCATGTATCCAGCACAGAGCATGGTGTGACGATACATCTATGTACTGCCCGGCATCATCCGAGATAATGGGTAAATCTATCTGCTCCCCATCGGTTAGCCCAAAGAAATGTCTGATTGTATCACTTCCTTTGGTTTGCCTGATGAAGAAAGCACTAAATAACTTGTTGCAGACAACGTGCAAATAATGGTTATTGCCTTTATGCCTCGCGCCTGTCTCATCAATGTTGAGATAATCAGCGCGATTCACACCAGTTTCAAATATGGCCTGCTTCTCTATCGCATATGCATTGCTCTTTTCCTTGGTCAGTATGTTTGAGATCTCGCCTTCCGAGATTATTATGCCGATCTCTTCTAGAATCTTGTGGATCCTATTCTCAGTAACCCTTCCAGCATAGTAGAGGTAAGCGATGAATGCTTTCAGATGGCTTCCAAATTCCGTGTTCTGAAGGGACTCGGCAAGTTCTGCTTCATAGGTCTTTTTCAGAGACGGCGAATAGTAGCGTTCCAACCAGTATTCCACATTGTCGGTTTCAAATTTTATGTTCTGCTTTATGACTCGTCTATAGCCGTTATGCTTAGCATCAGGTGGAAGAATCGATTTATCAATTCTAACGTATTCTGTCCTGTCGATTTTTATCTTTGGTTTCTTGCTATCTTTATGCCATCTTTTGGGTTTTTCCTTCGGCACATTAGCCTGGTATTCAGGATTGTCCGATAGTATTTTAGGACGGCCTTTCTCCCCTTTCAGCCGGTTTATTTCATCCTTCAGCTGTTGACTTTCTTTGTGGAGATCTTGATTTTCCTGGGCTAATTGCTCTATTGTGCTTAGAAGCTGGAGGATCAATTCTTTCATAGCTTCTTTATCGTCGAAGTTGATCTTGTCTACATCAAGGGCGATTACGTCCTTGTGTATTATATCATGCACAAACAAAATATTTAGATTTATGTATTAGTAATTTTTGGTCGTTTCGCTTAATTTAGCGTTTAATAATCAACATGATATTGAGCAAGTACGATAAATCGATAACGGGCATTTGTCGACAAATCGTTCCATAAAGTAATGGAATGGTCAGGTAGGCACAAGCGATTCTAGGCCAATTGAGGAAAGGATGAAAAAGAGGAAAGGATCGTGCAATTTACACGTACCTGGGGGAGGAGGACGAGGAGGACCGCTCCGAGGAAGCCCACCAGGGTGATTGCAGTCTCAGTGCTCATCCTCTTCCTCGTTGTCATGGGTTCTGGCAGTCGGTCTTTGGCTTTCAGCTCCTTAAAAAGGGTAGCCTGGGCAGTGGTGCCTCTCATGCAGTCGCCCTTATAAAATAAATTTTAAACCAATGGCCTGGGCTGCTTCTTCTCCGGCAGAACCGGCAGCGGCATAGTGTTTATCAGCAGCGGCTGCTCCACCTCCAGGGCCCGCTCCACCAGCAGCTCCTTGCCCCATTTGGTCAGGCCGAACAAGGGCACGGCTGTGCCCACCTGCACCAGAGGCTTCACCTGCTCGCGGATGTGTTTTGAGGCGCAGCCTGTAACCACGTCGGCTGTGGCCAAGAGCCGCCGGGCGTCTTCAGGACCTATGCCTGTGAGGTGCACTCCGATGATCATTATCCTGACACCCTCGCTCTTTTCCAAGGTCCGCAGCTCTTCCGCCGTCTTTGCATCGGCCACTGTGACAGCGAACTTCCTGTAGCCATGAGATGCAGCCCACCTTGCCCCTTCCAGCTGATCGATCTTTGCATCCTGCGGCGAGAGCACGTGCCCGCCCCGGGCCTGGATGCCCTCCAGGATCTCAGGGATCGGTTCGGTCTTGGCCAGTCCGGAGATCCAGCCGCCCATGCCCTGGATGAGCTGGGGGTTGGAGGATATGACCGTGCCTGCACCATCACAGACGGTGACGGCTGCGTCGATCACGCCCTTCTCCAGGCCGGTCATCATCGACTCCGAGGCCCCGAAGCCCACAAAGGTCCCCATCTCCAGCTTTCGCCTGGCCGTGAACATGCCGTGCTGCTTGATCCTGAACTCCATGTTTGCCGCCGCCGCCTCGGCGGTCACCTTCTTTATGCCCCTCACCTTGTCAAAGAGGGGACACCACTCGATCAAAGGATCGCTCGCCTCCAGAACCTTTTCCTGCTCTACCTTGACCCGGGACTTGCCCAGCAGCTCCATGATGTGCATTCAATCCTCCAGAGCGAAGTAAACGCGCCTATTGGCCTTTCCTTTGTTCTTTGCCTTGATCATCTTTATCCTCCCGACCTCGCCTGTGCTTTTAACGTGAGTGCCGCCGCAGGCCTGAAGATCAATGCCCTCTACTACCACTACTCGTATCTCCTCTCGGTCAGGGACATCCATGGCCAGAAGCACCAGGTCGGGGATGGCCAGAGCCTCAGCCCAGGGAATGATCTTGGTCGTGACCGAACGGTTCTCTCCCAGGATGCGGTTGGCCTTCTCCACATACTCGCTCATCCTGGCCTTGTCGAAGCTTTCCAGATTGAAGTCCACGCGCGATCTCGAGAATTCTATTTGGTTGCCCGTGATCTTCGCTCCTGTCTCCTGGAAGATCACGGCGCTGAGGACATGGCATGCGGTATGGCTGCGCATGAACCGCCACCGTCTTTCCCAGTCCAAAGAAGCATGGACCCGATCGCCCGGATTCAGTCCCGGATGGTCCAAAGTATGCACTATACTTTCATCGGAGGGCTCGACCTGCAGCACCTTGAACTCCTCGTCCCCTCGAAAGATGGCTCCGTGGTCGGAGGGCTGACCGCCAGATTGGGGATAAAAAGCTGTTCTATCGAGGATTATGCGCTCGCAAGATGCCTCCAGTACCACAGCAGCAAAGTTCATAAGATAGCTGTTCTCCAGGTAAATAGCCTTCATCAATCAAAGGGATTATGCTCATCTTTGATCAGCTTGACGGGCGAGATGTATATGAATCAAGAAGAAAAATAATTCTAAAGATTGATCAAATTTCTATTTCAATGGAATTATTTTCAACGAAACTTATATATATGTTATCATTCGTTATGCGCCTGGTGACCGCTTTGAATACTTCAGCCGTGTCAGACCCGAAAGTCGAGCGCGATGAGTTTGCATCCATTCTGATGAAGGTTGGCCTCAAGAGGAATGTGGCCAAGGTTTTGACCTACCTGGCCGGGGTGGCGGAGGCCACATCCCGCGAGATAGAAATGGGATCTGATCTCAGGCAGCCGGAAGTGAGCATCGCCATGAGGGAGATCCGAAAATTGGACTGGATCTCGGAGAGGGACGAGAAAAATCCGGGAAAGGGCCGACCGTATCGTATCTATAAGCTCAACAGAAGCCTTCCTGAGATAATCAATCACCTAGAGGGGGAGAAGGCAAAGGAATCTGAGAGGATCATGAGGCAGATCGAGAAGCTCAAATCCTTGAAGGTCAACTAAAATATCATGCCATCGATTTAATTATAATGTCAATGATCTGCCTCGCCCGAGGCAGTGCATTCGTTTCTTTCAGTTCAAATTCTTTTTGAAGTAAAAAATAGTTTAGATATCATAGTAGCGGCGCGGATTTATTGTCCGGTCTCGTTCATTTTCTGCTATCAAATTATTTGTGAATCTTCAAACTATCAGGCCGAAACAATATATAATATTTCTCTAAGTTTTCGCTTTTCACTATGCAAAAATCTATATACTAATAGATTACTACAATCAACCAGAAAAAAAGTAGAGGGGGATGGAGATGAAGTACATCATCGACGACGCCCTGGGCAGAGCCGAGGCTGAGAGCAGGATCAAGCCCTCCAGCATGATCCAGAACGATGAGGAGCTGGTGGCGGTCCTGGAGGAATTGACCACGGTCATCAGGGTCATCGGATGCGGTGGAGGAGGCTCGAATACCATCGATCGCCTGGCGGAGTGCGGCATCCAGGGAGCAGAGCTCTATGCCATCAACACCGACGCCCAGCATCTCCTGCACATCAATGCCGACAGGCGTTTCCTCATAGGCAGGCGTACCACCCGCGGCCTGGGGGCCGGAAGTTTGCCGGCCATTGGCGAGGAGGCGGCCCAGGAGGATATCGACGAGATAAGAGCCGCAGTGGACGGAGCGGACATGGTATTCGTCACCTGCGGCCTGGGCGGCGGCACGGGCACGGGAGCCTCGCCGGTTGTGGCCGAGGCGGCCAGAGAGGCTGGCGCCCTGACCATTGCCACCGTCACTGTTCCCTTCAGCGCCGAAGGAACCATCAGAATGCAGAATGCTGAAGCAGGCTTAAAGAGGCTGCGAGAGGTCTCGGATACAGTGATAGTGGTACCCAACGACAAGCTTCTGGATGTGGTGCCCAATCTTCCTCTGCAGGCGGCCTTCAAGGTGGCCGATGAAGTCCTGATGCGTTCCGTAAAGGGAATCACCGAGCTCATCACCCGCCCCGGGCTGATAAACCTGGACTTCGCCGATGTCAGGACGGTCATGACCAATGGCGGCGTAGCCATGATAGGCATGGGAGAGGCGGAGGGCCAGGAGAAAGCGCGGGACTCGGTCATGAAAGCTCTGAGAAGCCCGCTCCTGGACGTGGACGTCTCCGGAGCGACCTCGGCGCTGGTGAACGTGGTGGGAGGGCCGGACATGACCATTACCGACGCCGAAACGGTGGTGGATGAAGTCTACCAGAAGATCAACCCCGACGCCCGCATAATCTGGGGAGCGCAGATAGATCCGAACCTGGAGCAGACTTTGAGGACCATGCTGGTGGTGACAGGCGTGTCGTCCCCCCAGATCCTGGGGAAGGATCTGGGCAGGCGTGTGACCTCCAGGCACGGCATCGACTTCCTCTCCCGCCGGGCGCGCTACTGAAGGCGCCAGCACATCCAGCAAATATCAGCAGACCTGTAGCCTGTGATATGACCGATTTCATTCACGGTCTCGATAAGGGCCAGGTCGCCCTCTATTCTCATCTCCTGATCCGCATCCCTGAGGATTCTCGCCACAACCCTTCTTACTATTTTATCCATGCTAGCATGTGCCATGTCAATCGATGGAGTTATAAGTTCATCATGCGAATTTATATTTGTTTATCCTTCAAGTGGATGTGATATTTATTCTGACCGAGAAGGTGAGCGGGGAGCTTGAGATGCTGCAAAGGCACCTGGTCATCCTCAAGCAAGTGGTAGATAACGAGCCCATTGGCATCCTCAAGCTGGCCGAGGAGACGAAGATACCCAGCCACAAAGTGCGCTATTCTCTGCGGATCTTAGAGCAGGAGGGCTTGATCAAAGCCACAGCACCAGGGGCAGTGACCACCGATCTAACCAGCCCTTTTCTGAAAGATCTGGACTCCATGATTGAGAAACTGGTCAAGAGGACCGAGGATCTGAAGAAGATAAAGATAGCGAGGTAAATGCTCTATTCGGGAATCGCCAATGTCCTGCGAGACATTTCCCAGGCCCCGCGCAGCCAGAAGGCCGATCGAGCGGCGGACTTTCTGACCGGGCTTGAGCCAGAGATGGTCTGTCCCTGCGTGCGGCTTCTTTGGGGCGAGCTCTGGCCATCCTGGGAGGATAGAGATATGGACATAGGCCCCAAGGCCCTTTTGGCTGCCCTGAAAGAGGTGTCCGATGAAGATGTTCTCCTCTTGAAAGAGAGGCTGGGCGAGATGGGATTGGTAGCCGAGGCGGCGCTACAGCGAAAAGGTCAGCATCCGCTATCGACAGAGCCCCTGGAGGCGGTATCGGTCTACGAAAGGTTCCGGCGCATCTCCGAGATGAGCGGCGAAGATTCGGAGCACAGGAAGAATGCCGTTTTGAGGGGCCTGTTTCTGGAGGCGACTCCCTTAGAGGGAAAATACATTGCCCGTACTGCTCTGCGCAATATGCTGGCCGGCATCGGGCCCCAAACCATGATGTCCGCCCTATCTTCGGCTTTCCATTGCGATCATCATGAAGTTCAAAAGGCTTACAACATCATGCCAGAGATGGGGCTGGTCGCCCGGGCCGCCTGCTTGGGAAAGCTCGATGAGACCGTCATTTTGCCAAAGAGGCCGATCAAGCCCATGATCATCCGGCCAGGCAAAGCAGTGGTTTTGGGAGCCTTTCTGCCCAAATATGCAGGCCTAAGGGTGCAGGTTCACAAAGAGGAAGGGGAGATATTTGTCTTCACCTCCCGCCAGAGAGACATCACCCGGGCTCTGAATGACCTGCTCCAGGAGCTGTGCGACCTGACCAGGGATTTGATCTTTGATGCCGACCTGATCGGCTTTGAGGAGGAGAGGATCTGCAGTCAGACGGAGATGTTGTGGTACATCAACCGCCGCCACCTCTCTCAAAGGAGCAGAGTCTCGCCAGCTCTCCTGGCCTACGACCTGATCTACCTGGATGGAGAAGACCTGACCGGCCTTGGTTACGAGGAGAGACGGCGAAAGCTTCTGGCGACGCTGGGAGAGCCAAAAGGCATGCCATTTCAGGGCATCTCTCCCGCAGAATTGAGAGTCATCAAGAGCCAGGATGGGGTGGAGGATTATCTTCTTCAGGTGCGCAGGGCCGGCGGCAAGGGATTGATGGCGAGAGATCTTGGGGCGCCCTACCTTCCGGGCGGCTGCAGCGAGCATGATTTCATCAGACGATGATTCTCAGACCTTTTGATCCCTGGAAGAGTCCTCTTTGCACCTGCCCAGCCAAGCTCAGCCTGAATCCCTACACAGGATGCCCGCACGGTTGCCTTTACTGCTACGCCTCATCCTACATTCCACGCTTCCAGCAGTGCCGGCCCAAAGCGGATCTGCTGAAACGCCTGGCAAGGGAAGCGGCAAAGATCAAGCCCGGCACCCTGGTAGCCATGTCCAACAGCTCCGACCCCTATCCTCCTATGGAAAGGGATCTTGGGCTCTGCAGAGGATGCCTGGAGATTCTGAAGGAAAGAGGATTGCAGGTGCAGGTGGTTACGAAATCCGATCTGGTGGCGGAGGACGCGAATCTGCTCAGCAGCATGGCCGCCACTGTGGCCGTAACCATTACCACATTGAAGGATTCCCTTTCCCTGAGGCTGGAACCGGGAGCGCCATTGCCCGAAAGGCGGCTGGATGCCGTGCGCATTCTTAATGAGAACAAAATCCCTGTATCTGCCCGAATCGATCCCATCATCCCCGGCATAAATGACTCCGAAATAAAGGATCTGGTATCGGCAGCTTGCCAAGCTGGGGCTTTACACATAACCGCATCCACTTACAAGGCTCGTTTGGACAGCCTGAGAAGGATCTGCGGAGCCTTTCCAGAGAGAGGAGAGGCTTTGAAGGATCTGTTTCGAAGAGGAGGCCGCACCGCGGGAAGCCTGTACCTGCCATGGGAGATGAGGAGAGGGCTGATGGCGGAGGTGGAGCAAGAAGCATTGCAAGAGGGTATGACCTTTTCCAGCTGCCGGGAAGGCCTCACTCCGAAGCCGGGTGTAAACTGCGACGGGTCACATTTGTTATCGTGTAAACATCACAGCAGTAATACGTACAAATTTGGATAATTCAGAACCAAATATCAGCATATAGATAACTACTTTATGTGAATATTTTCAGCAGAGCTGTGCCCTCCCGGCACCCTAGGGGGAAGGCAAAAGATATAAATGCGATGCTGCCTCCTTTTAACAGTATTCAGCCATGAAAGTCTATTTATATGAAGAATAACTAGACTTCACGACAGTTCTTCTCAAAAGGGAGGATGTTCAACCTATAGTCATAAGTGTAATGCGCTAGAGGAATAGGAGGTATTCAATATGAGTAAAGTTCTGGCCATCACCGTGGCCCTCATGATAGCAGCTATGGTTTTAACGCCTGCTTTGGGGTATACCGGTCAGTCTGCCGGAAATCAGTCCTACACTGCAATTTCCGGAGCGAGAGTCGCCTACAGCATCAGTTCAGGTGTTCCTGCTCATAATCTGACCCAGGAGATGATAGCAAGCAAGTATTCCATCAAGGCTCCTGCCGTGCAGGGGTCCAGGGTCCCTTACTCGTTCCAGATAGGAGTCGCCACGCCCTACTCCATAAAGCTGGTTGGGGTCAGCAATGCCTTACCAGAGGGCTTCCAGACCAAGAAGGAGGCGGCAAGAGTGGGAGAGGCTAAGCCTGCTGAGAATGAGCAGATTGGACCGGCCCCTGTTACAGTCAATAAGACGGTACCGGCCGCAATAAATGAGACACCTGTAGCCCCAGTCGAGCAGCCCAAGTTCAGCATTGCTGGCGTGGTATTCGATGATGTTGAGGGCAACGGCGTATTGGAAGCCAATGAGGCCGGCCTGGCCAACTGGACCGTCAACCTGGAGCAGCCTGCTGGGACAGTCGTCGAGAGCGCGACCACCACCATGGACGGCAAGTTCGCTTTCATGGACCTGGCTGCTGGAGAGTACATCGTCTCCGAGGTCATGCAGATGGACTGGAATCTCATCGCCCCGGCCGACAACAAGATCGCAGTAACCATCACCAATGCAAGCGTGAGCGACCTGGCATTCGCCAACCAGATGATACCAGTCGAGATACCAGCCGTGATGCCGGTCGCAACGGAGAATGCGACTATCCTGACAAACGCCACGAAATAGCCAACACGACTGCTACTGCCTAGAGCAGTTAGTAGTAACGGTCATTTAGAGGTGATCAGGACCCTGGGACTACCCAGGGGTCATTTTATTTTTCGTTTTCTAAGCCCTCGCCTTTCACTACCCCTGTGATCTTTTTGGACGGGGAGTCACAAGGAAAAGGAGGAGAGAAATGCTTCCTGGGCTGGGCAGGCCGCCAAGCGCCAACCAAAAATCTTTCATAGAATGGAGTCCATAGAACAGGGACAGTTGGGGGAATATTGTGAGATTTGGAGCATTATTGATGTTGACGGCTCTGGTTTTGTCGGCTACAACAGAGCCGGTCTGGGCCACGGGACTGGGGGGAACCGGTCCATGCGTCGCAAGAAATGCCATGGAAGTCTACTGCATGAATCACGGCGGATGTCCCAAAAACGGTTACTGTTACTTCCCAGATGGAAGCTACTGCAGTCTTGGGTCCTTCTACAATGGTACCTGCCCCGGACGGGAATACTATGAGCAGGCCATATGGATGTCAGAAGCCTATCGCTTCCTTAACGGGGATGAGGGATACTATCCGGCCTATCTGCCTTACAGCTATTACTACTGGCCAACCTATGCGCCTGGATACGGGCCGTACTGGCCCTGATCTTCCCAAACAATTCCAAAAATATTTATCATATGCCATCCTTATTTGGTTATAACTTTTGGATTTTCAAGGGGTGATAAGTCTTGTTGAGCTCAAAAGAACTGGAAAATATGGGAAAAGCTATCAAGGAGATCGGGGCGGCCAAGACCTGCATAACTGGACCAGTGCTCAAGGAGGCCAAAAGAATGGTGCTTGAGAAAGGCATAGACGCTGCGGAATTATACGCCGCCCAGCTCACCGGTACCGATCAGAACACTGAGTTGATGCGCGTTTTGAAGATCTGCCGGAAGAACAGCCTGAGTCCCGAGGCCATCGCCCAGGTGATCGATAAATTGAATATCATTGAGTCGGGCAAGTGGTAGATTCTTGGCACCATCATCTATTTAATTACAGGCGGTTTGGCCGTCTTCGCCTTGGCGTTCCTCCTCTGGCCTTCTTTTGCGGGGCGGCAATGGCAATACATACACAATCTTTAAATATAATGTACTTTTTTACTCAATAAAGTACAAGATTATACATTGAAGCGGGTGAATCCTTTGAGTTATCTACAGAAAATAGTAGACGGGCACGACCTGTCCGTCGAGGAGGCCGAGGCCCTGATGGGCGAGATCTTCGAAAGAGCGACGGACGCCCAGATAGGCGCCCTTCTCATCGCCCTGCGCATGAAGGGGGAATCAGTATCGGAGATCGCAGGTCTGGCCCGTAAGATGAGAAGATCCGCCGTTCGCATTACCCCTCGCGTAAATGGAAACCTGGTGGATACCTGCGGCACAGGAGGAGACGCCTCCAACACCATCAATGTGAGCACAGCTGCAGCCATCGTCTCTGCCGCCTGCGGGGTTCCTGTGGCCAAGCACGGGAACTACGCTGTGAGCTCAAAATGCGGAAGCGCCAATGTTCTCTCTGAGCTGGGCGTGAACATCTCGCCCCGCCCTGCGGAGGTCCAGGCCATGATCGAGACCCTGGGGATTGGATTCATGCTCGCACCCATCTTTCACCCGGCCATGAAGCGCGTCGGCCCGCTGCGGCGGGAGCTGGGAATGCGCACCGTCTTCAACATCCTCGGCCCCTTGACAAACCCCGCAGGCGCGAAGGCACAGGTGATGGGGGTCTACGACCCCAAACTATGCGAGAAGCTGGCCCAGGTGCTCCGGATATTGGGAACCAGCCGGGCCATGGTTGTGCACGGCATGGGTATGGATGAGATCACGAACACCGGAGAGACGGCAGTCTCGGAGCTGAAAGAAGGAACCGTGAGAAGCTACCAGCTCCATCCCGAGGACTTCGGCTACGGCCTGGCCAGGGCGGAGGAGATCGCCGGAGGAACGCCCGAGGAGAACGCTTTGAAGCTGATAAAGGTGATGAAGGGCGAACGATCTGCAGCTCGCGACATCATCGCCATGAACTCCGGGGCGGCCGTCTACGTATCCGGGCGGGCCTCCACGCTGGAAGAGGGCGCGAGGCTGGCCGAGGCGGCCCTGGATTCGGGAAAGGCTCTGGAGATCCTGAAGCAGATGGTGGCCATGAATGGCGATCCTAGTAAGCTGGGGCGGTTCCTTTGACCAGGATCAAGATCTGTGGGCTGACCGATCAGCTCGATCTGCGCTACGCCCTGGCCGCGGGCGCGGACGCTGTGGGCTTCGTGGTGGAGATAGAGCGCTCCCACCGTTGCATCTCCGCCAAGGCCGCCAGGGCGTTGATTGAAAGAGTGCCTGTGTTCGTCAAGAGCGTGGCGGTGATCTCGCCTCAGGATCTGGATGATGCTGTGCGGCTCTCCCAGGAGACGAAGGCGGATCTTCTGCAGGTGCACAGCCTTTCGGGTGCCGCGGAGGTCCGGGCGTTGAAGGGCCTGGTACCGCAGAAGATCATAGCTGCTGCCGCGGCCGGATCTGATGCTGTCAACCAGCTAAATGGGGCTGCGGATGCTGTCCTTCTGGATACTTTCAAAGATGGAATGCTGGGCGGCTCAGGGAAGACACATGATTGGAATTTGAGCGCCGCTCTGGTGAGGAGTCTGAACGTTCCGGTGATCCTGGCCGGTGGGCTGAATCCCTCCAATGTATGCGAGGCCATCTGCAAGGTGAGGCCTTATGCTGTGGACGTCTCCAGCGGCGTGGAGACGGACGGCCGAAAGGACCCTGCCAAGATGGCAGCCTTTGTAGAGCAGGTGAGATCATGCCTCTAGAGCCAGTCCTGGTGAACGTCTCGGACAAGGTCAGCGTTGATGCGCCTCTGTCGCTCTATTTAGCTCTACGCCAGCGCAGTTATCCCTACCTTCTGGAATCCGTGGAGAAATCGGGCAACAGGGCGCGCTTCTCCTTTGTGGGAGCCGATCCTTCCGCCCTGGTGACCATCAAGAACCGTCATCTCACTATGGATTTCTTCAACGGCGGACGGGAGCAGATGGCAGGGCGCCTTTCGAAATGCATCGATCTTCAAAGGTCGGGCAAGAGGCTGGAAGGCAGGATAAAAGAGGGATTTGACCTCTTCGATGCGCTCAGGGCGGCCGTTCCCTGCCAGAGATGCGCTGACGCGAACGGCTTCGGCCGTCAGGTCTTCTTGGGAGGCGGCATCGGCTACCTGGCCTACGATCTGGTCAAGGAGCGTCTGGGCAGAAGCTCCTGCTCCTCGACGCCGGATGCACAATTCGCAGTCTCGGAGAGCACCTTCATCTTCGACCATCTCACCAGGAAGGTCTACTTCGCGGTGGCTCCCATATTTCCAGGTGCCAAGACGGATCTGATTGAGATAATCGAGGGCATAGACCCCCAGGACAACCAGGCCGAAGAGCTGGAAGGGGATCTGATCGGCATGGGGGATGCGGCCAGGTATCAGGAGGGTGTCCTTCGATCTAAAGTCCACATCATGGACGGGGACATCTTCCAGGTGGTGCTGGCCAGATCAGCGCGCATAAGATGCGCCAATTCCGTCGGCCTTTACAGAAGGCTGCGCAGCATCAATCCCAGCCCTTACACCTACCTCTTCGAGTTCGGGCCACTCTCCATCGTGGGCGCCTCGCCTGAGACGCTCTTTTCCGCCTTCGCAGGCGAGCTGAGAGTAAATCCCATTGCAGGCACATGCCCTCGGGGAAAGACTGAGGCTGAGGACGAGGCCCTGGCCCAGGCCATGCTGCAGGACGAGAAAGAGAGGGCTGAGCACGTCATGCTGGTGGACCTGGGCAGGAACGATGTGCGGTCCGTCTGCCGCTCAGGAACCGTTAAAGTACAGGACTTCATGTCGGTCTTGAAGTACTCACATGTGCAGCACATCGAGACCACTGTGGTCGGAGAGCTGCGCGCGGAGTGCGACCAGTTCGATGCCGCAAGGGCCGTCTTTCCGGCAGGCACCCTCTCCGGCGCTCCCAAGCTGCGGGCCATGGAGATCATCGACGACCTGGAGGATGAACCGCGCGGCCTTTACGGAGGCGGCATCGGCTACTTCTCCGTGGACGGGAGCGCGGACTTCGCCATCGCCATTCGCAGCATCCTCCTGCAGGACGGCGTAGCCACCGTTCAGGCAGGAGCAGGCATTGTGGCCGACTCTGACCCCATGCGGGAATATCAGGAGACGGAACGCAAGATGGCGGCCATGAAGCGTGCTCTGGGGGTGGCTTGATGAGGCCCATCCTCTTCGTGGACAACCAGGACTCCTTCGTCTGGAATCTGGTGGATTACGTCTCTGTGTTTTATGAGAACACCACGGTTCGCTCCAACCAGGTCTGCCTGGCTGAGGTTCAGGCCATGGAGCCTCTGGGGATAGTGATCTCGCCCGGACCCGGCCATCCCGCCACGCCGAGGGACATCGGAAGCTGCCTGGAGATCATCAGGCATTTCCGGCGCACTCCCATCCTGGGTGTTTGTCTGGGCCATCAGGCCATGAACCTGGCCTACGGTGGCAGCATCTCGCACACCAGGCCGCTGCACGGCAAGACTTCGCAGATAAAACACGATGGCAAGGGCATCTTCCGCGGCCTGGAGAATCCTCTGCAGGGTGGACGATATCACTCCCTGGCCGTGGAGCGGCTGGCCCCGGACCTGGTGATATCCGCCTCCACCTCAGATGGAGTGGTCATGGGTGTCAGGCATAAGAGTAATCCTCACTCCGGGGTCCAGTTCCATCCCGAGTCGGTTCTCACGCCCTCCGGAAAGAAGATCATCTGCAACTGGGTCGAGGATGTGGTGAGATGCATCCCCTGATCGAGGGGCTCCTCAAGGCCTCCAGGGAGCGAGGCCCGGGGCCCGCCGCCCTGCAGACAGACGAGAGCCGGGACCTGATAGGCTCGGCAAAGTCCCTTCGCGCGCAGGGCATTTTGCCAGTCATCGCGGAGATCAAGCCCCGCATCCTGGGAAGGCCGCTTCACCCTGAGGAGGTGGCGGAATACGCCCGCACCTACGAGTCATGCGGTGCCTGTGCCATCTCCGTCCTGACGGAGCCGACTCACTTCCTGGGCTCGATAGACAGCCTGAGGATGGCCAGAGAGGCCAGCCAGCTTCCTGTCCTGCGCAAGGATTTCATCCTCAACGAAAGCCAGCTCGCGGAGGCGAAAGCCGATCTGGTCTTGCTCATCGCGGCAATGGGAATAGATCTGAAGACCATGGTGCAGAAGGCCAGGTCCCTGGGTATGGAGCCTCTAGTGGAGGTGCACACGCCAGAAGAGATGGAACGGGCTTTGCAGAGCGGCGCGAAGATCATAGGCATCAATAACCGCAACCTCATGACACTGGAGGTCGACCTCGGCACCTTTGAGCGGCTGTCGCCGCGGGCTAAAGACGTGGGCGTGTTTCTGGTTGCTGAAAGCGGCGTGCACAGCCGCGAGGATGCCCTGCGCATGGCCAGAGCGGGCGCGGATGCGCTGCTGGTGGGGACGGCGCTGATGGAAAGGCCGGACATGTTGGCAGAGCTGAACGGTTTGAAAGAATCCAAATAATGTTTAGACCGATCTCTGACTCTTTCGCTCCTCTTTCCTGCGCTCCACCCGGTACTCTTGGATGATGCTCTCCAGCCGCTCTGCCTGGCGCTCCGCCTGGCGTGCCCTCATCTGCTCTGTCCACCTGGCCTGGGCCGCTTCCACATCTTCAGG
>Ga0315294_10004486_pt1 | contig 15226 bp, 29 predicted proteins | sample YL17G13_40_MG_FD_203626 | JGI IMG/M metagenome (GOLD analysis project Ga0315294, IMG submission 203626) | Sediment microbial communities from Yellowstone Lake, YNP, Wyoming, USA - YL17G13_40 | ecosystem: Environmental > Aquatic > Freshwater > Lake > Sediment | place: USA: Wyoming | collected... | reverse complement strand
TCGGGCCCCACAACGTCTTCGGCCTGAAGCTCGTCCAGGAGGTCTCCCGGCGCTTCCTCAAGGACAGGATGATGAGCCGGCCGGTCTGCCACTCCTCCCGGGAGGTGTTCGATTACCTTTACCATTTCCAATTCTTTTTATTTATAAATAGTCCAAGACAGAACAAAGTGCCGAAAGGCTCGTGCCAGAAGAACTGAGTCTCCTCGCCCTTGAGGATCACTTGCCGGAGCATTACGGAGAGGATCTTCGATTTGCCCTCAAGGTCGGCGGCAAGATAGACCTCTTTGAACCCGCGAAGCAGTTCGATGATCTCGGAGCCCTGCTCTTTATACTTCACGTTATGTCGGGCCATCCGGTCTCTCGCCGCGTTGGCAATGTCCAGGTCATGCTGAATGACCACCCTTTTTTCCAGGTATTCCTCTTTTGTGATGGTCGCGTCGAGGCGGTCCTGATAGAGCAGGCTCAGGTTGTTCTTCTTCCTTGTGATTTCGGTTTCAAGTCGTCGGCTTTCTTTCTTCTCAAAGGCCTCTTCTTCAAAGTGCGTCGTCTTTAACCGTTCCCTGATTTTGGCGCTGATGAGGTCGTCGATGTAGAGCCGACCGAGGGCGTCAGCAATAAGATGGTCGATCTCCTCTTCCCTCCAACGCTTTTGGGTACAATAGTCCGTCCCAAATTTTCGCTTGTACCAATTCAGGTCGGTAGCCCTTTTCCCGTGCGTGCAGTGATAATAACGATAGCGACCGTTGCCACTCTTTCCCTGCTGTTCTTCGCCGGTGATAGAGCACCCGCAATATCCGCATTTAAGGAAAGGCTTGAAGGCGAAGAATTTCTTTGCGGCAGGTCTGCTGTAGGTACGATGGTCGGCGAGTAGCACCTGAACACGATCGAACAGCTCTCGCGTAATCAACGGCGTGTAATTGCCCTTCCGTAACTCACCACACCAGGCGTGTTCACCATAAAAGAAGGGATTTTTTAGGAGCTTGTGCATGTTGGGTACGATCATCTGGCGGCCCGGACGTTTCGGTGAAGGCCGGGTTGTCAATCCCCGACGGTTCATCTCCTCACAGAGCGTCCTCAGCGAATACGTTCCTTGGGCGTAAAGCTCGAAGGCCTGGGTCACCAGCGGCCCCCGTACGGGATCAACCACGACAAGGCGTCGCCTTCCGAAGGAATCGGCAGGGTCGGCGACTTGGAGATAGCCGGTGGGCGCTTTTCGTGGCACTCCACCTCTGCTCGCCATGTAGTTCATCTTTGAGCGTATCGTCTCACCTCGGTTTCTGTTATCCATCTCGGCAAGTGAGCCGAGGATTTGGAACATGAACCGGTCGGCTCCTGTTGACTCCTTACTCACGGTCTTGCCATCGCCTACAATTGTGATCGTAACGTCGTGGTCATCGACCAACGATTGAACAGTTGCCAAGTCCTTGTAATTTCGGGTGAGGCGATCCGTAGAATAGGCGACGAGATGTCCGACGGAGTTTGCCTTCACGTACTCGATCATCTCTTTGAACTGCTGGCGTTTCTCGGAGGTCTTAGCCGACTCGGTGACCCGGAAGGTCTGAATCACATCCAAGTTCTCCGCCGCCTTCTTCAAAAGCTCTTCTTGGGCCTCTGGCGAATAGCCGTGCGACTGCGGCTCCGAAGAGACGCGGACCCAAAGCACGGCGGTGTTATTCATTTCTTTTTCTTCAAGCCCTTCTTCACATTCTCGATGACCTTTGCCAACTCGGAGAGCTTGTTGAAAGTCGTCTCCCTTGCGGCCTCTTCAGCCTCATCTCGAGTGGCATCGTCGGATAGGATCACGTTGAAGAAATTGTTTTTTAAACACCGCTGATCGTATTCAGGATCAGGTTTTGCGAAGAGCTTTTTCATACTGGCTTCTCCTCCGACGGATCGGGAAGGTCCTCGAACATGGGGACTTTTCTTTCTGCACCCTTTCCTGCTTCATATCTAGAAAAAATTAATTTTTTCTTGATCTTCAAATGCTCGTAGACCTGGTAGAGAAAAAGCCCGTCCCTCTTGTGGATCAAGTAGGCAATGTTTGTAAGACAAAGCTTTGGGACGGGCCGATTATTACATTTTAACGACATTATCTACCTGATCCATGCCGCTATTATATATTATTTTTAGGCGGGATTCAATAAAAATTTCAGCGATCCGCGTCTCTTGGACGGGCTGGTTCCGCGAGAAGTTTGCGGCCCTGAAATTCCTGACCGTTCAGCTGTTCAAGGGCGCGGTTGTAGTCGGCCTCTTCCACGTAGTCGATGAAGCCAAAGCCCCGGCTCTGACCTTCCCGGCCCTTCGGCATAGTGATAAAGTAGACTCGTCCATATTGCTCGCAGAGCGTTCTAAGCTCCGCATCACTACAACTGTATGGGATATTGTGAACGAAAATTTTCATTTTAACTCCTTCTTCCCCAGTGTATCTCGCCACGACTTCGTCCGCCGCACATTTGCTATGCCTTCCGGGCTCGCGTCGATCAGCGCTATATTCTCGGCTGATGTTAAACGTCTTTCCTGACCCGAGGGTGGCTCTGGTCCTTTCAGCCGCATCTCCAGCGCATCCAGCTTTGCCAAGACTTCCAGCGTCTGACTAACTTTTTTATTAGGGTCCTTGATATGCTTGCACTCGGCGAGTAGCTTCTTCAATAGCTTTTGCTGACGCCTGAGATCCCACTCAGGCGTCAGAAACACTTCGGGGCTTGTGTGGAAAAGGCAGGTGGCCAAGCCGTCCACTGCAGGTGCTTGACATTGTTTGCCATTGGCCTTGATGAATAAACATTGTCGGTTCATAGTTCCTCTGTTACTCCATGCTCTCGCACCTCTTTGAGCAGTGTAGTAGCTGTTGCTATCAGGGCATCCACTCCGAACAGCTTTTCTTGAGCCGGCAAGATCTCCGTCTCTACATCTGGTGGGACGATGCATCTGTCGCCAGCTAGTCGTCTCTCGAATCCTTTTACGCACAGCCGACATTGTTTCCCTTTGCATTCGATCAGCCACTGTGGAAGAATCTCATCGAGCCTTCGACGAGGCAGTTTCTCCATTTTCTCGATTCTTGCCCGTAGCTCAGGAGTCATGGTTCTATAGGTGGAAAACTTGGTTGAAACGCAAAACCCATATAAAGGGGTGGACTATGGTCATTCCCGCTTAGTTTTTTGAAACAGCTCATACTATAAGGCAGGGAAATGCCGTGGAACGGTAAGAATGGCATACTGCTGGTCATTGCTTGCCCTCTAGGAACACTTTTTCACAGACTTTGACTTCCTTATCAAATCCGAACATGGCTCCTTCTACGAAGTTCTTTTTGTCCAAGAGAGACGGGTTAACTTTGCTGGGGTCGCAACCGAATCTGTATGACCAGAGTTCGCATGAGTCCTGACAGGAACAGAACTTCCGTTCTAGAACAGTTCCACCAGCACATTCAAGGCATTGCACTGTGATGGCCTTAAAAACTACTTTCAGAAGTTGTGCATCTTTATACCGTTGCTGAAGTATCCTTCCCATTCTCCGCCTCCTGCGATTTCGGGAACTGTCGTTGAATCTCCCGTCGGGCCTTCTCGACGGCCGCGTTTTCCACGTTTTCCCGTGTAGCACGAGCGTACACACGTTTTCTCGGCGAACTGGGGACTATATACGAGGTCGTCATTGTTTTCCTTGTTTCGCCGGTTCTAGCGTTTTCTCACGGCGGGATACATCCATCCACATCCAGAACAACCGGGACAGACTTTGCATCATCAGTAGCAGGCACTACCGGCTTATCGGCCGGAAGTGGTTTGTTTTCGGGCATGTTAATTCTCCTAGTTCGGCTGACGTTCTTAAAAATCGATCTGTGTTTCTTCAAAAACCGGCAAGTATTTTTCTACCGCCGCGTCATCCAAAATATTGTCGTTAAATTTATGCTTCTCGCATCCGCCCCATTTGCCGCCGCAAACGCAAAAGGTGCCGTCCCACTTCACTTGAAAATTTCCATAGGGGCAGCGGCGGGGCGCTATTGCACCCTCCACATTGTTTGTTTTAGCTCGCCCCCAGAGAATTGGAATCTTGCAAATAGTCACTCTCCGTTTGTCCTGCGGGTCATTCATATTCTGAAGATACGTCCCTTCCTCGCGCCTTCTGTCATGGGGTGACTGCCTCAAACGAGGGTTCGTCAAAAACGCTTTTATCACCTGCGGGTCAATTTTTTCTTTCCAGCGGTTCAGGCTCAATAGCACCATGAGCTCACCACGCTTTGCCATCGCACAGAGCTTCAGGCTCTCAGTAACCAGTTTCCCATTTGTTCTGACATTCGTCTTAACCCCTGCATCTCTAGCTATTTTTATGAATTCAAACAGCTGTGGATGGAGGGTAGGTTCACCACCAGCAAGTAAAAGGGGCTCAGCCCGCTTTTTCAGTCGCCCTCCAAACTTTTGGACGATACCTTTGAACGTTTCTAGAGTCATATCATTCCCTTCTGGTCCGCTGTTTGTCAAGCAGATGGCGCACGACATATTACAGCGTTGGGTTAAGGAGAGCGTCATACTTCTGCCTCCTCACCATTCTCCGCCTTCGGGAAATTTCTTTTCATTTCTGCCTTTGCCTTCTCGGTGACTTCGAGGAGGAGTTGCTTTTCGATGTCCCTGCATTCCTTTCTGGACCTCAGCGTCTTCACATCTTCCAGGATTTTTTTCTTTATGTAGTAGTCGCCTTCACGAATCTTGTGCTCTACAAGCTTTCTCTCGATTTTCTGGATGAAGCACCAGCTCGTGTCACGGGGCGAGATCGGGATCAGCTTGGGAATGTTTTTGTCGGACTGGTAAACTTGGCCCGCTATCATAAGCCCCTCGCTTGCCGTGCCGTCGATGTTCACGAACTCCAGCATCAACTTGTCCGGCCACGGCCAACGCCAGTCTTTGTTTTCATCGAAGCTAACTTTGTCATCGCCGGAGAACTTGACAACGCTCCATCTGGCCCAGCTGGTCTTTGGGCTTCGGCTTTCTACGTGGCGTGCTTCGCCAGGCTGAAGCCGGATGAGTTCGCGTCCGTATTCAAACACCCGTACGGCGGAGTCCCTCTTATTGACAAAACGTGTCTCGAAAATCATTCTTGTTCTCCTAAAACTAGATCATTTTGTTCGCGTCAGCCGCATAGCACGCAACTGCGCCTTCGTCGCCCGTTGGGGCCTCCACCGCTGGCTCGAAGTGGGATTCCCCCGGCAACAGATGGACGCACTTGCTTCCCGCCGCAAGAGTTATCGCCTCCTCGATGGTCCCGTCGTTTTCATAAAGCACTCCATCTGGGTTCTGCTGTTTTGTAATCTTCATGATTTCCTCCCTAGATAAGAATTCCGGAATTCAAGGTAGCTTCCTTTGAACCCGGCTTTCAAAGCGCCTGCATAGAGCGTAGTTAATTTGGCATCATCGCCTTTGGCATTTATGCCCGCTTGATATTCCTGCATGGTTCCTTTGAATCCCGATTTGATGGCCATCGCATAACGGCCTTCAATGTTCTCAGTAATCAGGGAAGGATTGAGTTCCTCAGATTCAAAGACATTGGCGGAACTAACGTGCACGTCAAACGACGGACCCAAAACCATATCGACTCCTTGAAGTCGCCAATCCTCTTGAACCACACCTTCCTTGACCGAGCCAGTGCCTCTCATGCTGGCCCCCACACGGCCACCACCTCTTATAATTGCGATCAGGTCATTGCCCCGCACTGTCTTCAAAACTGCGGCCTCGCACCAGGCAGACTTGTCTAGCATTTCCAGCTTCGTCAACCGATGCGAAATGTCGGCAATATGCAGGACGTCTTGATGATCGCAAGAACCGAATAAGGATGAACCTTTGTCGATCTTCGCTTGAGCTTCGGCGATGCCAGCAGACAAAACAGAGGTGCTGTATTTTCTTTTGTTAGCGTTCACAATATCACTTTCTGCAAACTTGAAGCGAAGGTTCATGCCGCCCCTCGCTTCGAATAGCGTTGGCTTTACATCGATAGTTTCTTCCAGTCGTGCCAGTATCAAATGTTCCATTATCTACTCCCTCAAATAAAACGCCACTAAGGCCCTTAGTCGCGTTTTCTTTCTCATGCCCTCAGCCAACTTATTCATCGGCAGAGGCAAGAAGAGGTCATTTTATTTGAATAAAGTGACCTCAACCGATCATTCTCGGCAGAGGCAAGAATAGGGGTCATTATGAATCCTAATGACCCCTATTGACCTCAGCAAGGGGGCAGGCTTTGGAAGACCTGGAAAGATACAGGAAACCCTCACCCGTCCCCCCGCCTTGGTTGCCGTATCCAAAAAAACCATTGAAGAAGGACCCGCCCCTGAAACGGGCCTTCAAAGTTAAGAGGTCAGACATGCTCAACATGTTCGACTTCCTCAATGCTCGTAGCCAACTTTTCAAGTTCGATCGCAAGCTCTTGTATCTCGGACTCGGGCCTGTCGATGTATTCATCCTTTAGAACGTCCACGAAAGTGTTGTAATCCGGGAAGATCGGGCTTTGCCTGCGCTCCTGGACTCGTCTGATCTCCATTCGGACGTATTGAGCCAGAGGGTCGGCCACTTCCACTTCGACTAGTCTAGGGATGTTCCGTGGCAAGAGCACTCGCTTGCCCGAGATGAACCTTTCCTCCAAGTCGAGGCCGTCGCGGTTGACGACCTCCAGCACCCATCGACCCGTAGGCTTGGGCCAGTCGGGGTTCTCTGTCAGCTGGACTTCTCCGCCTTCGAGAAAGCGCACGAGGGTCCACCTGGCGTAGATGACCTCCGCCACCGGGGTCTCGATCGTCTGCTCTTCGCCGGGTGCCAGCATACCCAACGGAACGCCACTGCGTTCGTAGAGAACGACGGGCTTCTTGGAATCGTTTTTAAGGACTACCGTGTAAGTTTGTTCCACTCGCTATTTCTCCTCTCCACCTTAATAGTATTTACAAAAATGGGGTTTTCGGGGATTTTGGGGAATATTTTAAGAAACTATTATTTAGTAGTGTTTTTTTGCTTGAGTGTTTCTTTTATGGTTGCAATGTAGCGGCTTATAAAATCTCTCTGTATCACCCGATATGTTGGGTCCTTCTTCCTCCATCCCGCGCTGAACGACTGGAAAAACCGCAGGAACGACTTCAACCATCTCCGATCTTCTGCCTTCTCCCGCGCCACCGAGTATTGGGATTCGGTAGTCTCATCTTCGAATCTCGTCCATCCCTCCTTCTCGACAGGAAGCTGATCGGGATTCAGTGCAGGATGTTCTGAAGGCCATCGTGCTTTCAAACAGTTCAGAATATTTCGTTTAAGAAAAGAGTTAAGGAAAGCCGTAGGAAGCTGAATCTGGTCAAAGTCCTTGCGACGATCGAGGAACTCCATCAACAACACCATTACATCGCTTTGTATATCGTCCTTGCTCTCTGGGTCCTCAGACACCCAAGGCGTCGTGCAGAGAACTACATCAATGAGGTCCTTACACTCAGCCAACAAGGCGTCTCGGTTCTCCAGGGAGGGGTCTTGACAAAAGATTTTGAAGGCCTGGTTGATCTTCCCCTGGATATACATCAGAGAACATCCCTTTCGCCCTTGTGTAACGAGCTGTAGCACACTTTTATGGAGGGGGGAGGGTCCTTATAGGGGGGAGGAGCGGGAAGGCCGTCGAAGTGGAGTTGCTTTTGTCCACCTCCTTTTTCGGAACCTCCTGAGTGTATATAATTCAAATTATATACACCTTTCAACCTCAGCCAGACCTGCTTCACCTGGGCGTTGCGGGGTCGGGGGCGGTGAGTCATGGTTGGTCCTTATCCTAAAGATTTATTTCTCAATTTTAAGCAATCCCTTCGCCTTTTCTATTCCCTCTTCTGTCAAACTTATTTTTTTTATGTAGTAGCGTTCTCCCTTCTTCTTGCCGACGAAAAGGAATCGGGCATCGACCTCGTCCGAAGGAATTCCACATATGAGACCTTTGCTCTCCATGTTCCGAATTGACTGCGAGAATATAGCATCCATGGTCCAATGGTTTGTCGGCCACGAAAATGCCGGGATATTCTCTCCCCCTTCTTGGGAAAGACGTTTTAGATCAGAAACAGGTACACCAAACCAATCTTCTTCACCACCACAAAGAGTATAGAGAGCTCTGAGCACCCACTTCTGCAACTTGGAGAGGCGTTCAGTGCTCATGGTCATGTGTCCTTAACATTTATATAATTGGAATTATATAACCAATTCATGTTCTTTCTTATCATTTAGTAAAATCGATTTTTTTACATATCGCCGTGCCATTCGTTTTCCCTTTTCTGTCAACTCCAAATCCTCGTAGTCGAAGTAGTATCGTCCGACTGTGCCTGAACCAGTCCAACCCTCATCATTACCAAAACATTTCTTACGTCCCACTGGAGGCTCATTGAGTGCTGGTTTCAGTAGGCCCCGTTGCCTCATCCGCCGAATACAATTACAGAGACAGGCATAAGCCACCCCAGAGCGGCGCTCATAAGAGCGTGGCAAGCCAGGGCGCTTCTTCAATCTCTCCTTTCGCCATCCCTGCCAATTATAGAACTTGTTTCTGGGAGTAAGATGGAAGTAGGTGTCATAAATCTCTTCACGGGTGATGAGACGCTTCTGAAGGCCCAGCAACAGGATGAACTTCTGAAGTCGACCAATGCGTTCGGTGCTTATCTTCCCCTCCTCAGTTTCAACGCCTCGTCCATCCTCGCGGATTGATACGCACGATCCGGGCCTGCCAGTTCGACATAAATCTGCGTGGACAGGACGCTCGAGTGTCCAAGCCTATCCCTTATCGCAAACGCGTTGAACCCCGCTCTTGCCAATCTAACTCCGCACGTGTGACGGAACGCGTGGGGATGCACCCAGTCAACTCCAGCCTGTTTGGCATAGGCTTTGGTGACGCCGTAGAGTTGTTGCTTAGAGAAAGGCTTCTCCTCGCCCGACTTCTGGTTGACAAACAGGAACGGATTCTTCTCAGCGTCCTTGAACTCCGCCCTGAGCTTGAGCCAGTCCTTGAGCAGGGCCAGGTTCTCGTGAGACAGGTCGTACCATTTCCCCCGATGAGTTTTTCCTTTCACCCTGGTGACAAAAAGTTGTGATGACAAAAGGTTCAAATGTTCCAGCCGCAGGAGCGTCACCTCCTCCAGCCTCAGTCCGTAGTACAACATCAAGTTGAACATCGCCAGATCACGCGCTCGGAGGCGGGGCTTGGATCGTTTCCTGATGACCGAGAAGAAGCGCTCCAGCTCCTCGTCGGTCATGTATTTGATTGTCTCGCCGGTGGGTGTTTGCCAAGTGTTAGTGGTCATCCATTTCTCCTCCTATATGATCGGGAGCGCCAACGATGCTGTCCAGTCCCGTCGTCCAGTCTCAAGTCCGGCTGTGCGCCAAACTGAGACTGATATATTTTTCCATATCCGCCATCCTGCCTGCAGGGTGACTAAATGATACTCCGGGGTATAACTTACCTGCAAGTTCAAGCGCCGAGCAGACAAGTTCACGCCATAATTTGAAAGTGCAAATAGACCATACCAGGACCGCCCGCATGTCACAGAGACCGGTCCAAAGTTGAGTGTGCTTCTTACTGTATAACCCTGAAAAACCTGTTCACGATACAGCATTTGGTCGGTTCCTGCAGACAGGTTCAGGAATCGCCATGAGGTGCTACCTTGCAGGCTGAGACCCCGCTGAAGCGACCCGTATGACAATACCGCGTAGATGTGCCCTCGCAAAGTCTGACGTTGTCGCCGCTCCTGTTCCTTCAGTGCTAGAAGGGCGACTGGCACAGGCGGGATTTTATTGAACTTGACCCAGAAGGGCAGAATGAAATGAGCACCGTCGTCAAGCAGAAACCTAACGGAATGTTCCCCATCGGCAAGCCCACTGATGTCATATTCCAACTCACGGGTGATGCCTGGAAAGACTCGAACAGTCTGGTCAGGCAGGTCGGTGGCCATGACTTTCACAACGAACACTTCGTCACCCGTGCCAACCACTTGTAACGTCAGCTTGCCGTCCTTTGCTACGGGCTGACCCAGTTGCGCGTCTCGGATGCCTCCGGGAATGGTAATGCAAACCTGCACGATGACGACGGCCCTCAGCCCCACGTGAATTCCTTTCTCGGGCGCTTGCTCCGCTATCATACTGGCAATTGAGACGGCTGACCAATAGCTACCAGGCTTGAGCATCTCGGGAACACGAATTACCAACTGTATCTCTGACTGAGTGTTTCCAGCCAGAGTCAGACGCTCACCCGGCAACGTCATCCAAGAGGCCAGTGACCGTGGTGAGGGCCCGGCCTTGCCAGCCGTGTAGTCGAGCTTGGCAAGACTAATCGTAGCCTCTGTGTCCGAGGAGTTCACCACACCGATGTTGAGGTTGATCGTCTGACCTGGCTTGGCTGTGATTTCTCGGAACAGTTCCCCCCTCACTGACACTTGAGATTGAGCACTAAGTGTCACGAGGAAAAAGAGGAGGGGCGGCACAAGCCGCCCCCCTACAATCTTTCTTGTGGCCCGTGTGTGTTTCAACATGGCAGTTCTACAGCACGTCGGCCCAGATGAACGTCAATGATGTTGAATAATTACCCGGTTGAGCATTGACGTTTTTCAGTTGGACGGTAAACGCCTTCGTCCACGTGCCAACACAGGTGCCGGAGGTCACTACGCTTGAGTCAATGATGCTCTCGCCGCCCACTGCTGGTGCTGGGACCACTATTCCAGCGAAGCCTGGGCATACGACCTGCAACGTGCTCTCGGGACCAAAGGTGTTCATCACCGGAGTCCAAGCGGCACTGGCCAGTGAGAGTTTCACATGGTGGCCCGCCACCACGGCCCAATTCGCCACCACGCTGATAGCGCCTTCTGTGGGAGTGACCCATGCCAAATCGTGTGGAAAGTGCATCGCTGGCCATGTGAGCGCCGCCTTATCAATTGACAGCGAGACACCACCTTCATAAGTGGCCGCGATGGTGACACTCTTGCTAGCTGTCGTGTCGGCTTTGATGGCGACTGGTAACAGCACCAGGGCCAGGGCCATCAATGCAATAACAAAAAACTTTTTCACTTTACTCTCCTTGTAACGCTTTCCTCTGTTTCCTTGCCCTTGGTAGAGTGACCTGTCCTGGTCAGGGGTTCCTGTGTCTGTGCCGATTGCCTCCTTTGCAAATGAGGGGCCGGGTCCGGCTGGACAAAAGGGGGTTGGGATAGAAGGATAAAAAATTAATTTTTTATCCTTTTGAGAAAGGACGTAGGGTGAGGCTTGCATTAGCAGAGGCCTCTTTCCGTCCTTCGTGCCGACCCGGCCCTTGTGAGTCATGTCTCCTTCTTAGGCGGCTCCAACAACACCGCTTTCCTCCCGATGCGACAATGAGTGCCACTTCGGACCTGGACCTCAAGGAGTGCGATGTCATCGATGTTCACGACCACCAGTGGCTCCCCGGTTCGTGGGTGGTAAACCGTCTGCCCAACTTCGATCATCTCTTCCTCCTTGCCATCCACGAAATGACCCACGTGATAAAGCCTGCCAGGACCATGCCCCAGCATAGCCACGGGAGCGCCGCTAGACACTCGTAAAGCGTGATGTCGTTCATTTGTTAATTCTCCTCTTACCAGGGTGACTCCGCAGAGCCATTGTTCCACCACCTTTTACAGTAAAGACGATGTACTCCTTTCCACGAAAAAGTACTTTTGCCCTCTTCGTTTTAACTGACATCGAAGTACTCCTGCACGACTTTCAGCAGGTTGTCGTAGTTGCCGCCCATGCACTCCTTCAGGAACGCGTCGAGCTTCTCCTTCGGCCATCCGGCCTTCAGTGCCGCCCGCCTTGCTAGGCCCAAGATGTTGAACGCGTTCCCGTCCTCCCCGATCAGTTTCAGCTTAGGCTTTTTGTCTTTCATCATTTTCATTTCCTTTAAACTCAACGAGGGTACATGAAAACGGCCTCCCATGAGGCCGTCGTTCACGCCTATGTTGAGTGTCAGGCTGGCACCTGCACTTCACTGTTCGCCTTCTTCTGGCCGTTCTTCAGGAAGGGCTTGTCCTCGGCAACGGCCTTGATGACCACCTGCTCTCCCGACTGCCTGAGTCCTGCGAGCATCAGGACTTCGTCGATCCACTTGCAGGACCACGTGCTGGGAAGCGTCCGGTTCAGGGCCGCTCCGCTTCTCTTCCCTTCTTCCAACGCATCCCAGGCTTTCAAGATCGTCGGGCCGTTCTGTTTGATGAAGCTTCTGCGCTCTGCGGCTCTGTCAACCTTTGGCTTCACCGGGGCCTTGGCCTTTGGCTTGGACTTGCCGTTTGCTTTGGGCTTCTTCTCAGCGTTGAGCCTGTCGACTAGTCGTGCCCCTGCTGGGTCTTCCCAATTGGGGTCTTGCTTTGGCTCCTTCACGCTTGCCTTCGGCTTGCTCAGGACATCCATGACCTTCGACGTCTGCGCGTTGAACCTGGCAACCGACTCTGCTTCCTTGGCTTCCCGAGCAATCAGTCCCTTGCTCTTCTCCTTGACGACCTTCCCGGTAGTCGTCCCACCGTTCTTCGTTGACATTCCACTCTCCTTATCGATTTGCCTGCCATTGCGGTCAGGACTTATTAACGACTTAACACATCGGGTAACTCGGGATTGATCGTAAAAAAGGGGTCTCGCTTCTGTCGTCGAGTTACGTAATTGTTTCATTTTCTGTCGCTTACGCTATTAGGATAATATCACCCATTTCAAAAATCAAGTCTTTTCTATAAATACTTTGCTAATAAGTTTACGGAAGTTATTGATACCTCATATGTTGTGGATGCATGGGTATTAGATAACCAAGTATTACAAATAGATGAGGCTCTTTTAGGGTAGCCAGACCAGGTCAAACGCTAACGCATAGGTGGCGGAGGTCCATACCTAGAGGTGGACCCTCTCGAGTTTTTCCGTGTACGCTCGTTACAGAGGGTTGTTTAGGATGGTCCTGGTCTCATTATGAATCATAATGAGACCAGGTAGCGCTTTATGGGTGGGAGGAGGGGTGGCGTCGTGGTTTGTTTGAGATAGGAGGCTTGCTATGGCTTGTCGGCATCAGACTACTTTCTCTCTACTACCCCATACAAAGGCCCTTCTATAGCTTTTGAGGCTCGTCGTGCATTCCGCTTCTTCAGCGTATTTCTCATCCTTCCATTCGCCTTTACCTCACCCCTCTATCCAGCTGTTTCCTCTACCCTCCGCTTTGCTGGGAGTTCTAGCGCTTTTAGTCCTATTACTACGTAATAGGACTAACTTCCGCGTCACCGCTTCTCATCATTAACTGAGGAAGAAAAACACAACAACGTTTATGTTACTGAGGGAGGAACTGTTCACTCTCCCCATATAGAGCTTCCTGTGACTGTCGATATCATTTTTCTTCTACTGGGAAGGGGGTCTCTTTCTTTTTCTTCTGTGAAGATGAAGGAGTTTTTTTCAGAGCCTTTAGGCTCGCTTATAAACACTCTTATCCCTATCTCTTATTAAAGCCTGGGAAACCAGGTCGTTTTGCATATTAAACCAAGTCACTTTGTGTATTAAACCAAGTCACTTTGCTGATTAAGCTTTCTGGGGGAAAGTCCCCATATATGACCTATATAGGGCGGGAGAGGGTGAACCAGGTCTTCTTGCCTCTGCCGTGTTCATCCTTCTCTGGGTCCCAGCGGATCAGCCCGGCCTCGACAAGCTCTTTCAGATATCCTCTGATCTTCCCCAGAAATTGTTGAACATCTTTTTCCGGTCCCATGTTCTTCCACGAGTTCAGCATTTCCCAGGTGATGTTGACTCCCTCTCTGCTTCCTTCAAACAATTTAAAGTAGCGATAGATTTCCTGAGCCCTCCAGCTCACATCAGAGTAGAGCTTTCTCGGAAGAAGTCGACCCTGTCGTCTGGCCAGGTTGTTAATCAGAATCACCTCCAACGCCGGGTTCAACTGAAACGAGTACCTCCACTTGGTCTTGCTCTCGATCGGGATGTTCGTCCTCCTGCTACATAGGCCCTCTTCCTTAATCGACCACATTTGGAAGAGATTCACGCCAAGCTGATGTACCTTCACCCACTTCCCATCCTCATAAAAGATTGGAATGTCCTCTGCTATTATCTGAATCCCCGTGGCCTGTTTGAATAGCTCCTTGATCTCCCGGCCCGATATCTTCCTTCCTATCCATTTTCTAAAGTCGTCGTCGGTGAAACTCTGGAAACAAACCTCTATCTCCCCCAACGCCTCCTGTATAACAATGTCTACATCTTCCTTACTAAATCGTTGGAGATCGCCTTTGTATGCGTTCCATAGCGTCTGCTGGACACAGTCGGTTATCAGCTTCACTTTAGGCGGGACGTGGGCCATGAAGAGAGCAAGACTGGTTCCCTTTTCGATCAGAACCTTGTCGCTCTTCTTTCTTAATACCAGCGCTTCCTCTCCGCGCAGGAAAGGGGCGTAGAGCCATGGGGTCTTTTCTTTAAGTATCGCTTCGTCAAACTTGAGGTCACCGATGAGATACTCCCTGATGATCTCCCGGAGCTTTGGCTTCTTATGCTTCGAACACCAGCGGTCATCAAGACCATACCGTTTAAGAATCTTCTCAGCTCGCCGAAGGTCAGTTATTAGCCGATTCGCCCTATCTCTTTTTTCATCGCCAGTGGAGACACTACAATTTTCGATACCTGCTTCCACCGTCGAATGGGCTTCATTATAGCCATCAAAGTCATTCATTTTCGTTCTCCTTTGAACCACGAACACCAAGCTTCAAGGGACACGTCGTTGTTATCTCTTCGAGATTGTTCCTCTTCGTCATAGAAAATCTTTCGACGAAGCTTGGCTCCGTCGGAGTCCCCCTCAAGGTCCCGCCCTGTCATCTTGTTCGGATTGTATTCGAATCCCTCTTCCCAAGGCACTATGAATATAGAATGTCCTTCTTCCAACGCTTCCCTCCTCAGGTCCCAGGCTGTGTCGTTCTTCACTTCCAGATCAAACGTATCATCCAAATTTACTATTACTGGCATCTTGTTTCTCCTTCAAGCCCCAGCCGGGCAGACCTTTGGCCGCTTATACGTACCGATGAGTTCTCGGAGGCGACCAAGGGGGACGCTGAGATCGGTGTGCCGGAGAGCATTTATAAATCTATATAGTGAGGATTCCCTGCGGGAACTCCGGAAGGAGCAGTTCAAGGTCATCTTCATGGACACCAAGAACCGGGTCCTCGAGGAGAGGACGCTTTTCGAAGGGACCGTGGACTCCAGCGCCGTCTATCCCCGGGAGG
>Ga0315294_10004479_pt1 | contig 15234 bp, 13 predicted proteins | sample YL17G13_40_MG_FD_203626 | JGI IMG/M metagenome (GOLD analysis project Ga0315294, IMG submission 203626) | Sediment microbial communities from Yellowstone Lake, YNP, Wyoming, USA - YL17G13_40 | ecosystem: Environmental > Aquatic > Freshwater > Lake > Sediment | place: USA: Wyoming | collected... | reverse complement strand
TATTGAAAAACTGCGGCAGAATATGATTGAAACACCGCTGATTGAGATTAGCAGCACCGACATTCGCCAAAAAATCTCACAAAACCAAGATGTCAGCAAATTCCTGCACCCTGACGTTTTGGATTACATAAAAACTCACAGGCTCTATCTGCCATCCGACCAGTGATTATATTATTCCGCAGGGAAAATCATCGCGATGGCAAATTCTTCCTGAAAATCGCTCTGGGCGGACAATTCAATATGTTCCGTCTGTTTGGCAAGTTCTTCGGCTTTTTCTCTCGCTTTAACTGACAGCAGTGCAAGTTTTGCTCCTGCAAGCGATGTATTGCCTATGAAGGAAATCTTCTTATGATCAATCTGGGCAGGCAGAAGTCCAATTCGCTGAGCGTGATTTCTGCGGATAAAGCTCCCGAATCCGCCTGCTATAAACACCTTTTTCAGGCCGGCGGCCTTCAGGCCTGCCTTTCTGAGGATTATATTTATTCCCGCCCTGATTGCACCGACGGCAAGCTGGATTTGCCGGATATCTTGCTGTGTAATTTTAATTGTCTTATCAATAACAAACGCAGGCTGGTTATTTGAATCCATAATTATTCTTTGAGCGATTTTTGGCGGTACTTTTGCAGATTGACTGATTTTGCCGGTGGTATCAATGATACCTGCGTTAAGAAGTTCTGCGGTGATATCAATAAGTCCGCTGCCGCATATACCGGCAGGTTCCACGTTGCCGATAACGCTATAGATGCAGTCGTCATCAAATTTCACCTTTTCAATTGCGCCGGTGGCGGCTCTCATTCCACAGGACATTCTCGCCCCTTCAAACGCAGGCCCTGCGGCGGTTGAGGCAGCCATAATTTTATTATTGCTGGCCAGCACGATTTCGCCGTTTGTGCCGATATCAATCATTAATACCGGCTGCGGCTGGTTTAATAAATCAACGGCCAGCATTCCCGCCGATATATCGCCGCCGATAAAACCGCCGACAACAGGCAGCATATATACAATGCCCTTATCATTTATTTCAAGTTTCAGCTTCGAGGCATTCACCGCGTTTGCCCCTTGATAAACCGGCTCAAAAGGCAATTGTCCAAGCGGCGCAGGGTCTATACCGCAGACCAGATGCTCCATTGTCGTATTGCCTGCGATGGTAATTTCATAAATATCTTTCTTATCGATCCCGCCCTGCCGGCAAAGCTGACTTATCATTGCGTTTATTTGCCCGATAACCGCCTTCTGCAGCTCGGCGAGGCCGTTCTTGCCGGATGCAGCGTATTTTATCCTGCTGATAACGTCATCGCCGAAGGGAATTTGCGGATTGACATTGCCTGTTACAGCCATTTCAGTGGCGCCGGCCAGATCGACAAGCGAAGCTGCCAGTGTCGTCGTGCCGACATCGACAGCAATGCCATAGCATTCACCGCTTACTCTTCGCTGCTCGTCGGGAATGATTGTCTGGAGAACATCAGACTCAACGACAATCTTTTCAATGCCCCAAAGGAGCGATTCTTTCGGCACTTCAATCACAGCATCTTCGACGATTTGATTTTGACAGGCCAGCCGCCGGTTTTCCTTCAGCTCATCGCCGCTGAAGATTTTTTTATCGGCTTCCGTCGGCTTGCTTGCCGGCGATATGATTTTTATTCTGCACTTGCCGCAGACCCCCGCCCCGCCGCAGGGAGTATCTATAATTATTCCTGCGACTGCCGCAGCCTCGATTATTTTTGTGCCGCTCAGTACATAAACCGTCCTGCCCTGCGGCTCAAACGTTACCTTAATCTGCCTTTGATTCATATTTACTTCACAACTTTATAAAAAATCCTGTCACCTTGTCTTATTTGCTCGATTCTGCCTGATTTAACCAATTCCTCAATGTTCTTTAGAGTTTCTATCTTTGATATTTTAAGGCCGACTGCAATATCATCCACAGAGCAGGGTCTGCGTTTGAGCAATTCGACAATATCATCGCTTTTGATTTTAAAATCGCTCATTCTATTATCGCCCTTGAAATCAGCAATCACCTCTGTATTTTTATAAATCATTTTTGCAATCTGCTGCAGTCTTTCTCTGCCGACTGCCTTTACATTCTCAGCAGGCGGTCTTGTAACTGTGTTTAGCTGCACTTTATCAGGCCGGATTTTCTCAATGCAGGCGGCAATTTTTTTAATCTGCTCATCGCTGTCATTCAGCCCCGCAACCAGAAAAACTTCAAGCCAGTATTTGCCTTTAAATTCTATGCGAAAATCAACCAGACCCTGCAGCATTTTATCGAATGTTATCTGTGAAGCGGGACGATTTATCTTTTTGAATGTTTCTTCATCGCCCGCGTCAAGCGAAGGCATAACGACATCGGCACCGAGCAGTTCCTTACGAACTTCAGGTTCAAATAAAAGCGAACCATTGGTTATAACTGCTATGGGTATATTGGTGATTTTTTTAATTTCTTCTATCAGCCGTCCGCAATCGCTGTACAGTGTCGGCTCACCCGAACCGGAAAGCGTAATATAATCAGGTTTTGCTGACAATTTGTCTTTCACCTCTGCGATAATTTCATCTATGGACACCCAGCTCTTTCTGGCTGTTGTTTTTTGGGTTGTGCATCCTACCTGGCAGTACAGGCAGTCATAAGTGCAGGTTTTATGGGGGACAAGGTCGATGCCGAGCGAGCGGCCGAGCCTTCTCGACGGCACCGGCCCAAAAATATGTTCGGTTTTTCGTATCGATTTGTCGTTCATACAAATATGTTTATATACCAGAAGTGTCTTTATTTCAAGAACTTATGCCGCCATCTTTTACCATTTAAAAAAGCAGGCAAAGTGCCTGTAGAATAGGCCTGTCGCCCTCATAGTAAAAACCGCAAGAATCTGTATTGCCAGCACAGCGGCAAGGTTCAGCAAAATTGTAAAAGCCGAGCTGCCTGCAATATCTTCGTAGTTGGGGCTTATATACTGCAACTGCCAGGTAAGAATAAAGAGCCCTGCGACAAAAAGGTAATGCCAAAAGGCCTTTTTTATCGGTTGAAAGAAATAATCAGGCCGCAACAGCATTGTCAGGTCTCTGCCGATACTCACCGTCAGAACAGCCATTGGAAACAGAAACATTCCTAAAGCAATAAAAGGATATAATGCCCATCGTGATATTATTCCTGCAACACCGAAAATATACCTGAATATAATTGCAGGCAGCAACACAATGAAAAGAGCAATTGCAAAAGAGTATAAAGACTTCAGGACCAAAAACAGATACCCGTACCAGCCGCCGAAAGTAATCTGCGGCAATGGTTCGATATCGAATGCTGTTGCGCAGATTATCTCAGCATAGCACCAGAAAAGTCCGCCCCAGACAAACGCAGCAACTGCCCAGCCGAACGGCAGATGAACTGTAAATCCTCCGCCACTTGTAAAGCGTATATTTATTGAATAATCCAGATGAATGGTAAAAAATTTCATCGTTGTTACAACAAGTATGAAAAGAAGGGTTGCCAGACTTTGTTTATTGAAGATAGCAGGCAATGATTTTTTGAAAACCGCCTCATAAAATCCCGGTAGCGGCGGCTCATCGAATTCTTTTGGCTGTTTTATCTTCTGGGCTTTCGTCCCATCTTTGTCTGGAATTATAAAGACCTGATTGCACCTGAGGCATCTGGCGCGTTTGCCTGAGTAAATATCCCTAAATGCACATAAGAACTTGCAATTAGGGCAGTTAAAGGTAATTGTAGCCATCTGTTTTTACACTGTCACAGTGTTCATTGCGTCGATGAAACACTTGTAATCGTTGGCCCATTTTTGGGCTTCGAGCAAATCGATTTTGCCGGTCTTGACCAGCTTTGCAAGGTGATGCTCAAAGGTTACCATTTTCTCTTCGGGCTTATTTTTTGTCTTCGTCTGAAGTTGTGAGTAGAGCTGTTCGAGTTTGCCGAGCCTGATAATATTTGCGCAGGCATAGTTATTGTTGAGTATCTCCATACATATCATTCTTCCAGTACCGTCCTTTTTTGGAATGAGTTTTTGGCTGATAACATAAGCAAGTCCCAGCGAAAGCTGATTTCGCACTTCATCCTGTCTTGTGGACGGAAAATAATCGAGTATCCTCGTTACGCTTCCTGTAACATCGCGCGTATGCAGCGTCGAAAAAACCAGATGGCCTGTCTCGGCAGCCATCAACGTCATCGCGATTGTCTCAGCATCTCTCATTTCTCCGACAAAGATGATATCCGGGTCTTCACGCATCATAGCTTTCAAGCCGGCAGTGAACGAAGGCACATCTCTGCCGACTTCGCGTTGCGATACAACGGCATTTTTCTGCTTGAGGATATATTCGATGGGGTCTTCAATTGAAATTATCCGGCAGGCCTTTGTTTCGCTGATTCTGTCGATAAAAGATGCAATAGTGGTGGATTTTCCTGCGCCGGTGATGCCTGTAAGCAGGACAAGTCCATTCTGTAATTTTACGATGTCCTTATAGACATCGTTTGGAAATCCGATATCTTCGAGTTTCGGCACCTCGCTTCCCAGAGCCCTGATTGCTGCGGCAGGCCCGTCGTTGTCCACAAAAACGTTTATTCTGAACTGCAAATCTGCGTAGTGGTATGAACTGTCAACGTTGTTGTTCGCCTTGAATTCGGCAAGCTTTTTCTCATCCAGCAGCGGGAAAATCAATCCTTGCGCAATTTCTCTTGTTACAATCTGGCCTCGCAGTTTCATTAAGTCGCCATCCACCCGGAACGTTGGCTGAACCCCGACCTTTATGTGCAGGTCGGAGACCCTCATAACCCCGTGTTTTTTGAAATAGCTCAGCATATCCTCGATGCCCCAGTCGCCGCTGTCGGTGGTCCTGTAAACCTTTGTGTTTATGGAATACTCTTGTGCCATAACATACCCTTTCAAAGCTGAAGTAGTGATTTTAAACTTTTGCCGGCCTAAAAGCAAATACAAAGACCTGTTAAGCCTTTGCAATATATATAGAGTATTGTTATGATGTTTTCGTTACCTGTTTATGGCGAGCCTGTCGAATCCGTATGGTTGAAAAAAAACAGCAAAATCTTGTTGAAATGTCCTTTGGCGACCACCTTGAAGAACTGCGGGCAAGGATAATCCTTGCACTTGTCGGCATAGGCCTCGGCCTGACAATCTGTATGTTTTTTTCAGGCTTTTTCCTTTCGCTTCTGGCAAAACCATATCTTGGCTTGCACGGGCAAACCGGCTCGCCTGCAATGCTCCAGGCTATAACGCTGTCCGAGAAATTTCTCGTATATATGAAGACCGCCCTTCTTTTCAGCATTGTCATTTCCTCGCCGTGGGTGTTCTATCAATTATGGAAGTTTATCTCTGCAGGTTTATATCCTCATGAGAGACGCCTTGTATATATAATATCGCCGGTTTGTGCGGTGCTGTTTATTATCGGCGCGTTATTTTTCCTGTTTGTCATCGCCCCGGTTATGATAAGGTTTTTCATCAGTTTTGACGTAGGCATAGAATCTGTGCGAACACAGGTAACGCTTTCCAGCTATGTAAATTTTATGTTTTCGATGATGCTCGTCTTTGGCCTTTGTTTTCAGATGCCCGTCGCGATTTTCGCGTTAAACAGGATAGGGATTGTTTCTGTTGAAGCTCTCAGGAAATCAAGGAAATATGCCCTGCTGGCGATATTTATTATTGCTGCTGTTGTTACACCTTCTGCGGATGTTATAAGTCAGGTTGCGTTAGCCATACCGATGTATATTTTATATGAACTGGGAATCCTCTTTTGCCGCCCATAATTTTCTATCCGCAGCCTTTATACCCTATACCCTATTTCTTTACTTCTTTTTCTTTATCTTCGTCCGGCTTTACGTCTTTTTCAATCTCGTCTTTGGTATCGTTCATCCCCTTTTTGAATTCTGTAAGGCTTCTGCCTAACGAGCGGGCTATCTCCGGCAGGCGTCTGCCGAAAATCAGCAGTGCAATAACCAATACAACCAGTATCTCTGCCCATCCGATAGAGCCGAAAGCCAGCATCTTTTGAGTCGATTGGATAATCATATTAAACTCCGTTTTTATACTGTGTCTTATCTGTTATAAAATCGATACAAGTTGACGCGCAACTTCTGTAACAGTATAATCATTGGCAATTAAAGTTGCAAGCGACTAAAATTAAGACAAACTTACACTTTAGAAAGGCTTTTTCCTTGCTCCTTACCAATAATACTGCTAATACCGGCAAAAGTTCTCTGCCGCAAAGGCCGCTTGGCAAAACAGGCCTTAAAGTCTCAATTATCGGTATGGGCGGGATTGTCGTAATGAACGCAGAGCCTTCACATGCCGGAAAAGTGGTGGCCGAGGCAATAGACAAAGGCGTAAATTACTTCGATGTCGCTCCCTCTTATGGCGATGCAGAACTTAAACTTGGTCCGGCATTAACGCCCTTCCGCAAAGACGTGTATCTTGCCTGCAAAACGGGGCAGCGTTCCCGCAAGGGCGCCGCCAGCGAGCTTAAGCAGTCGCTCAAGCATCTCGAAACCGACCATCTCGACGTTTATCAGCTTCACGGACTTGTTGATGTGGAGAAAGATGTCAAAACCGCACTCGGCAAAGACGGGGCGATTAAGACCTTTGTAGAGGCGAAAAAGGCCGGGGTTATAAGAAACATCGGCTTTTCCGCACATAGTCCTGCCGCAGCGATAACAGCGATGAAGGAGTTTGAATTCGACACCATAATGTTTCCGGTAAATTTCTGCACACATTTTAACGGTGGTCTTGAAACAGAAGTCCTTGCCCTTGCGAAAAAACAAAATATGGGCATTATCGGCATAAAGGCGATTGCCAAACAGAAACGGCGGAAAAGCGATATCGGCGTTTCGTACCCGAAATGCTGGTACGAACCTTTTGACGACTATCAGATAGTCGAGCCAGCCTTAAGCTGGGCGCTCGAGCAGGGTATTTCGCTGACGATACCGCCCGGCGAAGAGAGCCTGTTTCGGCTGTGTTTAGAGCTGGCACCGCACTGCGGAAAACTTACAGAATCACAGTTGAAGAATTTTGAGGCAATTTCTTCCTCTGTTGAGCCAATTTTTCCTGAATAGAGATTTATTGTTACTGTATTTATGTCCGAGATAAGTAAAAATCGAAGCCAGACGGTCATAAGCTATTTGCTTATATTCCTGCTTATTCTTGCGGCTATTGCTATAGGCATAAAGCAGCAGTTTTATGAAAAATCTGTCCTTGGAGACACAATCCTTTCTGACGGCCTTTTCGGCGCAAATTTTGCCCCTGCCGGAGATGTTGTGACTTACAATTCGGATAATCTTTACGAAAAAATCGATGGCAAGGCCGATTTATATCTTAACAACGGCTTTGTTTCGCTTCAGTGCAGGCAATTTGCTGACAAATCAGCAAAAGACCGCTGGGCCGAGGTTTATCTTTACGATATGTCCGATGGCGAAAACGCCTTTGCCGTTTACAGCCTCCAGAAAAGAAGCGAAAGCTCATCGCTCGATTGGGCTCAATTCGGCTACTCGACTTCGGATTCTGTTTATGCGGCCTTCGGCAAATATTATATCGAGATTCTTTTGTCTTCTGCGGATGACGCCCTTTTAGCTTCAGCTAAAAATGCTGCTAAGCAGCTTTCTTCTACCTTCTCCGCTGGCAAAACCCAAATGCCGGCTTTTAATCTTTTCCCAACTGAAAATCTCGTCGCCGATTCCTTTAAATTCATCAATGCCGATGCCTTCGGCTGCAGTGACCTTGTAAATATCTTCACGGCAGACTACAAAATAAATGGAAACAGCATAACGGCCTATTTAACCAAAAACCGCCCTGCTGAAACATTCGCAAAATATAATCGTTTCCTGATGGATAATGGAGCAAAGGAATTACAGCACAATATCAAGCTGCCTGATGCTAAGGCGGTGGAATTATTCGGCACAAACGAGATATTTTTCAGCACCGGTGATTATTTTGCCGGCGTCCGCGGTTCTGCGCCAATGGAAGATTTGCAAAAATTGGCGGAAAAACTTATAGAAAGTCTTTCTAAACAAAAATGAAGCATCACGATAAAATTTCGAGAAGGGAATTTCTGGCTCGTTCTGCAAAGGCAGGCTTATCTATCGCTGCCGTCGCCGGTGCGGCGAGCCTGCTTTACGAATCTGATGTGCTGAATATGCTCCCAAAACCTTCGGCTATTACCGGCCTGAAGGATTATTCAGTTGCTCCCGTCGCAGGGCAAACGATGAGCATTGTAACTGGTTTCAACCGCAGTTCGACAGTCCGCAAGGCCGTAGAGCTTCTCGGCGGCATAGACCGCTTTGTAAAGCCCGGCGAAACAGTACTTCTCAAGCCTAATATCGGCTTTGCCACACCGCCCCGTATTTGTGCGACAAGCCATCCCGATATCATTTCCGAAATAACAAGGCTTTGTTACCAGGCTGGCGCCAAAAAAGTCTTCGTAACCGACAATCCCATAAACGACCCGACAAGTTGTTTTGAATTAAGCGGAATTTCCGCTGCAGCAGCTAAAAGCGGAGCGGAAATCATTTTGCCGAAGGCAGATTATTTCAGGCCGTTGACGCTTGCAGGCGGCAGGCTGATAAAAAACTGGCCTGTCCTTTATGAGCCGCTCAAAAACGTTGACAAGGTTATCGGCATAGCAGTCGTCAAGGACCATACCCGCAGCGGAGCATCGATGATAATGAAGAACTGGTATGGCCTGCTCGGCGGCAAAAGAAATAACTTTCATACCGATATTAACACGATTATCGTGGAACTTGCGACTCTCATTAAACCCACGCTTGTTATTCTCGATGCCACCCAGGTTATGGTTTCCAACGGCCCGACAGGCGGCTCAGCTTCCGACCTGAAACAAACTAATATAATGCTCGCAGGCTGCGACCAGGTTGCTGCCGACAGTTTTGGAGCCATTTTATTGAATATGAAACCCGCCGACCTGCCGTATCTTTTAAAGGCTCAATCATTGGGCATTGGGACTACTGATTTCGAATCTCTTAAACCAATTTATGCAAAAACTGAAGGGTAAAAAATGAAAAAATTTTGCTGTATATTGATAATTATTGGTATCTTTTCTCTGGTTTCGTCCTGCAATGCCGATAGTTTGGTTAATCCTTTCACAACTTCCGGCAACTGGTACAAGGCGAGTCTTCACGCTCATACCACATTAAGCGACGGCGACTCCAATCTGCCGGCTCTGGCAACAAAATACCGCCAGCTCGGCTACCAGGTTCTGGCGGTTACCGACCATGAAAAATCAAATGATGTTAATGGCTTTTCAGACAGCAGTTTTCTGCTTATAAACGGCATGGAAACCCATCCGAAATGCACTGTGGACAATTCCGTCTATCATTTTATATGCCTGAATTTGCCGGGAGGTTTCATTATGCCTTCCGAACTGGATGCACAGCAGCGGATTGACAGGGTACGGCAGGCAGGCGGTGAGGTTATTGTTGCGCACCCCTACTGGTGCGGGTACAACATCAATCATTTTGCAATGCTGAAAGCTTTCATCGGTCTTGAGGCTTATAATGAGGTCTGCAATGGAGCTTGCAAGGGATATAGTTCAGTCCTGTGGGACGACTTTCTGCTGGCGGGACGCTATCTGCCGGCAGTGGCGGTGGACGACCTTCACAACCTTGAAAAAGCGGGTAAAGCGTGGGTTATGATTAAGGCCGCCCAATTGACGCCGCAGGCGATAATGGATGCCTTGCGCAGCGGCTGTTTTTATTCAACAACAGGGCCGGTTATAGAAGATTTTCGGATAGAAAACAATACGGCCGATCTGCATTGTTCGGCGGTTAAGGAAATACACTTTATTGGCAATAGAAGCTGGGGCAAAAATATCCGCTCTTCGTCAAATCAATTGCTGAACTCGGCACACTGTCCAATTCCTACCGGCGGCAGCCAGCAATATTTGCGGGTGGAGATAATCGACAGCAACGACAAATACGCCTGGACAAGCCCGATTGTTATTGAAAAACCACAAAAGGAGTAATCGACGAGATTATTATGAGAATAACAACGACAAGAAGAATAAGTCAGGTTTTATTTTTTGCATTCTTCCTCTGGCTGTGCATCGTAACGAGTGTCGGCGAAAAATTCTGGCAGCTTCGCGGCTGGCCCGTCAATATCTTCCTGCACCTCGACCCTCTCATCTCGATTTCCACAACTCTTTCAACGCACAGGCTTTATGCTCCGTTACTGTGGTCTGTTTTAACGCTTATTTTGACGATTTTAATCGGCAGATTTTTCTGCGGCTGGGTATGTCCCTTTGGCGCATTGCATCAGTTTATTTCGTATCTTTCCCACGCACGCAAAACTGCTCCTGAACTTATTTCGCTTCATAAATATCGAAAAAGCCAGAACGTTAAATATTACATATTGATTGCTTTTTTGTTTATAGCCGCCCTGCCGGGTTTGCAGAATCTTCAGACCGGCCTGCTCAACCCCATCCCGCTTTTCACACGCACTGTTAACCTCTTGCTTTTGCCGGTTGTTGACAACACGGTTAACATTCTTTCGGCAACAGACAGGTTTTCCCGCACCGCCCTATTGACTTTGTCGGTCTTTTTCGTCTTTGTGCTTTTGAATTTTCTCATTCCTCGATTTTTCTGCCTGCATATTTGTCCTCTTGGCGCTCTTTTTGGATTATTAAACAGATTTTCAATCTGGCGTATCAGCCGCAATTCCAACTGCACCGATTGCAAACTGTGCAATGCTCACTGTCAGGGCTCTTGTCAGCCTTCCGAAACGCTCAAGCTGAGCGAATGTATATTGTGCTTTAACTGCCTTGACGATTGCAAATTTGATGCGATTGATTTTAATATTGCCGCCTCTGATACCGTCCAGGTTTTACCGGATATGTCCCGCCGCGGCTTTTTAGCAGCTGCTTTTACAGGCCTTCTTGCGATGCCTGCTTTTAAACTTCTTCATACCGCCGCTGATTCCGAAGGTGTCATTCGTCCGCCGGGCGCACTGCCGGAGAAGGAATTTATAAAGCGTTGTTTAAAGTGCGGCCAGTGTATGCGTATATGCCCGACGAACGTAATCCAGCCGGCAGGTCTCGATGCAGACCTGACAAATCTCTGGACGCCGGTAATGAATAATCGCATCGGCTCAAGCGGCTGTCAGCTTGAATGTGTCGCCTGCGGTTATATGTGTCCTACTGCTGCGATAAGGCCGCTGACGCTGGCTGAAAAAATCGGCAAAGGAAAATTTGCCGACAAAGGCCCCATCAAGCTCGGCACAGCTTTTGTTGACCGTGCAAGATGTCTGCCCTGGGCTTTTAATACGCCCTGCATAGTCTGCCAGGAAAATTGCCCCGTCAGCCCAAAGGCAATTTATACCCGCACCGTATTTGCTGACGCTGCCGGCCAATCCTATAGAATTAAAAATATAAATGACAACACGATACAGCTTGAAGAAAGTTCTCTTGCCGCTCAGCGATTCTCAACCGGCGATTATTATTGTCAGTTTAGCTCTGACGGCAAGATAGCTCAGACAAAAATTATTTCAAATACCGCCGATACTGTTGTGATTTCTGCCGATACGCCGGCACTGCCGCAGACGGGCGGCAGCATTCAGATTCAGATTAGGCTTCAGCAGCCGTATGTCAACCCTGCCCTCTGTATAGGCTGTGGTATTTGCCAGCACGAATGTCCCGTCAGCGGCAAAGGCGCCATTTTTGTAACGCCTTTCGGCCAAACCAGAGAAAAATGACATTTTATCTGCATAGCAGATAAAATGTCATTGCGAGGAGTCCCGATTCATCGGGACGACGAAGCAATCTCTGCTTTGGCAACAGCCCCGCAGGCAGGGAAAAGTGGAGAAATCCACTTTATTTTAAATTTGAATTTGATACAATAATAACCGTATTTTTTGGAGGTAAGACGATGAAAAATGAACCGATGAACAGAAGAGAATTTTTAAAGACCGCAGCAGGTGCCGCAGTTACGTCAGCAATTGCGTCCGGCAGTTTACTGGCCGCCGTTACCGATGCCAACAAACCTGCCGAGCCGAACAAGCCTGCCGAAACAAAGGAAACTTATCCGCAGGTCCCGACTCGCCCGTTTGGCCGTGCTAAAATTCCCGTGCCTGTTTTGTCTCTCGGCGCAATGTATGATATCGTTGAGAATCAGATAATGCTGCACAAAAACCTGCAATGGGGCGTTAATTACTGGGATACCGCTCTCGGCTACGCCGGTGGAAGAAGTGAAGAAGGCATTGGCCAGTTTCTCGCCCAAAATCCCCAGCGCCGCAAGGATATTTTTATAGTTACCAAGGCAAGTGGCGCAAGAGACGCTGCCTCACGCAGCCAATGCCTCCAGACATCCCTTCAAAGAATGAATACAAACTATGTTGATTTATATTATGGCGTTCACGCCTTAAGTGAACCTGCTGAGTTGACGGGTGAGCTCAAACAGTGGGCCGCAGATGCGAAGGCCAAAGGCTTGATAAAGTATTTCGGTTTCAGTACGCACAAAAATATGGCCGATTGTCTCCTGGCCGCCTCGAAGCTCGACTGGATTGACGGCATAATGACAAGCTACAATTATCGTCTGATGAAGGACGCTAATCTCGTTGCCGCCGTTGACGCCTGTCATAAGGCAGGCATCGCTCTTATAGCGATGAAGGTTCAGGCGCACCGTTCAGACACCAAGGACAGTAATTCTCTTGACAATTACTTCATCCAGAAAGGCTTTACCGAAGGCCAAGCCAAAATAAAATCTGTTCTTAAGGATGAGCGTATTTGTTCAGCCTGTGTTACAATGAAAAGTGTCGCGACTCTGACCTCAAACGTGGCAGCGGTCCTCGACAAAACCGAATTAAGTCAAAGCGATTTGGAATTTATGGACGCCTATGCGAAACAGACGTGCAGCGGCTATTGTGCAGGCTGTTCTAATCTTTGTGTCGCTGCGGTTCCTCAGATGCCGTATATCAATGATGTATTAAGGTCTTTGATGTATCATCGCAAATATGGCGATACAGGTCTTGCAAAGGAGGTTTTCTCTAAGGTTGCCGCACTTGTCCGCGCCCCGATAACTAATTTTGATTATCGTGCTGCTGAGAAGATTTGCCCTAACGGAATACCTATCGGCTCCCTGATGAAAGAAGCCTACAACCTGCTGGCATAAGGAAAAAAAATTTGAAATTTTTGGTTAACCCCGCCATCATTTATCCGCCTCAGGCGGACAATGGCGGGGGTTTCATTGCGGGGCCAAAAATCAATTTAAAATACCAAACGTTTAATCAGCAAAAACGGCAGCACAAGAAAAATAAACAGTATTAGCAGTACCGGCAGCATTATTGGCAGTGTTATCAGCCCCAAAATCGCCAGCAGCATAAAGAAAACAGCCGCAACAATGATTATCGGCAGCATAATTATTGGAAGGATGATTAAAGAAACCATAACTCTTAGCATACAGAAAGTGATTTTAATGATTACTGCTGCAAACACGAGTGCCATCAAAACCCCAACAAACAACATTAACATTATTGTGCCCATAACATTTATCCGCCTTTTGCCCGCCTCTGTTTACCCGCCTCTGGCGGACTTTGGCGGGGTTCTTTGCCTTGTTTTTGATTTTTAATACCTGTCCGCCATAAGTTTACTGAAGGCGGATGTATTTTTTATTTTTGATATTTGATATTTTTATTCTACCATTGGCCCGACGAGCTTAGCTTCTGTGTTTCAAATAAACTGAAAGAACGCAGATATACCGCAAGCGTGTTATGATATTTTATCAGCCAAAATTCTATTTTAAGTCAAGTTTTTGACTTTTAGGACGAAGATTTGCACTTGTGCAAGCTCGCTTGCTAAAAGGGAAAAGCTGAGTACTCGTTGCTGATAAAATATCTTCTTGAAAAATTATTCCGAACTTAGGCTGTAAAAGGAAAGGGCCGACTCGTTTTGCGAATCGGCCCTTAAAAAAAATCCTGGCGATGACCTACTCTCACCCCGAAGGACTACCATCGGCCCGACGGGCTTAGCTTCTGAGTTCGGAATGGGATCAGGCGTTGCCCCGCCGGTATTGTCACCAGGAAGTTTGTCTAATCTGAAATCTCAAATTTGAAATCTCAGATTTTAATATCATAGCGTAGACATCTTTTGCGTCGTAAAAATCAAACCGTAGTTATCAATCTATGATTGATATGGTCAAGTGTTCGAGCGTTAGTACCGGTTAGCTCAAGCGATTTCTCGCCTTACACACCCGGCCTATCAACCTCGTAGTCTTCGAGGGCTCTTCATGCCGCACCTGTTTCGACCAGTAACAACTGAACTTCGATGTAAGTGTGCCCTGCGCCACGATTATCTTTAATCGGGAACAAATGGGCACACTACAGAGTCAAAATGGCTTTCATAATAGATCGCCACCTTTCAAAAAAACTCTGTAACTGCTACTGAGCAAAATAGGTGCGGCAAAGGAATCCTCATCTTGGGATGGGCTTCACGCTTAGATGCTTTCAGCGTTTATCCTTTCCCGACATAGCTACCCGGCGATGCTCCTAGCGGAACAACCGGTTTACCAGAGGTCAGTACTTCCCAGTCCTCTCGTACTAGGGAAGCATTCCCTTCAAGATTCCTGCGCCCACGGCAGATAGGGACCGACCTGGCTCACGCCGGTCTGAACCCAGCTCGCGTACCACTTTAATCGACGAACAGTCGAACCCTTGGGACCACCTTCAGCCCCAGGATGTGATGGGCCGACATCGAGGTGCCAAACCGCACCGCCGCTATGGACGCTCGGGTGCGATCAGCCTGTTATCCCCGGAGTACCTTTTATCTGTTGAGCGATGGCCTTTCCATACAGAACCACCGGATCACTAAGTCCTGCTTTCGCATCTGTTCGACCTATTAGTCTCACAGTTAAGCACCCTTATACCTTTGCGCTCTATGCACGATTGCCAACCGTGCTGAGGGTACCTTTGAACTCCTCCGTTACTTTTTGGGAGGAGACCGCCCCAGTCAAACTGCCCGCCTAGCACTGTCCAACATCCAGATTCATGGATTGCTGTTAGACGACTAACATAGCCAGGGTGGTATTTCAACGTTGGCTCCCCGCTGTCCGGAAACAGCGGATCAATGCCTCCCACCTATCCTACGCAAGATATGACAGGCGACAATACCAGGCTACAGTAAAGGTTCACGGGGTCTTTCCGTCTTGCCGCGGGTACGTGGTATCTTCACCACAACTACAATTTCACCGAGTCCGTCCTTGAGACACTGCTCCAGTCGTTACGCGGTTCATGCACG
>Ga0315294_10004477_pt1 | contig 15235 bp, 13 predicted proteins | sample YL17G13_40_MG_FD_203626 | JGI IMG/M metagenome (GOLD analysis project Ga0315294, IMG submission 203626) | Sediment microbial communities from Yellowstone Lake, YNP, Wyoming, USA - YL17G13_40 | ecosystem: Environmental > Aquatic > Freshwater > Lake > Sediment | place: USA: Wyoming | collected... | reverse complement strand
GTCAATGTAATGCGAGGCGGGCCGGGCCTCGGCAACATCGCGCCATCACAGGCCGATTATTTCCAGGCCACACGCGGCGGCGGACACGGCGACTATCGTACCATCGTCTTCGGACCATCGAGTGTCCAGGAACTGGTCGATTGTATGCCGCTGGCATTTGACTTAGCCGACCAGTATCGAATGACCGCAGTCGTCCTTGCCGATGGTATTCTGGGCCAGATGATGGAGCCGATCCGCCTTCCGTCTGGCCCGCCACGACGTTTTGACGGGGGAAAAAAGCCGCGGCGGAAACTTCCGCCTAAAGATTGGGCCTTGACCGGAGCCAAGGACAGACCCCAGAACATTGTCCGCTCGCTGTGGCTCGGTGAAGGAGTACTGGAAAAGCTAAACTATAAGTTAAAGGCCAAATACGAGCAGGTCGAAAAAGGCGAAGTCCTTTGCGAACAGTATGAGGTTGATGATGCCGACATCATAGTTGTCGCTTATGGCATTGCCGCAAGAATCATCCGCGGCGCGGTACACAAAGCAAGACAGGAAGGAATCAAGGTCGGCTGGATACGTCCTATCACCCTCTGGCCGTTCCCAACAGAGCAAATTAGCAAAGCCGCTAACGAATTTCGTATTTTTCTTGTTGTTGAGATGAGCTGTGGCCAAATGCTTGAAGATGTGAAATTAGCCGTCGCAGGGAAATCGCCGGTAGTATTTTACGGCCGGCCCGGCGGCGGCGTGCCGACCGTTGATGAAATCCTGGATAAAATCAAGCAACTGTCTATACCTCAAAAAAGGCGAACGACAAAAAGATATTCAAGAAACCGTCTAAAAGGAGGTCTAACGGGGTGAAAACTGTGTTTAAGCGAACACCTACTCTTAAAGATTGCCCGACGCACTATTGCCCCGGATGCGGGCACGGAATTGCTCATCGACTGATAGCGGAGGCAATCGATGAGCTAAATATACGCCATCGTACTATCGGCATAGCGCCTGTGGGGTGCGCGGTGCTGGCGTATAACTATTTTGATGTTGATATGGTCGAGGTAGCGCACGGCAGAGCACCGGCAGTAGCAACAGGAATGAAAAGGACCAACCCCGACAAGATAATCTTCTCCTACCAGGGCGATGGCGACCTGGCAGCGATTGGAACAGCCGAAATCATCCACGCTGCCCACCGAGCCGAAAAAATAACTGTGATATTCATAAATAACGCCGTCTTTGGAATGACGGGAGGCCAAATGGCGCCGACAACCATCCTGGGCCAGGTGACAGCGACAACGCAGCAAGGCCGAACCGCCGCCAGCGAGGGTTACCCACTGCAAATATCCGAGCTGCTGGCGATACTGCCCGGGGCAATCTATGTTGAACGCTGCGCCTTGAGTGGCCCGGCTCAGGTCCGCAAGGCTAAAAAGGCAATCAAACACGCCTTTGAGCTGCAGGTCGACTCCGCTCCAGGTCTGTCGCTTGTTGAGCTGCTCTCACCTTGTCCTACTTATTGGCGAATGAACCCGGCTGAGGCAATGGAATGGATAGAAAAAGAAATGACAAAGGTCTTCCCGTTAGGTTGTTTGAAAGATGTGGTCCGTGACTTATGACCCGTGGCACGAAATACCAGATGAGAAATACGAAAGACGAATTTTATGAGGAGATTATCATCGCCGGTTTTGGCGGGCAGGGGATTATACTGGCTGGCAAACTGCTGGCCCAGGCGGCAATGAAGGCCGGCAAAGAGGTAACCTTTATGCCCTCCTACGGCGCCGAGGTCCGCGGCGGAACCGCTAATTGTATGGTCGTCATCGCAGACGAGCCAATCGCCTGCCCTGTGGTTGGCAGGTGCGATTCACTGATTGTAATGAACAATGCTTCATTGTATAAATTTGCTCCCTGCCTTAAAAATGGTGGATTACTGGTAATGAATAGCTCTTTGATCGACGCGACGCCTCAACTTGACGAAACAATCCAAGTATTAGCGGTGCCGGCTGATGAATTGGCGGTCAAGTTAGGCAGCCAAAAGGTCGCTAATATGGTGGCTCTGGGGGCGTACCTGCAAAAACGAGGACGCCTTACGCCGGATGCAGCGGCTGCATCGTTACCAGATGTATTTCCCGAGAGATACCATAAAACACTGCCGCTAAACGCTGACGCTTTACGCCGGGGAGCCGAATTTACTAAGGCATATCGCGAGTCTAAAAAGCGTATGCCAGTAAAGAGCTTGCCTAAATAACGCCGATGAATTAAAATATGGATGATACGAAAAGGCTGGACTTAATTTGAGAACAGGAAGACAATTATGGCCAAGCAATCAAACAGTAGGCACCCGAGGGGAATTTGCAGTTTCTGCGGCCGGGCAGGAAGTCAGACCGATACGCTCATAGAGGGTCCCAATAAAGTCTTTATTTGTCCGGAATGTGTCGAGCTTTGCCACGACATCATCCAGCAAAACCGCAGACGAGGCGGCAAAGCGAGCGTCGGTATAAAAAAAATACCTGCGCCTAAAGAAATAAAAGAATATCTGGACCAGTATGTAATCGGACAGGAACACGCCAAAAAATATCTCTCGGTGGCGGTACACAACCACTACAAACGACTTCTGCACAGCGATAGTGACAACGACGATGTTGAGATAGAGAAATCCAATATTCTTTTAATAGGTCCAACCGGTTCCGGCAAAACCCTGCTCGCCCGTACTCTTGCCCGCAAGCTGGAAGTGCCGTTTGCGATATGCGATGCAACCACCGTTACCGAGGCCGGGTACGTCGGCGAAGACGTTGAAAATTTTCTGCTGCGGCTGCTGCAAAACGCCGACTTCGACATCGAAGCCGCACAGCGGGGCATCGTTTACATTGATGAGGTCGATAAGCTTCATAAAACGTATAGTAACGTCTCAATCACCAGAGATGTCTCCGGTGAGGGGGTCCAGCAAGCGCTATTAAAGATGCTCGAGGGAACTATTTCCAATGTCCCCCCGCAAGGAGGAAGAAAGCATCCGGAGCAATCTTACATACAAATTGACACCACCCATATACTTTTTATATGCGGCGGAACTTTTGTGGGTCTGGAAAACATCATCAAGAAACGACTCGGGAAAAAATTGATTGGCTTCGGCTCGGAACTATCCAGCCGAACCGACGAAAAGGCAGAGTACAGCAACATAATGGAGCAGGCCATACCGGAGGATATTATCGAGTTCGGGATGATTCCCGAATTTGTAGGCCGGCTGCCGGTAGCGGCTTCGCTCTCGGCCCTCGACGAAGATGCGCTCGTGGATATATTAACCAAGCCGAAAAACGCCCTGTGCAAGCAGTATCAAAGACTATTTGAGATGGAAGATGCACAGCTTGAATTCACTGAAGACGCCCTGCGTGCACTGGCGAAGAAAGCCCTCAAACACGACACCGGCGCCAGAGCTCTACGGACGATAGCAGAACAATTGATGATCGATTTGATGTATCACCTGCCGGAGGAACCAAAGCCAGCCAAATATCTAATTACCCGCGACATTGTCGAAGGCAAAGCCGAATTGTTCTCAGCAAGGCAGCAGGTAAAAAGAGAATCAGCATAGGAAAATAAAAGCCGTAGAAAGCTAAAAATTGAAAAACCATAGCATAAAATTAAAGGTTTGAAATTTTTACTTACGGTTTTGCGTTTTTCATTTTTATCCGCCTGCGGCGGATTAATCTTTTCGTTTGTTTTTTAGTCCACCACTTCTACCTGCGAGAGGCCCGGCATCAGCAAGTTGTAAACCAGTATCACATCGCCATTATGTAAACGGATACATCCGCGTGAGCCGGCGGTGCCAATCTGGGTCGGCTCTTTTGTGCCGTGAAGAGCAAAACCGGTTCTGCCTTTGGCAGCTCTTGAGATGCCTTCCAGCCCTATCCATCTCGAACCCAGAGGATAATCCGGGTCCTCAGGCTCGTATCTCCTTCCGGTATCCGGGTCGGTCCACGGCGGCTTTATCAGTTTGCCGCCCGGCTTGACGACCCAAAGCCCTGTCGGCGTTTCTCTGCCAGGCTTACCAAGACCGACAGCAAAACTTCGAACAAAAGTAGTCTGAAGATACAAATCCATCGTGAACATTGAACGATATATTCGCGCGTGGAAGGGACCGTTGATGACTTTTATCGTTCCTCCCGCCTGGAGAACTTCGGGGCGACCGATGTTGTTAATCGCCATAAGAATCTCGTACGGCACCTTGAACTGCTCACCAATCGCTTTCAACTGGTCGCCCGTCTTGACCGTATAGCTGGAACAAAGGTTATCGTTGGGGAGGACCGTTCTGCCAAACAGCCATTTCTCAGCAAGCTCAGACAGCCGTTCTTTCACAAATGCTCGCTGCTGTACACTCATAGGCATCGCCAGCGCTTCATTGAGCTTATCACGGGCCTCTATAATCTTGCTGGGCTTTGCGCCGATTAGCGCCACAGCTTCGATGATAAGCTCACCCACCTTATCGTTAGGCTCACCAATCGGTATTGCCGGCAAGTTCGGTTCTGTCTGGGCTACTGGTTTTGGTTTGGGCATGGGCAGAGTCGTCCGGTTTGCTTCCGGCACACCGGTATCGGGCAAGACCACATTAGGTTCTTGCTCGCTCCTGCCGAAAGGACCAAGACTATAAACAAGAACAACTACCACAACGATAACAAGCAAGGCCGAGATAATGTACACCAAGCTTCTTTGCCCGCCGCGCGAGCCTAATGGATGACGAGCCATTTTATTCTCCTTTCCGGTTACTAAAATATATTATTCCCTCATCGGTCACCAGGAAATCTACCGGCTCATCACATTCTGTCACCGGTATCGAGTCAACCAACTGCTCTGCAAAAGCAAAACCGCATCGGGGAGCTTTAAGTTCCTTGTTAGTGAAAAACCTATCGTAATAGGCGCCGCCGCGCCCAAGCCGATTGCCGTTCCTGTCAAAGCCCAGCGCCGGCGTAACCACCAAACCAATCTCCTCGAAAGGAACCGGCACGCCCCCTATCGGATTTCGCAGCCCCGAAGCTTCGGCCGAGAAACCCGTTTCCAGCGAGTTTATTCGCACCGGAATCATATGCCGCTGCTGCCAGGAAATCTTCGGCACCGCCACTATCTTTCCGAGCTGCCAGGCCTGAAGTATAGCCTCCGAAGTATCCACCTCGTGCGGAAGGGATAGATACATCATCAGCGCCGACGCATTTTGAAATTCCGGTGTCGAAATCAGATTCTGGCACGCCCGCCGGCTCTTTTCACTCCTTTGCTGCGGCGGTATGGCAAGCAAACAGTTCTGCAGCTTGCGGCGCAACTCTGTCTTGTCCATCTACTTATCCTTTTTTTCGACCCCCGCTTCTGTCTTCCGACAGGAAGATGCGGGGCTTTCGACAGATTTGCTATTTTCTATCAAGGTTTGCAGCTTTTGTAAATAATAGTTAATGTTTTTTTCAAACCCGATGTCTTTCGGCATATAATATTTCTTATGGGGCCCGGGGAGATACTCCTGCGGAACGAAACTGTCCTTAAAATCGTGCGGATACTTATAATCAACTCCGTAACCCATTTTTTTCGCAGCCGGATAGTGACTATCTTTGAGATGCTTCGGCACCGCTTTAATCGGCTCACTTTTAACATCAGCCACAGCTTTCCAGATTGCACAGGCCGAGGCATTTGATTTCGGCGCACAGGCGACATATAAAGCTGCCTGTGCCAGCGCCAGTTGGGCCTCCGGCAGGCCGACAAACTCAGATATCTGGACGGCAGCGGCAGCCAGGACCGTCGCCATCGGGTCGGCGTTGCCAACATCTTCGGTCGCACAAACCGCAATTCGTCGGGCAATAAAACGCGGGTCCTCCCCGCCAGCTATCATTCGCGCAAGCCAATAAACAGTTGCGTCAGGGTCGGAACCCCGCATACTCTTTTGCAAAGCGCTCGCCAAATCGTAATGCGTATCGCCCGTGCCGTCATAGTCAATCGTCTTTTGTTGTATCGCCTCCTTTGCAACTTCGAGGTTAAATTTTATTTTCCCCCCGCGCTTTCGGGCAGCCTGCGACAGCACGCCTATCTCCAGGGCCGTCATCGCCTTTCTGGCATCACCATCACACATCACCGCCAGAAACTTCAGTGCGTGCTCGTCTGCTTCGATATCAAATTTACCCAGCCCTCGTTCGGTATCGCTGATTGCCATCTTCAGTAATTGCAGGATGTCTTCTTCGCTTAGCGGCTCAAAATGAAAAACTGTGCTGCGGGAAATCAACGGCGAATTGACCGAAAAGAAAGGGTTCTCCGTAGTGGCGCCTATGAGAATTAAAACCCCCGATTCGACATCATCTAACAGCACATCTTGCTGTGCTCGGCTGAAGCGGTGAATGTCATCGATAAAAAGTACAGTCCTCGTCCCTGTGGCGGCCAGTCTATCGCGGGCGGAGGCAATTATCTGGCGGATGTCCTGAACGCTGGCAGCAGGGGCACTAACATAATAGAATTTGGCCTTGGTGTAATTCGCAATCACCATTGCCAGCGAGGTCTTGCCCACGCCGGGTGGGCCGTAAAATATCAAGCTGCTGAGCCGGTCGGCCTCAAGCATTCTCGTCAGCAGTTTATCGGACCCGAGAATGTGCCTTTGTCCGATAAATTCGTCGAGATTTCTCGGCCTCATCCGAACCGCCAGCGGTGCCGCTGAGTCTATATTGGCCTTCTCAAACTGGCTAAACAGCTTCTTATCGTTCCTATCCTCACGCATCTGGTGTATTTACGCAGGATGCGAAAGGTTGTCGAAAATTTATTGCTCAATAGCTTCATACCGGCTTCTTGCCTGTTTCCCCTCTTAACACCGTGAAAAAATCCAAAAAAATTTCATTTTTTATTTGATTTGGATACGACATACCTTTATATTTGTGCAAAATTATTAAAAATCTACTGATGGGCTCTTTCGTGCGCTCAGGAAGAGCAACAGTGGAAAAAGTGAGTGAATGTATGCCTAATAAGGCATTAAAAAGGTACCTTTTTGAAAGGAGTTAGTTATGGAAAAGAAATTGTTAGTAGTGCTTGTGGTAGTGGGTCTGTGTAGCACGGTTGCTCTGGCCCTCGACCCGCTGGGGCCGCCGACAGCCGGGCTTAAAGCCGGAAAGTTTAGCACCGCGCTGGAGTATGCCCACAGCAAAATGGACCTGGAAATGTCCGGTATGAAGTGGTCCGAATCCGAAATCGAAGTAGAAGTAGATGATGGCGGGTCCTGGTCTGACAGCGGAACATACAAGTCAAAGGGGCTAAAAGACCTCAAGCAGAACAAAGTGTATGCCAACATCGGATATGGCATTACTGACTACTGGGAGGTATTCCTGCGTTTAGGTGGTTCAGACATCGATGCTAAGTGGGACGTAAGAGACCCCCTTGGTGACCCCAATGAATCGGAGAATTATGATATTGACACCAGCATGAGTTTCGTCTGGGGCCTTGGCACGAAGGCAACCTTTTACAAGGAAGGCAACCTCAGTTTGGGTGCGTTGTTCCAGATACACTTCTCTGACTTTGAGCTGGACGGGGGTTCCTCGTACGCATACTCTGGCACCACCTATTGGGAAAAAGACACGGGAAAGATGGAGCTGAACTTTACCGAAATGCAACTTGCGGTTGGGCCAACTTATGAATTGGCGCCGGGTTTCTGTGTTTACGGTGGTGGTTTCTGGCAAGATGTCGACGGCGAGTATAAAGATGAAAGCAACTACGTCGATTCGGAAGGAAACCGCGAAACCGATAAGGAATCCGCTGACATCGAAGAAGAGAGTTCTTTTGGCGGCTACATCGGGCTAAAGGCCGACATTGCCGAGAACACCTCTCTGAATGGTGAGTGGCAGCATACCTCCGACGCAGACCTGTTCGCTGCGACTCTGGTCTTCAGGTTTTAAACTAAAGCCGGACTCCCTTTGTTTGTTTGCCAGAGATAAGCTGAATGTACAGAAGGGGCTGCGGGTTTTTAACTCGCAGCCCTTTTTATATAGAGGAACCGTTTGACATCGATTACAAATTGAACTGACCAAACAGGAAACAGCATCTGCAGACGACTTGGCCTTAGGTAATTCTGCTGGCCATAAATTTTGCTGTTTCAGATAGGGCATCTCTGGCATCGCTTTTTTTCAAATCAGCCAATGCCTGGACTGCTCTGGCGGCAAACTCGTCCGCCCGCGTGCGTGCATACTCCAAACTGCCGTAACGACTCAGCATCTCCGCCAGCACCTTTTTACTTGCCCCGGCAGTAGTTAATTTACTTTTAATTTCGGTTATATCTGTTTCCTGTGCCGTTTTTAGAAAGTGTATTACGGCCAAAGTCGGCTTGTTTTTATCAACGTCGCTGCCGAGCGTTTTGCCTGTCTTACTTTCATCGCCAATTATATCGAGTAAATCATCGGTAATCTGGAATGCGATGCCGGCATTCAACCCGAAATCAGCTAACGACCGGGCCTCGCTCTCACTTGCGCGGGCCAGAAGGCCGCCAAGATAACAGCAGCAGCTAAAAAGAGCGGCACTTTTTTCCGTGATTATCTCTAAATATTGCGTTTCACTTAGCTGCCAGTTCTGCCTTTGAGCTGCCTGTCTTAATTCACCTTCGCAGACCCGAACCGCAGCGGTAGCAATTACCCTGGCAATCCAGGGTTCTAAATCGGCGCACATCTTTAAGACCCGGCCTAACAAAAAATCACCGAGCAGCACAGCGGACTGGTTACCCCAAAGACTATTTACTGTGGGTAGCCCCCGCCGGGTCTTGCCTTCATCTATAACATCATCGTGCAACAGCGTAGCATTGTGAATCATTTCAATGACCGCTGCCACACGAATGTGCTCGCTTGTAATCCTGCCGCAGGAAGCACCGGCAAGTAAAACCAGCCCGGGTCGGAGCATTTTGCCGCCACGAGTCCCGACAAGTCGGGGCTCAAGCAGCCGGTTAACCTCCTCCGTTTGCGCCGTCTCAACCAACTGTTTTGTAACCAGCTTTTTAACCTGGCCTAACTGACCATCGATTAACCTAAAGGCAGGAACTCCGCTGTGCAGATTTCTACCTGATATTTCCGTATTTGTCGGTAACTGAATAGTACTTGGCGCAGATGCCATTGACTTTCCCCTACTCTACTTTTCCTTGCCGTGGGCGTATTCAAAAAATCTTTTCCGCAGTAATTTGGTGATAGGCCCGGGCATACCATCACCTACAACCCTGCCGTCTATTTCGACAACGCCAATAACCTCGGCAGCGGTGCCCGTGAGGAAAAACTCATCGCAGATATATAAATCGAATCTTGTCAGATTTTTTTCAACTACTTCGATATTTTCTTTTTTTGCCAGCCGGATGACGACATCACGTGTTATTCCTTCCAGCGCACCGGCCTCAACGGGGGGCACATAAATCACACCATTTCTTACAATAAAAACATTGTCGCCCGTTGCCTCGGCAACATATCCTTCGTGGTTATACATAATAGCTTCAGGCACGTTGCTATCCAGTGCCTCAATCTTGGCCAGGATGTTGTTGAGATAGTTCAAGCTCTTGGCCTGAGGCGGAATCGCCAGCGGATGATTGCGAACTGTCGTCGCACTGATTACCTTCATCCCTGTTTCATAAAGCTCTTCCGGATAAAGCTGAATGTTGTCGGCTATAATAAATACCGTGCTGCTTTCACAGACAAAAGGATTCAGCCCTAAATTTCCGACACCACGTGTAACCACCAGCCGAATATAGCCGTCAATAACGCTATTGGCTTCGACGGTTTTTTCAATTGCATTGACCAGCTTGCTTTGACTTATAGGGACCTCAAGGCGAATCGCTTTAGCCGACTGATAAAGCCGCCTGATGTGGGCCTCCAGCTCGAATATCTTGCCGCTGTAAATGCGAATACCCTCAAAGACCCCATCGCCATAAAGCAATCCGTGGTCGAAAACCGATATTTTAGCATCTACCTCATCAACGAGCTTACCGTCAAGCCAAATTTTTAGTGCCATAAAATATCCTCGTATATCGTATTGTGAATATAGCTTAAATCACGAACTCAAGTTTTTTATTTTGCCATCGGCCAGCGTTATTATCCGCCCGGCTTTTCGTGCAATCCTTTCATCGTGGGTTACCATTATAATCGACTGGCCGGCCCTATTTAATTTCTCAAAGACTTCTAAGATACCGTTTCCTGTCGCAGAGTCAAGATTTCCTGTCGGCTCATCGGCCAAAAGCAGTCTCGGCTCATTCATTAAAGCCCTGCCGATAGCCACCCTTTGTCTTTCTCCGCCCGAGAGCTGATACGGCTTATGATTTGCCCGCTCAAGTAAACCAAGCTCGGCAAGTAAGTCTGCCGCTCGTTTTTTCGCCCGTCTGCGGCACGCAAGCCATCCGAGTACGCTCCTGGAGGCCATTGCCGGCAGAAAAACGTTTTCCAGCACATTTAATTCGTCCAGTAAATGATAAAACTGAAAAATAAAACCTACCGTTTTATTGCGAAATTTGTTCAACTCTCTTTCGCTATGCTGGCTCAAATCCCGCCCCTCAAACCTGACAGTGCCCTTATCGGGTGTATCCAGTGCCCCAAGGATATGTAGCAGTGTGCTCTTGCCGCTGCCTGAGGCCCCTACTATTGCCAGAAACTCCCCTCTTCTTATGGCCAAATCGGTGCCTTTGAGCACCTTGACCTCTGTCGCACCCATTCGATAAGATTTATAAACCCCCTCGCAGTTTAATATAAAATCGTCCTTGCTCACAGTTGGCTCACCCGCAATGTCTCTACCGGCTTCGATATCGCCGCCTGCCAGGTCGGCACCAGCGCACCCAGTTCGCAGGCCACAATCGCCGAACAGGTAATTACCAGCAAAACCTTAAGGTCCATCTGGTTCGGAATATCGCCTATAGCATATATCGTCCTATCCCACAGCTGGAACTGGAAATGCTCAAAAAGCCAATTTTCTATCCGATTTATCTTCAGCAAAAATATAGAGCTGCCCAACAGGCCGATACAGGCCCCTGAAAGACCTACTAAAAACGCAAAACCTGAAAATAACTCAATAATATCGATATTCGAGACGCCTACGCTTTTTAGAATGCCTATGTCTTTAGTTTTATGGCTGATAATCATATAGAAAACAACAAAAACGATAAAAACAGTCGTGACACCCACGAAACCAAACATAACAATCATCATTGTCTGTTCCTTTTCCATAGCCGCGATGAAGGCACGCCTGTAATCCTTCCAGCTTCGCACGGTTACTGTGGCCAATAAGTCTGCCTGCTCTTCACGGGCCTTTTCCTGCCTGAATCTATGCCACAGCAAAGTGACCTTTTCACACCCTGCTTGCAATTTGACATTCGGCTTGAAATTTATATGAATAGCGTTAGCTCTTTTGATAGGCCCGGCCATACCGCAAAGCAGTTGCGCCTGTTCAAACGGCAAATAAACCGTCGAGCCGTCAACTCTGGCCAGGCCGCTGTGCGAAATGTCACTATAATAGAAGGTCTGCGTGTTAATCAGCCCTGCACCCGCCTTAGCCAGAGCACCTTTTGCAGTTAAAGGGAAGCAAGTGACAGAAAAAGCTACCTCGGCAGGGCTGGTCTCGTATGGATACCCGCTTTTAGCATCTCGCTCCATCGCCAGGTCGATGCCCAACACGCACCCGAGAAGATTCGGGTCATAGCTCGGCACAAATGCTTTGGCCGCATCGTCCCTACGATAATACAGCGTTTTCCCAAAGCCGGTGACTTGACTATGCCTGACCGGGTCAATACCCATAATCTCGACACCAATGTTCAGGTCTCTACCGTGAGGAGTGAGTAGTGCGTAACTTTTTATTACAGGTGATATGGCTTCAACAAAATCAGCTTCTTTCAGCACATTCACAAAGTCCTCATAGTATGGAAAACCTACCAGCGATTCCGTACCAACGACACAGTCCCCCACAAAATTATAATTTTTCTGCTTGAAATCGGTCACCAGGCCTGTCATTACGGTCATTACTACAACCACAATGAGGACACAAAACGCAACCACTGCCACCGCAAAATATGTTATCTGGCGTTTCACCAGATACCTGATCGCAAGAATAACCTTGTACATAAGAAACCAAAAACTTAATCCGCCTTTGGCGGATAAAAGCTAAAAGCGAAAAACTGTTACTCAATTTTTCAGCTTTAGTTTCGCCTTTTTACACTTCAAGTTTTACGCTCTATTCATATCTCAGAATCTCAACCGGCTTTGTTATTGATGCGATAATTGTTGGTATAAATGACCCAATAACTGCGGCTGCAACTGCAAACAATACAATCCACAAGGCTGAAGCCCAATTAACCTCATTGGGTATCTTACTGAACATATACACGCTGCTTTTCCACAGCTTCAACCCAAATATTATCCTTATCCACTCCTCAACCGCATTTATGTTCTTTGTAACAACATACCCCAGCACTGCTCCGATACCCGAGCCGAGTATCCCAACGCAAAAACCAAATCCGAGAAAAATGCAAGCAACCGAACTACTTGCCGCCCCGCAACTTTTCATTATCGCAATATCTCTCCGCTTGAGTCTGACAATCATATAAAATATGCAGAATATCAGCACAACCACACTGAAACTTACAACACCAAATATCAATAACAAAATCCCCATTTGCTTGTGCAGTTCGGCAACAAACCGGCTTTGCATCCGTTTGGCTGTTTCGATCTGAGTATATCTTATAAGATTCTGGTCCCAACCGAGCTGCTCAGCAGCAAACGCTTGCCACACCCCCCGAATTATCGCCACAGCCCGTTCTGCCTGCCCCGACCTGTCAGGGTCTCTAAGTTTAATTTGAATCTGGTCAGCAACTTGGTCACTTTCGTTCGGGTACAGGATACTTTGCAAATGTGCTATCGGCAGATACACAAATCTCTTATCAAGGTCATAAACTCCCGTGAAAACAATGTCCGCAATTGTAAATTCTACCGTCTTTCTTCTAAATCGCAAACTTCCTTCACTTGATGACGAATCCTTCTGTTCTATCACCGCCCCTGTCGTAAGGACAACCGACCGGCCAATCATCTTTTCAATTGCGCCGATATCATACTCGTCTGTCTTTTCGTCGGGTTCCCCCAGCACACCAATCCCAACAAAACCCCCGATCTGGTCTGTCAGGCCGTCTTTGCCGGACAGTTCCGGCTCGCCGGAAGCGGGTCTGGTTCCCGACAAGTCGGGAGCCTCCAGCCGGTCGCCCTGGCCGGGGATTTCAAAAGACAGGTCACCAGCCAGGTGCTTTTGTCTAAGCAAAGACTGCTTGAAGCCAGTTACCTTCGCTCGCCGCGCCGGCTCAATCCCCCAGACGTTGACAGCACGCACATTGCCCTTGCCCAGATGCAGCAGACCCTGAGACGACAGCGTTGCTGTTGCTGCTTCCACCGTGTGCATCTTTTCCAGGCGTTCGATAAACACCGTGTATTTCGCAAATTTAGTCGGCGCAGAAAGCACAACATCGCCTATTGTCTCCACCGCGCTTTGCTCGAAGGCATCAATAAAACCGCTAAAGAGGCTGGCAACAATTATCAATAGCGACACAGAAAGAGCAACTGCGGCGATGCTCAATAACACGATTCTTTTCTTGCGCAGGTACCTGGTCCACAGAAATAATTTCAACATTTCAACTCACTGTTCGTTGTTCATTGTCGATGAACAATGAACTAATAACTATGAACTCTTAGGTTTAAGAAGTGGGAACAGCACAACGTCACGAATACTCGTAGCACCGGTCAGGACCATTATTAGTCTATCAATTCCAATACCCAACCCTCCCGCTGGCGGCATACCGTATTTTAACGCCGTTATATAATCTCTATCCATTGTCCTTATCGACTCTTCCTGACCGCGAAGCTGAATGAGGAAATTCTCATATTGTTCGGCAGGGTCATTCAATTCGGTATAGGCATTGGCCAATTCCATTTGAGCTATATACAATTCAAACCTCTCCGCGAACCCGCCGTAGGCGGGTCTGATCAAACCGGCCTTCGGCCGGTCGTCCCCTTTTTTTCGCTTAGTCAATGGGCATAATGCCGATGGATAATCAATCACAAATGTAGGGTTCACCAGATTATTCTCGACGGTGGCTTCAAACACCGAGTTTGTAACCACCGCATCGTCCATACCCGCCTCATCTAGGCCAAGTTCCCTCGCTTTTGTCCTGACGGCTTTTATATCATCAATATCGCAGCCGCTGTATTGTTTCAGCAACTGGACATATTGTGTCCGCCGCCAGGGCCGACTAAAATCTACCGTCAAATCACCAAACTGAACCTGTTTACCAGCACAGTGCTTTTCCACGCAAAGACCGATAACCTCCTCGGTTAAGTCCATCATCACATTATAGTCGGCGTATGCCTGATACAATTCTAACATCGTAAATTCCGGATTATGTTGTCTGGAAAGGCCTTCGTTGCGGAAATTTCGATTTATCTCAAAGACCCTTTCCATCCCCCCAACGAGCAATCTTTTCAGAAAAAGCTCCGGGCTAATCCTTAAAAACAAATCCAGGTCCAAACTGTTATGGTGCGTTACAAACGGCTTGGCTGCGGCCCCGCCGGGTATGGCCTGCATCATCGGCGTCTCAACTTCCAGAAAGCCCCTCGATTCGAGAAATTTCCGAATAGTTGCGATGATGGCGCTGCGCTTCTTAAATCGCTCCATCACTTCAGGATTAGCCCACAGGTCAACGAATCTGTGCCTATAGCGCTGGTCAATATCTGCTAATCCGTGAAATTTCTCCGGTGGCTGGCACAGACATTTGCTCAAAAGGGTAAGGCCCCCGCTTCTGTCTTCGCCAGAAGACGCGGGGGCAACCCATATAGTGATTTCACCGGTTTTGGTCTTCCCTAATTTGCCTGCGGCCCCGATTATATCGCCAAGCTCAAGCAATTTAGCAAGTTGCCATCCCGACTTGTCGGGACCTAAAAGTTTTTTACTCAAGCCAACCTGAATGGTCCCGCTCCAGTCTCGCAGAGTAATAAAAGTCAGCGAGCCCATCTCCCTGAGCAGCACAATCCTGCCGGCACATTTGGCCTGTTGGGTTTCGTCCCCGTCCTTATATCTTCGCTTGACGTCTGCGGCTGGCTCCGCTCCGTCGAATCTACCCCCATAAGGGTCGATGCCCAATTCCTTAATGCGGGCCAGCTTCTCCTGCCTTTGCCGTTCGAGCTTGCTTACCGGTTCATTGTTCATAGTTCATTGTTCATAGTTCATTGTTCATAGTTCATTGTTCATAGTTCGTTGTTCATAGTTCGTTGTT
>Ga0315294_10004474_pt1 | contig 15240 bp, 14 predicted proteins | sample YL17G13_40_MG_FD_203626 | JGI IMG/M metagenome (GOLD analysis project Ga0315294, IMG submission 203626) | Sediment microbial communities from Yellowstone Lake, YNP, Wyoming, USA - YL17G13_40 | ecosystem: Environmental > Aquatic > Freshwater > Lake > Sediment | place: USA: Wyoming | collected... | reverse complement strand
GGTGCTGCGCATCCGTCATCATGTGCCGGTACATTTTCTTGGCATCGTGGTAGGGCGGGTCAAGGTACATCGGCATCTGCCGGTGGTAGCGCATGAAATCCACGGCATCCACGCTGCTGACGTGCGTACGCCCCCACAGCATCTCCCGGGCATGGCGCAGATTGCGCAGAATGATGTCGACGCTGTACTGGCACACGACCCTGCGCTCATCGCGCCCCTTCCAGCCGCTCTGGTCCCAGCCGCTGATGGGCACGCCGTCCAGCAGACCTCCGTAGCACGTCTTGTTCATGAAGATGAGCTTGAACGCGCGCTCCGCGTCCGTTTCCGGCTGGCTGTTGCGCACGGCTTTCCAGTAGTCGAAACGAGCCGACGGGTCGTCGGTGGGTCCACGGCTTTCCTCAACCAGCTCACAAAGATAGTCCGTCACCGTTCCGTCGCCTGCCACCGCCTCCCAGAAGGCAGCCACTTCCGCATCCAAATCGTTGAGCCATATTTCCGTTTCAGGAAATATCTTGGCCACGTGCAGCGCCATGCTGCCGCCGCCCACAAACGGCTCGGCGTAGACATTCGTGGGCAGACGCGAAACAGCAGGCCACAGGCATTTCAGCAGCCTGTTTTTTCCACCGGGGTAGCGCAGTAAAGACACGGAAAAAAGAACGGCGTTCTTTAGCGTGTGGCAAACTTTGATATTTTTGAGGGTGATGCGCTGGAAACGCTGCGCTGCCTAGACGACAGCACTGTCTACAGTTGCGTCACGTCTCCGCCCTACTGGAAACAGCGCGACTATCAGCACGCCGGTCAGCTGGGTCAGGAAAAAGAACCGGCGTCTTTCGTCGCCCATCTTGCTGACATTTTCGCCGAAGTGCATCGAGTGACCGCGCCCACCGGAAGCTGCTGGGTAAACATCGACGACACCTACCGAAAAAATGAACTTTGCGGCATTCCTTGGCTGCTGGTCTTTGCCATGAAAGAACGCGGCTGGCACCTGCGCGCCGACGTAATCTGGCACAAGACCAGCAGCGTTCCAGAATCAACCAAAACACGGGTGACGCGGGTCCACGAGTACCTGTTCCATTTTGTCAAAGACCCAAACAATTACTTCTACGACGCCGAGGCCATCCGGGAACCGCACACCAATCCGTGGGCCATCGACTGCATCCAGAAATTTCTGGCCAACCCGTACGAACGCCGCAAGGACTACAATCCGTTTTCCAAGGAAGAACGGCAGGCCAAGGGACAGAAAGGAATCACCCGGGCAGACTACGGTTCCATGATGAATCCTAATGGCAAGAATAAGCGAACTCTGTGGCACGAAACAAGGTTCTTGCGCATAAAAAGCACGCTGAAACCTGACGAGCGCACCGCGCTGTTTGCCCTCTTCAACAGCGAACTCGTCGTTGAGAGCGAAGTGCCTGCAAACCTGAAAGACCGCTTTGAACCCGTCCAGCTTGAATTTCAGAGCGTTTTAACGCTCAACAACAAGGAAAAGTTTCAAGGCGCGCACTACGCCATTTTCCCGCAGGGACTGGTCACGCCCTGCATCCTCAGCACCTGCCCAGAAGGAGAAATCGTCCTCGACCCCTTCTGTGGCTCGGGCACCACCGGCATCGTTTCCTTGAAGAATAAACGAAAATTCATCGGAATCGAGCTTGTTAAAGCTTCGGCTGAACTTGCCCAGCAGCGCCTGAAACCGTACGCCGAGCAAATTGTATAAACTTTCTGTTGACTTGCAGTATGCCGTTGTGTACGTTGGCTGCGTGCAAAAGTTCACCATTCAAGTAACAGACGGATTCATTCGACAGGCTTTTATTCACGTTCCACCGTCGAACAAAAGCATATTCAACGGAGGAAAAACAGTGACCCTCACTGCTCCCGAGGCCGGGTACTCCAAGCAAGGCTGTTTCAAGGAGAAAGGCTTTTACTTCAATCACCACCTGCACGACTACGTTCGAGCAGCCGGTCTAAAAAGGGGGGACGAACTCCTTTTTGTCGAAACAAGCCCCCGCACGTTCACCATCAAAGTGAAACGCGACGGAGTGACCACCAAACCAAAGTCCAAACCCAAGTCCAAACCCAAGTCCAAACCCAAGTCCCAATCGTTCAACCTGTTCCTAACCTTCTGACACATGAAACATATTATCAATCCTAATAAAGCACAAGTCGAAAACATCGTCAAATTTCTCACCGACCCTGACACATTCGGCCACCCTGCCGATTGCGCGCCGGGCACTCATTACTGGTGCGTGCCCGTTCAGTGGCAAGCACTGAAAGAGTGCTTGGACCGAAACGAAGCTCTGCGCGCCAACAAACGCACAAAGCAGAGTGCGCTCAACATCAATTACTTCAGGCATCTCATCAAGAACAAGGAGTTCAGCGTAGACCTGCCCAACAACGCCATGCTCATCGGGACGCAAACCGGAACCAAGGGCTGCATCCTCGACGCCGGGCATCGGGCGCGTGCTTCAGTGGCCGAACAAAAAGACGTGCTGTGGAATCTTGAATTCCTCACGCCTCTGCGCGAGAGCCTTGTCAGCAAGTATACCGACAGCAACTTCATTCGCAGTCTTTCCATTCGCACAGGTCTGTCGAAAAAGTACGTCGAGATTGTCAGCTACCGCATGCTCAAAGCCCGTGGTGGCAGGCTTTCGCCTGAAGACGCCCTAAAGTACTACAAGGCGCACAAGGTTTCCATTGACTGGGCATCGCGCACAGTTGGCTCAAAAAAAGACGCGCACGGCCTCACGCGTGCTCCGGCTTTGGCAGCCTTCACTGAAATGTACGAAATGTACGCCGAGCAGGCAGTCATCTTCGGGCATGCCGTAGCCAAGAACGATTTTGGCGTGCCACAGGCAGCCGCGCTTATCCACAAGCTCGGAATCCTCACGTCCAAGTCCTACGCGCCGCAGGGCGCTGAGCATCCGAACGTCAAAGCAACAACCGACACGGGTGATAAAGTCGTTGTCGGAGGCGGCACCCAAGTAAGCCAGTTGGTCTACGGCATTACCGTTTATTTCTGTCGTGCTTTTATCGAAGGCATCAAGCCAAACGGCAATTTCGCGATGAGCGTGGCGTGGGATAGCCCGACCCCCCTCCCGCTCAGGCTGCCGCGCGTGTTCAAGGCCAAAAGCGCAGTGGTAGAAGCTTAGCTCACCATGACGAAACCCGCACTACCCGTCCAACAAAAAACCCCGGCCAGCGATGGCCGGGGTTTTTTGCATAAAGAGCCGGAGGCTTACTTCTCCAGTAGCGTGTTTGCAATGGACTCAGCCGTGGGAGCGCGGCGGGCAGCCCACCATTTGCGGATGGCTTCACTCTTGGCTGCCTTGGCAGCGACAGACTGCGGCCGACCGAGTTTAGCCTGACGCATCTTTTCCTTGGCGTCGGCGGTCTTGGGCACGCCTGCGCCAATGCCGAGCACACGCTTGGGCATGTGAGCGCTGGCCTCTTCAAACCAGCCCTCGCGCTTGGCGATGCGGTAGGAGCCTTGGCTGCCGTCAATCCACGCCTGTTTAGTGGCGAACCTTTTAGCGTCAGCAAGAACAGCCTCCTTCGTCCATTTACTGGCAGTCTTGATACTTCCGAGGCTGCCCGCTTTTGCTTTGTGCAAAGCCAACCAGCCTTTTGTCTCGTAATCTGCTTGCCACTCGCCCTCAGCCGCGATGGCCTCTGTGAAAGACAAACCTGTAGCAAGCGTTTTGTATACCGGGTCCGAGCACAACAGCGTGTGACTAAATACTGGCCCCCGTGAAGCGTGAGCTAGTTTTCGATTTTCTGGCACCACCGACAGTCCTACATAAACGTGCCTGTCTGAAAATTCATAGGCGTAAACCGTGTAGTCTTTGGCAAAGGGATTAGCCGCAGGCCGCATGTGCGCAACGCACTCGTCCCAGATGGGTCGGAGACGGGCCATTTCACATGCGTTCCTATCCTGTAATTTCCACTCGCCACGTGTTTGAAATTTACGGGCTGACGCCAGCAGGTCTTCATCAGAGTACTGTCTGTGCAACCGGTCCATGTGCGCGGTGCAGGCACTAAAAAAGTCACGACCACGCCTGATTGCGCAATTGAATGGACTTGGTTGGCCTGCTAGACGCAGTTCTTCACTTGCGGCTCTCCAATCGCGCCTGTTTTGAAACTGAGCCGCGTGCGCTAAAATGTCAGCATCTTCTAGCTGCGCTTCGACACCACCTGCTTCTGGAGCCAAGAATTTACGAATCTCAGGCATCATGCCTCGGCGCAACGCTTGGTCGTAATGGCGTATATTTTCACGTCTCCACTCGCCAATCGTTTTGTGCTGCTGCGCACTCTTTAGAAGGTCATCGTCTGTGTATTTCCAGTTCATGCGCAGAGCCTACACCCTGAAAAATCAAAAGCAACTTGATTGTTTTGAAAACAAAAAACCCGCCACATTTCAGTGGCGGGTTCGAGTTGCAAGTAACTGCTAACCAATCTGTTGCCCGAAGGCTGTCGGCGAATTTTGAATTATTCCACGACAGAACATCTTGCTGTTCACCATCTTACGAGCGAAGCTCGTCGCAAACCCGCGCTGGTGGACGAAGTCCGGCAATACGATGTCCGGCGTGGTGTACAGCTTCTGGTACTCCGCCAGAACGTAACCGGTGGTGAGGAACTGGTCGCCCTTGTGGCCGACCAAGAACTCGTTGTTGGGGTAATGTGGGTCTGCGAAGACCTTCTTATTCCCCAAATCACCAATGTAGGTGATGCCCTGCATCTGCACCCGGTTGTTCTTCGGCACGAACTGCGGAAGCGTAGCAACGACCGTGGCGGCTTGGAGGCCGAGCAGCAGCCAGTTGCCAGCGACCATGTTCGTACTGCCAAAGATGAAGTTCGAGGCAGTCTCGAACGCATCAATGATGCTGAACTTGTGCGTCTGGTAGTTGACGCTGGCCGGAGCGATGGCGTCCCAGACCACGAAACCAGCGTCAGCCTTGGCCCGGAGGTCGAAGATGACTTGGCGGTGCTTCTGGTACTGCAACGCATTCGTCAGGGCATTGAGCAGGACGCTCTCAGCCTTGATGTTGTACATCGCCTGAAGGTTCTGGTCCGCTTCCTCAGACCACAGAGTCTTCAGCTTCATCACCTTGGCCGTGACCGGCGTGGATGAGAGCTTCATCTCGTAGTCCTGAATGGCGAGATTGCCTTCCGCGTTGAACGAGTAGGTCAGCGAGTAAGCGACACTCGCGGCCCAACCGATGACGCCAACACTCGTCGGCTGGATGGTGCCTGCGCCGTTGCCTTGGTAGACAATGGTGCCGATGATGGCCGCATTGGCCGCATTGAGGATGTTGCCGTTGCCGTCGTCAGCCACCGTGAACGGGCCGATGGTGCCAGACAGGCTGCCAGCGCGAAGGGGAGTCCATTCAACGATGAGAATGCCAGTGCTGGCCGCCGCCGTGCCGGTTTCATCCTGCACGATTTCGTCGCCGTCGTCGTCGCGGTCCACCGCGCCTTGCAGCGCGCGCCACATGGGAGCACCAGCCGGGGTGCGCCCCTTGCGGCGTCCGGTCACGATGTCCATGTAAACAATCTGGCTCACCGGACCAGCCATCGGCTGGAGGGCGACCAGTTGGTCGATGACATCGTTCTCGGACATGTTCGCAATAATGGGGAAAATCCATTTGTCGAACGTGCCGAGTGAGGTTGTGCGGGTGACTTCGTCGAGGCGGCCGAAGCGCGAACGGCAATTCTCCAGCATGATGGCTGTGATGGCCCGTTTGTGTTCCGGCATGTGCTGGACGAATTCCTTCCAGCCGCGTGCCTCCCAAAGCCCCTTGGGATTTTTCTCCGGGATGCCGACCGGCGTTTCCGCCAGACGGTAGCCCCACTCCAGAATGTCGGTGAAGCGGCTGATATGTCCGCCATCACTCGCCAATACTGGTCTTCCACTTTCGCTTAGAATAACCATAGGTTTTCTTCGTTTGGTTTGTTGTGATGGTTTGCTTGTTTAGGCAGTTGCCTTGCTCAGCCGTTTCACCATCTCGACGGACTCGTTCAACCCCCGAGGGTCGGACGACTCTCTGAGCACAATTCGCGGCCCCACCGGGGCTGATTCATTCGTGACCTTGCCGGGTTCGTCGGCGACTACTTCGCCCTTCTCGTTCTTCTTGCCACCGGTCTTCTTGGCCATCGCGGGAGACTCGCCATCGGCGGGTTTGCCCACACCGGCCTTCTTGTCACCTTCCTCGTTCACCGCAGCCTTCTTGCCCTCAAGGGATTCGCGGATGAGCGCGATATGGCGCAACCGGGTTGCTTCCTTGAGTGCTTTCTGGATGGCCGGGGTCTGAGTCTTTTCCTTGAATTCGAGCACCATGAGACGGCGCGCCAGCTCAGTGGTATCCTCGTGATACCGCTGGGCCATGATGTCCAGAGCCGAGCAGGATTCGTCAAAATCCTCCTGCAACTGGACGAATTTGCCCTTGCGCTGCTCAGCCAGCTTTTGCCAGCCCTGCCCGCGCCGGGTCAGTTCTTCAACCAGTTTGGTCTGGGTGCCTTTGGCCTTGGCCGTTTCGCCGAGACGCTTCTTGTAAGTGAGGGCAGTCGACGCGACAGCGTTGACGACCTTCATGAGCTTGAGGTTGTTCTCCGCCAGTTTCTGTGCCCTCACAGTCGGAGCCTTCACTGTTTCGCTGAGGCGTGCCGACACACGGTCGAGGGAGTTGTGCATCTTCTGGGCCTCCCAAGAGAGCTTGGGGTCGCCAGCAGCGCACTCAGCAATTTGCTGATGCAATTCCTCAACCTGAGTGACACTTTCAGCGAAACGCTGCGGATTGAGCTTGGACGTGTCCAGAGCTTCAATCATCGCGATACGCGACTTGATGTCTTTCAGTTCCATACGTTTTGTTTGTGTTGGGGGTAAGCTGGCGGCAGGAGCGCTACCAGATGAAGGTTTCGACTCCTTCAAAGTTTCAGATTCGGTCAGCACCTTTTCGGACTTTTCAGCCGGTGCCTTGGATTCGGCGGCGGGATTCGGCACGGCAGGCTGCGCCATGCGGGCAGTGGGCTGGGAGAGGGCGGAACGGTCAGGACTCAGCTCAGCGTTGTCGAAGGAAGGCTTGATGACAATGTCCCAGCCTTCACAGACATAATCCTCATCCACGTCGTCGACACCGTCAGTGGCTCGCTTGAGGGAACCGTAACCACGGCTGGACACCAGCGGATTGTAGCCCCCTTCAATCAGAGCGCGCAGTTTGCGTGCTTCAGGAGTGTGGACATCGCCAAAATCGTAGAGCGCCATTTCACCGATGACCTCGCACACCGGCTTGCCGGCCACATCCCGAGCCTCATGCAGTTCAGCCTTGGTGACTTGATGCGAAATCGGAGAATTGAGAGTGACAATGCCGTCCTTGGGATGTTCGAGAAGACCGAAAGCGCCGTTGCGCTTGATGGACTCTTGCAGGATGGAACCGGTATTCAGGTTCTTTTCCCACACGCCGCGCGAGTAGCGCCGATTATTGCCATTGACGCAGTCGCACACCGAAAATCGGCCCGGTATGCGGGTGATGGTTCCGCCAGCGGCCCGACTTTCAGTGATGAAAGGCTTGGTCCGGTCGACGATGAAGTCGAATCCGCCGATGGCACCTTCGCAGAGGTATTGTCGTGGCATGGTACGCAAAAACTGCTACCAATAGCCACGTAAATGCTCCCTGCACTTTGTTTACGACTGGGCCTCCGCACCGAATACAGTTGAAACTCAGACCAAGACTGATACCGAAAACCTCACAACCTCGGTGCGTGAGGCACGCTGGACATGGGAGGTTCTTTCGGATTGTTGATGTTTACTTCCACCCGGTAAAAATTCCAAACGTGGTCCAATGCCTTCTCAATCTTGTCCATGTTCGCGCCGCGCTCCTTGAACCAAGCCCGGCATTCTTCTGGCTCCAACTCTTCAGTGTGCCCATTGTCGAGTGTGACGACGAAGAAATCAATAAACGGCTCACGGGTAATGAGCACGTGTAGACTTTCAGTCGCCGGGCCGAGAAGCGGTTTAGCGAGTGGCGCGAGAACAGGGCCGCTAGAAAAAGCGTCGGGCGGTTTCATAGATGGCCTTGCCATCGTTTTGGGCGGGCGGTGCCATTTCCCGGCCCTGCCCCAGCAGCGCGTCCCCAGACGGTCCCAGACCCAGCAGAGAGACAGCTTGCGCTTCCGTGGTCACTTTGCCTGCTTCAGCAAATGCGGCCGTGCTCTGGGCAGGAGCGCCCGTGCGCTGTCTTCCCAGCAGCATGTCCATCGTGCGCGTAGCCGTGTCTGCCCCGTCGCTGGGTGCTGCAATCTCTGGCGCAGGCTCCGACAGGTCTTTTGACCGAAAGGAGTCAGCCTGCACACCCGGCAGCGTTGAAGGGTCGTTTGGCGTCATGCTCTTGGGCGTGATGTCCGGCGCGGTCAAGGCACTGTAGGGCGACAGGTATTTTTCCTTCTCGCCGGATGGATAGGACGGCTCCTGCACCACGTCTTTCACCGGACGCAGCCGGGCTGTAATCGTGGCGGTGTCCTTGTCCTCAATGTCTTCCGCATCGTCAGGAATCACGTTGCCTTCCGCTTCACCGATGGTCCGGCGCAGCGCCGAAGGGCGCTGGCGGTCACGAAATGTTTTTCGAGGAAGATTGGCCAGCACAGGCACTACATCGTTCTCTGCCAGTGGCTTTCCCATGACCCGTCGCAGTACGTCATTCATTTTAGGAGGTGGTTCCGGGAGGTACTGGCAACACGGCAGACGCGTCACTCGTGATTTGGTCACCGCTGGCGTCGCTTTCGGGGGTGTTCGATTCACTGTGCATGGTGTCCATCAGGTTGCCCAGCTGCGTAGATTCAGAATCACCCAGCAAAAAGCACAAGTGCGCGAAGTCTGCGTATTTGATGGGCGACAACAGCAGCTGCGCCGCCACACTGTCGCGACTGCCACTCTGCCACGCTTGCGCCAGTGCGGTGGCCACTTCGCTGCCGGATTCATCTGCTGGTGCGCCTTGCGGCACCGTGTCGCCTTCGCCCAGCACTCGTTTCAGCCATCTGTTCATGCCGTAACTACTCCACCCCGGCACAATCCAAATCGGTCACGAGCTGGTACCCGGCATCCATCAGGTTTTTGAACGGAATGCCGCCGCCGCGATAACCGCCGCACAGACGCGGCTGCTTGAGGCGAAAAGGCCGGTGGTAGTGCGTGTAGACATAGTCCCTCGCGCATTGACCCATGATAATGGAAGCCTCGCGGTCAGCAGTCTGGCGCGCTAAACCGGTCACCGACGTAGGCACGTCCTGATGGCGCAGGAGCGCGTGCTCGACATCAAGGCAGTTCATGTCCTGCTGGTCCACCCGGATGCCACCCGCCATCCGGCACCGCACGGTGAAATCCGAGTGTTCTTCGCCGAACTGGGTGAAAACCGCATCAAAGTAACCGACCTTTTCGAGCAGCGCCCGCGTCACGGAAATCATGATGCCGGTGAACCGGGGCAGAAACTTCAGCTTGTAACCGCGCCACGGGTAAACCGTCCACTTGTAGCTGTCAGGATGCCCTGAAATGGCAGGCGACGCTGCAACGAAGTCGCAAAAACAGAACATGCCCACGCCAAGGTCTTGATGGGCCTTGGCGTAGAATTCGACAAAGTCGCCATCCACGTGCAGGTCGTCGTTGCACAGGCACAGGTGGTCCGCGCCACTGTCCATGAAAAGTTTCAGGATTCTGTTGGAATTGCCAGCCACCCCCAGATTGCGCGTGCCCATGAACACCTGCGCATTGGGCACGTTGACTGTAGACACGTCAGGCACGGTGTACTCGACCGCCATGAGTTCAGGACGGCGCACCGGCACCCGGCCGTGCTGCAAAAAGTCAGCCGTCAAATCGCTCTGCCCGCAGTCCTCTGCAATAATCAGCGGGTACTGCGAACAATGTTTCTCCACGCCGCCCAGCATTGTGTACAAAGCCTGCACACGCCGGTAAGTCAAAATTCCTATCCAAGATTTGAAAGCGCTCATTTTTTCGACCCCTGCATCTTGCCTGCCTCACGGCTTTCACGAGCGCGAACGCTTATGCTAGGCCGAGCAACACGGCCTTCAACTGATAAAAACGCAGTTTTTATGAAGCTCATTTTTTTGTCCCCTGCATGAAACCCACCGCAATGCGCGCGGAAGCTTCTGGCATCAAGGCAACCTCAGAGTGAAGGTCGAGGATGAAAACCATCGTCCGGTAGACGAGCACAATCAGCCATCCCAGCAGGAAGACGATGTTCAGGCAGAGCACCACAACCACCCGGACCATGTCTGGCTCGGGCACGAAGAGGTAGTAGGCACCACAAAAAAGCATGCCCAGCACCCAGAAAGCCAGCGTGACAAAATCGTGAGGCGCAAACAGCCCCAGCGCGCGTTGCGCCTGAAAGCGTGTCATGGGCGCAGGCGGCACAGCAGCTGGCGGCGGCTGTGGCGGCGGCACGTTGACACTACTGCCCACAGACGCCCTCCATGCTTTCCTTGGCATGCTGGTCGATGAGCGAAATCACGTCCTCCACGGCAGCAGTGAGCGGAGCGTACCAGTTTCGCTTCACGCCTTCCAGCCGGACTTTGAGCTCGTCGCTGGGGTTGCAGAAACGAAGACGGAACGGCGTCTCGCCCCCACCTTCAGCGGCGCAGAGAAAAAGGCGCTGTTCCGCATTGTCGTGGCTCAAGGCGAAGTAAGTCTCTTGGCGGCGGCTGAGGCGCACAAAATTTTCGTCCAGATACATGAGGATTTCAGCTGCGTCCGCAGAGCCTCCTTCCAGCACAGGCGCATCCGCCTCAATGGGCAGGACCGCAGGAACACGCGTCTGGCGGGCACCCAGCAGACGCGGACTCAACGCTATCTTGCCCAGACCGGTGTTGGCTGCCTCGACAGCGCAGCTATCGCGCAAGCCGCAGTGATTGCAGACGCGCTGATTTTTCTGAAAGAGCACACCAAAACAGGCAAAATTTCCGTCCGCCTGCACCTTGGGCACCTTGGCACCCAGCGATTCCAGCATCTCGATGAGCTGCTCGTTATCAACCACCTTGAGGTACTGGTCGCGCGCCGCAATCGTCAGCAGGCGGCGCACCAGCATGCCATCGGTGTTCGGCGGAATCTGGAGGCCAAAAACCTGTTTCAGTTGAGCCAGCGTCGCACTGCGGCGGGCTTCTTGTAGACGTTCATCTTCAGTCATATTCCGGTACGCCGTTATCTTCTGCCTGACGCTAAGAACGGCTTCTTCAAAAAGTTCCGGTGACATGCCAATGCCCGCGGCCAGATGAGCATTCTTCAACTTGACCTGAACCTTGTTGAGCGCCCGGCCATAGCAGGCGTCAACGTAAGCGTACCAGTAAGCTCGTTCGTTGGCCGCCGCCATCTGGCGAAAGACCAGCGCTTCCACGTCCGTCAACAACACCGCATAGTCCTCCATGACCTCGCGGTAGCTGCGCCCGCCTGAGTTGTCTACGCCGATGGTCTGTTCAGTGGACACCTGCAAATTCAGGTCAGCGTCATCAAGGCTGAGTTCAACATTCTTGTGGTGTTCTGGCGTGAGTGCCACCGTGTCGTGATGCACCGCGTCATCCTCTGGCTCCCCGCCTGTGTACACTCGCTGCTCACGCGGCGGCGGTTTGACACCCGTGCGCTTCTCGGTGAACCGGTATTTCTGCACCCGGCTGCGCGCTTGATTCTGAATCGCGGTCTTGAAAAACTTGAAAAAGTTCCCCCGGGTCGGCTGGCGCACCAACTCGCCACGGTGAATTATCTCGGCCAGCTTCAACCGGCATTCGCCGGTCATTTCATCGTAGTGCAGGTGCGCGCAGGTTTTGTCGCTGAAGCGCATGGCCACCGAGCTGATGAGCCGGTTGATGTCCGGCATCATTTCGTCCAGCACCGCAGGCCGCTCTGACATCGGCCACGTGTCACAGAGCAGAGACAACCTCGGCGGAGCAAGGCATTGCCATACGTCAGTTGGCGTTTGCGCTGTCATCAAATAGTCCATATTCACCGGTCCTGTGGGGGTCAAGCGTTTCAACCATCGAGTTAAAAATTTCCTGCGCCGAGCGCACGGTGCGCTTGTGGCGACGGGCAATTTCAGTCACTGAATCGGGGTCAAGGTCACTTTTGTCGAGCTCACGGTACAGCGCATAGTTATCGTGCATGCGGCTCAAACAAGCCGTCGACGGTATTTTAACGCGGGTGCCTTGATGGTCAATGATGTAGCGGCGCGCCGCCGCCGATGGGAAATAATCAAAAAAGTCTGCAACTGCTTCGTACGCCAGACCAGCGCGTTCCAAATCCTCCCGGGTAAAAGGAACGTACACCTTGTCATGAAAAGCATGGCGCAACTTCACGCAGGCTTGGGTGTAGAAAAACTTGGCGAGGTCAAAACTGATTCCGTAGGCATAGGCAGCAGAACGGATGGATGCCTGCTTGTCGTGTTCTTCGTCGACGATGCAGTTGACCAGATACCTGAGTGCGCCCTGTTCCTGCGGGTCACCCCAGCGCACAAAAATCTGAGACAGCCGGTTGTGTGTTTCAAAGGCGGCGTCGTGTTTGTCAACCTCGTGGTCCTCCGCGCCGTAAAAGCGCTCCAGATTTTCGCTGGTGACGTGGAAACGCTTGCGGTAAGTGTTGACCTTTACCAGTTCGGAGCGAAAGGCGTTCTTTGCACATTTTGAATTTGATACCAGCAGTTTACGCCTGCCCACGAAGAAATTATGGTTGCCTTCTACCGTTAAATCGTATTTGAATCCGAAACTCTCCGCCTTGGCTCCGTAGCGGATTGTTTTGGATTTTGCGCTGGGCACCTTGAAACGCTTGACCACCTTCCACGAATAGCCAGCAGGTGCCGCGCTACAGTGCTTAATCTGCTCAATACGGTCAGCGATGTAAACACTATCCTGCTTAGATACCAGCCGGTGAGCCTCATCTAGCTTGTAGTCAAATTCGCGCAGCATGTGCGGGGCTACAAGGTTGAAAAAGGCGTCCCGACTTTCTGCGCACAAATACAGACTTTTATTTTTGTGCAAAGCCACTTTAAGCCCGAATTTCTGCTCCAACATTATTTTCAGACTGGTTCTCTCTGCGCGCGTAAAACTCATCGTGGCCAAGGTGACCGCGCCGTTCTTTGAAAAATAGCTGCCGCCGTCCATGTACCATACGGCCAGACCGACCGGTGTTACTCTGTCCAGCACCCACGGCGTAATCTCTTTGGGGTGCTTAAATTTACCGTAATCAGCGTAGGCGTCTGCGGCGTGGAAGTACATAATAGTCTCCCCTGCATGGTCCATATTACTTTCTGTAAACGTATTCCAGCCGACAGTGGCACACTCGTACATCTCACCGCGAAATTTTTTGCGCAACCAGTCGTTGTAGAATCGCTGGTCCACACCGTGAGTAACGCGAAAATCATCTTTCAAAACCGACCCATCGCCAAGGTACAACCCAACCAGCGCCGCCTCGCCTTCTGGTGTAAGGGTTGGCCGGTCCAAAAACAAGGTATCATTGGGCCGCAGGTGGTCCACCTGTTTCCAGCCTGCCTGAGTCCAAACGCGATGCTCATGCGTGATGTAGACCGGATTGCTATACCCGCTGGGTCGTTTCACCATCAGCTTTCGCCAGTCCTTGCGTTTGGATGGTTCCTCGCTCCAACCGGTAACATGCCTAGCCTCGAAAACCTGCTGGTCGTCGTTCCAACTGATGACCTTGCCTGAGTACCTTTCACGGACAAGCTCGCCGATAGGCCGCATGGACCCATCCTCCAGTGCGATAAGCGTGTCATGGTGGAGTGAAAACCAAGAAAACAGTCTTCCTTTCTTGGGATTCCACTTGATGAGCCACTTGACCACTCTTTCCTGTGCTGCGCTCACCAGAATGGGCAGGTCTACCGTGTAATGAAAATCTTCGTACTGGGCTAGGCGCTCAAACATGCTGGTGGAACCCTCCACCAGTTGTTCGAGCACCAGCATGGCATCCTTGTGCCGCCCGGCCGCGTGCAGCTCTTTCCACTTGATGGCCAGTGGCGTCAACTGCGAAGCGGGAAAAATGTGCTCGCCGTCAGTCTGGCTGACCGACAGCTGGCGGGGCTTCTTTGGCATTTGGCTTTGGAATGACTGCGATTTTCTTCAAATCGACAATGAACGCGTCTGCTCGTGCGATGAACTCATCTTTCTTTGGGCCGGGAGCCATGAAATGCTCCAGTAGCTGCGAAATGGACACCAACAGGCACACGCACGAAATAGACGGATAGTACGCGATAACACCGTCCGCCGTCTGGCGCGGAATCGTGTAACCTTTGCTGCTCTCACTGCTTTTACCGTCGGTTGCCACTGGAGCGATGGGTGCGGCAACCGACTCAGCTTTTGGGCTTGGAGCCTCCGGTTCCGGCGTCTCCTCCGGCACAGGCTCGGGTGGCAGAGCTGCTGGCTTCCTCCGCGCAGCGCGCTTGACCTTGGCGGGCGCAGACTCAACCTTTTTGACAGGCGCAGACTCAGCCTTTTTGACAGGCGCAACCTTCTTGACAACAGGCGCAGGCGCAGGCGCAGGCGCAGCCTTCTTGGCAGGCGCAGGCTCAACCTTCTCAGCCTTCTTGGCAACAGGCGCAGGCTTCTTGGCAGGCGCAGCCTTCTTGACAGGCACGAGCACGGGTTCAGGTTCGGGCCTCTTGAATTTGAGCGGTTTGCCACTGAGCACGACTCTCGCGGCGTACCCGATGATGTTTTGATTGCTCAGGCTGTGTGCGTCCAGACCATCTTCATGGATGGCATCCGTGACGGCAATGACTTCCTTGCAGAAGTCCTGTTTTTCACCATTTGGCTTAAAAACCGTCACGTCTTTTGCAGAAAGGACTCTGCGCAGGGCAGGTTCTTTTTCCATGACCGTTTCCACGCGCGCGTAGCGCATGAACGAGGGAGCTTTTGGATTTATCATAGTATCAGAGGTGTTGAAGTAAACAATCGGTTTCCAGTCCAGCAAGTACTTTCGTAAAAAAGTTTCTCACTGCTTTTTTGCAGGCTGCCTTTTTGGCAAAATTGGCTTGCGCGGCACCGGAGCCTCGTCCGCGTCCGCGTCCGCCATCACTTCATCGCTTGTCTTGATATGCGCTTCTTCCTCCGGGACTTCGGCAGGTTCGGCGGGTTCGGGAGTTTCAGCTACTGCTGGTCGCCCGCGCCCGCCCGTGGCCAGAAACTCAAAACAGTCGTCAAGCAGGCGCTGCGATTTGTTGTCGAGCGCCTCCTTAAAACCTTGCAATG
>Ga0315294_10004473_pt1 | contig 15241 bp, 14 predicted proteins | sample YL17G13_40_MG_FD_203626 | JGI IMG/M metagenome (GOLD analysis project Ga0315294, IMG submission 203626) | Sediment microbial communities from Yellowstone Lake, YNP, Wyoming, USA - YL17G13_40 | ecosystem: Environmental > Aquatic > Freshwater > Lake > Sediment | place: USA: Wyoming | collected... | reverse complement strand
GATTAATCATGTAAGATTAGTGGGGATTTTTCTTGAGAGAGCTGCGTATCCACGGCAGGGGCGGGCAGGGATCCGTCACCGCTGCCGAACTGATTGCGGTCGCCGCATTCGAAGGCGGCGTCTTTGCCCAGGCATTTCCCGCGTTCGGCGTCGAGCGCCGCGGGGCACCGGTGCAGGCATTTGTCCGGTTCGATGACAAAAAGATCCGGAAACGGAGCCAGGTGTATGAGCCTGATTACATCATCGTCCAGGACAGCACCCTGATCAAGGATGTGAACGTGTTTTTGGGCGTGAAAAAAGGGGGCATTGTCATTGTCAATACCGAAAAAGTGCCGGATTACAAGGTGCCTGAAGGCGTGAAGCTGATCACGATCGATGCGACCTCGATTGCACTCAAGGTGCTCGGGCTCCCGATCACCAACACCTCGCTGATGGGTGCATTTGCCGCTGCAACCGGCGAGATCAAATTCGCTGCCCTTGAACATGCACTCAACCACCGCTTCCCGAAAGAACTGGCGGCAAAGAACATCGAGGCGGCACGGCAGGCATTCGATAAGGTAAAGGGGGGGAAATAAATGGCGCTTGCAATCGGGTGCCGGGCAAAGCCCGGAAAATCCCGTGACAATAAAACCGGGTCGTGGCGGGTCTTCAAACCAGTCTTTGACAACGAGAAATGCACCAAGTGCGGGTTGTGCATGACGCTGTGCCCCGAGGGCTGCATCCACCAGACAGACGAGGAGTTTGTCGAGCCCGATTACACGTACTGCAAGGGCTGCGGGATCTGCGCCGAGGAATGTCCCGGTGAAGGGATCGAGATGAAACAGGAGGAGAAGTAGATGCTGGAAATTACCGAGGGATCGCACGCGGTGGCTGAAGCCGTCCGGCTCTGCCGCCCGCAGGTGATCTCCGCCTACCCGATTACCCCCCAGACCCATATCGTGGAAGCGCTCGCCGACATGGTCGCAAACTGCCAGCTGGACGCGGATTATATCACTGTCGAGAACGAACTGTCCGCCCTTTCGGCATGCGTCGGGGCGAGCGCGGCAGGCTCCCGCGTCTATTCGGCAACAACCTCACAGGGGCTCGCCCTGATGTTCGAAGTCTGCTTCAATGCTGCCGGTATGCGCCTGCCGATCGTCATGACCATTGCCAACCGGGCACTGGGCGCACCGCTCTCGATCTGGAACGACCAGCAGGACTCCATCTCGCTGCGCGATTCGGGCTGGCTCCAGTTCTATGCCGAGGACAACCAGGAGGCAACCGACCTGCACTTTATCGCCTACAAAGTCTGCGAGGACCACTCCGTGCTGCTCCCTGCCATGGTCTGCTTTGACGGGTTCATCCTCTCCCATGTGTACGAACCGGTCGACATGCTCTCGCAGGAGGACGTGGACAAGTACCTCCCGCCCTTCACTCCCTACCAGCGGCTCGATGCGGCCGACCCGATCAGCTTCGGCATGTACGCAACACCGGACTACTACCACGAGTTCCGGTACGAGATCGACAATGCGGCAAAGAGGGCAAAAGACGTCATACAAAAAGCAGGAAAAGAGTTCGGTACCCTGTTTGGCAGGGATTACAGCGCCCTTGTGGAAGGCTACCGGCTCGATGACGCCGAGACCGCGATCGTGGCGATGGGCTCCATCTGCGGGACGATCAAGGATTCAATCGACGAGATGCGGGCTGAAGGCAAAAAGGTCGGGCTTCTGAAGATCCGCGTCTTCCGCCCGTTCCCGTCAGAAGAGATCGCACAGGCGCTGTCCAACGTGAAACGTGTTGCGGTGCTGGACAAGAACATCTCGCTTGGCGCAAAGGGAGCAGTTGCCCTCGAGGTCAAGGATGCGCTCTATGGTTCCGGCATCCCGGTAAAAGACTACATCCTCGGGCTTGGCGGGAGGGACGTGCGCAAAAAAGACATAAAAGAGATCGTTTCGCTTGTGGAAAAAGGGGTCGGAGACCAGTTCTACGGCCTGCGCAGGGAGTTGTTGTAGATGGTGGATAAAACGCTGGAATTATTCGACTGCGGGCACCGTGCCTGCGGCGGGTGCGGTGCGGCGCTGGCAGCACGCCTCGTCATGAAAGGTGCCGGGAAAAATACGGTCGTTGTCTCCTCGACAGGGTGCATGGAGGTGTTCTCAACACCCTATCCCGAGACTGCGTGGAAGGTGCCGTGGATCCACTCCCTCTTCGAGAACGCGTCCGCCGTGGCATCCGGGGTCGAGGCATCGTTAAAGAAACAGGGCAGGACGGAAAAAGTCATCGTCATGGCAGGCGATGGGGCGACCTTCGACATCGGGATGATCTGCATCAGCGGCGCGTTTGAACGCGGCCATGACTTCACCTACATCTGCTATGACAACGAGGCGTACATGAACACGGGCATCCAGCGCTCCGGCGCGACGCCCTACGATGCGTCCACGACGACCAGCCCGGCAGGCTCGTGCTCGTTTGGCAACAAGCTTCCGAAAAAGGACATGCCCCAGATCATCGCGGCGCACGGCGCCCCGTACGTCGCAACCGCGTCCATCGCTTACCCGGCTGACCTGATGCAGAAGGTCGAAAAGGCGATCAATACGAAGGGGCCCTGCTACGTGCAGGTGCATGCACCCTGCTGCACCGGCTGGGGGTTCGAAGGGGAACAGACGATCGCGATCGCCAAGCTCGCCATTGAGACCGGCCTGTGGGTGAACTACGACATGGTTGACGGAAAAGTTGCCAAGGTGAAAAAGGTCGTGAAAAAGCCTGTCGAGGAATACCTTTCGACCCAGAAGAGGTTCCGCCACCTCTTCAAGCCGGTGCGGCAGGACGCAGAGATCGCGATCATCCAGGCGATGGCTGATAAAAATTTCGAGAAGTACGGCATCGAGATCAAGCTGAAGAAAGAATAAGTTCCCCTCATTTTTTTCATTGCAGGAAGTATCCTGTAAAAAAGCGGCAATGTTATTATTAATCAACGGGGACATTAGTAGGTTATCGGGCTCGTGGTCTAGCGGTATGACGTCGCCCTTACACGGCGGAGGTCGCCGGTTCGAATCCGGCCGGGCCCATACGTGTGCCAGATTTTATAACCTTTTTTTCGATCGATTTCAAAAGTAATATCATCCAAAAAAAACGTTGATACGAATGGTGAACACCATACCATCGGATACCCAGATTTCACCGATTCCGGCCAGCGCCCCTATACGACAGGTTATTCATGATGAGCTCGCTTCAGTCCGGAAGAATCATCGTGAACTGATGACAGCTAACGTACCCAAAAAGCTGCATATTTTTGTGGTAATCTGCTGCATTCTCGTTAATGTGGTCATGTTTTTCCAGGCCCCGCTCTACCTCGAACTCTTCATCGCTGCAAGCTTTTACCTCAATATGTTCTACTTCATCACCCTGCTTATCCCATTAAGCCCCGGGAGTGCCAGAATGCCCAAAGCGGACATCTCCCGGTTCAAATCATTTCTGCATGACATGGGGGTTACAGGAGCTGCAGGCCGGGTTTCCCGGGTTTTTCTGAACGCATTTTTCATTGGCAGCCAGACCCTCTTTATCCCAATCACCCTCCTCTTCCTAGTCGATATAGTCTTTATTCTGGTTGAATATTTCAACCAAAAGATTTCATTCCAGATCACAATCATAATAATCGCCCAGGCATGTGCATTCATACTGTTCTATTTTATCATATGGAAGTTCGAGCCATACTCAACAAAGTTTACGAGAAATATTGAACAGGTGAAAAGCCGGCTCTCCGCAGAGATACCGCAATGGCTTATCAACGTAATAATCATCATCGGTGCAGTTCTCGCACTGTTCTTAATCGGAATGACGATTTTTCTCCTGCCGGGGATGACGGTCAATGCATTCCTCGACCAGTCGAGACTTGGAGACCTTGGGAACCTGTTCGCGAAAATAGCGATACTCGCCGTCAGTCAGTATTTCGTAGTCCGCTTCATCCATGGTTCTACGAGTCGTGCCATGGCCGAACGGATTTTTAATGATAAAGAAGAGCGTTTACAACACCTTGGCGGAACCGGAGATGCGACTGACTCTGCAGCTGTATCCATCATCACGAACCCGGAGGAAGTGATCACCCTTTTGCTGGAGTCAAAGATCTTTCAGCTGGCAAGGAATTCTCTTTCAGGTGCATTTCCGGTGTATGTTGTGATGCTTGATTTTTCTGTTATCATGGACAGTTCAACCCTCACTACATTCAGGGGATATATCCAGGAAACAAAAGGAAAATCTGGCTGATGGCGGCATTCCACGGCAGAAAAGTGCAGGTTCTGTTATTTAAATCTTTATAAATTGTCCATCACCATCCCAATTTCCCTGATTTTTGTTAATGGTAGGTTCACCGCGTAATCCCGACCAGCCGGATCGTGAATGTCAGGTTCTGGCCCGCGAGCGTATGGTTCTGGTCAATGGTCACGGTATCCCGGCTGACATCGACAACCTTCACCACGTTTGTGGAACCGTCTGCAGGATTGCGCACCGAGTAATACGTTCCAATCTCCAGGGGTGTGTCAGCAGGAAACAGGGACCGGTTCACTGTCATTAAAAGATCGCTCCTGTAGGGCCCGTACGCCCTGTCAACTGGGATGTGGACGGTCTTTACCTGCCCTTTGCTCATGCCAATGACCCCTTCCTCAAACCCGGGGATCACCGTGTGGCTACCAACCGTAAATACAAGCGGTGTTGTGTTCACGTTTGAATCAAAGACTGATCCGTTTTCAAGCGTGCCGACATAGATGACAGAGACTGTATCCCCGTCTTTTGCCCCAGCCGTGCTGAATACAAGGAACAGGACGACTGCGGCCATGATACAGATCGCAGCCCCCGCAATCGCGTAGTACAGGACCGTTTTCTTTTTTTCTTCTGCACTCTTCCTGCCCTTTGCCTTTTCTGACTTCTTCATCGCAATGCTATTTGCAGTGATCAGTTATAGCTCTTGCAGTTGCGGAGAGTGGTGGAGGCTGCTGTGCCGCATGAGAATCGAAACGGTATCTGCACCCAACTCAGCCGATGCCGAGTTCATCCAGCTTCTCTTGTGTCGGCCGCCCCTGCTCATCCCATCCCCGTGAGGCATAATATCCAGGAAGGAGCGCATCGCGGTGCCACACCTGGCCCTTGGGAGCCCCTTCGGTGAGAGGTTCGTTGAGCATGCGGGGCGGGAGCGTGTCGTCCTCATACCCGAAACCTGCCCTGATATTAAACACCTTCTGCAGGTTCCAGATGCGTTCACCGACCTGCATAAACTCATGCTCGTCGATAGTCTGTCCGGTCAGCGCTGATACCATGGCGGCATAATCCGCCCCGCCAAACACCCTGCCCCCGAACAGGCACATCCCGGACGCGTCGACTGCCGCGGCAAGGTCCTGCATCACCTTTGTCCAGTGCCCCTTGTCCTCGGTGGCAAGGGGATCGAGTTTCACCGGCACACCGATGACTTCCGGGTATACCATATTTCCGTACACGTGGCAGCCCCCCCGCACCGATGTCGCATACTCAAGCCCCTGCCCCTGCAGCCCGCGGGGGTCATATGCCGGTACTTCCAGCTTTTTTACGCTCATCGAGAGCTCGGGATGCCCGTAGCGGGCGGCAAACCGAAAGGATCCCTCCGCCATCTCATCCCCGATCCCTGCCCGGTACCCGATCATCCGGACGAGGTTGACCACCTTATCCCCGTCACCCCACCGCACGGTATGCGGCAGGAAGCCTTTTTCCGACAGCTCCATCGCGCAGGCAATCGTCACGCCGGTCGAGATCGTATCGAGACCGAGCTCGTTGCAGAGGTTATTCGCCCGGATGATAGACGGCATATCGGAAACGCCGCAGTCAGGCCCGAACGCCCAGATGGTTTCGTACTCGGGACCGCCTCCCGTCACCCCATCGAGTTCGCACTCCCGCCCGCAGGCGACCGGGCAGGAATAACAGGCCTTCTTTCCTTTCAAAAATGCCCGGGCAAGCTCCTCGCCCGAAACGTCATTAGCTAAGGCAAACGTGTTCTTCTGGTGGTTCTTGACCGGGAGCAGCCCGAGACTGTTTATCAGCTGGAGCAGCGCTGCCGTCCCGTATTTGCTGAGCGCGCCGGTTGTCAATCCCCCTGCCTTCAGCCGGTCCCGTGCCGATTTTGTGACCGCATCAAAATGGACCGGATCCTTTGCCGTGATAGTGCCGGTTCCCCGTACGGCAATTGCCTTAAGGGACTTTGCCCCCAGCACCGCCCCGCACCCTCCCCGTGCCGCCGCCCTGCTCTGCTCGTTGATGACTGCCGCTATCCGGCACTGGCGTTCGCCGGCAGGGCCGATGCAGGCCACCCGCACGCCCGGGTCGTCGTGGGCACGCTGCAGGGCCTGTGTGGTCTGACTCGTGGTCTTTCCCCAGAGTGTCGCTGCATCACGGATTTCGCAGGCTCCATCATTGATCCAGAGGTAGACCGGTCGTTGTGCACTCCCGTGGATGATAATAGCATCAAAACCGGCACGCTTCAGTTCTGTGCCGAAAAAACCCCCGCTGTTCGCGCTGGAAAGGGTGCCGGTGAGGGGTGATTTGGTCACGACATCGTACCGGGACCCCATCGGCATCCTGCTCCCCGTGAGCGGTCCGGCGGCAAAGACCACGACGTTTCGTTCCGAAAGAGGATCGGTTGCCGGGTCGACCAGATCGGTAATTATTCTGACCCCAAAACCCCGCCCGCCAATGTATTTTTTCTTCCATTCCTCCGGGAGCGGTTGTTGTTGTACCGACCCTGCCGTCAGGTCTACGGAGAGGATCGCGCCTGCATAGCCATCCATGGATTCTACCGGAACTATCACGATTGCACGGTATTTATACATTAACAACGCATTGAGTGGTGTTGAACATGCCAGATGAAGTGCAGGTCGCTGACGTTGCGGGAACGAAGGTCCGCTGGGACCCCGAACAGATGCGAAAGATCCAGGAGCACCCCTGTTTTTCCGAAAAGGCATGCCACGCGTTCGGGCGCTGCCACATCCCGGTCGCACCGAAATGCAATATCCAGTGCAATTACTGCATCCGGGACTTTGACTGCGTCAACGAGAGCCGCCCCGGCGTCACCACAAAAGTGCTCAACCCGGAAGAGTCTGTTGAGATGGTCAGGAAAGTGATGGCCAAATACAACTACATCAAGGTGATCGGCATCGCCGGGCCGGGCGAACCACTGGCAAACGAAGAAACGCTCGAGACGCTCCGCAGGCTCCATGAAGAGTTCCCGAACGTGATCAAGTGCATCAGCACAAACGGGCTGCTGCTCCCGGAAAAAATTGACCTGCTGCAGAAATACGATGTCGGCAATATCACCGTAACACTCAACGCCATCGACCCTGAGATCGGTGCAAAGATCTACCAGTTTGTTGACTATAAGGGAAAGAGGTATACCGGGATTGAAGCGGCAAAACTGCTCCTCTCCCAGCAGCTGAAGGGAATCGGGATGGCAGTCGAGCGCCACATGATCGTGAAGATCAATACCGTCTATATACCCGGCATCAACGAAGACCACATCCCCGCAATCGCAAAAAAAGTGGGCGAGATGGGAGTGTACACCTTCAATGTCATCCCGCTCATCGCCCAGTACAGGTTCGCTAACATCACACCGCCAACACCCGAAATGAAGAGAAAGATGCAGGATGAATGCGCAAAATACGTGAAGCAGATGCGGCACTGCCAGCGGTGCCGCGCCGACGCGATCGGGAGACTGGGGCACGATGTCCAGTCGTGTATTTATAAAAAAGACTGATTTTTTAGCTCTGTAGAAATCATCGTTTTTCATAACGTTCTTGGGGGCGTTTGCCGTTCCCGCAGGGAAGAGCAAACTGGAGAAGATGTCCATCTGGACATCTTCGAGCTAATATTACCCGCAACTGTGGCACTCCCAAAATTACCCTTCGGATAATTTTCTTCGAGTCTTCCCTGAGATGTGTCACGGCAGATAGCCCCCTTTGCGATATCCATCGAAAACCGGTTCATCATGGATCTCTGGTATTGATGTGAGATCAGGGATTTCTACAGAGCAAATTTTTTATCCCATATGGCATGAAAATACCGTGAACATTTTCATCAAATGTGCATGAAAAGCATTCTGACGTTGATCCACGTCTTTTGAATTACCAGATTGTGATTTTTACGATACTGTACCTGCCTACGTACCGAAACCTGCATTCCTGACAATCCGATTCATTTCATCAATCACGGGGAGCAGCGGTGGCGGGACCGCAGAATCCTCGGTCGTGATCGTCTTGCCATGGTAACTGAGCGAGTACTTGGTCAGGTCGCTGCCACCACCATGCGGAGCGGGATAATTCGTTTCGAGCATGGAGAACTGCGCCCGGGTAAACAGATCCGAAATCGCGTCAATATCAGTTGCGTTCAGGACAATTGCCTTGCTGCCGGCTTTTGTGGAGATAACAGCCGCACCGTTGTCAAAAATGATCAGCCGGTCGTCAGTTCCTGCAAAACCGCCGGTCCGGTAATAGTCCACAAAAATGGCTGGTGCCGGTGGGCGTGACACCGGAGGCGTCTTTGCACCGAGGCAGCCTCCAAACGCGACACCGATAATCATCAATCCAATCAACGATGCTGCCATCCAGCGATTGATATGCATCCCCCCTTATCACGAATCCCAAGGCGTAGAATCAGAGCTGCAATACATCCGGTTTGGCCGGCCTGGCCGCCATTTTGCGTTCCGGCAGCACCTCTTCGAGAGCTTTTATCAGGTTGTCCACTTTTTCGTTATTGAAGGCGGAACGGAAGGCAGCCAGTTCAACCGCATTCATCAGCATGATGCCCTTCTTTTTTATGGGGACGCCATGTTCATTCACCGGGTTGATGTCGATTGCAAGCGATGCCGGACGGTTCTTGGTCTTGGGGAGCCGGATAATGGATACACCCTTCACACTGGTCGCTTTGCGTTCCCAGTCCTGTCCTTCTTCGATAAATACCCTGAGCTGTTCTGACAATTCCATGAAAAGAACTTATGATTTATATATTAATATGCTATTCGTTGCGATGCAGAAATGAGACAGGGCAATTACCATAGCCCTCGGGCAGATTATGGAATGAAGTACGTGATGAACGCTAAATAGGTTTGAAATCGAGATCTATACGGACTGTTCCCTTTGCCTGTGCTGTCGCTCACTCCCGACCAGCCGTTCTCGCTTGACCTTACGCTTTCCTGCGGGCAGGTATTCCGCTGGGACCGGCAGCCCGATGGATGGTGGTATGGTGTTGTCGGAAACCGGGTCATTAAGATCAAGCAGGACATGACATCCCTGACATTTGAAGGTGCGCCTGCCTCGTTCATCCGGCATTATTTTTCGCTCGATGCGGATCTGGACCGGATCACTGCATCCTTTGACCGCGACCCGTTCATCCATAACGCTATTGTACGCTGCCGTGGCCTCCGCGTTATCCGCCAGCCGGCATGGGAGTGCCTGATCTCCTACATCTGCGCGACCAACTCGAACATCCCGATGATCAGGAGACGAATTTCACATATTGCCCAGACCTATGGCAAACCGCTCGAATTTGAAGACAGGACCTATTTTACATTCCCCGGACCCGCATCGCTTGCTGCCACCTGCACGTCAGCACTCTCCAACTGCAAGCTGGGCTACCGTTCCCCCTATGTGCTGGAGACTGCCGGTGATATTGCCGATGAGAAGGGGTGGCATGATTCCATCGCCTCATTACCGTATGAACAGGCACGGTCTGCGCTGATGAAACTCCAGGGTGTCGGACCAAAGGCAGCGGACTGCATCCTCCTCTTTGCATTCCAGAACTACGAGGCGTTCCCCGTCGATGTCTGGATCCGCCGGATCATGAAGGAACACTATATAACAACACTGGGCAGCGACTCATCCCTCACCGGCTGGGAGTATGACACGATCCGCAGGTTTGCCCGGAGGCACTTCGGTGAATTCTGCGGCTATGCGCAGGAATACCTCTTTGCCTCACGACTGGACTGACTAAAAAAAATGGAATAATGTATCCTGATTACGTCCCGATATCCCAGCTGCAGAGATAGGCTTTCTGTTCCTCGCTCATCTCATCGATGGCAAGCCCCAGGGACGAGATCTTGAGCCGTGCAACCCGTTCGTCAATTTCCCGCGGGACCTCGTAGACGCCGGCGGCGAGACCTGCCCCGTTCTCTGCGATATGCCGGGCACAGAGCGCCTGCAGCGCGAAGCTCAGGTCCATCACCTCGATAGGATGCCCCATCCCCTTGGGCGTGGCGAGGTTCACGAGCCTTCCTTCTGCAAGGACATGGACGGACTTTCCGCTGACGATAAAAGTCTCGATGCCGTCCCTCTGGATGACCCTGTCGGCATGCTGCCCGAGGTAGTCCATATCAATCTCGACGTTAAAGTGGCCGGCATTGGCAAGGATCGCCCCGTCTTTTAATTTCCTGAAATGGCGGGCGGTGATGACCTTTGTATTCCCGGTTGTCGTGATGAAAATATCCCCGGCTTCTGCCGCCCTGTCCATGGTCATGACCAGAAACCCGTCCATGTGGGCTTCGAGCGCCCGGCGCGGATCAACTTCCGTGACGATGACCTTTGCCCCGAGGCCGTGCGCCTTCCGCGCAAGCCCCCTCCCGCAGTAGCCGTACCCGGCGACCACCACGAATTTCCCGGCGACAAGCGTGTTGGTCGTTATCATGATGGAGGAAAGCGCGCTCTCCCCGGTGCCGTGGACGTTGTCAAAGAAGCGCTTCATCGGGGTGTCATTGACCGCGATCACGGGAAACTCGAGTTTTCCTTCCGCTGCCATCGCCCTGAGGCGGTGGATGCCGGTGGTCGTCTCCTCGCACCCCCCGATGATGTTCTTGAGAAGGTCGCGCCGTTTTGTATGGAGGTAGTGGATCAGGTCCATCCCGTCATCGATAGTGATGCCGGGAGAGACAGAAAGCACCTTTTCAATCGCCGCATAGTACTCCTCGACCGTGCACGCCCGCTTCGCGTAGCAGTGGACGTTTTTGATATGATTGAGCGCTTCTGCTACATCATCCTGTGTTGAGAGCGGGTTGCAACCGGTGATATAGACCTTTGCACCGCCAGCTGCAAGGGCAGAGACAAGGTTTGCAGTCTTAGCCTCCACGTGGAGCGCCATGCCAATTGTCATGCCGGCAAACGGTTTATCTTTTGCAAACTGTTTCGTTATCCCGGCGAGCACCGGCATGTACTGCGCCGCCCATTCGATCTTCAGTGTTCCCGAATCCATTGACGCACCACCCGGTATACATTGCCCTGCGGCCATGCCCTGAATTTACGTACCATATCATTGAGCACCCGGCAGGACATAAAAACTCGTACGGCAGCAGAGAAAATTAGAAGCACCGGGTAATCGTAGTCTTGTACCATGGTACTTACCAAGCGGATCATCCCGTGCCTTGACTTAAAAGACGGCAGGGTCGTCAAAGGGACACACTTTGTGGAGCTGCGTGACGCGGGCGACCCCGTCGATCTTGCCCAGCGGTATAACGAACAGGGTGCCGATGAAGTCGTCTTCCTGGATATCACTGCGTCCACGGAGAAGCGCGGCATCATCATCGACCTGATCAAGCGCGCAGCTGACCAGCTCTTCCTGCCGCTCACGGTTGGTGGCGGTATCCGGACCCTTGAGGACATCCAGCAGATCCTCCGGGCCGGCGCCGACAAGGTCAGCATGAATACCAGTGCCGTCCACGACCCGTCGCTCATTTCAAAAGCGGCACAGTCTTTCGGGACCCAGTGCATCGTTGTCGCGATGGACGTGCGGCGCAACTTCACACCAAATTCCAAAGGGACGCAAATCGCGTTGCCGCATGGCGGGAGCTGCTGGTACGAGATCGTCATCTACGGCGGGAGCAAACCAACGGGGATCGATGCGATCCAGTGGGCAAAGGAGGCAGAAGTGCGGGGCGCAGGTGAGATCCTCCTCACGAGCATGGAGACGGACGGGACAAAAAAAGGGTTTGACATCCCGATCACCGCGGCAGTATCAGAGGCCGCGGGCATCCCGGTCATCGCGAGCGGCGGTGTCGGGACACTTGACCATTTCTACGAGGGCTTTACCGCGGGAAAGGCAGATGCCTGCCTTGCAGCAAGCGTCTTTCACTATGGTGAATTTACCATCCGCCAGGTCAAGGAATATCTTCGGGAACGCAATATCCCGGTACGGCTGTAAGGTCAAGTTCGAACGCTGCGACGGGGTGCTCAAGCTCAAAAGCGTTCAGCACCGCAGGGTGGACCTCCCCGAACACCCCCACCGTCTTCCCGTTCACCCTCACATCTCCCCTCCTGCCCTCAATGAATGCCGGGTCTGAGGATTCGGCAACGGAATAGACAAGGGACAGCTCATGCGCGAGCGCGTCCATGCACGCGTATGCTTCCGAGAAGTCCGCCGAGGCATGGCAACTGACCCCGGCAACCTTCTGGCCGGTCACGATACCTTCCACGACATCACCCGTGGCAAAAAGCTTCTGCGGCAGCTCGCGGTGCCTGTTTGCCTGCAGCATCTCCATGAGGAGGGGGAGGATATCGGTGCGGACAACCGTGTGTTCTTCGCTGATAGGGTGCATGATGCGGAGGGGGAGCGATGACCGCGGGCGCTGCATCATGTCGTAGAGCACGCGTTCATTGGTGAGGGTAAACGGCATCATCTCCAGAAAACCCAGCCCGGCAAGGATCGCCCGCACCGTTCCCCCGAGGATACGCGCCGGGTGGGCGCTCCCGATGGTAAAGGTCTCCGAGATCCGTGCGGGGAACCTGTCGTAGCCGTACGCGATCGCGACATCCTCAAAGATGTCCCAGTCATGCATGATATCGGCGCGGTAGCAGGGGACCTGTACACGGACGTTCCCTTTTCCGGCGGGCTGTGCCGCAAAGCGCATCTTTTCCAGCAGCTGTGCGATCTCTTTTGCCGAAAGCTCGATCCCAAGAAGGTCACAGCACTCGCGGACACTGACCGTGCGTTCGGACGGTGCAAGGGACGGCACCTGCCTGCCGTTAATCTCCACACTTTCGATGGTTGCGCCACCGTCTGCCATTGCAGTGCAGATGATATTGACCGCGGTAGTGACCGCTTTTGCATCCGTTCCCGTGGTATCGAGGAGGATATTGCGGGTCTTTTTTGTCACCCGCGTCAGCTCGCCGTTGATGATCGGCGGAAATGAGAGCACGTTGTCATTGGCATCCACGATCAGCGGGAAGAGGGGGAAATTTTTTACAATGCCGGCGTAATCCCTGCCCTTGGGATGTTCTGCGAGGATCTCGTCCATGGACATTTCGTGGTCAAAGTCGAGGGGCACGAACCTGCGGGTGCGGGGGGATGCGATGTACCGGAACGGCGGCGTTACCTCATCAAGGTCGTGGATGCCGATGGCTACCTTGCTCCTCCCCCTCCCGACCGCCCAGTGGAGGGCTTCCTGCAGGCCCATGACCGAGACGATCGACTCCTCATCAAACGAAACCCCCGTTATGACTGCGGAACCAAGGAACGGGCGGATGTCTGACAGGTTCGGGTCAACGAAAAATGAGATCCCTGACGGTTGTACCGTGTATGATGGCAGGCCTGTCTCGATGCCGAGAAAACCCCGCATCGCCCGTGCAACGCCCTCCACCGAGAAGAGGTCGGGGCGGTTGGGGAAGAACTCCACGTCTGCATGGTCATCTTCGACCCGTTCCACCTCGGACCCGATCATGGGAAGGCGCTGAAGGATCGTCTCTTTGTCCGCCCCCGTCAGCCGTTCCAGGTACCGGTACGGGAGGCTGATGACCGCCATGTCAGACCTCACCTCCTGACTTTTGTCTCTCCGGACGGTAGACCGGGCTCTTTCGGATCCAGCTGATGTCGCTCCTGTAGAGCAGCCGGAGGTCTTTTAGCCCCAGCCTGAGCATCGCAACCCGGCTCACGCCAAGGCCCCACGCGAGCACCGGGTACCGGATCCCGAACGGCGCGGTGACCTCCTGCCGGAAGATCCCGGCACCGCCCATTTCCACCCAGCCCAGCCCGTCGACCCAGACCTCCGGTTCGACCGATGGTTCCGTGTACGGGAAGTACCCGGGCCGGAAGCGGACGCCCTCAAACCCCATCCGCTGGTAGAACTCCTTTAAGAACCCGAGCAGGTGGGTGAACCCGACACCCTTGTCCATGACAATCCCTTCCAGCTGCTCGAACTCCGGAGTGTGGGTCGGGTCGATCGCTTCGCGGCGGTACACCCGGTCGATGCAGAAGGCTTTCACCGGCGGTTCGGGATGCGCAGCGAGGTGCTGGATGGAGAGGCTGGTCGTATGGGTGCGCAGCACGCACTGCTCTGCTTTTTCTTTCTTCCAGACACCACCCCAGCCGGTGGACGTCGTTTCCCCGCCGTTTTCGTGCATTGCCTTCACGCTCTCCCAGCAGCCGGGAAGTTCCATGCATTCTTTTAAGTAAAACGTGTCCTGCATCTCGCGGGAAGGATGGTCCTGCGGCTGGAAGAGTGCATCGAAGTTCCAGAACGAGCTCTGGACAAGCCCGCCGTGGATCTCGGTAAAGCCCATCTCGAGGAAGATCTGCCGCATCCCTTCGATGAGCCGCTGGTACGGGTGGCTCTTGCCGCAGTATACGACTCTGGGGAGCTTTGTCACATCGTAGCGCCGAAGGTTCAGGTTTTTCCACTCACCGGAGATGATCAGGTTACGGGTAAGAGTGCCAACTTCATCACGTAAATCTAACTTTAATATAGGTATTGACTTTCCTTCAGATGTGAGAGTGTTTGTATAATCCCGAGTTTCTTGATCATGTACGAGATTTCTTTTAACAAGCTCTTGAATACCACCAATATAATTGAGGTTTTTAAGGGATTGCTCATCTTCTCCAACAGAATCATTTCCTGTTTTGTAAACAATTCCGTCCTTTATAGTTACCCAGCCCTTTTTACGCAGCCACCCTACTCCAATTTTTGATAAGGGGTGTTTCTGCAATTCTTTCATCGTGATTTTATCATTAAAACTATTCAGCAATTGTCGTTCGGGTAATCCTTTTTCTGCATAGATTTTTCCTTCATCGGTAAGTGAATAACTGTGCTCAATCGTCGGTTGAACAATAAGAAGGCCATTCTGACTTAATTGATATGCATATTGAGTGACATTTTCAACCGAGGTTCCCATATGCCCGGCAAGAATTCGGGAAGGAGCTGAATCCACGTCCAAATCATGAAATGTTTTTAGCAATTTTTTCGCATTATCCTTCAATCCGTTGGCAATTATTGTCA
>Ga0315294_10004472_pt1 | contig 15242 bp, 17 predicted proteins | sample YL17G13_40_MG_FD_203626 | JGI IMG/M metagenome (GOLD analysis project Ga0315294, IMG submission 203626) | Sediment microbial communities from Yellowstone Lake, YNP, Wyoming, USA - YL17G13_40 | ecosystem: Environmental > Aquatic > Freshwater > Lake > Sediment | place: USA: Wyoming | collected... | reverse complement strand
CCTCCCCCGGTCCGCCTCAGCGGACCGGCCCCTCCTTCCCAAGGAGGGGAGCTGTCTCACTTCGCAGCGCGAACCTCCTCGGAAAGCTGTCCCCCTTCAGAAGGGGGTCTCAGTTCTCTATCCAGAATCGTGACATGTTGCCGTTCGTTGACACCGTCTTGGTGGAGTAAGTATAATGATGAAGTCGGCGCAAGGAGAAGATGCTCCATGTACGAGTTAACGGTGGAATCTCAGTTCGATTCGGCGCACAACCTCAGGCAGTATGACGGTCCGTGTGAGGCTCTTCACGGCCATACATACCGAGTGCAGATCATCTACCAGGGAACGGACTTGAACGACCTGGGGATTCTGATCGACTTCAAAGGCCTGAAGTCCACGTTGGGAGAGGTCGTTTCGTATCTGGATCATCGGTACTTGAACGAGTTGCCGGAGTTCCACGACCAGAACCCGACGGCCGAGAACATAGCGAGAGTGGTGTTCGAGAAAATGCGGGCACTCCTCGGCAGCGCGGTGAGTAAGGCTACCGTCTGGGAAACACCTACCTCCTGCGCCAGCTACTCGGAACCCGGCGCGGCTGACTGACAACGTTATCCCCGTAACAGCTCGGCCGCAAGGAGAAGCCGCCCGTTGAACTGGCTTGATGCGGTGTTCCAGACCGTTCTGGCAATCGCCGGTCTTACGGTGATGAACCGACTGCTCTACCAGGACAGCCTGGTGATGTCGGTGGCCTATGCGGCGGCGGTGACCGCGTGCTTTTGGGCAGGCCGCGTCAGTGTGCGTCTGCTGAAGCGAAGAAGGCAGTTGCGGGGATTAGGTGATGAATAGGGGCGTGTCATCCCGCAATCCCGATGCGTCTGATCGTGGATATCTGTATGAGGTATTCTCGGGCATCCAGGGCGAGGGCCTGCTCGTCGGCGAGCGCCAGATATTCGTCAGGCTGTCCGGCTGTAATCTGAGCTGCGCCTTCTGCGACACCCCGTTTGCTCGCACGCACACGGATACGTGCCGGATTGAGCAGACCGCGGGCCTGCGCGATTTCACCACGCTGCGGAATCCTCTCACTTGCTCGGAAGTCGCACGCTGTGCCGAGCGCCTGGAGACGTGTCCCCGGATGCACCATTCCGTGGCGTTTACGGGCGGCGAACCCTTGGTGCAGCCGCAGTTCGTGGCCGGTGTGGCGCGCGAATTGAAGGAGAGGGACTTTCGAATCCTCCTTGAAACCAATGGGACACTCCCTGATGCCTTGGAGGATGTCATCGAGTCCGTGGACATCGTGAGCATGGACGTGAAGCTTCCGGGTGCGGCGGGAGGCCCGGACCTGCTGGCGCAGCACGAGCTCTTCCTGCGCAGGGCGGCATCCGCGGAGGTATATGTCAAAATCGTGCTCACATCGTCTGTCTCCGCGTCTGAGCTTCTTCGAGCCGCTGAGATGGTGGCTGGCGTGGACCACGGGATACCGCTGGTGCTGCAGCCGGTTACCGCGATGCCGGGCGTTCTTCCCCCCTCGGTCGCACAGGTCCTCGATTGGCAGGCGCAGTGCAGCTCGCATCTGCGGAAGGTCCGCGTGATTCCGCAGTGCCACAGGATCATAGGCCAACTGTAGTTCGCGGACAGTCGTCTTGCAGCGAGACTCAGCACTGATCCCCGATGACCGCGCCAATCTTCGCCCGTGCTGACCGCCGAAGTCCCCGGTCTACTGTCGGGAGTTGATCGTGCCTGGGGTGGGGCGGTGTTCCGGTCAATCCGTGTTGTGACTCGGCTTGTGGAGCTTGAGGAGGTTGAAGACCTGCATTGGCTCCCCGAACAACGGCAGCGTCGGGCTGAGAAGTTCCGGGTTCTCGAAGTGGGTCTGCTCTGCCATCTTCAGCAGGTCGGTCTCGCTGTAGGCGACTTTGGACGAAGTTATCGGCCCGAACAGCAGCGCGAGCCTCAGGTAGAAGGGCATGTGTTTCTGAAGGGATTCCCACACATCCTGCGGCACGTCTCTGCGATAATCGTAGATCCAGAACTGTCCCCCTGGCGTGAGTATATGGAACACTTCCTCGAAGACGGCAAGCGGCTGCTGCCAGTGGTGCAGCACGTTTACGCCCACGACCAGGTCGAAGTATCTACCGGGGAAGGGCAGGTTGGTGGGATCGCCGGTGGCGAACTCTACCGATTCAGTGACGCGTGAGGCACGAGCATCAGCGCTGGCGATCCGGATCATGTCCGGGGATTCGTCAATGCCCGAAACCGAGGCAGCAGGATCTCGAAGAGCGAGCTCGATGGGCAGATAGCCGGGCCCCGTGCCAAGGTCGAGTATTCGGTCGAAGTGCCCTGCCGCCATGATTTCTTCAGCTATCACGGCGTAGAGCGGCCTGAGCTGCCTCGACGCGAGGAACGAGTAGAGCCTGGTTCCCGGGAACGGCACTGCCTCCACCGAGTGCGCGAACTCAGCCACGCGCGAGGTCAATCTCAGCTTTCGACCCAGCGCACAAAGGCCTACTCCGCAAAGCCCCGCGATGACGCCTACTTTCAGCTTCTTCTTGAGATCACTCATCTTGAGTCCGGAGAGAATCCGAGTCGCACCGGTCGCGGCCACCTCGATCAGCGTACCCGGCCAGCGCCATGCTCGAAAACGCATGGTATGCTGAGGTGACGAGAGTGCTTCCGCTCGCGATGGTTTTCCACGAATCGTCACTCGAATCCTCCTTGATTGACACGCCTGGGATGCCTATCTACAATTATGGCAGTGGCGCCGCGTCTCACCAGCTTGCTCTGGTGAGAACCGCTTCCATACTTGCATGGATGGCAAACATGCCACCAGGAGGATTGACCGCCAGTGACGCATCCGATGCCGATAGATACAGTTATTTCAAGCATCCTGCAGCCAGCAGCCGGCACTTTCGGTGTTGCGGCTCTGCAGTTGGAGAGTCATGAGAGTATTCTAATCAACGAAGACGCAGTTTTCCCCTCGGCCAGCGTGATCAAAGTGCCCATCCTGGTGGAGGTTTTCTGTCAGCGGGATGAGGGTCGGTTGTCACTGGATGAGACAGTTCGGCTGACGGACGAATGTAAGGTAGATGGTTCAGGTGTCCTCAAAGAACTGCACGCGGGCCTCGAATTCTCTCTTCTCGACCTGACGACTTTGATGATCGTGGTCAGCGACAATGTGGCGACGAACATGATCATAGACCGGCTGGGCACGGACTCGGTCAACCAGCGGATGCGCGCCTTCGGGCTCGAACGTACCGTGCTCGCCCGCAAGATGTATGATTTCGAACAGGCAGCCCTCGGTAAGGAGAACCTGTGCACACCGCGCGAGATGATGCTCCTCCTGAGACTGATGGCCGATGGCGAGATTTCGAGTAAGTCTACCAGTACCGAGATGCTTGAAATCATGGCAAGACAACAGTATAGGGACAAGATTCCACTGTTTCTTCCCGAAGGTGTCAAGGTAGCAAACAAGACCGGCAGCATTTCGAGTGTGACCCATGACGTAGCTGTCGTTTATGTCCCCAGCCGACCGTACATTCTATGCGTCATGGCCAAGGGCTTTTCGGAGAAAACTATGGCGGACCGTGCCATAGCCGAAGTTTCGAAGGTTGTATACGAGCATTTTTGCTCGCAAGATCGTCCGGCAAATGAGACGGGGACCTGCCGCGAGTAATCTCGTGACAGGGCAGCCGGACGATACGAGGGAGGGGTACACGATGTCGCGGGATATGGAGCCGGCATCGAGCTGCTGGGAAGTCGAGCGCCGCTCATGCGGGCAGGTTTTCAGACCTTACTACGTGGTAGTACTGAGGAACAAGAAGAAGAGAGGCAAATCAGTCGTCAAGGCCACTTCTTCGGATGCGGAATGCATGACTCAGTGTGTGGATGAACTGAAGAAGGACCTGTACGAGCTCACGAATGACGCGTTCGTGAGGAAGTATCAGTTAGGCTCCGCAGTCTAGCTTCAGCCATTGCGAGATTCCCAACTTGGTGCACGTTGCGAAGCGCCGCGAGCGCATGGCGGCGCTTCTTTGCGTCTCCCTGATATGCAGGAAAGCACGCGCCACCCGTGGAAGAGTACCCCGTCGGAACCGAGTGAACAACTCCCCAAAAACTTCCCGGAGACCGTAAACTATGAGGAAGCTTCTGCCAATAATCGTACTGGTAGCTTTGGTGATCCTGGCTGTCGGTGTTGTGACGTTCATCTCGGCAGTTAGAACTCCTACCGTTCGTGAAGCACAGCGGCTGAAGATCCATTTCCTGGACGTAGGCCAAGGCGACTGCATACTTCTGCAGACTCCCGATGGGCGCAATGTGCTGGTGGATGCGGGCAGTGAGGCGAGCGCGGATGAGGTCTTGAGTTACCTCGTGCGAAATGGCCTTGGCCGGATTGACGTTCTGGTAATAACTCACCCGCACAGCGACCACGTCGGCGGTTTGCCTAAGATACTGGAGCGATTCGGTGTGTCGAAGGTGGTGGATCCTGGCTATCCCTGCGAGAGCCAGGTGTACAAAGACGCGCTCTCGATCATCGAGTCGCGGAGAATAGACTACAAATTGGCCGCGAAGTGCCGGACGCTGCACATCGGCAGGGACGTTGATCTGGAGATCCTGTGGCCGCCTGACGACTATTCGCCCGAAGGGGAGTCCGGCCTGGATAACGGTTCAGTCGTGATGCGAGTGGAATATGGAGACGTGAGCCTTCTGTTGACGGGAGATATAGAACGCGAGGCGGAGGGCAGACTGCTCGCAGCTCGGCAGGACTTCCGGTGCACGGTCCTTAAAGTTGCCTGTCACGGCGGGGGCGACAGTACATCGAACGAGTTCGTTCAGGTTGCCAGGCCGGACTACGCGGTCATATCCGCAGCGGCCGACGATGCATCCGGCCGTCCGGCGGACGCCGTTCTGAAGCGGCTGAAAGCCGCCGGGGCGCGAATCTTCAGAACGGACGAGAACGGCACCATAGTGTTCACCACGGACGGCAGGAAAGTGCAGGTGGCAGCGGAACGATGACTGCCACGGAGCAGCCGTCGTTTACTGATCGCATTGAGGAAGACAAAGCCGTCTTCTCGTTGGGTGAGTTGGACGGGAGTCACTAGATGGAAGAGTTGTACAAGAGGCCGCTGGGTGCGATTCTGGTCGCGAAGGGTATTGTGACATCGGCTCAGCTTGACGAAGCTCTGGCTGAGCAGAAGCGGGCGCACAAGAAGCTCGGCGAGGTGCTGATCTCCATGGGTATGGCGTCGGAAGAGCAGATCACAGAGGCCAGAGCCCTGCAGCTTGACGTCGCCTACGTCAATGTTCAGGACCACCAGCTGTCCCCTGAGATAGTGGGGCTGGTTTCCGCATCTGTCGCCCGGAGCTACCGGCTGATACCCGTCGAGAGGGCGCAGGACAAGGTAATCATCGCCATGGTTAACCCGCTTGACGTTGAGGCGATAGACCTGGTGCAATTTGAGGCGAAGGGTCGCGTGGAACCAGCGTTGGCCACGGAATGGCGGATCATGGAAGCCATAGACCGTCAGTACGGGAGCTACGGCACTGACGACCTCCAGGATTTCATGGACGAGGCCGCTTCAGACCTGGAGGTAACACCCGCAGGCGCGGAAGACGGACAGGCGGAGGACGTTACCGAGGTTCAACGGGAAGGCCACAGGGCGCCAATCGTGCGAATGGTGAACCTTATCCTTAGCCAGGCAGTTCGCAGTAAAGCCAGCGACGTGCATGTCGAGCCCAAGCGGAACACTGTGGACATTCGGTATAGGATTGATGGTGAGCTGCATCTGATAAAGCATGTACCTCGATCAATGCATCCGGCAATCTCTTCGCGCATAAAGATCATGTCGGAGCTCGATATTGCTGAGAGACGACTGCCTCAGGACGGCAGGATCACCCTGCGTGTTGACGGCAGGAACATTGATTTCCGCGTGTCCACCAGTCCGACTCTCCACGGCGAGCGCATAGTGCTTCGCATTCTGGACAGGACGGGTGGACTGATTCCTCTGGAGGACCTCGGCTTCTCGTCCGAACAGATGCAGGTATTCAAGACTCTGGTGCTGCAGCCCCATGGAATCATTCTGGTTACCGGACCGACGGGAAGCGGCAAGACGACCACTCTCTATGCCACCCTGGACATGCTTGAATCTGAGCACACGAACATCATGACCGTCGAGGATCCTATCGAGTATGAACTGCACGGTATCAACCAGACGAACGTGCACCATAAGATCAAGCTTACGTTCGCCAACCAGCTCAGAGCAATCCTGCGGCAAGACCCTGACATCGTGCTTGTGGGCGAGATCAGGGACGCGGAGACCGCCGATGTTGCCTTCCGGGCGGCATTGACGGGCCATCTTGTGTTTACCACCCTGCACTGCAACGATGCTCCGAGTGCCATTGCCAGGCTGCTCGATATGGAGGTGGAGCCGTTCCTCGTTAGCTCCGCGATCAATGGCGTCATGGGACAGCGACTCGTTCGCGTATTGTGCCCAGGCTGCAAGGAGGCATACGAGCCGGACGCACGCACGAAGATTGTGCTGGGAATCGAGGCCGACGCTCAGATCAGTCTATACCGGGCAGTCGGGTGCGGAAGCTGCACGGGCACCGGATACAAGGGACGAACCGCCATAAACGAGACGATGGTCATGAACGACGAGGTCCGAACACTGACAATGCAAAAGGCCTCCGGCGTGGATATCAGGCGGGCCGCTATTGAGGCAGGGATGGTAACCATGCGTGAGGATGGTGTCAAGAAGATCCTTGCCGGGATTACCACGGTTGACGAGCTTCAGAGAAAGCTGTTCCTGGATGCTGAATTGATCAGTTGGGGCCATGAACCAGTGAAAGCTGCTTGACCGGTCGGGATCGAATCCGTGGTCTAAGTGTTCTATATGCGGAATGTTGCGGTATACGCAAGTGCGAGGCCGGTGCTTCGCACTTGCGTTTTTGTGCGGCAGCATGGTACTTGTTAGTACTAGGTGAGGATATGGCAGAGAAGGGGATTCCCATCCATCTACTGGGGATGAGCGCCTGCGAGCTGGGGACGCTTGCCGTGTCTCTGGGCCAGCCCAGGTTCCGAGGCCGGCAGATCGCGGCCTGGCTGTACAAGCGAAACGCCCACGGCATTGACGAGATGTCTGACCTGCCCGCTGATTTCCGCTCCCAGGTCAACGAGAAGACCGTGCTCTGCCGCTCAGGTATCGTCGCACGCAGCAAGTCCCCGGATGGCGCCACGAAATCCCTTCTTCAGCTCGAAGACGGTCGGCGAATCGAGGCCGTCTTGCTCCCTTACGAGGGGCGGGTTTCCGCATGCGTATCCACTCAGGTCGGCTGCGCGGTCGGGTGTACGTTCTGCGCGACCGCCATCGGAGGGCTGGCGCGCAACCTGACGGCCGGCGAGATAGTTGACGAGGTGCTCACTCTCCAGCAGGAAACGCCGCGCCGCATCAGTCACATCGTCTATATGGGCATGGGCGAGCCGCTGCTGAACTACGACCACGTCCTGAAGAGTGTCCGCATCCTCAACGAGGAAGTTGGGATCGCAATGAGGCACATCACGATCTCGACGGTCGGCATTACCCCGAGGATCAAGCAGCTCGCCGGTGAGAAACTCCAGCTCACACTTGCCGTGTCGCTGCACGCGCCGACCGATTCCCTTCGACGTCGCATCATCCCGATCGCTGAGCGCTTTCCGTTGAAGGAACTCATGGAGGCATGCAGGCAGTATGCCGAATCCACGCACCGTCGGACAACTTTCGAGTACCTGCTCATCCGCGGGCTGAATGACTCGCTGTCCCTGGCACACGAACTTGCCGCGTTGCTGAAGGGCATCCTCTGCAACGTGAATCTCATTCCCTATAACGCGATCGAAGACCTTCCACTCAGCAGGCCGTCACAGGCGCATGTGCGGGCATTTCGTTCGGTCATCGAGCGCGCCGGAATCAGTGTGACCCAGCGCGTCGAGCGCGGCCATGCGGTCTCTGCCGCCTGCGGTCAGCTCCGCCGTCGCGAAGGAGACTGACCTGTATGCCAAAACAGCGTGGGCTTGGCATACCGCCCACGCTGTCTTCACTCTTTCACCTGCCGACTGTCCGCTATTCCGCGGTGAATGGCAGGAGAGCGATCTCTCTTGCTCTCTTGATCGCACGCGTCAGGATTCTCTGATGTGACGCGCACGTGCCGGTCGCTCTCCTCGGCAGAATCTTTCCTCTGTCGGAGATATACTTCCGCAGCTTTGCTGCGTTCTTGTAATCTACACTCTCGACTTTGTCCACGCAGAATGCGCAGACTCTTCGTCGGGCTCTCCTAAACCTTCCCGGCCTACTACCGGTTCTGTCCGGCCTACTACCGGTTCTGCGTTGCATGTGTCCAAGACCTCCTCGAAGCCAAGTCAATTGCCGCTGCGCTCATGCCCGCGGCGTCAATGCCGCTGTCTCTACGCGGCATGTTACTCGTCAGCAAACGGATCCTCGGGCTCCTCGCCTTGAGCGACCTCACCCTCGCCGACCGGCTCTTCCACAACCGGCGCTGCGGCCTCAGCGTGCTCCTTGGGTCTGTCGAGTGACTCCAGGTTATCGGCAATCACCTCAGTCGCATAACGCCGGGAGCCGTCCTGGGCAACCCACGATCTCACCTGGAGCTTGCCGTCAACGGCGACCAGACGGCCCTTTGTCAGATAGTTGGCGGCAAACTCCGCACGCTGGCGCCAGGCAACTATCGGAATGAAATCGGCCTGTCGCTCACCCTGCGCATTCGGGATCCGATCCACTGCAATGCGGAAGTTGGCGACGGCGATGCCGCTCGCCGTGTACTTCAACTCAGGATCGTTCGCAAGCCTTCCAATCAACACCACTCGGTTCAACATACCGTGTTCCTCCTATTCACGGGCTGTTACCAAAAGCCAGTACCTGCTTGCGTAAACCCGCGTTCCATGTAGGGGAGGCGCTCTGCCGCCTCCCGAAGCGCGGGCTCACTCATACAGCCCGACCAGTTTCTACTCTTCGTCCAGGCGGACGATAATGTGGCGCAGCACGTCGTCGCCTATCTTCAGCAGCCTGTCCAGCTCTGCGGTAGCCTTCGCCTCGCTCTTGAAGTTCATCAGTACGTAGATGCCTTCCCTCTGGCCCTTGACCTCGTATGCCAGTCGCCGCTTTTCCCAGCGGTTGACGCTTTCGACCTCGCCGCTCTGATCCTCTACCACTTTCTTGTATTTCTCCGTAATAGGAGCAACTTCTTCGTCGGAGAGGTCAGGGTGGACGATGTACAGGGCTTCGTAGGAACGAACCATTCTTTCACCTCCCCTCGGGCTGGTCGGCTCCGGGTCCGTGCCCGGAGCAGGAAGGACGCCGAAATCTGCGGGATTCCGGCGTTCGTCCCGCAGGATTGCGGGACCGCTGCAAGCGCAGCGTCCAGGTATTATAACAGTTGCATTGGAGTTTTGCAACTGTATTTGCGCGAGCGCGTGGAAGTGCAGATCGTGCCCCTGCGAATGAATTCACGGCAACGAAGGCACAAAGTGTCCCTGTGGACACTGTGGACATAGTCCCCGTAGGGGGACTTCGTGCATTCGTAGCCGTGGTTTCAACCGCACGGGCAGGATCCCAGTTGATCGGGATAACCACCCGTGAACAAAGCCTATCGCGCAAAGGTGATGCGTATCCACTCTTTGGCACATGGCAAACGGCGGGGGAATCTGCCGCCGTTGACGGGACTCTGACAGGCGCTGCGGGACGTCCGTCTAACCGATGGCGCCCTTGGCCTCTCCCTCAGGCTTCTCCAGCTCAAAAGCGGTGTGAAGCGCCTGGACTGCCTTCTGGACGTCGGCTTTCTCAATCAGGCAGGTGATCCGGATCTCGCTGGTGGTAATGGATACGATGTTAATGCCTTCCCGGGCGAGGGCGCCGAACATCTTATCGGCGTATCCCGGATGGCTGCGGATGCCGGTGCCCACGATGGAGACCTTCGCCAGGTCCACGGAAGTGGACATCTGCTTTGCGCCGATGTTGCGGATGACGGGTGCGAGCACCTTCTCCGCCCTTGCCAGCTCTGCGAGGTTGACCGTGAACGAGAGATCGGTAACGCCCTGCACGCTGACGTTTTGGACGATCACGTCCACGTTGATGTCTGCCTCTGCGAGGGCGTGGAATATCTGGTATGCGATGCCCGGGCGATCCGGCACCGCCGCGACCGTTATCCTTGCGACGTCAGTATCGTGTGCGATCCCTCGAACAGGATTTCGTGCCTCCATAATCTGATCCTCCCTTGTGATGACGGTTCCGGGAACTTCTCTCACGCTGTGGGCCACCAGGATGTTGACGCCGTGAATCTCCGCCAGTTCCACTGCTCTCGAGTGCATGACACGCGCGCCCTGACCGGCGAGTTCGAGCATCTCTTCGTAGGAGATGCGGTCGAGCTTTCGTGCAGTCAGCACGACTCTGGGATCGGCGGTGAACACGCCGTCTACGTCGGTATAGATCTCGCACTTGTCGGCTTTGAGTGCTGCAGCAAGGGCCACGGCTGTCGTATCGGATCCTCCCCGGCCGAGGGTGGTTATGTCAGCCCATGTTGCGCTATCCGTGATGCCCTGGAAGCCGGCTACGACGACCACCTGTCCGTCGGCGAGCTCACTCCGCACTCTGTGGGAGTCTATCTTCAGTATCCTCGCCTTGCCCGGAGTCTTCTCCGTTATGATGCCGGCCTGTCCGCCCGTCAGCGACACCGCCGGAACGCCGAGCTCGTGCAAGGCCATGGTCAGGAGCGCGCTGCTCGCCTGTTCTCCGGTGGCAAGCAGCTTGTCGAGCTCCCGCTCGTTGGGGACTTTGCTGATGGCTTTCGCCATGGCGATCAGTTCATCGGTTGTATCTCCCATAGCAGATACAACGACTACAACCTGGCTCTCCTGCGCGGCTTTCTGAATCCGCTTGGCCACGTTGCAGATCTTCTCAGTGCTTGCCACGGAGCTGCCGCCGTACTTCTGAACGATAATCACTTTGTCAACAGCCCTTTCTCGGTTGCAGCGGAACTGATTGCCTGGAGAGTCCGCCGCCTGCTGATAACTTTTATAGCTGGAGACACTTAGCAGAACCCGCGGGTCCGCCTGTCCGCGGTCTCCAGGTTGCCCGGGATTCACGCCGGCTTCTCTGCCGCTGACGCAGGCGAAGATAGCGCCAGCAGGCAAAACGTGGGCGGTACACAACCGCCGGTCATAGTATATCAAACCTTCTCATGGTTTGACAAGCGCTTGAAGTCCCAGGCGGTTCCCTGTATGGATCGGATGCGGCGTTAACCTAAGTGGACTGGACGCCCGCGCTTACTGCGATGCGCGTGGCCCGAGTGCCACAGACCCCGTGCCAGTAGCGCATAGATGAGCTATATGCTATAATTATAAACGGGGCGGAAGGCCGGCTCCGCCAAGGAGGACTGTATACTGAAGATTCTGAGAATGATATTCGAGGAGCGCAACGACCAGGGGTCGCAATCCGATCGCGTCGAACACGCCGGAAGAATGGTTCTCGTGCTCGACCTGAAAGGCGAAGAGGGTTTGCGGACGAGCGAGATACCGGATTTGGCGGCGAAGCTGGAGACTGCGCTCCCGGGGATATTCCCACAATCGGACGACATGTATGCCCATATGTGCGGTACCGGTGAGGCGCAGCACGCCTTCCGGGAGGAGATCGAGCGGGGCACGACGGTTGTCCATCTGCTCGAACACGTGATCCTGCACCTGCTGGGTCGGTCCAATGGCCGATGCGGCGGGTTCTCGGGGCAAAGATCGGTAGATCAAGAGCGCGGGATCAAGAACCACTACTATATCGTGACGGATTACACCGACAAGCTGCAGGCGGTCGTTGCCGCTGAGCTGGCATTTCATCTTGTCTCAGCCTGGATGTCAAACCGTACCGTCAGGCTGGATGCCGATGCGATTGCCAAGTCCGTGAGCTACAGGATCGAGGGCATGTTAGCGCCGGACGGGAGATCCGACGCCGATTAGCCAACTTATGAGAACGGAGCGACCCACTCCGGAAATCGGAGGCTCGATGACAGGGATTGCTCGGGCAATCCGGCGTCCGACCTGTGGCCTCCAGCATCCAGGATGTGGATCGCTCCGTTTTGCCAGCCGAGTGCCGGGAACCGACGCTGTCAGGCCTGTTGCTCCTGCTGCTGTCCCGCGGGAGCACCCGGCTTGGCACGCTTGCGAGCAGCCACCTTTATCTCATTGTGTACGTCAACTACTCCTGCCACCCACCAGGCATCATCGCCCGCTGCGTGCTTGATCCTCTTGCTGGGCACTTCGCCTCGGAGATAGACGGTACCCGCCTCGACGCTGATGTCTATGTTCGCGTCGAACGGGATCAGCGGATCCGCGTCAATCGAGTCATAGATCATCTCCTCGATCTCGGAATCCGTCGGGAGTCCTCCGTAGTAGGCAGGCGTATAGGGCGGCGCGTAGCCCCAACCAGGACCTGCGCCCCAGCCGGGACCCGCGGCGGGTCCCATGCCGCCTCGGGCCATGGAAGGACCGCCCCACGCCGGGCCGGACCACATTGCTCCGCCGCGCGACATCCCCATCGGTGTGCCCTGCCACGCGCCCTGCATCGGGCAGCCGCAAGTCGGACATACTGCGTAACCGTCCGTCATTCTCTCTCACCTCCCACTGCAGTCAGCGAGTTTCTACCCGATGCCCGAGTTCCGCAAACGTGCGATTCAAAACGTCGGCCGATGAACTCTCAGACGATTCTCCACGTACCGTACTCCCGGAACAGCTTCCGCGACGGCAGTTGCGATTGCCAGTTGACTTTCCCTGCTGACATTGCCCCCGATCAGTACCAGGCCATCCTCAGCCTGCACACGGAGGTCCATGATCTCCAATTCGGGGTCATCGGATAGCGCCTCCGACACGTCGTTTGCGAGCATGGTATCGTCAACCGGCTCTCCGGCCGCGATCTCCAATTCGCTGACTACGGTTCGGACGCCCTTTACGGAGGCGGCCGCCCGCACAGCCTTCTGTTTGACGGCCAGACTCGAAACCACTCCCATCAGGAAGGCTGCTCCTGCCTTGACTCTCACCCCGACTTCGGCAAGTCCTGCCTTCGCGAGGTGATCGGCAACTTCGCGGTCGAGGTCGAGATCCGAGGCCCATCCGTCCCGGCTAATCACGAGGTCGTTCTCGATCGCCAGGACGCCCTTCACGGTGCGTGCGACCTCCTCGGCGGCTGTCTTTTCCTCCAGACTGTCAACTACTCCTTCAAGGCGCACCCAGCCCCGAGCCGTATGCACTCGCAAATCGGCTGCGCGAACGCAAGGACTGGCGGCAAACGCGGCGATGATATTGCCCGTGATTGAGTCGTCGCTCGTATTGGCCATGCTGCCACCCTTCTGCTTGTGGAGCCGTCGAAACGACTCAGGGCAGAGCGTTCGCTCTGCCCTGACTACAGTAAGCACCCATATGCGTGTTGTTTGCTCGGATCGGCTCTATATGCCGTCGAATCGGCCTGCGCGGGTCCGATTCTATGCTGCAGGCTTGCCCTCCGCTTTCTCAGGCTCGAGGGCGATCCTGAATACTTCATCAACGCTCTCCACGAACTCGAAGTTGAGCTCTTTCCGGACTTCGTCAGGGATGTCCTCCGCCACGTCCTTTCTGTTGTCTGTGGGGAGGATCACGGTCTTTATTCCGGCTCTGTGTGCAGCAAGCACTTTTTCCTTGATGCCGCCTACAGGCAGAACGCGACCGGTCAGGGTTATCTCGCCGGTCATGGCGATCTCGGGCTTAACCTGCCGTCCTGTCACCATGGATGCCAGCGCGGCGGCCATGGTTATCCCGGCAGACGGGCCGTCCTTCGGTATGGCGCCGGCCGGCACGTGTAGGTGAATGTCGCTTCGTGAGAAGAACTGCGGATCCACCTCAAGCTCGGTCGTGTGAGATCGCACGTACGACAGAGCCGCCTGTGCCGATTCCTTCATTACGTCGCCGAGCATGCCTGTCAGCATCAGCTCGCGCCGTCCCGGCATCCGCGTTGCCTCCACGAACATTACGTCCCCGCCCGCGGGTGTCCATGCCAGCGCAGTTGCCACCCCCGGGACCCGGGTGCGCTGAAGGACCTCCTCGTATTGGAACCTCGGCGCACCGAGGTACTCGGTCAGCTTGTCTGCATCCACGTGCACGAGCTCGGTTCGTCCTTCGGCGAATTGACGGGTCACTTTGCGGCAGACGGCGGCAATCTCTCGTTCCAGATTCCTGACCCCGGCCTCCCTTGTGTAGCCTCGAATCATCGTTCTGAACACGTCATCGGTACACGTGACGTGCTTCTCGAGCTCCAGGCCGTGCTCCGCCAATTGCTTCGGCACCAGGTGGCGCTTCGCAATCATGAGCTTCTCTTCCTCGGTGTAGCCCGCGAGTTCCAGAACCTCCATCCTGTCTTTGAGAGGAGGAAGAATCGGATCCAGCAGGTTCGCTGTGGTGATGAAGAGTGTCTTCGACAAGTCGAACGGGACCTCCACGTAATGGTCGCGGAACTCGACATTCTGCTCCGGATCCAGGACTTCGAGCAGCGCGGCTGAGGGGTCCCCGCGGAAATCCGCGCCCACCTTATCTACTTCGTCCATCATGAAAACGGGGTTGTTCGAGCCTGCGCGCCGGATGCCCTGAATTATCTGTCCCGGAAGCGCTCCGACGTAGGTGCGCCTGTGCCCGCGTATCTCCGCCTCGTCGCGAATACCTCCCAGTGACGTTCGAACGAACTTTCTGCCGAGGGCGCGCGCGATGGACATGCCAAGCGAGGTCTTGCCTACACCGGGTGGACCTACGAAGCACAGAATCGGCTGGCGTACCTCACCTGTGGCCTTGAACTTCCGCACGGATAGGTACTCGAGGACCCTCTGCTTCACCTTGTCAAGGCCGTAGTGGTCCTCGTCGAGGATGCGCTTTACGTGGAGTATATCGAGATTGTCCTCCGTGGCGACGCTCCACGGCAGCGCAACCAGCCAGTCAATGTAAGTCCGCGATACGGAGTACTCAGGCGCTGCGGGAGGCATGCGCTGGAGACGGTCCAGCTCGCGCATGGCGGCCTTCTCGGCTTCCTCCGGCATTTTTGCCGTCGCGATCTTTTCCTTCAGTTCCTCGATCTCGGCTGTGCGCTCGTCTGCCTCCCCGAGTTCGCGCTGGATCGCCTTGAGCTGCTCGCGCAGGTAGTACTCGCGCTGCGTCTTGGTCATCTCACTTTGTATCTGCGACTGTATCCGGCTTCCCAGCTCGAGGACTTCAACTTCGC
>Ga0315294_10004471_pt1 | contig 15248 bp, 15 predicted proteins | sample YL17G13_40_MG_FD_203626 | JGI IMG/M metagenome (GOLD analysis project Ga0315294, IMG submission 203626) | Sediment microbial communities from Yellowstone Lake, YNP, Wyoming, USA - YL17G13_40 | ecosystem: Environmental > Aquatic > Freshwater > Lake > Sediment | place: USA: Wyoming | collected... | reverse complement strand
CCATCTTCAAGGCCTTCGGGGTGGCGCTTTCCAAGGCCTGTGCTATCAATCCCCGAAAGTTTGGCGTCCCCTCCACCAAAGGCCTGCTTTAATTCTCGTCACTTCTGACGATTAGCCGCGCGATTTAACCGCAAATTTGCTGGTATGGAAATTGCCATCTCTTCCGGCATGAAGTGTTTATTATTCCTGTTGGCCGCCTTAACCCTTTCTTCCTGCTCATTTTATGAAGCGCCTGCCAAATCAGCTGAAATTCAAGAAACCCCGACAGTCGAAGCCGCCGCTCCGGAACGCCAGGCCCTTTATATCTATGGGCAAAAAATAAACTCCAAAGAAGTGATTTTAGGTTACGGCGGAGAGCCCCTCCCCCTGTCCTGTGGTTATGTGAGGCTGGTAGGTACTGTTAATGGGGAAAACGAACCGATAGCCTTGCTGGAAATTGGCGGGAGGGGCGCCGCCTGTTTAATGGGAGATAAGGTAGGGGAGTATAGAGTGGTTAGTATAAATGAAAGAGAGGTTGAATTATGTTCAGGGAAATAGCTTTGATTATTATATTTATGTGTTGGCCCTGGCAGATGGTTTGGGCGGGGGAGATCAACTTTCAAGATGCCAGCGTTATGGATGTGGTCTCGGTTTTGGCGCGGCAGGCCGGGCTGGATGTGGTGATGAGCGGGGATGCCGGATCTGCCAAAAGAACCTCGGTCCACCTTTTAGACGCCACTCCGGAAGAAGCCCTGGAATACATACTGCGCACCAATGGTTATAATTATGAAAGGAAGGGCCGGGTGATTTTGGTTTCCACTTTGCCACAAGATATGTCCCAGACCGCTTACCGCGGAGTTTCGCGCACGCTTAAATTAAAATATCTTTCAGCCGATAAAGTGTCATCCCTCTTGGTTAAACTCATCCCCACCGTGGTCGCTCTTCCCGGATGCCGCGCCAACAGTTTGGTTTTAAGGGGCAGGGAGAGCGAGCTGGACGAGGCCGAAAAATTGATCGCCGAGCTGGACCGGCCTCTGCCCCAAATCTTGATCGAAAGCCAGGTAATAGAGATTTCGCAATCGGACTCGATCCGCATAGGATTGGATCACAATTCCGGGATTTTTAATTTCATTAACGGCAAAAGGAGCGAAGATATCCATAGCACTTTGACCGCCCTTTTGGGCAGCGGCCAGGCCAACCTGGTGGCCAATCCGCGCATCGCCACTTTGGACAACTGCGAAGCGGTGATCAACATCGGCAACCGCATTCCCTATGCGGTGCCGGTTTCCTCCACCTCTTCTTCAACCCAATGGACCGTGGATTATATTGATGCCGGAGTAAAATTGAAGATCACTCCCCAGCTGGGACAGGAAAATTACATTACCACTTTCCTTCAGCCGGAAGTTTCCTCCATCTCCGAATGGCGCACCACCGCGGCGGGGGAATTTCCGGTAATTGCCACCCGCAATGCCGCGGCGACGGTGAGGGTTAAAAACGGGGAGACTATTATAGTAGGCGGGCTGATGTCCGAGACCGACCGGGTGAACGTTACCCGCACCCCCATTTTAGGACAGATTCCTATTTTGAATTTTTTCTTTCAGAATCGGACAGTAGAGAAGGCGAAGACGGAAATTGTGTTTTTAATTACCCCGCACGTGATATAAGATTTAGATTGGGACTATGCGAACCTTGCCGGCGATCCCCATTTTATCGTCTTTGATGATCAAAACCCCGGATAGCCCCTTTATCTTTTTGGCTAATTTTAATCCCTTATCGATAGTTTCAATATCCTGCACTACATTACCGATCGCGGTAGCGGCGGCATCCGCCAGGGCGGCGGATTTGGCGATCACGCAGACGGCATCGGCCTGGCCGTAAGAAAAAGAATGGCCTACGGTCCCCGAGGAAGTGCAGACCCCGCAGGGCGTGTCCTGAGGATCGATTTCCAGGGCGATCTTTTCAGAAAAAGGGGACTCCCCGGCATAGATGCCGATGCGGCGAGATTTGGTGACCTTAAGGAAATTATCGCCGCCGTTTTCCACTATAATGTTTTTGGAGTATTTAACCAGATCCAGGCCCACCATTTCCGCGAGGGCCCCTGCCACCGTCGCCATCGGTCCCACCCGGCATCTTTTGGCGGCCCAGGCCATGTTGCGGATCAATCTTTCGGAAAAGAGGGGGATGCCGTAAGGAGAATGGGTTTTTAAAAAGTAGGGATGCAGGTCAATGAATTTTTCCAGCTGGTTGCGGTATTTTAAAATCGCCCTCCGTGCTTCTTTTTCCAGGTTTTTCTCGGCCAGGATCAGCAGATCGGTCTCCTCAACCTGTACCTCGAATTTTACCAGATCCTCGGCCAGGGAATACTCGCGATATTTTCTTTCTTCGTACATGTTATAATTTTCCTCTGCGCTATGGAATTATAGCAGATATGCCTGCCGACATCATTATTATTGTGGGCGGGTGCTTTTAATTTTAAATTAAGATATAATATCGTTTAAAGGTGCAAGACTTGAAAAAAATAACAATTATTTTGTTGGTTTTAATTATCCTTGGCCAAGGCGCCTGGGCCTTCCATACCGCTACTTTCGGAGGGATCAGGGACGGCTTGGTGTTGGGGGTATTAGCGGAACAGCATTTGATGGATGAGATCCTTACGGCACGTTACGGCATGGAGGCCAGTACCGGGAGCGATCTTTCGCTTTTGGGAGATAATCCCCTGCAGCTTTTTGGCGGGATTAAATTGCCGCTAGGAACTTTGGGGCCGAGAAAATTGCCTTTGTGGTTTAATGCGGGAATAGTGCTTTATTCCGGGAATAATTCCCAGGCCGGCATCTACGCTTCATTCATACTGGAGCAAATAATGAATAATAAGCCCTTGTTTTTGGAAGCGGGAGCCGATCTTTTATCCGATCATTACTATGCGGTGGCGCAGATAGGATACAGAATAATAGACGACCGGTCAGAGTTGTTGCGCTAGCGCTTCCTCCGCGGCCTCGAACATTATCTTAAAAGGTGCGGGCTTATCGGTAAAAACCGTAAAAGCCAGCGCCCCCTGCCTGACCAACATCCCCAACCCCGTGACCGCCTTGGCCCCGGCCGCTTTAGCCGTTTTTAACAGTTGGGTTTCTTTAGGGTTATAGACCAGATCGTAGACGGTCAGTTTTTTATGGAGTTTGAGGTTTTCCGGTAAGGGGGATTCTTCTGATTTAGGGTGCAGGCCGATGGGGGTGCAATTAACCAAAAGCTGGGCTTCGTCAATGTCCTTTTGTAAATTTTGGGAAGTTTTTCCACCGACATATTCGGCCAATTTTTCGGCTTTTTCGGGAGCCGCATCAAAAAGGGTGATTTCCCCGGCCTGATTTTCAGAAAGAGAGATGGCCACCGCCCGTCCCGCTCCGCCCGCACCCAAAATCACGACTTTTTTACCCTGGGGATTAAATCCCGCCTCTGCTTTTAAGGAATCGATAAATCCCGGGCCGTCGGTATTATAGCCGATAAGTTTTCCTTCCTGGTTCTGCACGGTATTCACCGCCCCGATGCGGCGGGCCAGCTGGGTCACTTCATCCAAATAGGGAACAATGGTTTCTTTGTGGGGAAGGGTGACATTGAAGCCGGCAAAGTGCAGGGCGCGCAAACCTTCTACCGCCTTGGCTAAATCTTGGGGCGGGACCTCCAGCGGCACATATTCGTAATCGAGATTTAATTCTTTATAAGCCGCGTTGTGCATGGCGGGCGAGATAGTGTGACCCAGGGGATATCCAATGATCGCCACCGTTTTCATGTTTGAAATTCTATCACACTTAAGCTATAATAAAAATATGCCCAGAGTTTATATAATTGATGTAACCAACCGCGACGGGGTGCAGACTAGCCGCATCGGTCTGGCCAAGCTGGAGAAAACCCTGATCAACTGGTACCTGAACGAAATGGGGATTTTCCAATCGGAATTCGGTTTCCCCTTTACCTATCATGAAACCAATTATTTAAATGCCAATCTGGAGCTGGCGGAGAAGGGAGTGCTTAAACCCATACGACTGGAAGGCTGGACCCGCGCCATAGTCAAGGATGTGGAGCTGGCTTTCAAGCTCTGTCCCCAGATCAAGCATCTAAACCTTAGTATCTCTACTTCTCCCATCATGCTGGAATTGAAGTTTCAGGGGAAAATGTCCATTGATTCGGTCATCAAATCCATGTCTGACGCGGCGCGCGCGGCTTATAAATTGGGGGCGGAGACAGTTGGCGTCAATGCCGAAGACGCTTCCCGCACCGAGATCGAAAACCTGGTCCAGTTTGCTAAGGCGGCCCGTGAAGTGGGAGCCAAGAGAGTGCGTTACTGCGATACTTTAGGGGCGGATGACCCGCTCACGATTTACGCCCGCATGAAAGAGCTGGCCGGCAAGACCAAGATCGATTGGGAAATGCACTGCCATAATGATCTGGGGATGGCGGTGGCCTGTTCGGTTGAAGGGGCTCGCGGGATCGTGGAGGCGGGGCAGGACGCCTACATCAACACCTGCGTCAACGCGGTGGGGGAGAGGGCCGGCAATGCGGACCTGCTTTCGGTGTTGCTGGCCTTAAAATACTCCAGCGGGTTTAAGGATAAAAATCTTTTCCCGCCGGAGATCAAACTCAATCAGATCTGGGCGTTTGCCAAATACGCTTCTTACGCTTTTGGCCTTCCCATTCCCTACAATCAGGTGGGAGTGGGCAGCAACGCGTTCGCGCATGAATCGGGCATTCATGCCGACGGCGCTTTGAAGAACCGCCGCAACTATGAGCTTTATGATTATGAAGAACTGGGAAGGGGAGAACCGGAGCTGGTGGAAACCGGGCGCATGATAACCGTGGGAGAATATTCCGGGATCAAGGGCTTTCGCAACGTCTTCGGCAACCTGGAAGTGGAATTCAAGAATGATGCGGAGGCCACGCGCGTCTTGGAGCTGGTGCGCTACGCCAATGTGCATACCCAGAAACCGCTCACCAAAGAAGAATTGTTGTTTGTGGCCAGATATCCGGACCAAGCCAAGAAGATCATGACGGTAACGCCGCCATAGGGGAATCCCAATGACCAAATCCCAAAAGCCAAAAGTTGGAATAATTATCGGAAGTCAATCGGACTTGCCGGTAATTGAAAAAGCCACTCAAAAGCTTAGCGATCTTGGCATAAGTTATGAGTTAACCATCGCTTCCGCCCACCGCACTCCAAAAAAAGTGGAGCAATTCGCTAAATCCGCCCACCGGAAATACGATCTGATCATCGCGGGGGCGGGGATGGCGGCGGCCTTGCCGGGAGTGGTAGCCGCCCACACGCACCTGCCGGTTATCGGCCTTCCCATATCCAGTAAATCCCTGCAGGGGCACGACGCCTTGTTTTCCATCGTGCAGATGCCGCCGGGGGTGCCGGTGGCCTGCGTGGCGATCGACGGCGGTAAAAACGCCGCCATTTTAGCGGCGCAGATATTGGCTTTAAAATATCCCAAGCTGGCGGGCAAACTCAAAAAACATGCTTAACTCCGTTGATTTGATAATCGGGGCGGGAGTCCTGATATTTTTCTTTTTGGGGTTTCGCGCCGGTTTCCTGCGCACTCTGGTCTCCGCCCTCTGGGTTTATTTCTGCATTTATACCGCTTCCGCCATAGCTCCGGCCCTGATCAAGGCAGTGGCATTTTTATCGGTTGAAGAGAGCCAGATCGGCCGGGCGGTATTGGTCCTGGCTATTTTTATAATAATTTATCTTTTGGGCGAATTGGTCTTAAGCATTTTGAAGAACCTGGTATCCATTTCGATTTTAGGCCCTGCCGATAAAATGCTGGGAGGGATTCTGGGAGGGGTGAAGGGGGTGCTGATCGCGGGGATCGTATTTGAGACCATACTGCTTATGCCTTTGGATAAAGCCGCTTCCGATACCATCAACGCCTCACGCCTTAGATATTTGGGGGAACAGCTTTTCAAGCGCACTTATCCGGCGGTTTTAACCGCTACTCCACAGATTAAGGAGTTTGTGGGCCGGAAGATTTTGCCCGTGCTGCCGGCGATTCAAGCCAGCAACTCCTTGGTTTCTCTGGAAGTCATAACCGAGCAAGCCACCAAGGCCGCCGAAAGCCTTAAGCGTTTTACACCATGAAATATATCGTACTGATCGGCGACGGGATGTCAGATTACCCGCTCAAACAATTGGGGGGGAAGACGCCGCTCCAAGCCGCCCGCACTCCTAATTTGGATTACCTGGCAAAAAACGGTTTGGGCGGCTGGGTTAATAATATTCCGTCGGGTATGTCGCCCGGATCGGATGTGGCGGCCATGTCGATTTTCGGTTACGATCCCCAAAAATATTACACCGGGAGGGGGCCGCTGGAGGCCGCATCCTTAGGGGTAAAATTGAAACCGAATGAGGTAGCTTTCCGCTGCAATCTGGTGACGGTGCGCGACGGCAGGATGGACGATTTTACCTCAGGACATATTACTACTCCGGAGGCCCGGAAGATCATAAAAACTTTAAACCAAAAGATAGGCAACCGGCATTTCAGGTTTTATCCCGGGCTTTCGTATCGCCATCTGCTGGTGATCAGCGGACAAAGCACAGTGAACAGTGAACGGTTAAAATGCACCCCGCCCCACGACATCACCGGAAAAATGGTGGAGGATTATCTTCCCAAAGGGCCGGGGGCGCAGATCTTAAATTACTTGATGAAAGAATCCATCATGCCGCTGTTGGAGCATCCGGTGAATATCAAGAGGATGAAGCAAGGGCATCCGCCCGCCAGCATGATCTGGTTGTGGGGGCAGGGCGGCGCGCCGCGGCTTAAATCATTCAAAAAAGAATACGGCAAATCGGCCGCGGTGATCACCGCGGTGCACCTGATCAAGGGATTGGGGAAAATTTTGGGGATGGAAGTTATCAATGTGCCGGGGGCTACCGGTTTTTTGGATACCAATTACAAAGGCAAGGCGCAGTACGCCATAAGGGCCTTAAAGAAACATGATTTAGTAATAGTGCATGTGGAGGCGCCGGATGAGGCGGGGCACATGGGGGACGTGAAGGGCAAGGTCAAGGCCATTGAGGATTTTGACCGGTTGGTGGTGGGGACGATTCTGAAAAGGGTCAAGGGCCAAGGGTCAAGGGTCAAGATTTTGGTATTGCCGGATCATCCGACCCCGATCGCGAAGATGACGCATACGGCGGAGCCGGTGCCGTTTGTGATTTTCCCCCGCGTAGGAGGGGCTTTAGCCCCGATTAAGGGCTTTAATGAAAAAGAATTTAAGAAGGCCAAATTTAAAATTAAAGATGGGTATAAATTGATGGGAAAGCTTCTTAGGTAATGCGAATATAAGCATTCGCATTACCCTATTCCTAATATAGTGGTATAATATAAAGGTCAGAATTTAAGCTACAGGAGGAGAAATATATGAAAAAAATATTAATCGGGTTAAGTTTGGTTATGGTGGTTTTTGCGGGGATGGGATGGGCGGCTGGTATCCCGCATCAGATTGATTTTCAGGGCAAGCTTTTAAAGGACGGCGTGCCGCCGGCTCCCGCTCCCGGGGCGCATGTTATAAGCGTTTTTATAGACGATGTGAGCTCGGGGGCAATAATCTGGCCTGGTCCTGCGGTCCCACCCGCAGATCTTACCGTTAATATAGATGACCGGGGCATTTTCAGCTTACAAATTGCGCTCCCCGACAATATTCCTTTTGATCGTGCTTATGAGTTGAAGATCGCTAAAATTGACGGAGTTACAATCCCGGCGTTAGACATGCGCCAGCCGTTTGCCACCGTACCCTATGCCTTCAATTCAAAAAATGTAATAGACACGAGCGGTTTGAATAATGGGAAAATTGATCTTATTACTACTCAAGGTGTTGCTATAAGCGGGAAAAGCATAGTTGTCAACAGTACCGGGGTAAAGGGCGAAGCCGAATTATTCGGGGTTGAGGGCTATTCTAAGGGGGGGGCAGGGGTTAAGGGAAATTCGCGCGATGGAAATAGTATTTATGGTTATAAATCTTCTACCGATACAACTAACGAGGCCATTTTCGGTCTGCATGAGGGAGCCACATCTGATAATATTGCTATTCATGGCAAGAGTTTGAATGGGATTGGAATTGTAGGAGAGGGAAAAGTAGCGGGGGTGGGTGGAATCTATTTGACCAGTCCAAGTTATTTTGGGGTTTTAGGCTTTGCTCCTACTGCTGATCTAAAAGCAGGCGTTTATGGGCAGGCTAATAGTAATGTTGCGGGGGGATTAGGTGTTGATTTTAAAGTGGGGGCATTAAGATTTTTAACTGGTGCATCGGGTTCGAACAACTCATCATCTATACCTGGGGCCATACTTACAGGTGTATCAGGAAGCTGCACTAATGGTTATGGCATTTTTGGTTTAGGTCCGGAAATAATTAATATGGGCGGCGTAGTAGGTACTACCAACTTAACTTCTCCTTTGCCGGTGTGCGGTAATAATTTTGGCGTTTATGGTGAGAGTAAAGCAGGTTTTGGGGTTTACGGTACTTCTGGTAGCGGAATTGGTGTATACGGATCCAATATGGCTGCCGGCAACATTGATTCTCCATTTAAGATAAAGGAATTTGAGAATGACGCTGTTACTTACCCTCCTTTTCCTGTTCCTCCAGGCGGAAACGTATCTTTCCTCTTATCGAGCAAAGCAGTCATTTATGGAATGTTTGGTGTGTATGTAAAATCCGGAGCAAGTATCTGGTATCCAATTTTAACAATGGATATGAGTTATGATTATACTTCAGGAATTTTAACTGTACATAATTCATCTGGTGTTGATAGTCGAAATTATAGATGTGTGGTGGTTTATCGCTGATAAATCTGAAAGGTTTATAGCGTAAAGCTGATAGATGGTTGGTTTATTGAGAACGCTGAGGAAAGATAAAAAGTGAAAAAGGGATTAATAGTATTTTTAGTTTGTCTGGCGTTTTCCCAGGCCCACGCCTCCTGGCTTACCAGCAGCCCTTACAAGATGTGGCTGGTGCCGAGTATGGGCGGCGGGTGGATGGGGAGCGGCGGCTATCGACTGTTTGATATCAAGGGGCAGGGGTATCTGGGCGGGCCGTTACCCAGCGGGGCTTACCGGTTGGGGGCGGGAGGGATTTACTGCCTGTTCGATGATGCGGATATAACGATCCCCGGCGATACAGGCATCATAAATGGAACCTGGATCGAAAGGGCGGGATCCGATATAGTACTCACCTGGTCCACCACCTTCCCCGCCGGCGTGGCGGTGAATATTTGGGTTCAGGATGCAGGTCCGGGAGGGAGCCTGGATGTTTCTCCCGCCGCGAGCTGGACCAATACTTTCTCCGTCCCCGCCTTAACTACCTCACAGCTCCATACCGGAGCGGTGCGCGATGGCAGGAATTATTATTATGCGGTGGTGCCCGGCGGCACGACCCGGCCCAATATTTTTAATCGTTCTTTAAATAACTGGCTGGTCGGCAAGGCGGATGTCACAATTGCCGGCAGCGATAATGTGCCCTTGTATACCTTGATCTCGGCGCCATTCCTTCAAAGAACAGATGATATAAATAATGTTATAGGGCCCCAGCTTACTCCTAGTTTGATCCCCGGCCAGGCGGACCAGGTCCTGCTCTGGGATGGAGGCTGGCCTAAATGGATGTATTATTGGTCCGGATCAGCACTGATCCCACCCCGCTTTATGCCCCTGTATGCCGGGTCGAGCTTTGCAAATAAACTGGGCCAGGGAATGTTCGTTCGGGTGCCGCCTCGGCCCGGACAACGGGATCATAATATTACTCTAGTAGGACGCATCTTGAATGAGGATTACAGGTCTACCCTGGGCACTTCACTTTACACCATGATCGGGAATCCTTTTCCTAATAGTGTGGCGTTGGATGCGGTGGACCGGGCGGGCTTTAGAACTTCCCGAGGGGTGCAGGCGAGCGATACACCCGCCAATGCCGATCAAATCATATACTGGGGCAACCGCGATTGGGCCAAATGGATGTATCTTTCGAGCGCCGGCTGGCGCGAGATGTTCCCGGGCGGCGCCACCGGTTTCAATTTAGGAAATGGATATTTCTTCAGGAGAGCGGGATCGCTTACGGGAATTGATTGGAGATTCACCGATCCCAATCCGAGGGCACCGTAAACATGAAAATATTTTTAAAATTTGGACTTTGGGTTTGTTTAGGGTTTAGTGTTTTGAGCTTAGGGTTTGTGCACGAAGTGCAAGCCGATGGCGTCTATTTTCACTTGACAGCCCCCAACACCATCACCAAAGCCGATGGCTCGCTGGTCCCGTCCGGTGCTCTGGTCCAGACCATCACCGGCTATACCTATCAGCCTCCGGTTCCCATATCTATTAACCCGGACATGGTCAAGACACCCGAAAATATATTATTTCATAACAACCAGGTGGGGCAAATGGGGGTAGGGGACGGGCACTTTGAATATCCCTACGGGGTGATGACACCGGATGTCGGAGTATTTTTCAGGATTTGGCCGGACGGTTTGGGAGACGGCAAACGCTACGGGGTTTCACAAGTATCGACTTCCTCGGCGGTCAGTTATCCGCCGACTGAAGATTATGAAGATTCCATTATTTGCAACAGATGGGCGGCTGTCCCTCCCGCGCCCGAAGTTCAACTCACCAGTCTGGGATACACCGAGGCGGGCGGCAGTGTGTGGGGGCATGGCAACTTTAAAATCAACCTCCATCCGGATTACGAGATCACTTCCACCACCCTGAAGATCTGGAAAGGGGATGAAAGCGCTCCCGGTTATATACTGTTGAAAGACGGGATGGAGATCATTAACATGGATCCCGCCGCTCCGGCGGAAAGATTGCCGTTGAATTCTACTTTTTCCGCCAAAGCCAAGGCTCGCAACTTTTTCGGCGAGTCCGACTGGGGTCCGGTCATTACCTTCAGCACCACCCGCGGCGTGACCATTCTGGAGGTGCCGCCGGAGATAAAAGACATATCTTTCAACGGTCGCCGCTACCAGCCCACCATGGGAGAAACCGTGGTCAATAACCAGCCCAAGGTTTCAGCCACAGTGGTTTGTTCCTCCGGGATCAGAACCAACAGCATCTGGATGGAGCTCCCGGGACTCCGCCCGGCCAGCTTTAACGTAACCGAAACCCATTTCACCAGCATCCAGGGGGTAGTGGACGCCCCTACTGAAGTTAAATTCACTTATAATTTTGAAGCCGAAGATAAAAACTTGCCGGTGGGGCGCAACCAGGATTTAAAATTTAAGGCGCAAAGTACCGGCGGTTTGGCGGGAGAGAAGGACACCACGATCTCGGTTTACGATGTGCAGGAAGTCCTCGGCACGCCGATTGTTTTCCCCAGCCCGGTGAGGTTGGGAGTGGACCATGGATTCACCCTCCAATACGGTCTTAAGATCAACGGAGATGTCGACATTTACATCTTTGACATCGGCGCGAGGATAGTCAAATACACGGCCTGCCCGGCCGGAACCATCGGCGGCACGGCGGGCGGCGACGCCAACCCCGACAAAGTGCCGTTTGACCTTACAACCGACCAGGGTTCCCCCTTTGCCGCGGGCATTTATGTGGTCAACATCGTGGACCGGAAAGCCCAGCGGGTATTGAGTAAGGCAAAGTTGACGATAGTCAAAATTCCTTAAATACGCTATAATTAGTCCATGCGCAAGGCCTATCTTCTTGCCGCCGGCCTCCTGATAATTCTGCAATTATCTCTCCCTTCCCTGGCTACCGTTCCCACCGCCATAAATATTCAGGGGCGTTTACTGTCCAATCGCCTCGGCCAGCGGGGCGTGCCTATTACCGCTTTAACTTTTGTGACCTTCAGTTTTTGTGATAGGACCGGGGCGCCGCTTCTGCCCGCCTGGAGCCTGGGCGGCCGCAACCTGACCCCTGATTCACAGGGATATTTTGAAACCACCATTACTCTTATTGATCTGGAGATTTTTAAGAATCCGGAAGTTTATTTAAAAATTACCCTGCCCGGCGGTGAGGAAATTATCCAGCGTTTGCAATCGGTCCCTTTCTCATATAATGCGGATCTTTTGCAGAGAATAAAACCTTTAACCGGGGGAGCTTCCGAGCACCTAGCCAGCACTTTAACTACCGGCAGTGCGGCCTTTGGGTCAGCCGGCGCCCTCTCTAATATAGCCCTTTCAGCCACCGGCGCCAGTACCGGTATTCGCGGCATCGGGGAATATTATGGGATGTATATTACCAGTGAAGGGACCGGCTTATGGGCCAAGTCCAGCGAAGCCGCCAGGCCGGCGCTGGTTGGCATGGCCGGAGGCAGCACCCAGCCCTCCACCACTTATCCCGTGCCGGACTTCAAGTATGTAAAAGCCCTGCATCTTGGTACGGGTAAAATAAAAATCCGCACCGGATCCCTGGTGGGCGGCCGGCAGGATTATATCGCGGGCAAATTCGCAATCTCCGCTCCGGGAAATATTATCTACATTGCCAATAAATATGTTACCGCCAGTTCTCAAATTTTCATCACTAATCAGCTGGGAAGTGTGCGGGTTTGGCTGGATGAGATGGGGGATGGATATTTTAGGGTCAGAAGGAATACTACTGTAGGGGATACTACCGTGGGATATTTGGTGATCAATTGATGAAGAAGGAAAGACAACTCACCCCCTATCCCCCTCTCTTAATAAGAGAGGGGGAATATAAGGGGGTGAGTTTTTGGTCATTGTTTATTGGGATTTGTTTGTTATTTGGGATTTGGTGCTTGGGATTTACGCCGCAGGCGTGGGCGGCTCCACAGGCGCTTTACATCCAGGGGCGGCTGACCGATGCGGCTGGGAATCCGGTTTTTGGCGGGAGAACCATAACCGTTAGGATTAAACACCCCTCCGCTTTGGATTACAGCAAAACTCTAGTCGTGTATCCGAACGATATGGGCTTTTTTGAGGCCGTGATCGAAGGCGGCAGTTTCCCCAACTTTGATCTGCAGACTTTTTTCGACACAAAATATTCCCTGGAAATAACCGCGCTTTCCGAAACCACCAGGCAGGATGTCTGCTCTGTGCCTTATGCCCTGGAGGCCCGTTTGCTGCAAGGGTTTGAACCGGCGACTCACGGAACATACGAACATGTTGTCAAAACCACTTCCTCCGGAGAAGCGGCCTTCGGAGAAGCCACCATAACTTCCGGTACCGCGGTGGCCGCCAAAGCCAGGGATTGCGGGATATTTTTAAGGGGGGGGACCTATGGGGCGATTTCGGACCATGGGGTGAGGGGGGTGGCCGGCAGTCAGAAGGCCGAGGGGGTTTATGCCCATGGAAAGACCTCTCTGGAGATAGGCCGGGGCAAGATCATAACTACTCCCCTGTTAATATCTTTTATGCCTTTACGAATCGATCACAAAATTGCCGGGACCGATCAGATCGGTCCGGGGGCGCATAATGTAATGGTCTACAATAATTTCATCTATGACAGTTCAATCGTCCTGCTTACCATAAGAAGGGCGGGATCGGTGAACGGGGAAAAGGTATGGCTGGGAAGCATGGGGGTAGAATCCGGCACGCGTAGACCCTATTTTGTAATTGAGCGCTCAACTACTGAAGGCACATCATACGTGAATTGGTTTATTTTGAATTAACATGAAAAAAGTTATATATCTTTTAATTTTTATTTTGTTTTTGGCTTCAGGGGCCCTGGCGCAGGATCCGGTGCCGCAAAAGATCCTGTTCCAGGCCAAATTATACGGCACGGACGGCCGGCCCTACACGGGTTATATCAGATTGGGATTCCTGATTTATGATGTTGCTTCCGGGGGAACTTACCTTTGGAGAAGCTACAGCTTTATCGAACCGGAAGAAGTAATGATCAGAGACGGCTTATTTGAAAAAATCCTGGAGGTTCCCTTCAGCATATTTAATAGAACCAGGACCTATTTGGAGATAGAATACTGGACCAGCAGGGGAAGGGCAGCCATTTTAACTCCCCGCCTGCAATTCTTCTCCGCTCCTTATGCGCTGAACACTTATTATTTGACTGGCCTGCAACCCAAGGTTTCGGGCGCGGATGCGCATATTGTAAAAACCGATCGGGCCGGGAGGGCGGCTTTCGGCAATGTGGGAACGCGTGAAGGGTACGCCTTATCGGCTGAGGGATCGTATGCCGGGGCGCAGGCCAATTCGACAGTTGACAGCGCGATAGTAGGCGAAACCACCTCTACTCCGGATACTTTAGGCAGGTATGGAATCTATGCCGCTTCCGTGAGTTTGACTTCACCAGCCATTAAAGCCGAAAACACCGCGGACGGGGCCGCGCTGGAAATCTTCGGGGGAGCGCTTTTTATTGACAATTGGGTGTCGCAGGGAGAATACGGCCCCTTCTATTCCCGGCTTGAACTGGAAGAGTTTTGGATGACTATATATTATGCCCATGTAGGGCCCATTGGTATTGTTCCATTTAATCACGGGGTCACGACTTTTAAGGTTTACAACAATCTGTTGACTTCCAATTCGATTATTTTACTTACCCCCTATGGCAGTGCGAGCGACCAGGAACCCTATATCGAATCCACCGGGGAAGATGTATTTCCGGGAGGAGAGATAAGAAGATATTTTGTGGTTAATCGGGGCGGGTCCAATGCTTATTATTTATTGGTGCAGTTCATGATAATAAATTAAAATGAATAAACTAACCGGAAAATTAATTATAGTTTTGATCCTTCTGGTTCTGGTTTCGCCAGGCTTAGCGAAAATCCCGGCACTGTTTGTGGCGCCGGGGGGGACCTTGGAGTCGTTCACCTCAAGTTATAGACTCATGGACATCAAGGGCCAGGCCCTGGTAGGGAAAACTTCAGGCGGTGGTATTTCGTTGGAGGCTGGAGGGACGGCTTTCTGGAGGGGAGAGGAAGCCCCGCCCGGGACGGTGCGGCTGTCCATTGAGCGCGCGGCGGACGCCCGGGGGAGTGCGGTCAGGGTGAGATGGGCATCAACCCGTGTTCCCGATATTTATATGGCTTCTTCCTATCCGGGCGCGGACTGGACTCGGATTGTGGACGGCACCGCCGTTCCTCCCTCCGTGATATCGGCAGATTTTTCTCCATCTTCACCGACTGAATATATAGACCACAGAAACCAGGTGGGGACGGGGATAAGTCAGGTTTATTACAAGGGACTGATCGCCGGCAATGACATGGCCACCTTTCTCTCCAGCGCGGAGGCGGTGGGGAAGTTTAACTGGACCTGTGCCCAGGGCTTCAATTTGGTGTCTTTGCCTTTCAGATCTTTCGGCACCACCGAAGTGGCGGCCGTG
>Ga0315294_10004470_pt1 | contig 15249 bp, 13 predicted proteins | sample YL17G13_40_MG_FD_203626 | JGI IMG/M metagenome (GOLD analysis project Ga0315294, IMG submission 203626) | Sediment microbial communities from Yellowstone Lake, YNP, Wyoming, USA - YL17G13_40 | ecosystem: Environmental > Aquatic > Freshwater > Lake > Sediment | place: USA: Wyoming | collected... | reverse complement strand
GCTCGTTTCGATGATGAAGTCGGCGTAGAACTCCATCATCCCGTGCATGAGCCGCGGCTCCTCGTACCAGGCCAGCGAAAGGTTCTCGGTGCCCATGAACTCGCGGGCCCGCCAGTAGAACCCGTTCGCGGCGCAGTTGCGCCCCAGCACGAGCGGGCAGTCACGGCGCTCCCATTCCCCGATCCGGGCTCCGAGGTCGGCGGGGTATCTTTCCGGGGCGCCCGGGACGAGCCGTTTCCTCACGCCGGCGAAATCGGCCGGAGTCCGGACCGGGAACTCCAGGTGCTGGTCCATGCACAACCGCGTCCCGTAGCTGGTGCCCGCCTTCAACGCCCGGGTGACCACGCCCTGGTGGTTCCGCGCGACCAGGTACTCGCCGGTCTCCGAAATGACCTCGTACTCGAAGGCCGGGATGAAGCCGTAGTGCACGGGTATGTACTCCCGGCGGTCCAGCCCCAGGGCGGTCTCGCCATCGAACCAGTCCCAGTGGAAATCCCTGACGGCGTCCCGCGCCTCCCGCTCCCACCGTTCCCGGGTCTGGCCCCACACGCCGAGCTCGTGGTTCGGGAGCCGGTCCGTGGGCCGGCAATCCAGGCAGGCGAGGAACTTCTCCAGGTCGGTCAAGGGATCACTAGCGAGTATCGTGTATTGCCGCGGCTTGGTCAACGCCGGTTAGTGGACACGCATCGGCCCGTGGGATTATCATCTCGTGGTTGTGAGCGACAAGGCGGCGAAGCTCGACAGGCTCATGGAACTGCTGGGAAGCGATTCCCAGAAGGGAGGTTCCATGACCGAGTTGTGTGCCGCCATCACCTCCCGGAAGAACAAGGAGCAGGCCCTCCCGTTCGCCGCGGTCCCCTACGCGGAACGGCTGGTCATCCTCCCCCACTGCCTGCGCGCAACGGGCGTCTGCAAGGCGGAGGAGCGTTCGGCCGAATACGCCTGCGCGAAGTGCCATGCCTGCAAGATCGCCACCATCGTCGAAAAGGCGGAGGAACTCGGCTACCTCGGCGTGAGGATCCTAAAGGGCGGAAGCGCCGTGGCCGCCGTCCTGGAGGATGCCAAGCCCCGGGCGGTCCTGGGCGTGGCCTGCAACCTCGAGGGGGCGCTCGGCTCCCTCGAGTGCGAGCGGGCGGGCATCCCCGTCCAATTCGTGTCGCTCGCCCGCGACGGATGCGCCGACACCGATGTCGACACGAAGGACGTAATAGAAACGATGGAATTCCGTCAGCTGTGACCTCTCCGGCACGCGACGACTTCTTCCTCTGCTACTTCGAGACCACTAGGGACTGCAACCTCCACTGCCGGTACTGCATGGCCAGGCTCCCCGGCCCGAGCACCGGCAAGGAACTCACCACCGACGAGGCCCGGGCCCTCGTCCTGGACGAGATCGCGCAGGTCAGCTCCAACGCCGCCGTGGCCTTCTCCGGCGGCGAGCACCTGCTCCGCCCCGACGCCTTCGACCTCCTGGAATACGCCGCCGGCAAGGGCCTCTCGAGCTTCGTGAACACCAACGGGAAGCTCCTCCTGGCGGACGGCACCGTGAAGAAGGCGCTCAAGGCGACGAAGGGCAAGCTCGTGTTCGTCCTGCCGCTCAATTCCACGGACCCCGCCCTCAACCGGTCGACCCGTGACGACGATCCCTCGACCGTCATGCAGGCCGCGGAACGGTGCCGCGTCGAGGGCGCGGAATACTTCTTCATCCTGACGATCTCGCGCGAGAACCTGCCCACGCTCGAGAAGACCATGACGTTCCTGAAGATGAACCGGGTGGCCGTCCTCCGGTCCCCGTTCGTCCCCCGGGGCGCCGGGAGCGGGTTCCCGGATTACTTCTGCGGCCCCGAGGAAATGCGGAACACGGTGCACCCGGCGCTCACCAACAACCCCCTCGCCTACATCTCCTTCACCCCGTTCTTCGCCGCGCCGGAGGCGATGGCCGCGGCGTGGAAGAAGTACGGCGTGAAGATCGGCGGGCTCGGGTGCCAGGCGGGCCGCGCCTTCGCCGCGGTGGGCGCAGAGGGCGGCGTCGTGCCCTGCGTGCAACTGCTCGACTCGGCATGCACCCGCGGGAACGTCAGGGAGAAGAGGCTTTCGGAGATCGTCCGGGAGGACGCCGTGTTCAAGGCCCTGCGCGCGCGGAAGGACCTCGGCGGGAAGTGCGGGCGGTGCCGGTACCGCGGCACGTGCGGCGGATGCCGGGCGCTGGCCTTCTACCGCAACGGCGACGTCATGGCCGAGGACCCCTCCTGCTTCTTCGAGCCCGTCAACGCGGAGACGCGCTCCGACCTGGAGGCCGTGCAGACGGCCAAGCTCGGCGAATTCCTCGAGTACCTGAAGTTCAACAAGCCATGGAACTCCCTGTTTTGAGGTGCACATGAAGATCCTGCTCGTCAAGCCACGCTGGTTCGTCCACGGCGGCCAATACCGCTACCTCGAGCGCGTCAGGTTCACGCCGCTCTCGCTGGGCATTCTTGCATCTCTTTCGCCCGGCCACCAGCTTCGGATCGTGGACGGCGACTGGGAGCCGATCCCGACGAAGGAGCGCTTCGACCTCGTCGGGATCACGGCCACCACCTTCACCTCGGAACGCGCCTTCAAGCTCGCCGGCGAGTTCAGGCGGAACGGCTCCAGGGTCGTGCTGGGCGGCGTGCACCCGACCATCATGCCGGACGAGTGCCTTAACCGCGTCGACTCCGTGGTGATCGGCGAGGCGGAATACGTCTGGCCGGACATCCTGCGCGACGCCGAAAAGGGGACGCTGGAGAAGACCTACCGGTCGGAGCGGCTCACGGACATGAACGACGTTCCCGTCCCCCGCCGCGACCTGCTCGGCGAGCCCTCATGGTTCGCCACGGTCCAGGCCACCCGCGGGTGCCCCAACGCGTGCCGCTACTGCTACCTGCCCTCGGTCTCCTGGAGAGCCTTCCGCATGCGCTCGCCGGAACTGGTGCAGGAGGAAGTCCGGCAGTTGAGCCAGCGCCTCCTGTTCTTCGTGGACGACAACCTCTTCGCCGACCGGACCTACGCCCTCGACGTCTTCCGGAGGATCGCCCCCCTGGGCAAGGCCTGGTCCATCCAGGCCCCCACGACCATCGCCGACGACGACGAGCTCCTCGACGCCATGGCGGCCGCCGGGTGCTTCAACCTCCAGATCGGGTTCCAGAGCTTCAACCGGAAGTCGCTCGAGGTGGCCGCGGTGAGCCACAACATCGTGGACAAGTACCGGGTGCTCGTGGACAAGCTCCATGCCCGGAACATCCTGGCGACGGGCTTCTTCATCTTTGGATTCGACACGGACGGGCCGGACAGCTTCGACGCGACGGTGGAGGCCATCCGCCGAATCGAGCTCGACGACGCCAACCTCTACATCCTCACCCCCTACCCCGGCACGTCGCTTTACGCGCAGTTCGAGAAGGACGGCCGGTTACTCGAGGGAAAGAGCCGGTTCCAGTTCGGCTGGTCGCATGCCGTGTTCCGCCCCACCCTCATGTCGCCCGAGGAGCTCGAACTGGGGGTCCAGCGCGCCTACGACTCGCTCCACGGCCACTTCCGCCGGCGCCTCGGCCGCGCGCTCCTGAAGCGCTGGATGCTCCTCGTGAAGAATCCCCGCCTCCTGGGCATTCTCGTCTCCGGCACGCTGCGCCGGGCCAGCGTGAGGAAAGAACCGGAATAGCAGCTAGGACACGACCTCCATCGCGATCTCGGCCCAGCGCCAGAGTCGCTGCGGCTCGTAGTGGACGGTGCTGATGTCCTTGAGGATCAACTCCAGCGGGCAGCCGTGCCGGGCGCAGGTCTCGACGGTCTTCCGGAGATGCTGTCTGACTTCGTCCTCCCGAAACCGCGGCCAGGCCAGCAGGGCGGGATTGGGCTTTCGGGAGAAGACATACTCCCCCTTCATCTCGGAGGCGCCCAGCTCCTCATCCACCCACGGGCTCATCGAGATCTTCCTGACGTTCGGTATCTTCCTGACCTCTTTCATCTTCTTGTCCAGCGGGTCACAGCACCCGTAGTAGACGAGCCCGAACCGGTTGAAGATCGGCATGCACATCTCGATCTCGAACTCGTCGAACATCCTCGGTGACACGGTCGAGAACATCTGGGCCAGCCCGAACATCCACAGGTCCCTGGTGCGCGCCTTCCCGGGATCGAACCCGGGGGCCGGCAGATCGTCCGTCCACGCGCCCGTGCAGTGGATCGTGGACTGGCTGGAGCAGAGGAGCCCCTGCTCCTCCGCCTGGTCGAGCATGCTCATGTACCCCCGCACCATCCTCCGGGCCATCTCGCGCATATACTCGGGGCGCTCGATCAGGGCATCGCAGACCCCTTCCACGCTCATCCAGCAGGTGATGGGGTCCCAGACCGAGATGCCGGTGCCGATACCCTCTTCCACGACGCCGAGGGTGCCCTTGAACAGGTCGTGCGCGACCTCGAGCCGGCGGCTGGTTTCGGCCTCGTCGTGGGTCACGACCGGCATCTTGATCTTGTCGAGGTCCTTCTCCGTTTCGAACTGGTTGATGTAGGCGTGCCCCACCACGTCATTCGTCGGATCCAGTACCGCTCGCCGTTCCTTGGTGCCGACGCCGAACCCGGTGCCATGCACGGCCTTGTGAACCCTGATGAACGGGTCGACCACCATGTCCACGGGGAAGTGCTTCCACTGGTAGAGGCTGGCCTTGAGCTCCCACTCGTATCGCCGGGCCTCCTCGTTCTCGCACTCGAGGTCGAGCTCGTGGTCGACGTTCATCTCGTTCCAGCAGACCTGGTCGATCATGACCATGGGCCGGACGGGCTTCCGGCCGTTGAGCGCTCTCCACATCTCCCGCTTCTGTTCCTGCACGGGCAGGGCGGCGATCTCCGCGACCCTGGCGGCCAGGTCGTGAATGATGGCCTTGTCCCCGGCACTCGCCGTCATGCGACCAGGTCCCGGCTCAGGAGCGTGGGGCACCAGTGCCGCTCGATGTGCTCAACCACGAGTGCGGTGCCCTCGTCGTGGGTCACGAACGGCCGCATGCGGTGGTTGTACATGGTGTCGGTCAGGTCCCGGACGAGCGCGCAATCCACGTACCACCGCGTCATCTGCTTGATCGCGAACGACCGGTTCAGGACGCACATGTTCGTATGCACGCCCATGATCAGGAGGCGGTCGATCCCGCGCGACTTGAGGAGGCTGAAGACCTCGGCCCCGTCGGCCGAGATCGCGTCGCCGTCGACGATCCGGATCGCAGCATGCTGGCGGGTCCAGGGCGGCCAGTCGGGCGGCTCCCGGTCGCACGGCGGATCGTCGTCGCACCCCATGTCGGAATCGTCGATGGGCAGGGGCGGATCGGGCATGGCCCGGGCAGGAGGCGGATCGAGTATCGTCAGATTCGCCATCATCGCCCGCTGGGGCGTTCCCGCGTAGAAGGCCATGCAATCCGAAGGCGCGTGAATGATCTGCACGCCCTTCCGCCGCACGGCCTCGACCACGCGCGCCATGCGCTCCGCGAGCACGGCACAACGCGCCTCCGCGCCCCGGCACCAATGATGGTCCCAGACGTCGCACAACAGTAGGGCCAGCCGGTTCCCCGGGATCTCGACCGCCCGCTCCATAGCTTCCCAGCGGCCGCTCCCCGCGGGTGCCTCCGTCCACGACCGCAGATGGAGGGTGAAGTCCGGCGGGGTTGCCACGAGCACGATGATATCAGGATAATCTCAGCATGGACGAGGCGCTGACGCGCGACCTCGAAGCGTTCCTCCGCGAGCGGGGGGCCTCCCTCGTCGGGTATGCGGACCTGTCGCCGGTTCCACCCGAGGTCCGCGGCGGCATGCCCCGCGGCGTCAGCATAGCCGTCGCGCTCACGCCCTCGATCGTCGCGGGAATGGCTGACGGCCCGACCGAGGTCTACGCGCGCGAATACGTCCGGGTCAACGACTTCCTGGGAACCGTCGCCGACGCCGGGGCCGCATGGCTCAAGGAACGGGGCTGGCGAGCCGAGGCCCGGCGGGCCACGATGGACGAACTGCCCTCCGACCTGATTACGCCTCTCCCGCAGAAGACCGTCGCGACGCTCGCCGGGCTGGGGTGGATCGGGAAATGCGCCCTGCTGATAACCCCGGAGTTCGGGCCCGCCGTCCGGCTCAACTCCATCCTGACCGACGCCCCTCTCGCCCCGGGCGTCCCAGTCGTCGAATCCAAGTGCGGGAATTGCCGCGTCTGCGTGGACATCTGCCCCGGCGGCGCGCCCTCGGCACGGGAGTGGAAGAGGGGAATGGAGCGGACCGCGTTCTTCGACGCGTTCGCGTGCCACGACGCCTGCCAGCGCATCGGGAAGGAGCGCGGGATCTCGATCCTGGTCTGCGGGAAGTGCGTGGCCCGCTGTCCGTTCACCGTGCGCTGGCTTTCGAAAGCCAGCGCATAGCGGAGTTATGCCGCAACGTCCCCTCGGCCCCCCCTTCGGGATAGGTGACCCGGGCGCTTGCGGCCCTTGAGGCGGGAGACCGCCCAGACGGAAACAGACTTCTTGAGCGCCAGCCAGGAGTGTTCGTCCCCCATCCGGGTGATGACGGTGTCGCCCGGCCCGAGATCCCTGGTCACCCCTTCGGTCTTGACGCGGATCTTGCCCGATATGACGACCACGAACTCGACCCCGTCGTGGAAATGCCGTTCCACGTACTGCCCCTTCGGCATGATGGAAACGCCCCAGTCGGAGTAGTCAGCCCACCGGGGCATCTTCCGCGGACGTCCCACTTTCAGAATCGGCATCTACAGCTCCTTTCCGGCGATCTCGGCCGGATTCACGGCGCGCCCCTTTGCCGCGGATCGATACGCCGCCTCCACGACCGCCATGATCGCGAGGTCTTCCCGGCCCGCGAACGGATACGCCGGCCCGCCGTCGAGCGAGGCCAGGAAGGCCCGCATGGATTCCCCGAACGCGTCGTCGAACCACTCGCCCTTCACCTTGGTGACCGTCCTCTTCCCGCCCGCCCGGTCGAACGAGACCTCCTTGCTGTCCAGCGTAAGCGAGCCCTTCGTGCCCAGCACGACGATCTCCTCCCGGGGATGCGGCCGCTGGCGCGGGCCCGCGTAGGACCAGTTGTTGATGATCAATCCCTTGAGCCCGGAGGCGTACTCGAGGGCCACCGTGGCGATGTTCTCCCCCCGGATGAAGCGCTTGGTCGGATCCTTCACCAGCGTCGCCCACACCCGGCGGGGCGGGCCGAACCAGTGGTGCGCGAGCGCGACGTGATGCACGGCCATGCCGGAGAGGATCCAGCGGCCGCGCGTTCCCCAGTGCGGATGTTTCTTGAACCACAGCGACCCCCGGTTCTCGATCTGGAACCAGAACGGCCGACCGAACCGGCGGGCGTCCCGGAGGATCCTCGCGGCGGCCACGAATCCCGGGACGAACGACGAGTTGTGGTTCACGGCGTACGGGATGCCCGCCCGCTCCGCGATCCGGACCAGCGCCAGCGCGCCGGCAAACGACTCGTCCGAGGGCTTCTGGCAGAACAGGGCCTTGCGCGCGCGCGCGACCGCGGTCACGACCGGCCGGCGGAGTTCGAGGTAGTGCGGGATGGCCAGGTCCACGACGTCCAGCCCGGGCGTCGCCAGGAACTCGTCGAGATCCGTCGTCAGCCGTTCCACCCCGAACTCGCGCCGGATGCGGTCGAAGATTCCGGCATTGACGTCGTGGCCCGCCACCACCCGGAATCCCCGGGCGCGGTACGCGGCCAGGTGGTGCAGGGCGATCCCGCCGACGCCGACGATCCCGATTCCCCGCGTCTTCTTTGCCATCAGAACTCCGGGTTGGGCTCCGGCAGGACCGCGCCCGCCGACTTCCGCCAGTCCTTGAGCATCCCGTGAAGCCGGCGCGCCGCGGCCGGATCGGCGGACGCGAGGTCCCGGTTCTCCTCCGGGTCCGTGGCGAGGTCGTAGAGCTCGAGCTTGCCGGTCTCGAAGAACTCGATGAGCTTGAGGTCTCCCGCCCGGATCGAGGAGCCCGGGGTCCCGCCCTGGTTGCTGTAGTGCGGGTAGTGCCAGAAGATCTCCTCCCGCCCCAACCGGTCCCCGCCTCGCACGAGGGGCAGGATGCTCATCCCGTCTTTGTGTTGCGCGGGAAGCAGGGGCAGGCCCGCCGCCTCGAGGAAGCTCGGGAAGAGATCGGCACCGGTGACCGGCGCCGCGCACTTCCCCCCGGCCTTCGCCTGCCCGGGCCAGGAGACCATGAGCGGGACCCTCGTCCCGCCCTCCTCCATCCATCCCTTTCCCTCGCGCAGGGGCAGGTTCGTGGTCGGCGAGCCCTCGGCGGTCGCGAGCCCGCCGTTGTCGGAGGTGAAGACGACGATGGTGTTGTCGGCCTGCCCAGCCTCCCCCAGCGCGCGCATCAGCCGCCCCACGTTCTCGTCCAGGTTCTCGACCATCGCGGCGTAGGCGGGGTCCGACTGGACGACCCGGCGGACGATGTTCCGGTCCCGCTTCTCGAGGCACGGGAACGGCTCGCCCTTCTTGAGCGTCTCCAGCCGGTCGAGGCCGAGCTTCCTGGCCTTGGCCTCGTACTTGGCCACGAGGTCGGGTTTCCCCTGGATGGGGGTATGCACCGTGTAGTGCCAGAGGTTCAGGAAGAACGGCCGGTCCCGGTTTCCCTTGATCAGGGAGATCGCCTCATCGGTCAGCCGATCCGTCAGGCACTCACCCGGCGGACCATCCGGGAGCTTGGGATTCTGGTACGGGGCGAAGTACCCGCCCTCCGGCCACCCCGCCTCGTAGCCCCCGATGTTCACCTCGAACCCGTGATCCTCGGGGTACGAGCCCGGACCGCCCAGGTGCCACTTCCCGACGTGCCAGGTCCGGTACCCCCCGGCCCGGAGCGCCTTCGCTACGGTGACCTCGCCGGTCGAGAGCTTGCGCCGGTACGGCGCGCCGATCAGGCGGCCGTGGTTGTTCCCGCCGATCCACTCCGTGATGCCGACCGAGGCCGGGTACTTGCCGGTCAGGATGCTCGCCCGCGAGGGAGAGCAGACCGGGCACGTGGCATACGCCTGGGTGAAGACCGTCCCGGCGGCCGCGAGCCGGTCGATATGCGGGGTCTCGTAGAAATCGCTGCCCGTGCACGCGAGGTCCCGCCACCCCATGTCGTCGATGAGGATGAGGACGATGTTGGGTTGCACTACCTCATCTCCCAGGCGTCCCGCCATACGATCTCGACCTTGCCGTCAGCTACCCGGAGCGGCAGCCAGACGTACCGGGAGTCGGGCAGGTTCCCGGCGTTCCACCGGTCGGCCATGAAGATGAACCGGCCGGGCTTCCCGGGGACCGGGAGCACGTACGTGCTCTGGGACTCGAACGTGAGCTTTCTCTGTTCGTCCGTGCCCGCGCACGGGTTGCCAGCCACGGTCCACGGCCCCAGCATCGCGTCCGCGACCGCGTACTCGGCCTCGTTGGGCTTCCAGCCGGTGCAATGGGACGAGACGATGTAGTACCGGCCCGCGTGGCTGAATACGGCCGGGGCTTCCCGGTACCGGCCCTCGAATGCCCGCACGAACTCCCCCGCGGGATGAAGGTAGTCCGCGGCCAGCCGCGAGATGTGCAGGGTCGCGTTCCCCTCGGAAGAGTGCAGGAGGTAGGCGGTGCCGTCCGCATCCTGCCAGACGGTCATGTCCCGGCTCTCGGCGCCGTCCGGCCGGAAACTCTCCAAGTACTCGAACGGCCCCGCCGGCGACAGACTCACCGCCACCCCGGTCCGCGCGTACTTGTAGTCGTGCGTGTCGATGTGCATCCACATGACGTACTTGCCGGTCCTACGGTTGAAGAGGACCTTGGGCCGCTCGACGACCCGGCCGGGGGAAAGATCGTGGACTGCGCGGTCTCGGACCGCCGCGAGCGCGACTCCTTCGTCATGCCAGTTCAGGAGGTCCCGCGACGAATAGCACCTGACCCAAGACGTGCGGCCGGCGCCGGTCCCGTTCCAGTCGTCCGGGCTCTTGTCCTCGCCGTGCCAGTACCAGACGCCGTCGACGAGCAGGATTCCCCCGCCGTGCGCCTGGATAGGCTTCCCGGCGTCGTCGGTCCAGATCCCGCCCGGATTGAACTTCGTGCGCACCTCTCCCATGGAGTGCATTGTCCGCCCCGGCGCGGCCAGACCACAACCCGCAGTGGCCGCGGCCAGCCCGGCGATCAGGAAAGCTTGCGCAGTATCCCCCGTTCCCATACGGCCACCGGCGCGTGGGGGAAGGCGATGAAGCAGACGAGCAGTCGGCGGACGGGATCGAGCCCGCGCCGGCTCGCGCTCAGCGCCGCCGAGACCGCCGCCGCAATGCGCAGCATGCGCGCGCGGCCCGGGCGCAGGCCCGCCTTGAACACGACCATCGCGCCCAGCCGGCCGCCCCGGAGCGGCGCGAAGGAGAGGCCCCGGATGAACGGGTCCAGCCCGCGGAACCGGTGCGCTTCCTTCCACCACCACGCGGTCGAGGGCAGGGGCGGCAGGCCCCGGCCGAAGACGGGCTTGCCCCGGTCGAACGGAAGCGCCGGCGGCTCGATCGAGGGCCGGCCCCGCAGGAATCCGATCGAGACCAGCCACCGGTCGATCCAGCCGGTCGAGATCTCGTTCCAGGGGGTCACCTTGAAGAACCCGTGGGGCTGGGCGCGCACCTCGCGGACGCGGACGGGGAGGCGCAGCCGGCGCACGAGCCGGGCCGTCTCGCGGAGTCCGCGGATCAGGAAGTCCTCGCGGCTGAACGCGAGGAAGGCCGGCGGCATGTCCGGACGCAGGTGGAGGTTGGGCGTCAGCCGGCGGCTCTCCTCCTCCGGCATGCCCATGCGGCGCATGAAGAGCTTCCCGAGCGTCCGCCAGTCCATGGGGGGATCGAGCAAGACCAGGGCGTTGGGCACCGACGAAAGCCCCAAGGGCTCGTCGGCGGGCTCGAACCCGGGGCACAGGGCGGTCTGCGCCGCCATCGTGGCGCCGGACGACTCGCCCGCGGCGACGATGCGGCCGGGATCGACGCCCAGCCGGCGGGCGTTGACGCGGAGCCAGCGCACGGCGGCCTTGGCGTCCTCGGCGGCCCAGGCGGCCGTGTAGCGCCCGCGGCCGGCGGCCCGGAACTCGGCGCACGCGGCGACCATGCCCCGGGAGGCCAGATACGCGCACTGGCGGTCGTAGACCCCGAGCCCGCCGAACCGCCAGCCGCCGCCCGAGAACCAGACGATGGCGGGCCGGCCCCTCGCCCCGCGCCGCCGCCGGGGCGGGAAGACCTCGATGCGATACGTCCTCCCCGCCACGCGCTTGTAAGGGAACAACCTGGCCTCGTTCATCCGGGCCATCATAGCGGGGACGCTGGTATGATGTCGCCCATGGCCACGTACCAGGAACCCGCCCGGGAGATTGAGGTCGCCCGCGACACCGACGTCGTCGTCGTGGGCGGCGGACCCGCCGGGCTCGCGGCCGCGATCGCCTCCGCCCGGGCGGGGGCGAAGACCACGATGGTCGAGCGGTTCGGGTTCGTGGGCGGCATGGCCACCGCGGGCTTGATGGCCAACCTCAACGGGTTCCGGAACCAGGTCGAGCCGGACGGCACCCAGACCGTCCGCGGCATCGCAGAGGAGCTCGTGCTCGAGCTCAAGAAGCTCGGCGGGCTCGGCAAGAGCCCGTACCCGCAGAAGCCCTACCCGACGGAGCCCGGGAAGATGGCCTACAGCTACGCCGTCGACACCGAGAAGCTCAAGTACGCGGCGCTCAAGACGTGCGTGGACGCCGGCGTGGACGTCATGCTCCACACCTGGTTCTCGGCCCCCGTGGTCGAGGCCGGCTCGGTGCGCGGCGCCATCGTCGAGAACAAGTCGGGGCGGCAGGCCCTGCTGGCCAAGGTGGTAATCGACGCGAGCGGCGACGGCGACGTCGCGGCGCGCGCGGGGGTCCCCTTCATCTTCGAGAACGAACGGCCGCTCGGAAACTCGCTCATGTACCGGATCCGGTTCGGCGCGGCGAAGCCGCGGGGACTCGGGGGCATGGACTTCGACGACCAGATGGTCGTCTGGGGGCCCTTCGACAAGGCCTTCGACGCGACGCAGGCCGACGAGCTGAGCAAGGCCGAAATCGCGGCCCGGCTCGGGGTCTACGCCAACTTCGCCCAGATGCAAGCCAAGCACCCGGAGCTCGCGGACGCCTCCGTGGCCGAGACCCCGGTCATGCTCGGCATCCGGCAGACCCGGTTCATCGAGGGGATGTTCCGGCTGACCGGCGAGGACGCGCTGGAGGGACGGAGGTTCGAGGACGTCGTCGCCATGAGCTCGTGCCCGATCATCTCCTGGTACGGCGAGCGCCGGTACTTGAAGCACGAGGGGTACGACATCCCCTACCGGTGCCTGGTTCCGAAGACCGTGGACGGATTGCTCGTGGCGGGACGGTGCATCTCGAGCGACCAGCGCGCCTACGAATCGCACCGGGCCATGCTCCCGATGATGGCCATCGGCCAGGCCGCCGGGGTCGCGGCGGCGCTATCGGCCCGGGGCGGAGTACCCCCCCGCCGCATCGACGTCAAGGGCCTTCAGGAAGCGCTGAGAGCCCAGGGACAGATAATCGCTCTCGACCGGTAGAGGACTGCGCGGGCTATTTCGAGACGGCGACGGAGAGGCGGTGCGCCATGACCTTGATCGAGGCGCGTAGATCGTCCAGGTTGCGTCCCTGCGCCTCGTCCGAGTAGACGATCCGGGCGGACTCGACCTCGACCACGCGCATCGCCATCAGGTACTGGTCCAGGGCCTTGCCGAAACTGCCGACCACCAGGTACTTCACGTTCAGCACCTTCCCGAGCTTGACCGCGCACTCCTGCGTCGTGCACCCGGACTGCTGGAAGGCCTGTTCGGCCAGGATCTTGTCCATGTTCGCCTTCTCCACGATGTTGAAGGCCGCGTCCTGGACGAGCGCGGACCGCAGGAGGTCGGAGATGACCGCGGCGTCGCCGGCCGAGACGTTCTGGGCCTCGAAGTTCGCCACCGCGAGGGTCCGGTCTTTCGCCGTGAGCTGGAACCCCGGGACCGCCTCTTTCTTTGGGAACAGGGCCGCCAGGCTGAACGGGGTCGGCTCCCCCCGGGAAGCCCCGAACGCCCTGCCGATCCCGAAGGCGTGGGTCAGGCCCATCCCGTTGTCGGCCGCCGCCAGCGCGTAGTCCAGGGACCATGCCCCGAACCGAACGGTGAATCCGGCGTGCCCCGCGGTCGAGGAGCTGTTGACCATGCTCCTCGCGCCCGGGAAGAGCACGCCCAAACGCACGTCGCACGCGCGGAACGCGTTCCAGGTTAGGCCCGCCGTGGTCGACCCGGAGTTCAGGTCGGCCAGCGCGGCGTCGCCGGTCATCGGAATCCTGGTCTCGGCCGAGATCCGGCCCTTGAACCAGCCGTCGAACCGCCACGCGGCGCCCACGTCGACCGAGCCGCCGGGCGAGGCATCCTCCAGGATCGCGTGGTACGCGCCCCCGAGGTCGAGCGGCCCCAGCTTGACCAGCAGGCCCCCGTGCAGGAGGAGGCCCGCCATCGAGATGCTCTCTCCGTCGTTGAACCGGTTCGCGTCATTGAAGGACTCCGAGGCGCTCTCCACGCCGACCCCGGCCGCGAGGATGCCCCGCTGGTACGCGCCGGCCGCGCCGAGGCGCAATCCCCGGTAGCCGATGTCGGCCCCCGGCTCCCCCTGCAGATTGCGGTACGGGAAGGCGAAGACCCCGGCCACGGACAGCATGGCCGCCCCCGCCCACGCCCCCCGGTTCGGATCCGCCCCCGCCCAGCTTCCCGCCAGCGCGGTCAAGGCTTGGGAACCTCCGAAAAGATACTGGCCCGTGAACTCGGCCTCCCAACTGCTGGGCTGGTTCGCGAGCAGGGCGGGATTGCTGAAAGGCGTGAAGGCGTCGTAGGTGCCGTAGGCCCCGCCGGTGCCCTGCTGGCGGACGCTGACCGGAATGCGGGTCAGTTCGAGCCCGCCGGAGTCGCCCGCGGCCGCAGCGGGGCGCGCGACGGCGAGGCAGAACGCGGAGAGGAACAGTCCCTTGCTCCTGCTCATCGGCCGCTCACGATGACGATAGCCTGCTTGTCGTTGACGTCGCCGGTCACGACCACCCAGTAGAGGCCGCTGGGCAGGGGCTTGCCGTCGATCAGCCCGTTGATCTCGACCGTGAGCAGTCCGGCCGAGTCGGTAGTCTGCTGGCCGCCGCCAAGCCCGGTGACGGGCCGGCCCGCCGAGGAGAACAGGTTCACGTTGACCCGGGCCCCCGGTTGTCTCGATCGGATGACCACGTAGCCGCGCGCACCTTCGGCCACCTTCACGACCGTGTTCCGGACCTGGATCTTCCCCGGCTCCGGCAGGTTCCGGTCGAGGTCGGACGGGATGAGGACGCCGTTGGAGAACGAAAGGTCCGTCAACCCGGCGGTTATGGAGGCGGGGCTCCCCGCCGCGTCCATCCCGTACCGGTCCTTTGCCGTGAACCAGTACGTGTAGGAAACCCCCTCGTGGCCATGGGTCCAGGTGGTGGCGTAAACCCTCCCGTTGAGGTCGTCACCGGCGCCCGGGGCCAACGACGCGACCTCGGCAAAAGACCCGTTGGCGTTGATGTGGACGTAGATATCGGTCGGCGCATCGCCGTCCGGATCGGAATACATGATCCTGAACTCGACGGGCTCGCTGGGACGGCCAACCGAGGGGTAGACGCCCGTGCTGGCGAAGTGATCACCCCCCGCCCACGTCAGGACCGGGGCATTGTCGGGGTATCCCGCGTACACGTTCCGGTCGATACAGCATCCCCCCGCGACCCAGGCGTTACCCTCGCTCACGACGGCCTGGGCCCCGCTGGTCATGACGTCGCCCTTGCTGCGCGCGACCCACTGTCCGGCGGTCGCGTCGTACTCCCACAGCGTGTGCGGCCCCCAGTGCCCATCGAGCGCATTGCCTCCCACGATGTAGTAGTTCCCGTTCGCGGCGAAGGCCGCGGAGCCGATCCGGATGGCAGGGAAGGCGGGACCCCGGGTCCAGCTGTCGCCCGGCACGGAGTAGATCCAGAGCGTGTTGCTCGAACCGCCGTAGGCGTCGCCGCCCGCCACGTAGAGATTGGAACCGATGGCTGTCATCGCCGCGTTATCCAACGGCGCCGTCTCTCCGGGCCCGGTCAGCCCGAGCCTGTGCTTGGGAATCCAGGAATCCGAGAGCACGTTGTAGGAGTTGAGGTCGTTGGCGGTGAGGGTGTAGATCTCGTTCCCCACGACCGCCACCTGGAAGTTGTAGTAGATCG
>Ga0315294_10004469_pt1 | contig 15251 bp, 13 predicted proteins | sample YL17G13_40_MG_FD_203626 | JGI IMG/M metagenome (GOLD analysis project Ga0315294, IMG submission 203626) | Sediment microbial communities from Yellowstone Lake, YNP, Wyoming, USA - YL17G13_40 | ecosystem: Environmental > Aquatic > Freshwater > Lake > Sediment | place: USA: Wyoming | collected... | reverse complement strand
TCTGTTACGAAATTACCGGCCCCCTTGGCCGCCTCGATATGCCGATAAATCTGTCCCGCCTGCTTAACCGCCAGAAGGAACTTTTCTGCCGCCGTCCGAATTCGTTCCCCGGTAATATTAAAAGTTGCATCAGTCCCATCCATCGAGAGCTTGCCAATATATTTGCTTTGTTTTCGCACGAAGGAATTAATATCGCCTTCACTTGCCCTCCTGGCTATAAAATCAGCAACATCAATCGTGAAAAAATCGCTGGATTTGATGAATTGGTCAACGGTGTTTAGCCCGATATGGTCGGCATCCACAAAATAGGCTCCATCCCACCCGCACGCCCTGACAGCGTTATCCGCCTCCGTGCGCGTATCCGCCGGCCTTGTCCCTATGATGCTATGCTCTCTGTGCGACTTATTCCAGACAGGGCTGATTTCGACTCCCTCTGCTCTTGCCCTGAGTATGGCTGCAAGCTGGGCCTTTCCCTGTCGCCCGAACCTGTCGCCTATCCCGAATGAGTACTTACCCAAAATCATATATTCGTTCCCCGTTTAACCGTCAAGCCGTGTTTCACCGTTCGACCGTCTTACCCGCCTTTTACGAGCCAAAAGCGAATAAAAAAACCCCGCAGCGCATCCCTTCGCCACGGGGCAATGAAAAACCAGCACAATTCCATTCATACCGCGAACGCTCCTTACTTCATTTAAGGGTCCGCTTCACTTCTTTACCTGGCCTGAGCCCTCGACAATCTTATCCAGGCTCTTAGTTTGTGTCTTGGTCTTTCGCGGTATCCGCACAGCCACGCCGAGCCGGCCTAATTCACCGGCCACATCCGGCTGCATAGGGTCAAGCTGAAAACTACGGGTCAAATACTCCTTCGCCCGAATCAAATCCTTCTTGTTCAAATAATAATAGCCAATCTGCCTGTTAATCTTCGCCGAATTCGGCGCAAGATTCATCGCCTGCATATAACAGGTCAAGGCATAATCATCTAACTGCTGTTTCGCAAACGCTATTCCAAGTTTAAACGATTCTTCCGCTGAGCCGGATGTCTGATTGATATAGATATCGGCGGTGACCTTAGCTTTGCCCGTATTGCCGCTCCCTTGGAGCACCTTCACCATCGCCGCTTGCGCAGGCCTGTGAGCCGGCGCAAAGCTCAAAGCGATGTTATAGTGGTACTCGGCCTTAGACCACAGACCATCGGCCTGATACAATTCACCCAGCTCGTAGTGGACATCGGGATTTTCAAACTTGCGGTCGAGCTCTTTGAGCAAACTCGCTTTCCTCACATCAGTCACTGTCGCCTTTACCTTGTCAGCTACTGGTACATTGGGCTTTGTGGTTGTTTGCGACCTATTGCACCCCCACGGCAACAGCCAGCACATCAAAAATGCCGAAACTAACAGCATCGCAAATTTTCTAAGACCCAACATTCATTGCCTCCACTGTTACCGCTTCCCACTCCTCTATTATGTAAAGCGGGCTGCGCACCACAACCGGTAGCAGCAAATTATTGTGACAACTTGCTGCAAGTTTTGCAAGAAAAAAATCGAAATACAATAAAATAAATTTCTTTTTTGCCGGAACTATCGCACTCCTCGCAACTTACTGCTGTTCCCTATCACTCCATTTTTTGCGAAACCATCGAACCTCGCCTTATTTTTTGTAATAAAATACGCAGGCGAGACAACTGTTTTTATTTTATTGATGCACCTTTGTCCCGACAAAAGGTAAGACCAAAAGGAGATTCGCTTGCAAGTTATTGACTGGCAGGGAATTGTTAAAAAACACGGCCCGCTTATCTGGCAAACTGCGTACAGATTACTGGGCAACCACGCAGATGCTGCTGACTGCTTCCAGGAGACGTTTGTTTCCGCCCTGCAATTTTCCCGACGGCAGCGCGTGCGGAATTTTTCCGCACTTTTGGCCTGGCTGGCTACCGCCAGAGCAATAGACCGGCTGCGACAGCGTTTGCACCAGCCGCTACCTAACACCGAAGACGCTGACTGAGTTGCTATCCAGAGTGCTAACCCGGGCCCGGTGCAACAGGCATAGCAGCACGAATTGGCGGCCAAATTACGAAAGGCATTGGCCCAGTTGCCGCCCCAAGAGGCGCAGGTGTTTTGCCTGCGATTCTTAAACAACATGAGCTACCGACAGATAGCAAAAGAGCTTGATATCAAAACCAATACAGCAGGTGTCCTGCTGCACCGCGCTCGAGCGAAACTGCGTGAGTATTTTGCTTCCTCTCCGGATGAAAGCCAGAAAGACGAGGTAAAAGTATGAAAGAAAAAGAGAATTTTTTAGACAAAGCTACCGATGCCCTCGCACAGACACCGGTTCCAGCCGGACCTCCGCAGCAAACCATCGATTCAACAATCGCAAAGTTGACCGAACTCTCCGGTTCTGTCCCCCCGGCAACCGGCCACAGACACATCCGGATTTTCGAACGGCTCAAAGCGGTAAAAGGCTTTCCCAGACTTGCCGCTGCAGCAGCTCTGCTTATTGCTGCCGGCTACATTACAGGCCGCCTGTCTGCCCCCCGACCACCGGATGCCCAACAACTCTACTCGGCTCTGGAACCAGCCATCCGCGAGGAATTGCTTGGCGAAATGAAGCAATACTGGCAGCTAAGCACGGCAGCTGCTTACGCCCAGCTTAAAGACCATCTCGTCCAGCAGTATCACAGGGACTTAAACCAGTTCGCTGCACAGACTCTGTCCGCCTCCGCCGCTGTAACTAATCAACTGCTGGAAGAACTCATCAAATCCATCAACTCCGCCCAGACACAGGACCGCCGCTGGGTCGCAGCAGCATTACAACAAATAGAATCGAACCGATTACAGGATAAAAACCAGCTCAGCCACGGCCTGGCAACTCTGGCTGTCTATACCGATGACCAGCTTCTAAAAACTAAAAATGACATAGCCCAATTCGTGTCAAACACTATAACGCCAAACCTATCACAAACCCCAAACCCATCAAATAGAAAGGAGTAAAAAAATGAGAACCTTAATCCGGACAATCGTAGTATTGGTGACATTCAACCTATTAACCTCAAACTGCACGCTGGCACAGGATAATTCCCAGGCCAAGCACAATGACGCCCTCGCTGCCGCAAAAGCAGGTGCACAAGCCACTGCTGGCGAGGCACAACAGCAAGCACAGAAGGCGCTAAAGCAGGCCTATCCCGCTCAAAAACAAGCCGAGGACGCTGCCCAGGCGCAAGAAAAGGTTGTGGCTCTATTAGGGTCCATCGCGACCAATGCCCGCTCGCCAACGCCCTCCGACTTGGGGGCATATCAGTTCGACCGCTCGCTGTCATTAGGAATGTCCCCGCACGCCTCACAATCTGTCCTGGTCATTCCTATCGACGAAATTAAAACAGAGGACATCGCCACAATAACCGAGGACGTTGGCATAATGTGCCGCGTATTAGACAAAAAGCTCGAACAGGAGGCCAGGATAACAACTCGCCGAACCCTGTTCCCCTTTGGTGGCGACACCGAAACCGAAGGCATTTACCTCGAGGGCTATGGAGCACTGTTTGTGCTCAATGTCAACTTCCCCCTTATCCCTCCACCCGAAACCAAAAAAGAAGAACAACCCAAAGAAGAGGGCGATACCTTCTGGGAAGAGACCAAAAACGAACTCCACTCCTCAAAAGAAGGTGAGGGTTTTGGCAGCGGCTATGCCGGTGATGCTGTGATTTACTCCTATGGCGTGGACCGCTCCGGCGAAAATTACGACCCCGAAAAAGTCGAGCAGTTAAAAACCACACTTATCAAGTCTCTTAAGCACACAGCCAATATTCACAGCTTAAAACCTGATGAGTCAGTAATCCTCTCTGTCAGAGGTTGTGCGCCGGCCGTCGTTGTTCGAGAAACTGTCGTCGAAGAAATCAATGGAAGGGGTCCAGACAGAACGTCCGTAAGCACATCACGCAGAGTTCCGCACCAAAAAGTCTTATCGGTAAAAAAGGACTCTGCGGCACCTGCAGTCCTGACCCTTCGCGCCAAAAAATCCGACATCGACGCATTCTCAAAGGGCGAGATTAGCGTTGACCAGTTCCGCCAGAAGGTCCGCATTCACACATATCAAACAAGCGGCCGCAATATGATTTCGGAGCCAAGCCAAAGATGACCAGCAATTCTAATAACAAGGGCGAGCTAAATCGGCTCGCCCTTATTCGTTTCATTTTAGAATAACGCCTTCTGTCCGGAATGCAGGTTACACATCAAGGTTTTGAACTTCGAGAGCGTGCTCACGGATAAAGTTCCGGCGTGCTTCGACATCATCCCCCATCAATATACTAAAAAGCCGGTCCGCCTCGCCGGCATCATCGACCCTGACGCTAAGCAACGTTCTGGTTTGAGGGTTCATTGTCGTCTCCCACAGTTGATCAGCATTCATTTCGCCCAGGCCTTTGAATCGCTTTATCTCAATCCCCTTGCCGCCTATCTGCCTGATGGCCGAACAAATCTCGCCCAGTGATGCAATCTCATATCTGTCCTGTCCATTGACAAGCTCAAACTTAGTCGGAAGCGCCTCCCCGGACACTGCCTTAACCGGCTTCAAGAGAAAATCCTCCAAGCCCAGCCCGAATTGTTTCTTGAGCTTCTGATTCACCTGGTTAATCCGGCCAACCTCATGAAGCTCCTCGGCAACAACCGATTCCTCCGCACCCTTAATACGGTCTTTCAGCTCATCAACTCGCTTCTCGTACTCCTCAAGCTCATAATAAACCTCTTGACGGTCTTCGGTGCAGACACGAAACCGCGGCAGTCCTCCCTTGCGCAGATTGTAATAAGCACTGACAAAGTCGGCGAAGTTAATCCCTCGTCTGCTCAGAACTGCTACATTCCGCTCGGCCTCAGTCAGCAGCCTTGTAAGCTCGGAGAGCTCTTTAGTGTTAACCTGCCGTTTCTCTTTGCCCTTCTTATCCGCCGATCCATCCCTTATAACAAGCTCCGTGCCCTCAAGGCCGCGGGTTATCGTCCGCCTCCGCATTTCCCCTTCACTAATGATATATTCGGATTTCTTCTGTCCCTTGACCGCAACCTCATACAGCGGCGGCTGCGCAATATAAATCATCCGCTCTAAAAACAACTGCTGCATCTGCCTGAAGAAAAACGTCAACAGCAGTGTCCGAATATGAGCGCCGTCTACGTCCGCGTCGGTCATCAGAATTATCTTACCGTATCTGCACTTACTCAAATCGAACTCATCCGTCCCGATGCCGGTCCCTAAAGCGCTGATAATGGTCCGGATTTCCTCATGCGCCAGCATCTTTTCCAGCCGGGCCTTTTCCACATTGAGAATCTTACCCTTCAGCGGCAGAATCGCCTGGATATTTCTATCACGCCCCGCCTTTGCCGAGCCGCCGGCCGAGTCGCCCTCTACAATAAATATCTCCGTCTCCATCTTTTCCTTGCTTGCGCAGTCCCACAGCTTGCCGGGAAGGTTGCCCGAGCCAAGCGCCCCTTTGCGCCTGGTCAACTCTCTGGCATTTCTGGCGGCCTCTCTGGCAGCGGCTGCCTGAATCGCCTTATTCAGAATCCGTTTTGCCTCCGCCGGGTGCTCCTCCAGATAATGACCAAGCTGCTCATTAACGACCGTCTCAACGAAACTGCCAACCTCCGGATTAGTCAGCCGCACCTTCGTCTGGGCCTCAAAATGCGGCTCGGCAACCTTCACTGCCACAACCGCAGTTAACCCCTCCCGCAGGTCCTCGCCGACCGGCGCCTGGCCGTTCTTCAATAAATTATTCGTTCTGGCATAATAATTCATCGTCCGCGTCAGAGCCGTCCTGAATCCTGAAAGATGCGTGCCGCCATCGATATTGCGTATGTTGTTGGCGAAGACCGGCACATTCTCGGCGTAACCATCGTTGTATTGCATTGCCACTTCGCAGCTCATCTTTGATTGCGGGTCTTCCTTGGCCAGATAAATAACGTCGGTGTGCAGCGTTTCCTTACCCTCATTGAGGTGACGAACAAAGGCCTTAATACCTTCCTCAAACCTGAATGAATCCTTCTTATTGACCCTGTCGTCCCGCAAGCTGATACGCAGTCCTGCATTCAAATACCCAAGCTCCCTTACTCGCTGCAGCAACATATCATAATCAAACTCAGCATCGCCGAATATCTGCGCATCCGGCATAAAAGAAATTTTGGTTCCTTGCTTGTCGGTATGCCCAATCTCCTTTACCAGGCCTCGTCTTGCGCCCCTTGCACATTCGAAATGATAGTGCCTTTCATCCCGATACACATCTGCTTCGAGCCATTCGCTGAGGGCATTTGTAACACTGACGCCCACGCCGTGCAGTCCGCCAGCCACCTTGTAGCTGTCGCTATCGAACTTTCCGCCGGCGTGTAGTTTGGTGAGAACGACCTCCAGGGCGCTGGTCTTGGCTTCTTTATGCTCTTCGACGGGGATTCCCCTTCCATTGTCCTCGACTGCGCAACTGCCATCGGCATGGATTCGCACGCTTATCTCATTACAGAACCCAGCCAGCGCCTCATCGATAGAGTTATCTATCACCTCGTAGGCAAGATGGTGGAGGCCTCCGATGCCGCGGTCGCCGATATACATCTCCGGCCGTTTGCGCACCGCCTCTATGCCCCCCAGTATCTTTATCTTGCTGGCGTCGTATTTATGGTCTTTCATACAATTTTCCTATCTCTATATAACTGTATATCGGACTTCCCCTGCGAGAAACTGTCGAAATTTTTCCACCCTCGCACTGAAGTGTGCGTCTCAAACAAGGACGAGCTTGATTTTCTCTACGTGGACGCGTGGATATTGCCGCCGGAGCTCTTTGAGAAGCTCGCAGCTTACTAATTGCATCTCATACATATATGACGGTGAATCCACCGCCACCGTCAGTTTCCCGCCGGAAACGCCGGCAATTTTGCAGTGCTGTGAAAGTTCGGTCGGCAAAGCAGAACTCCAGAATTCTTCTACTGAGCGAAAATCGGCCTGCCCCCGCGAAATCTGATTGTCCATAAGTCCCCTGAGCACATCGCCCAGCAGGGTTGCTTCTGGTTTGGCCGCTTTAGAACAAAAATTTTTCATAACCACTGTTATTTAGCCCCACTTTTTACGTGGGGTCTGCCTACCCTAAGTTAATCGGCATCAGGACGTAAAGGAAATTCGCCCCGCTTTTAATCAGACCTGGCCTGTCAGACTGGCCTAACTCAAATTCAAACTCCGGCGTCTTTATAACCCGCAACGCCTCTATCAAAAACTGCGGGTTGAAACCAATTTCAATCGGCTCGCCTTTGTAATCAATCGCCATATCAACCTCTGCATCACCGGTCTCCGGCGCTCTGCACGAAAATACTATCTTGTCTTTCCCTATCGACAGCTTAATTCCCCGGGATTCCTCGCTGGTCAGTAGTGCCGCCCGCCGTACCGCACTTAACGTTACCTCCGTTGACAACGTCAGCTTCTTGTCGTAATCCGTCGGGATTATGTCCTCGTACTTTGGGAAATTTCCCTCAACAAGATTTGAGCTTATAACAACATTGGCGCACCTGAAAAGCATCTGGTTTTCGACCTGCTTGGCTGCAACAGTCTCTTTCTCGCTGTCGCCAACCTTCTCTAACAGGGACATTGTTTTGGCGGGCACTATTACATTTACCCCCGCCCCGCCTTTAGCTGCCTTCTGAGGAGCTTGCGCAAGATTGACTTTGCTGCGAGCCAACCTCCTGCCGTCGGTGGCGACCAGAATTAATTTTTTGTCTTTAATCTCCCATAGCACGCCGTTAATTGCGTATCGGCTGCTTTCCCTCGCCGTGGCAAAGAGGCACTGTGCAATTCCTGCCTTAAGGTTCCCAAGAGCAATCTCTATATCACCGTTGCCCTCGAACGCCGGCACTGCTGGGTACTGCCCTGGCTCTTGGCCATAAATCGTAAAGTGGCTATCTGCCCCCCTTATGTGGCAGGCGCCTTCCACCGCTTCCAATAGCAGAACGTCCTCTCCGCTTTCACGCACGATAGCTGCAAGCCGGTCTGCTGGTACAATAACTTCACCTGGCTCTTCTACTTGTACTCCTGAAACCAAATAGTTAATCCCAACCTCCAGGTCAGTAGCATAGGCATGAACTTCCTGCTCCTGAGCAGTAATTTTGACGCAACGTAGTATGGGTTTGGGGGTACGATTAGGAACTACGACAGTTAAAAGACTTAATGCTTCCGTAAAAGCCATTCTATTAAAGCTAACTTTCATAAGAATCCCCTATAAGAATTTATTAAACCACTCAATCCACAAAAACTCTTCCGACAAATAGCTGTTACAGTTTACACTACTGCTTGCTAAATTCAATCTTTTTTTACAGAAAACTTAGTCGTTTGAGAATAAGTCATCGATATTCACTTTTTATGTGCCTGTAGGGAGAGGTTATTATAATATATTGTAAGATAGTATTATTAGTCATATTACCTATTAAGATGTTGCATTCTTGAGGAAACTTTATGTAACTGATGAGAGTAGATGAAGTTATAGGAAGTGCGCCCCCACAGTTTTTTGTGGGAAACCTGATAATGAGCAGGTAGGTTTTTGTGAGATAACGCGGGAGAACTGCTTCTCATGATACAAAGCTTGTTAATTATCGGGGGTATTTAGCAGTGGTGCTAACAAGTTATCCACCACTCCTGTAATAAGAGGGATCCTGCTGTGGTTGCAATAGGTAACTTTTTGAAAAATTCTCTTGACAATTTCATTCACCAGTCAACAATATATATATGATCTATATTATACCTAATGAGCAAGGAAGACACAATGATAAGCAAGGATGGTACAATATCGCTGGAAGAAGAGATTGGTTTCAGGAAGCCAATAATTCTCCCGCCCCATAAGGTATTGCTGAGCATCTATTATACAGCTACTCGCTTGCGAAAAAGAGCGGCCGAGTTCCTCCGCCCATTCGGCCTGACAGATGTCCAATTTAACCTCTTGATGCTCTTGCAGCATCAAAGTGCTCCAGGTGGCGGTATGAGCCAGGCACAACTCAGTGACATGATGCTGGTTAACCGCGCCGATATCACGTCGCTTATAGACCGAATGGAAAGGACGGGCCTCGTCGTGCGAACCCCCGCACCATCCGATAGAAGGTGCAATATCATCAAGCTAACCGACCGGGGCAAGCAGATTCTGGCTCAAATCGAGCCGCTTTATGCTAAAGAGGTTAGGAGAATAATGGCTGGCCTTAGTGATAAAGAGCAGACAAAGATGATGCAGGCGCTCAAAAAGGTTCGCACAAGCATCTCCATCGCAAAGCCCGCCCTCAGTGAGAGAGGATAGAATACAGGGTTTAATGGAGGCAAGTATGGAAGACAGGATTCAGCCAGACCTCACAGTAACAGGTGACACGAAGCGGCACCCGGCGGAGCCGCTGCGTGCTCACGGTGGGTTTTATGTGGGCATTGATGTTGGCTCGACCAGCAGTGACGTGGTCGTTCTTGACGACACGGGCAAGGTCGTTTTCTCTAATTACAAACGCACTCTCGGAAGGCCCATAGAGACAGTGCGCTCACAGTTGCAGGATGTCTTCAGGCAGCTAAACCCGCTACAGATTCTTCTTGCTGCGGCAACCGGCAACACCGGCCGCTTTGTGGCTAAAGTGCTTGACATCCCCTTTATAAACGAGGTGCTCGCTCAGGCAGCGGCCATTTACCATCTGTATCCGCAACTGCAGCAGGCGACGGTAATTGATATGGGCGGCCAGGATAGCAAGCTCATCTTTTTATCAGCCGAGCAGGGCGCCGCCAGAATCCGTGACTTCACACTCAATACGGTCTGTGCAGCCGGCACAGGTTCGTTTCTGGACCAGCAGGCCCAGCGTCTTGGCATCAGCATCGAGGACGAGTTCGGCAATCTGGCCTTACAGAGCAAAAGCGTGCCGCGAATGGCTGGCCGCTGCTCCGTTTTTGCAAAAAGCGATATGATTCATCTTCAGCAGCAGGCCACACCGCTTTGCGATATATTAGCCGGCCTGTGCCTCGCATTAGCTACCAACCTTAAAAGCAACCTCGGCTGCGGCAGAGAGTTCGTCAGACCAATTATCTTCACCGGCGGCGTGGCAGCCAATATCGGGGTTGTAAAGGCGCTGGAGCAGGTATTTGAACTGGCAGAAGGCGAGCTGGTGGTGCCCGATATGCACTTCTTTACCGGCGCAATCGGTGCGGTGCTTATTGCTAAGGTCACACAGGTCAAGGCCATCCGCAGCAGCCGAGAGGGTGCCGTTCAGCTCGAAAAGCTCGATAGCTACCTGTCGCAAAGACTTTCTGCTCTTGAGCATGCTCCACGCCGGCAGCCGCTCAAAATTCCCACCTTACCCCCTCCTGAAAGTCCTGTGTATGAGCATTTCCTGGAGAATGTAACCGAACCGATAGAAGCGTATGTCGGCCTTGACGTTGGCTCGCTGAGCACAAAGGTCGTGGTTATGGACCGCCAGAAGCGCATCCTCGCTAAAGTATATCTGATGACCGCAGGCAGACCGCTGGAGGCCATACGCCAGGGGCTTGACATCGTCGGCAAAAAAGTGGTGGGAAAGGTAAGGATTCTCGGTGCTGCCAGCACCGGCTCAGGCAGGTATCTTACCGGCGACTTCATAGGCGCCGATATAGTCATAAACGAAATCACCGCCCAGGCGGCTGGCGCAGCGATAATCAATCCTCAGGTTGACACCATATTCGAGATAGGGGGCCAAGACAGCAAATATGTATCGCTGGAAAATGGCGTTGTCGTCGATTTTGAAATGAATCACGCTTGTGCCGCCGGCACCGGCTCTTTTCTCGAAGAGCAGGCACAGCGACTGGGCATAAGTATTAATAACGAGTTCGCTGACCTTGCCTTCAAAAGTCAGGCACCCGTAAAGCTGGGCGAGCGGTGCACCGTATTTATGGAGTCAGACCTGTTGAGCTATCTTCAGCAGGGAGCACAGACAGGCGACCTTGTGGCCGGCCTGAGCTACTCGATTGTCGCCAATTATCTTAACCGGGTCGTTGGCCGGCGCAGAATCGGAAATAATATCTGTTTCCAGGGCGGCACTGCCTACAACAAAGCGGTCTGGGCGGCCTTTGAGGAGGTGGTCGGCAAACCGATTTGTGTCCCTGACCATCATGAGGTTACAGGCGCATTGGGAGCAGCCGCCATTGCCGCCGAATATATGCAAAAAAGAGCCGTCGAAGAAGGCAAGGTCCCGACAAGCACCTTCAGGGGCTTTGAGAATCTCGTTTCGCTTAAATATACTGTCGAATCTTTCACCTGCGAGCACTGCCCGAACCATTGCGAAATAAAGAAAGTGCAGTTGCCGGGAACCGACCCCTTACACTATGGTTCCCGCTGCGACAGATACAACCTCAAAAAGAAGGTCAAAAAGACCACTGAGCTTGGCGCATTTGAATATCGCAGACATACACTTCTTGAATACGCAGGTCTCACCGGCAAATCGGACCTGCGGAGCCGACGTAAGGCCAGAGTGGGCATTCCTATGGCCCTGATTTCCTGGCAGTATCTGCCGATGTATTCGCGTTTCCTCAAGGCCCTCGGCTTTGAGGTGGTCCTGTCAAGCCAGACTGATAAGCGCCTGATACGCATGGGCGTGGAAGCGGTTACCTCTCAGCCCTGTTTCCCTGTAAAGGTCGCCTATGGCCACGTCACCGAACTGCTTGAAAAGAAGGTTGACTTTATCTTTCTGCCGAGCGTTGTGTCGGCAATGGCAAGCTTCCCCCGCAACGAGCACAATCAGATTTGTCCTTATGTTCAGTCGTTTGCCCATCAGGTCAAAGCGGCCTTTGCCGGCAAGCTTGGCCAAACGAAAGTCATAACTGCTCCAATTCGCCTCGGGGAAGGCAGGTCGCTCATCATAAAGAGCTTCATCGCCCTCGGCAAAGAGCTAAATGTTACCGCTTCGCAGGCACGCAAGGCGGTCAAAGAAGCGCTTGCTGCCCAGGCCGGTTTCGAGAATGCACTCAGGGATAAGGGCAGGGAGATTCTTGGCCGAATCGGTCCCGGCCAGAAGGTTTTTGTCTTGATTTCTCGCCCATATAATGGCTGTGATGACGGGATGAACCTGCAGTTGCCAAGAAAGCTTGCCGAACTCGGCGCCCAGATTATCCCGATGGATATGCTGGACTTGTCTTCCGCCAAACTCACCGACCAGTCGCTCCACGAGAGCGTCTATTGGGCGTATGGCCAGAGGATTTTAAGGGCCGCAGAGGTGATAAGAAGGGACCCGCGGCTTTTTGGTATTTATCTGTCGAATTTCAGTTGCGGCCCGGATTCATTCATTTCAACATTCTTTAAGGACATAATGGGCGCCAAGCCCTGCCTGCAACTGGAAATAGATGAGCATTCCGCCGATGCCGGCGTGCTTACACGGCTGGAAGCATTCCTCGAAAGCCTGAAGAACTATCGCCCCGGCTCGCAGGAGCAGGCCGCTGCAATAAAAGCGCCGCCTCATCCCTGCCGGCTCACCAGAGACAGGACGCTGTATATCCCGTATATGGGCGATTCCGCTTACGGCTTGGCTGCCTGCTTTAGAAGTTATGGCCAGCCTGCCGAAGTCCTCCCGCTGGCCGACGAAGCAGCCCTTTTGCAGGGCAGACAATTCACTAATGGCAAGGAGTGCCTGCCCTGTGCCATAACTACGGGCGATATGATAAAGCTGATACGCACCGATGGATTCGACTCCGCCAGGGCCGCCTTCTTTATGCCCGCCGCATCCGGCCCCTGCAGATTCGGAATGTATAACTGCCTGCAGCAGCTCATCCTCAGGTATGCCGGCATACAAGACACCCCCGTCATTGCCCCCAATCAGGATAGCAGCTTCTATCGCGAATTTATGGAATCTCTTAACGGCTCCCGCCGCACAAGCACAACCGGTTTTATGACATCTGTCTGGATTGCTATCGCTGGAATCGACTTGCTGCATAAGGTAGTTCTGCGTCTCCGCCCTGTTGCAAAAGACCCGCGCCAGGTCCAGAGGGCTTACGAGCGAGCACTTCTCTGGTGGGTGCAGGCAGTTGAAAAACGCTCCAGTTTTTCTACAATGCGTAAGCTTATGGAAAGTATCGCCGACGAATTTTCGTCGTTGGAAATGGACCATCAGCTCCGAAAGCCCAGGATAGGAATCGTCGGAGAAATCTACGTCCGCAGCCATCCCTTTGCCAACAGCAACATTGTCGCCCGGCTCGAAGAGCTCGGAGCAATCTGCGACCTTGCCTCGCTTGCTGAGTGGATTTATTACACGAACTTCACTCGCCGCCTTATGGCTCGCCGCAGAGGCCAGTGGCGGGACCTGCTCACAAACGCAATCCTCAACCGCGTTCAGCACAGGCTCGAAAGAAAGCTTGCCGTCCCTCTGGAAAAAAGCTTCGGCAAATTGGCCGAAGGAAACATAGAGCACGTAATCGAATTGGCCGAACCCTATCTACACCATTCCTTTGAGGGCGAGGCAATCCTGACTATCGGCAAGACCATCGAGTATTATCACGATGGTTTCTCAGGCGTGATAAATGTAATGCCCTTTACCTGTATGCCCTCGACCATTGTCAGCGGCATCTCGCCGAACATAAGCGCCCAGTGTGGCGGTATGCCGATTCTGAATTTGAGCTTTGATGGCCAGGAGGATTCGACTCTCACTACTCGTCTCGAGGCCTTCATTGAGCAGGCCCGCCAGTTGCGTCTTCCCGCCCCGTTAGAAAAACGGCCTTCTCTTTTAATGGGGCCCGCCGAAGTCCAGGTGTCTGCTCACCGGGGTTAGGGTTTGTCATTCCGTGCGGCTGAAGGTTCGCCGCAGGCGGAAAAAAGTAAAAAGACAAAAGAAAAAAAGAACAAAAAAAGAGGAAAAAGATTGGAAATAGGAGTTTTAAAAGATTTTTTGGGAATTGGGGTGGTTGGTGATAGTAAAAGATATGATTTTATAGGACTATTACGTTTTTAGGCGGAAAATAGGGGTAAAAACGAGCATTTTTTGGTGCTTTTTTGTCAAAAATGAACATCTTTTTGCATCTTTTTGCAAGAAATAGTCGTGTTTTAAGCAGATTTTTTGACTACTACTTTTGGGGTAGATGAGCAGCAGGGTAAATCCGAAATTCTAATCCTTCGACATGCTCAGGACAGGTCTCGAAATCCTAAATTCATCCTTCGGGGTTCCGGCCTTCGTAGCCACTACGGCGGAGAAGGCAATACTACGGAGAATGGACAAATTCGAATGACCGAAATACAGAATTCAACCACAGATTTCACAAATTAACACGGATTTTGTTTGGCCACAGAAGGTATGCGAATGGGACTTCGCCGACTTTCTGGATTCCCGCCCTATCTTGCGGACAAGGACAGCCTGACGGATATGCGGGTCAGGCAGCGGTCACACTTCATTGGCAAAAACAAGTGGCGAAAAGAGCTGTTTGCGGTTATAATTTAGCAACGGTTCAATAATGATAAGAAATAAGCGTAAATTGGATAAGTTCTACCGGAAGTTGGACGCGGAGGAAAAACTTTCCTACAAACAAGCCTTGGCCATATATGATATGCTGCATAAAGAGGCCGTTGCGCTGGGTGCAATCAGCCACGAGAATATCTGGGACGGCTTCGAGGTAGATTTGCGAATCGCCCAGGCGATGGGCAGGTTGAAACGTGCTCGAGAAACTGATAAGAAAAATAGCCGAAAGGTTAGACGCAGATAAGATTCCCTATATGGTCATCGGCGGACAGGCGGTGCTTATATATGGCAGGCCGCGTCTGACGCGCGATATCGACATAACATTAGGGATAGACGTAGATGACTTTGCGCTCGTTGAAAAAGCGTGTAAAAAATTAAAGTTGAAGATGCTACCGGCAAGGCCGGAGGACTTTGCTAAAGAAACGAGGGTGCTGCCTGCGGAAGAGCAGAAGTCGGGTTTCCGTGTGGATTTTGTCTTCTCTTTCAGTGAATACGAAAGACAAGCGATCAAAAAAGCAAAGCGGGTTAATATCAACAGCTACCCCGTGAAGTTTGCCTCCTGTGAAGATGTCATTATTCATAAAATGGTCGCCGGCAGAGCCGTCGATGAGGAGGATGTCAAAAGCATATTAGTTAAGAACAAAAGCTCGATCGACCGCAAGTATATCAGGCGATGGCTTTCAGAGTTTAGCAAGAGTTTTGGGAATGAAGGGATAATGGATAGGTTCAATAGTTTGCTGAAAGCCGTTTAGAAGCTGCGCAGGAATGACGTAATGGAGAGCGCACATGACAAATAATACTATTACA
>Ga0315294_10004468_pt1 | contig 15258 bp, 14 predicted proteins | sample YL17G13_40_MG_FD_203626 | JGI IMG/M metagenome (GOLD analysis project Ga0315294, IMG submission 203626) | Sediment microbial communities from Yellowstone Lake, YNP, Wyoming, USA - YL17G13_40 | ecosystem: Environmental > Aquatic > Freshwater > Lake > Sediment | place: USA: Wyoming | collected... | reverse complement strand
GCAAGCTCCCTCACTCAGGATTTAGCTGGCGGAACGTGGGCCGCGAATCTCAGCCCCCCAAACCAGGGGGGGCGCGTGTAGCCCTTGGGCTCGAAGCGCACCTGGTAATTCCTCCTGCGCCCGGGGGACGTCGCATTTTACCTCGCACACAGTCGGTATCCCGTAGGCACAAAACGACGCATGAAGGAGGATCAACAAGTTGAAAAGACTAGGAGTAGGTACAGCCACTATTTTGTTCTTGCTGGTAATGAGCGTTGAAGCGAGCGCGCAAGGGCCGACGCCCACGGTGACGGTGAACGCCACCCTGGCCACGGCGCTGCGGCTGACGGTTTCCACCAGCACCACGCCCGCGGGGCTGGCGGTCAGTCCGACCGGTGCCGCCTCGGCCTATACGATCGCGAACTTCGGGTCCATCGACGGCATCGGGCTGACCACGCCCATCGCTGGGGTCACGCTGTTGACAGGAGTCAATCCGGCTTCCAAGTGCACGGACGTGGGAGCGGCATGGATAACCCCGGTGACGCTACGGGTCAGCTGGTCGGGTTCCGGGTCCGCGACCGCGACCGTCACGGCCAAACAGAGTGCCTTGAACCTGGGCACCGCGACGGCCGTCTATCTCGCAAACAGTACCGATGGGACGTCGGGGACGTTGATCGCACTGACCACATCTGATCAAACCCTTTTCTCGACCCTGGGGAAAAACTCGAACACCACCAACTACATGGGCTGGTTGGTCTGCGGCGAATCCATTTACACCAACTCCACCGCGATCACCGGAACCGTCCAGCTCACGATGACCGTTCCCTAAGGCACGGCGGAGCGCCTCCGGCTGGGCGGGCTTCGGAAGCGGAAGCGAAGCTGTCTCTCTGGAGGGCACGGTCTCGACCAACTGAACCATGGCGCAGAATGCTAGCGCGAGAGGCGGGAGTAAGCTGCCGCGGGGAGCCTGGGTCCTGCTGGCGTGGACGATATCGGTTGCCCCGTGCGCAGGCGCGGAAAGCGCTCTCTGGGTCTCACCGGCCATTCTGGATCTCGTGATGCGGCCCGGCCAGACGGCCGTGCAGGAGTTCCAGGTAGGTAACGACACGAGTGCCCGGGTGAAGATTCGCGCCTACGCCTGGGACTGGTGGATAACGGAGAAGAACGACAAGGTCTTCGGTCCCCCCGGCAGCTCTCCCCTGCGGTCCATGGCCGGCTGGGTCTCGTTTGATCCGGCCGAGGTCACCGTGGAGCCGAACAGCGTTGCCAGCATCAAGCTGTTTCTGTCCGTGCCCAAAGACGCCTCGGCGGGATATTACAGCGTGGCCTTTTTTGAAGGGGTGAGCCCTGACCTTCCGCCCCCCACGGCGGGGCAGCCACGCATCTCCATCGTGTCGCGCCTCGGGGTACTCACCATGGTGGCGATCGACGGCACCGAGCATTATCAGGTCGAAGTCGAACGCTCGGAGGTGACGCCGCCCACCGAAGGGAGTGAGCTCAAGTACTCCCTGGCCTTGAAGAACCGCAGCAATGTGCACCTGATGGTCCAAGGAGTACTGGCCATCTTCACTCCCGATCACCGCCTGGTGGGCAAGACGCGCATTCAACCGCAACGTTTCCTGCCGGGCCAAGACGATGTGATCAAGATTCCGTATGCCGGGGCCTTGAGCCCCGGTCAATATACGGCCGTCGCAACTTTGATTTATGGCCGGGATCAGTCTCTGGTCGAAGAGAAATCATTCACGGTCCAGTAAGGTTCCCTGTTGGAAAGGCCCCGGGAGATGTCTTGTCTTGGGGCTGGGGCTGACGTTCCTGCTCCCGGCGGTCACCTTCGCGCAATCCACGGACGTCCAGTTCGTTCTCCTCTACATCACCCAGAAAAAAACTCTGCCAGTGATTCAGCCTCAGTCGGTCAGCGTGCTGGACCCGCAGTTCGTGGCGGCCAGGATTGACGAGGCGGGGCGTCTGGAATTGACTGCCCTGGCGATGGGCCAGACCTACGTCTTCGTGTGGACGGCCACCGGGAAGACAGTGGTCCACGTGCGCGTGGAATACCCGCCCAGCGCGTTCCGTCGGGCGACGATCCCCCTTCCCCAGCCCCGCCGTGGCGCCAGCTTCGGTACGTATTCCGCCACCCTGACCACCGCGCAGAATGAGGCGGGACTGTCTGAGCCATTCTTGGAGCAGAGCGTTTACTACACCGCCCCGGTCGGCCCCTACACCCTGACCGGCACAACGACCTTGCTGAACCGGCTGGGCGGAGAGGGCACGTCCGGCACCGTGGGGAACGATTGGCTGCGCGTCCGGGAAACCTTCTTCCACCTGGAATCAAAACACTGGGGCTTCACACTCCTGGATGCCGGCGTGAACAACGGGCTGACTTCTCTTTCGTACGTGACGCTGCGCGGCGCGCACGTGCAGTACCGAGGCTCCGGCAAAACGATTACCTTGTTCTCCGGCATTGTGCCCCAAGGACTATCCTTGGTCGGGACCAATCCCGGCGTGGCGGCGGGCGCGAACCTCTCCTACCGGCTGCGGCCTGGCGTCCAACTGCGCTCCTCGTTCACTTTCTTGCAGCGCTCCACCAGCCTCTACGATCGGTCGAAAGGGGTCATCGCCAACCTGGGCGCCGACTACTTCCCCACAGACAACCTAAAGCTGGAGGGCGAAGTCGGCCTGAGCAGTACGGGCTCCGCCCAGGGCGTGGGCTTGCGCTACCACCGCAAGAAGACGGAACTCGACGCGCGCTATACCCACTTCCCGCGGCACTATCCCCTGGTGTTTCTCCAGATGTTGCCGGGCGGCCAGGAGACCACCTACGTGAGCCTGCGCCACAGCTTCAGTCCCCGACTCCAGGTCAGCAGTGTGCTCAGCGATGGCAAGACTACCTCGATCACCCGCTTCTCCGACGCCTTCAGCCACAACCGCTACGCGACGGTGTCTGCCACCTTTGCCCCGAACGTGAAGAATCAGCTCGCCCTGACCTACACCAGAACCGCCACCGACAGTCAGGTCTTCCGGTCGGTGTTTGCCCTGGGCTCGACGCGCGACCAGTCCATCAACAACAACTATCAGTTAAGTTATGGCCGGCGACTCTCTCCCCTGTGGAACAACACCGCGCAGTTCGGCTGGAATCAGAACTATGATCCCACCCTGGTCAATCGCTTCCACGGCTGGCAGTTCACGAACGAGACGCGCAAGAACTTCAGCCAGTCCAATTCGAACCTCACTTTCCGGTTTGACTACTCGCGCCAGGTGCCATCGCTCGCCCAGTTCCTGCGCTTGAATCCCACGTTGCTGCCGCCGTCGCTATTTGCCGAATTCGTCTCCGACCCGCTGTTTTTTGTTCACTACGACGCCGTGCTCCGCGTGCTCTTTCCGCCGTCCCTGATCACCAACCAGCGCAGCCTGGGCATGCAGGTGATGGCGCAACACACGCGGGCGCGGTGGACCCTCGCGGAAACCTTCAGCTTCGTGGACCAGCGGAACTTCGGGCCGGGTCAACGCTTCTTTAATCCGGCGGTCCAGCTTCAGTATCGCCTCCGCGACCGTGACGTCCTCCTGGTCACTGACAACTTCGTGCAGAACACCGCGTCCGGGAGCGGCCCCACGCCGGGACGGCGACTGAATGTGCTCAGTGTGGGCTTGACGCACTACTTTGGCTCGAGCGCGCAAGGAAGCTCGGTGTTCAGCGGGCTGCTCCGGGGACGGCTACGGGGCGAAGCGTATCTGGACTACAACCGGAACAGCCAGCGAGATGCCGGCGAGCCCGGCATTGCTGACCTGGAGGTGGTGCTCAACGACGGCCGCCGCGCGCGGACCGATGTCGACGGCCAATTCCTGCTAGCCGGGCTGGTCCCCGGAGTCTACGTGGTGCATGTGGAAGGCGACGGGGTGGGCAAAACCGTCCGGCTGCTTTCCGCCCCGCAGCGCGCCGTCGAGATCAAATCCCGCCGCGAGACCAGCGTGCAATTTGCCGCGACCAATACCGCGCTCCTGACCGGCCGGGTGTTCAATGACTTCAAGGAAAAAGGAAGATCCGACGCCGAGACCCCGGGGATTCCGGGCGTGCTCTATACGCTCGAGGGGATGGGAGCGAGCGAGAAGGCCACCTCTGGTCCGGACGGGCTGTTTCAGTTCCCCGGGCTTGTCCCAGGCGCTTACACGCTGGAACTCGACGCGAATTCCCTTCCTCCGGGCTTCGAGATCCCGGCTGAACTCACGACGCGGGTGACCTTGGAGCCCCTCCAGAACGCGTACCTGGAGCAGCCGATGCGGGCCCAACGTACGCTGAGCGGCATAGTCTATTTCGATGCCAACCTCAATCGCCTGTTCGACAACAACGACCCCGTGGTTCCGTTCGCCGAAATCGAAGTCGACGGCCAGCAACTGCGCGCCGGCGCGACTGGCCGTTTCATCGCGCGCCGGCTGAAGCCAGGCGAGTACTCGCTGACGGCTCGGGGAAAGCTCAAGGTGAACGGCAGCGAGAAGACCTTAACGGGCGTGACCCGGCTGACCGTGGTCATCGAGCCGATTCACGTGGAGGAATTGGAGATTCCAGTTTACGAGAACAACGGGAGCAATGGAGCACCGAACGGTAATTCGCACTGAGGTCGGAACAGTCGCGCCTGGAGCGTCAAACCACGCGGCGAGACACGTTGGGAGGCGCCTGTCGTCAGCCGCACGGCAGGCCTGCGGGCTAGGGGCCATCCTCTTCGTGGCCGTAACGGCGACGCCGCCAGCCTGGGCTCAGACGGGCCAAGCGAACGAGACCGAATTGCAGATTGTCTCTTCCGCGCAGTCCTTCCTCATCACGGGGATTGGCAACACGTATCAAGCCAACTTCGGAGTCCTCGATGGGCTGGGCCTGCATAAGCCGCTGGGGATGACGGTGACCCATGTTCGCGGCGGGGTCATCTACTGGACCCGGCTTACGCTTCTCACCAAATTCAGCGGCGCGACGCGTGTTGCCACCGTGGCGGTACACGCGCGTTACACACAACAGATGCGGCCCGGCATGATTCTGGAGGGCGACTCCGTCGAGAACCTGACGCCTGTCCCCCTGACCCTGCCCGGCAAGGTGATTCATCCCGCCGCCCGAGCGGGCACAATGTTCTCACGCGTGATTGGGATTTTCGTCAGCGAAGATTCGGACGACCTCGGCCCCGTTTCCGCTCAGTTGGTCTTCACCATAACTGGCCACTGACGGCCACCCACCGAGCACTATTCGCAATCTATTCAGGGCACCTGCAAGGTCACCTCACATTCTCCCTGGAGAGGAACGGCTTCGCCTTCGAGTGTCTCCTTCGGGACAAACCAGCCGATGAAGACTGGCACAGTCTGGCGGCGAGCCGCAGATACCGTCGTGCCACGGGAACTGTCTGCCTCTCGCGCGACCGCGCGTAAGTCAGCACCGGAAGGCTGCGTGCCCACCACCGCGCGAACCTTCTCGAGCGCACTCCAGGAAATGCTGGGGAGGCGGAACGATATCGTGGCCCGGTGCGACTTGGGCCCACTCCATTCACCGGAAAGTTCGACGGGAAGGAGATATGCGTCCCCTTTCTGGTCGCTGCCCTCAATTGAGATATTCTCGATCACCGTCAAGCCGGCGAGTGCGGCGGCGGCTGACATGTCCTGCGTCAGGATAAGCTGAGGAAGCCGGACACGAACAGAAGTCTCAGGAAGGTCCAGATTGCCACCTTGGATCCTCACGCCTTCGACCGTCGCCGTGAGCCGCACGGCGGTGCGCAGCGTGGCGGTCACGACCACCCCTTGCTGCAACTGTGGAAGTGGCCCTGCGGCCAGCACCCCCTCCCACGCCCCCAGGGACACCCATAGCACAGCAAGCAGCCCCATCAGCCGCTCGGAGCGGATCCCTACGCTTCTACACTGCCCCCTTGGGAACATCCGTATGCTTACTTATCGGCAGTCCCCGTCCGCGCATGAGCCCGGGATGTGACCCATCAAATCCAGGTCTGATGCTCGAATTAAGTGCTTGTTTTTCTTATAGTTGGGGCACACAAGCGGCGAGCGACACCCGCCTCAGGCGAGAAGTGTCTGAGCTGTGAGACTCGTGTAGCTTTCTCGGACACTAGCGGCGGGTTGCGGCAGCATCACAACGGGCAAAGTGACCCACCGCACGGGATTGAAATAAGTTGACATCGGTCGCTTGTCATCTCTTGCGTATTGCGCGACCATAAAGAGCAAAACTAGAGTGGCCCCAACGCCGGAGAGACTCTTCCTTCGGCGCGATTCCGATCTGGGGAGGTCACCATGACAGACAACATCAATCACTCCCGTGAGCAGCTGCTCGAATCCTGGAAAGAGATTGCTGCCTACCTGAAACGAGATGTTCGCACGGTCATCCGCTGGGAGAAGTCGGAAGGCTTGCCGGTCCACCGCCAGATGCACCAGGCGCGCGGCAGCGTGTTTGCCTACCCGAGCGAGCTCGAGGCGTGGAAAGGCAGCCGCGAGCTGCGCCTAACTGCGGCTCCCGTGATAACTCCTTGGCGGAGCGCAACCGCCGCAGTCGGATTTGCTCTGGCGATGCTAGTCGCTTTAGGAACCATGGCCAGCGGACCGATCCACACGACCAGCACCGCTTCAGCCGAGAACGCGAATATACCAAAATTCAAGAAGATTCGCATTCCCACGAAACTTTCAATGTTAGGACTTGGGGCCTTGTCGCCCGACGGCGGAAGATTCGCATTTGCTTCCGAAGGCAGCATTTGGGTCGTGCCGGTTCACGGGAAGGTGGATCCCGACATCTCAGGCGAGCCTCTGAAGCTGACTGAATCGATGCCAGATTGGGTCGTTCTCCCTACGTGGTCTGGAGATGGCAAGTGGATAGCCTTCAATCACATTGACGAGAGACACGCATCGATCTACGTGGTCCCATCAGGAGGAGGCCAAACTAGGCAAATCTCCGTCAAGGCATACCGTAGCGCCTACCTTTACGATAATCGCCTTAGCCTTTCGCCCGACGGGAAGCTACTCGCTTTCGCCTCTACCAAGAAGCAAGAGAAAGGTGAAGGGGAAGCACTTCGAATCTACACAGTTCCTGTTGAGGGCGGCCCTGCAACGCTATTGACGGACAGTTGGACCAGAGAACCAGCGTTCTCTCCTGATGGAAACAAGATAGCCTACGTCAAGGTTCGCGAGTTGAAACCCTACGAGACGCGCAGCGATGTGTGGGTCATGCCCGTTCAGGGGGGGGCTCCAGTCCAGGTCGCCGATGTGCCGAATCGCGCAACAAGTCCCGTGTGGTCACCCGACGGCAAGATGATTGCCTTCCTCACCAGACCCAGCCAAAACAGCGAGAGCAAAGAGCTTTGGATCGTGCCCGTATCGGAGCGAGGCAGGCCTGTGGCCGCGCCGACCAAAATTGGCCTTCCGAACGCGACACATGATTTGCTGGCAGGATGGACTCCCGACAACAAGATTGCACTCTTTTTCCCGAGCCCCGAGCATGAGGCCATCTACACGGTTCCTGCATCCGGGGGCAAAGCGACTCAGGTTACGCCCTCAGGCCTTGCGTTTCACCCCAGGTGGTCGCCTGACGGAAAGAGGATCTACTACAGGTCGGGCTTTGGAGACCTGGCTTTCGTCCCCACGGGAGGAGGTGAACCCTCCTTAATTCCCAAGCGCTCCGATCCCGTGGTAATAGAGGCTACACCTGGGGGCGGAAACGCCATTTCGCCAGATGGGAAGAAAATCGTCTTCTCCGGAGCCCAGAAAGGTCTGGAGGGAGTGCATATCTGGACAATTCCTGTCGGAGGAGGGGAGCCGACCCGGTTGACGACAGCACCCACGGATAACCGATTTCCTTGCTGGTCCCCCGACGGGAATACCATAGCTTTTATCAGTGGTGAGAAGAAAGAAGAGAACGGCTACGTCTCGCACATCTATACGATTCCCGCGGAAGGCGGAGAAGTCAGGCAACTCACCTCTGAATCAGATAGGGTCGCTTGGTCAACCATAGCATGGTCACCGGACGGCAAGTTGCTTGCCTATTTCTCCAAAGACATGACGGTCAAAATCATTCCTGCTGCGGGTGGAGAACCTCGAGACGTGGTGAAGGTAGGCCCCACAACCCCTCACTCAGAGCTGGCTTGGTCCCCCGATAGCAAGAGGCTGGCCTACACGTCAAAAGGAAGCATCTGGATCGCTACATTGGATGGGGGAACTCCCACAGAGGTCAAGACGGGTCTGGATGCAGGGGCATTCCACATGGCGTGGTCACCAGATGGAGAAAAGGTAGCTTTCAGTGCCGCAAAGGGTGGATGGGAAGAACCGGAGCTTTGGCTCATGGAGGACTTCCTGTCCCTCCTCGAAGCCTCCAAGTGACATCGGCCGCAGGGGGCGAAGCGAGTCTTGCCTCGCACAACGCTAGGCAGGGAGGGTTTTGGGAGCGCACCGACGTTCCCACCAGAGCAGGAGATAACCGAAAAGCAGCGACTGGATCACGACCTCCGGCAGGTGCACCAGGAAGAGTTCGACGTGCGGATCGGCCGTATAAACGCAGGTTTCAATGAATCCGGAAATGCCGGCAATCGAGCCCACCAGCAGCATCAGCGAAGCGAGGACGAGGCCGCCCCAGCGGCCCATCTCCAACAGAGCCCGGCGCAGCGGGTACAACGCCACCGCATAGATGAAGCCGCGCAGGATTTGCGCCAGGAGGAACCAGCGTTGGACAAACTCTCCGGTGGGATCATTCAGTCCCGGCACTTTTTCCGGCCCGACCCAGTATTTCTGCGCCACCAGCCAATAGGAGATTGCCCCGACTACCACGTACGTCACGATGTGCACGCTCGTCAGGCGCACGGCGAACTTCAGGAAAGACCACACGGCCCTGGCTGCTCTGCTCATGAGCGAGACCTCCTGACGCACACGCGTGTCGCCTTACGGAAGAAGGCGCCACACTATCTCTGACCACGCTTCCGTAGCGGGAAAAGTCCCCGGGAAAGGATGGCGCCGCGCCGCGGGTTCTGAAGCAACGGAGTCTCAGCGTCCGGTCCAGGCCTGACCAGCCGGGACGTAGGCCACGCCGTAAACGCTCTCCCCGCTCTTCCCCAATTCTTCCGTGTACATAATGCGGGCGGCGGCGAAGATGTTGGCCCCGCCCGGCGAATACGGCAGCGAGGCTTCGATCAGCCAGCCCTCGGCGTAGTGCTTCTTGCTGCGGAAGCGAAAGCCGCCGCGCGAAACGTTCTCGGTGACCACGACCTCCTCGCCGTACATAGGATCGCGGATACACACGTTGACCTTCAAATCCAGGCGAGTGTGCTTGCGGTCGTTCTTGCTGCGTTTGGCCGAAGGTGGCGCTAGCGGAACGGCCTCGGTCTCCGGGGGAAGCTCCTCGCCGGCCGGGAGAACGGTTTCCTTCCAGACGCTGGTGTCCACGCATTTCCTGCAATGGCGCGAGAGGTAGCGATTCGCCTCCAGCACCTCGGCCTCAAACTCGTACAAGTAAACCAGTTCGCGGGTGTGGCAGCGGACGCATTCCAGCAAGACCCGGCCTACGGCCGCCTCGCCTTCTTCCGGCGGAGGAAACTCGATACCCCACAGGTCAATCTCCGGGTCCAGGGCCGATACACCATAGTAGAAAGCCCCGCCGGGGCTGGTGCCAATCTGCCCTACCACGCGCACCTCGGACTCCCGGCCGGTGGCGTGACAGCGAATGTTGACTTCCTGGTCGGGACCCAGCTTGCGCTGCAACACGATCTTGGCGCCGTGGCGGCCGACCACCACGGTGTGCGACTGCTCCAAGAACATGTCGCCCATGCAGTCGGCTCCCGAGACCACAATGGGGAGTTCAATGGCAACCCGCTCGCTTCGACGTGGCGCGTGAGGCTCCATGGGACACCATCCTCCGATGGGGTAATCACCTTCCGGGTCGGGAGAGCATCACCTCGCGCCGATGAGCGACGCGCCCCACCTCGCAAGGTAACACTCGACCATCACCCGGTGGACCATCCGCGGTCCACGGCAGCCCGCGACCCGAGTCTGCCGTTTACCACTTGGATATCGCCCGCCCCGGGGGGCCGGGCGCGCCGATACCATAGCGCGCCTTGAAGTGCATAGCAAGTCCCCTCTCCACCCCCCTGGAGTCTCGGGGACCACCGAGTGGTCTGGCGCGGCTCTGCCCGCGCGCGGTCGCACCGCCGGCAGCTACTTCAGCGGCGGCAGGTGCTGGTCCAGAAACTGCTGCAGGCGCTGGCGCTCAGGGTTCTCGAGGCTCTGAAACGTCAGGCCCACGCGGTTCGGACCCTCGGCCCGCACCACCCGGACGCGGGCGTGAAACACCGGCTCATCCGGAGCCAGCAGAAAGCGCACCTCCCATTGCTCACCGAGCTCGAAGGGCACGCTGACGTCCACCAGCAGGCCCGTCAAGCTCAAGTTGAAGCTGGTGGCGCGAAATCGCCGCAGACCCTGAATACAATTCACCGTGGTGCGGAACGACAAGCGGCGGTACTTGCGCCGGTCGGCGCGAATCTTCTTCCGCAGTTCCTTGAGCAGGGGCTGCAAATCCTTGCTGCTGACCGGCCGGACCAGGTGCGAGGCGCCGCCGGGTGCCTCGCGCGTGACCGTCCCGCTTCCCTGATAATCGGCCAGGAGCACGATGGCCGCCTGGCTGTTCAGCCGGGACTTGCGGATCAGTTGCGTGAGACCCTGGCGACTGACCGCAGGATTCACGGTATCCAGGAAAATAGCCTCAAATCGTTCGTCGCGGATGCGTCGCCCCGCGGTCTCCGCGCTGTCGAGAGCCACCAGTTCCGCGCCAAACGCTTCCACCGCTTCCCGGAAAAGGCGCTCGGTCTCGGTCGCGGCGTTGACCAGCAACACGCGAAAGCTCATGGGAGACACTTCCCTTCCCGGCGGGTGATTATACCTGCCCCGGGCGGCCCTTGCCACGTTACCCACGTAGTGAATAGCCGCCTGGGTTCGTCCTCCCCGGAAGTTATGCGAACCGGTTGCCAACGACCGTGGCTTAGGCATAGACTGTGGGGCGGTCTAAATACTACTGCTTCGCGGAGAGAACGTATGGTGGCCGAGAAACGGCGATCCGACCGCCTGATGTTGACCATCCCGCTGGAGGTTCAGGGCGTTGACACGAAGGGCGGCTCCTTCAGGGATCCGGCCCGCACCATTACCCTGAACCGCCACGGAGCGCGAATTCAGATTGCCCGGCCCCTGCGCAACGGCCAAACGCTTGTGCTGACGAACCTGGTGGGCCGGCGGGAGGCCGAATTCCGCGTGGTGGGGCCGGTTTCCCCCATCACGGATCAGGGCGGCGAGTGGGGCGTGGAGTATCTGGATCTGAAGGAGAACATCTGGGGAATTCAGTTCCCGCCCGCTTCCGCTGCGGAGGACGCAGACTCCAAGGCGCTGCTGGAGTGCCGGGATTGTCATGCCGTGGCGCTGATGCGGCTCTCGCTGGTGGAAGTGGAAGTCCTGGAGACTTCCGGCATTCTCTCCCGGCCCTGCGTGACTTGCGAAGAAGTCACCCCCTGGGGGCATGCGGAAAAAGTGGTGGCCATGGAAGGCCCTCCCGGCGAGGCAGCGATGGTAGCAGAAGCCCAGGCGCAGGCGCGACGGGCCGCCCAGGGGGTGGAGCAGCGGCGGCACCGCCGCATCTCCCTGCAACTCCCCGTACTGATCCGTGATTACTACGGCGGGGTCGAGATCACCAAAAGCGAGAACATCTCGAAAGGCGGATTCTGTTTCGTCAGCGAGAAGAACTATCACGTGGGGGGCGGCGTGATCGTGGTTTGTCCCTACAACCCCTCGAGCCAGAACATCGAAGTGCGCGCCAAAATCGTTCGCCAGCGGGAAATCGAAGGCACCAAGCGCAAGGTTTACGGTGTCCGCTACGAACCGCAGAGCGGGTAGAAAAGCGCCCGCGTTCCTTCCCTCTTCTCCTCGCCACTCAGGCCGCTTGCAGTTCGGCCAACTTCTCCGGGAAACACCGGGCGGCCATCTGTTCCAGCTCCCGCGCCGTCGAGGTGTGCTCGGGATAATTGATCATCCGAATCTCCGCCGTGAAGCGGCTGCCCGCCCCCGCCGCGTCGGCCAAGCCTTCGTGCAGGCGTTCCGCGACGCCGAGGGCGTCGGCGCCACGCACCCCGGGCAGCACAATCCCAAACACGCCGGAGCGGAACAGATAGATCGAGTCCTCGCCGCGCAACTTCCGAATCAGCACCTTGGCCGCATCGCCCTGGGCCGCGGCCACTCCTCCCGCGGCGGCAGCGCCCTGCGAGAGCTTCAAAGCCACCACCAGCAGGGAGAGCGGCTGCTGGATGTTCGCCGCCCGGCGGAACTCCATGGTCAGCCGGTCCTGAAAATGGCTGAACCCCGGCAAGGACCCGAGCAAATCCGCGCTGGCTTGCTCGAGGATGGAAGCCTTCAGTCGTTGCTCCTCCAGCAACTTCGTGCGTAGTTGCCGAATCACCAGTTGCCGGTCGAGCAGGTAAACTTCCAGCAGCAGGCACAGAACGCAGAAACCCAGGAAGCTGCGCCGCAGGAGCACTCCGCTCGGCCCCTCGGCGGCAGAGAGAACCGCCGGATACATCAGCACGGCCAGGCCCACCGTCAGGACGAAGATGGTCACCATGGCCAGCGCCCACAACTGCCAGTCGCGGCGCTCCAGCGTCGCGGCATCGATCTTGTCAAAGATACGCATGGACTACACCCCCGCCGGCTCGGCTCCGGTCCCTTTCCCAACCTTCTGTATCGGCCGGATGAATCGGGAACCTGAGCGATTCTCGCCGCGAAGGCCCGGAGGTTTCCCAGCGCGCACGCGCTGGGCCACATTCTGCCGCGCCTCCGGCGCTACCTCCGTACCGCCGGCATCTTGCCGACTTTCCTGCCGCCGAGACGGCGGCGCTACCTCCGCGCCTCTCGCGCTGAGGGCCCCAGGCCGGGATTGTCGGACCGGGGCCAGTCCGCGTACAATCCTCACATGCTCGGAACGTGAACTGTCGGCTAGCCACGCCGGGTGGGAGAAAGGATCGGGCTATGTTTTCGTGCTTCCGAAAGTCTCTGTTGCCGCGGGTGCTCGTGCTTCTCTTGTTCGTTCTGGGAATGTGCCTGGGCGCGCCACTTCAGACCGCCCCGGGAGTGCTCGACGCAATTTCTCCTCCGGCAGTGGACGCCCCTCAGGTCCCGACCCCGTTGCGAGCACAGATGCCCTTACCCCCCCACGAAGAGGAACCCGGCGCCCAAATCACTCGGAAGCAGAAGCGGGACCTCCTTAAGCAGAATTTCGAGAAAATGAAGCGCGATGCCGAAGAGTTGGCCGCGCTCGCCAAAGCCCTCCAAGAAGAACTCGACAAGTCCAACGAGAATCTCCTCTCCTGGCAGGTGGTAAACAAGGCCGAAAAGATCGAAAAACTCGCCAAAAGGATCAAGAGCACTGCGAGAGGATTTTAGGCAGGAGTCAGAAGTCAGAAGCCAGGAGTCAGAAGTTAGTGGTCATTCCAGCCCTCTCGTAACGCAAGACTCGCTGTTCAGCCTTACGGCTCTTTTCTGGAGTGTGGCGGCTCTGCCGCCGTCCCGCTCAGCGGGACCGAGGCTTGCTACGGCGCAGGGCAAAGCGGGAGCAAGCTCCCGCACTCCACAGGCGCCATGCTCTTCATACACAAAAATGCCGAGAAATGGTGTATGATGTCCTCATGAGCCGAACCAACATCGACATTGAGGACCGGCTGATCCGCAAAGCCCGCCGCCTCACCGGCCTCAAGAGCAAGAAGGCGATTGTCGGGAGGGCGCTGGAAGAACTCGTCCGCATCGAGACTCGCAAGGGCATCCTACGGTATTACGGCAGCGGCATCTGGAAGGGCAATCTGAAGGCCCTGCGAAGGAATCGCGTGTGATCCTGGTGGACAGCTCCGTCTGGATCGACTTCTTCAGCTCGTCTCCCGGCCCGGCCGCCCGAGAACTCCGACGCCTCATCGCCGAGGGCGAGCCGTTGGCCCTGACGGGGATCGTCGTGACCGAGGTCCTGCAAGGCCTCACCCGCCACGTCGAGATGATGGAGCGCTACCTCACGCAATGGGATTTGCTGGAGCCACTCGGGCTGGAGACTTACACCAAGGTTGCTGCCCTCTTCCGATTGGCTCGCTCCCGGGGCATTACCCCGACTACCGTGGACACACTCATTGCGGCGATTGCCCTCGAACACGGCGCCAGCGTGTTTTCCCTGGATCGGGACTTCGCTCACCTTGCCCGCGTTGCTCACTTGCACTTGCATTGGCCGGTTGCCGGCAAATGATGAGCAGGACCGTTCGCTCGGCGGTCTGAAAAGAAACGGCGGCCGCGGACCGCTGTAGCGGCGCTCTGTGAGCGCCGAAATCCAAACGGCGGTCATAGACCGCCGCTACAGAAAAAAAGGAGGGCCGCAAAGGCCCTCCCGTTTGACTTTCAACTTTCGACTTTCAACTTTTGACTTTCCACTCCCTCAAATAAACAGCGGCGCCAGCACCAGGGTAATCGTCGAGAGCATTTTAATCAGCACGTGCAGCGACGGCCCGGCGGTGTCCTTGAACGGGTCGCCGACGGTATCGCCCACCACGGCGGCCTTGTGGGCCTCGGAGCGCTTCCCGCCGAGCTGGCCGGTTTCAATCCACTTCTTGGCGTTATCCCACGCGCCGCCACCGTTGTTCATGAGCGTGGCGAGCAGAATCCCGGCGATGGTGCTGACCATCAGCAGCGCCGCCACTGACTCCGCGCCGATGCCCCGGCCGAAGGTCCCCTGGAAGTAGCGGAAGGAGAAGCCCACGGCGGCGGGCATGCCGATAGCGAGCAAGCCCGGCACGACCATCGCCTTGAGCGAGCCGATGGTGACGATATCCACGCAGGTGCCGTAATCGGGCTTCGCGGTGCCCGCCATGATGCCGGGATTCTCACGGAACTGCCGCCGCACTTCCTCGATGACGCAGAAGGCCGCCTTCCCCACCGCCTTGATGGCGAAAGAGCTGAAGAGGAAGACCAGCATAGCGCCCAGCAGCGCCGCGACGAAAACCGGCACCTTGCCGATGTCCACCGTACCCAGATAGCCGGGGAGCAATTCTTTGACGCGATCGATGTAGGCATTGAAGAGGAGGAAAGCCGCCAGCGCCGCGCTGCCGATGGCGTAGCCCTTAGTCAGGGCCTTGGTGGTGTTGCCGACAGCATCCAGGCGGTCGGTCTTGACGCGCACTTCCACCGGCGCCTTCGACATCTCGATGATGCCGCCGGCGTTGTCGGTGATGGGTCCGAAGGTGTCCATGGCCAGGATGT
>Ga0315294_10004465_pt1 | contig 15262 bp, 12 predicted proteins | sample YL17G13_40_MG_FD_203626 | JGI IMG/M metagenome (GOLD analysis project Ga0315294, IMG submission 203626) | Sediment microbial communities from Yellowstone Lake, YNP, Wyoming, USA - YL17G13_40 | ecosystem: Environmental > Aquatic > Freshwater > Lake > Sediment | place: USA: Wyoming | collected... | reverse complement strand
ACGACGGGTTCAGGTCGGTCGGGTAGGCCACCTGCACGAACGCGCGGCCGATGAGGGCGGGGTTCCAGATGTTGCACCCCAGGCCGCCGAAGCACTGCTTGGCAATGGCGATGGCGATGAACGAGGCAACCATCGGCACGTACCAGCCCGCCTGCGCCGGCAGGCAGAACGCCACCAGGATGCCCGTGACCACGGCGCTGCCGTCGGCCGCCGTGACGGGCACCTTGCGGAGGCGCTGGATGAGGGCCTCCACCAGGACCGCCGTCGAGACGGCCAGGCCGACGTGCAGGTACGCCCGGATGCCGAAGAACCAGCCGCTCGCCAGGACCACCGGCACGAGGCACGCCACCACCGACCACATGATGCGGGCGGTGGAGTCCTTGCCGCGCAGGTGCGGCCAGTGGCCGACGATGAGCATCGGCGCGGCCGGCTCGGGCTTGGCGGCAGTTGTCGCTTGTGCGCTCATGCTACGGCTTCACTTTCTCGACCTCGCGCTTCAGGTGCGCCTGCTGCTCGCGCTGCTTTTCGCGTTTGCGTTCGAGGGCCTTGCGGCGTTCGCCGCGGAGCATCTCAATCAGGTGAACCATCCGCCGCCGCGCGGGGCACACGTACGCGCACGTGCCGCACAGGATACAGTCCATCAGGCCGATGTTCATGGCATCGTCGACGGCGGCGAGGTTCCCGTCGAGGAACGATTCGCCGAGGATCGAGAGGCGGCTGGGGTTCAGGTAAGATGGGCAGTGCCGCACGCACGCCCCGCACCGGATGCACGGCCCGTTGTCGTAGGCGGCCGCGCGCCGGAAAACCAGGATGCCGCTCGTCCCCTTCTTGACGTACAGGTCGGCGGTGAACTGGTCCTTGCCCATCATCGGGCCGCCGAAGATGAGTTCCTCGAAGTCCGCCGCCACGCCGGCCTTCTCGAAAAGCGCCTGGATGGGCGTTCCGATGCGGCAGCAGAAGTTGCCCGGCCGGGCTGCGGCGTCGCCGGAAACGGTCAGGATGCGCTCGGTCATGGGCCGGCGCTGCGCCAGAGCCTCGGCGATGGCGGCGGCGGTGCCGACGTTCTGGACGATGACGCCGACATCGGACGGCAGGCCGCCGCTGGGCACTTCGCGGCCCAGGCACGCCAGGATGAGTTGCTTCTCGGCCCCCTGCGGGTACTTGGTCTCCAGGACCTGGACGGCGGCGCCGTCCGCGCCGCGCAGGGCCTCCTGCAGGGTGCGGACGGCCTCGGGCTTGTTGTCCTCGATGGCCACCAGGCCCCGCTTGGCCCCTGTTGCGGCCAGGCAGATCGCCAGGCCCGCCACGATGTCGGCCGGCCGCTCGAGCATCAGGCGGTAATCGCACGTCAGGTACGGCTCGCACTCGGCCCCGTTGATGATGAGGGTGTCGATGGTCTTGCCGGGTGGCGGCGTGAGTTTGACGTGCGTCGGGAAGGTGGCCCCGCCCATGCCGACGATGCCGGCTTCGGCCACGGCCTGGCGGATCTCGTCGGGCTTCAGGGCCCGCCAATCGCGGGGCTGGTTCGTGCCATCGGCCCAGGCGTCTTCGCTGTCGGCCTCGATGGCCACAGCGTCGGCCTGCCGGCCGGTTGCCGCGTCGACGACCTTCTCGATGCCGGCCACCGTTCCGGAGGTGGGGGCGTGCAGGTAGGCCGAGACGAAGCCGTCGGGCTTGCCGATGGTCTGGCCGCGCTTGACCTTATCGCCCTTGGCGACGATGGGCTTGCTGGGCGCGCCCAGGTTCTGGGCCATCGGGACGACGAGGCGCGGCGGCAGGGGCGGCGTTTCGATTGCAGCGTCGGCGGTCCACTTATCGGCCGGCGGGTGCACGCCGCCGGGAAAGGTCGCTTTTCTCACGTTGGCCCTCGGCAAAAAAGCGTGTGGATTCTATCGGGCTGCAGCCGACAAGTAAACAATTTCCTGGTTGCGGGTCCGGGCCGGGAGTCGAGGGCCGGGGGCCGAGGGCCGAGGGTGGAGGGCCGATCGCTGTTCCCTCGATCCTTGCGGGTGGCCGCAGAGCGTGGCACGGGCCGGGGCACTGCTACTGCGATAAGCGACCTTCAAGCCGCGAAGAGGAATCCCGGCGCGATCCAAGACCGCCAGGCAATTGTGGATAACTTTGGAACTCGCCCCGGAGCGCCCGAAAACGCGCCTTTTTTGCCCTTTGGGCAGGCGAAAACGGCCCTGGCGCTAGCGCCAGAGGGGGTGACCCCCCAAAATGTCAAGATGGGCATGACGAAATGCGCGCTGTTTTGATCGCTTTTGGTCGGAATCTGTCGCCCTTTTGACCGATTTTGACCCGAATTTGATGGAGTTTGACATGGACGGATGGGCATACGCCGTTGTGGATAACTCCCAAAAGCGGGGAACAGGGAACGGGGAACGGGGAACAGGAAACCTGGGGACACCCGTGCCCAGGGGGGGAAAGGCGGGAACCCGCCTTCGTTCCGGTGCTACTCTGCGAAGCAGCGCTTCGCTGCGAAGCACGAGCAAGCCGGAACTACGGCGGGCAGGCCGGAAACGGGGAACCCGCCAGAGGCGGGCAGGCGGGGAACCGGGAAAAAGGGACAGGCCCCGCCGGGGGGGCTTGGTCAGGCGGTACACCTGTCGCCGCGCGGCAGCCGGTTTCTGCCTCTACCTTTGCGGGAGAGGGGCAGGGGTGAGGGGGGACATCGCGCCTTGCGGCCCGTCGCTCGCCGCCTGGGGGAGGGCGACGGCCATGCCCGCCGTCGTAAGTCGTTCCGCCACAAGGACTAAAGCATTTTCATTTTGCCTGGATTTTTTCCAGGCCTATGCGCGCCTGCGCCAAACGGCCCTGGTGCGGTCAAAAACGCGGCTTTTTCGGCCTCGCCGCCCTGAAAAAGTCACAGCCGCGATAGGGAAAAACTGCCCAAGGGCCGAAAAAGGACTTGACGCCAGACCTTACGACTGGTACAATCTGTACGGATGGTAAGATTGGAGGGTTGCGCATGACCACGATACCCATCAGCGAGGCCCGCGAACACCTGGCCGACCTGGGCAACCGCGTTTCATTGCGGGGCGAGCGCCTGGTCATCCAGCGGCGGGGCAGGCGCCTGTTTGCCCTCGTGCCGGTCGAAGACGTGGAGTTGCTGGAGCGCCTGGAAGACCGCCTGGACCTGGACGCCATCCGGGCCGCCAAGGATGAACCGACCAAGCCTTGGGCCCAGGTCAAGAAGGCCCTGGGGCTGTAGCCCATGACCTACCGCATCGAGGTCAAGCCCCAGGCCGAGAAGGCCCTGGCCAGGATCCCGAATCCCCACCGCCGCCGCATCGCCAAGGCGATTGACGGTTTGGCCCGCACGCCGAGGCCGCCAGGTTGCGCCAAACTGGCTGGGGCCGATGATGCCTACCGAATCCGGGTCGGAGATTACCGCGTGGTTTACCAGGTCGCGGACAAGGTCCTGATCGTGTCCATCATCCGTGTTGCCCATCGCAAGGACGTTTATCGGGGACTGTAGCCCGTAGGCCGTGGCGCGCCACGGCTTTCGCATGCGGCCGTCAGAACGGCCACCAGAGTGCCGCAGGCACGATTGAAAGTAGCCACGCGGCGCGAGCCCGTGGAAACATGGGCGACCGGTCCCCCTTCCTTTGTCTTCCCAAGCCCCGGCGGGGGCGCTTGAAGCGCCGTTCAGTCGCCCCTATTGAGCCCTGCATTGTTAAAGGTACGGCAGCGAAGAGGCTGTCATTCTGAGCGAAGCGAAGAATCTGGCCGTTCCAGCAGATTCACAGCGAGATTCTTCGGCCCGCAAGCGGGCCTCAGAATGACAAACGCGTTCCTTTGGCAATACAGCGGTCAATAAAGGGCTCCAAGGCGAAGGAAGGGGGGTGCCGGCGTCACCGGTCCACGGGCTCGCGCACCGTGGCTACTGGCAAGCGCCCCAACTTCGGGGCTTGAGCCAAAACCGTTCGGATCCCGGATAGAAGAGGCCGTGTGAACCGCGGCCTCGGCCGCGACTCGGAGGAGTTGCCTGGCGGCACCGAAATATGGTTGGCGTCCCCTGCGGGCATGCGATGGACGTGGCGGGGTTTCGGGGGATCCGCGGCGTCGCTCATGGCTTCGCCAGAAACGCGTCGAGGGTGCGCTTGAACTCCGGCTCGGGCTCGGTGCTCCACATGCCGATGACCTTGCGTTCGCGGTCGGCGTTCTCGGCCGAGTCGGAGGCGTGGGCGGCGTTGCGCATGAGGTCGCGCCCGAAGTCGCTCCGGACGGTCCCGGCCTCGGCCTTCTCGGGGTTGGTGGCGCCCTGCCAGCGGCGGATCTTCTCGACGGCGTCTTCGCCGCGGTACAAGAGGGCCAGGCACCGCACCGGGCCGGGCCGGTTGCGTTCGGCCTCGCTCTTCACCTTGCGCGGGTCCACGCCCGTCATGTACTGGACGATCCGGGCGAACTCGGTCTCGGCGTTCAGGTCGGCGAGCATCCGGTTGGCCGACCGGTAGAACGCGTCGGGGACGCCGAAGTCGAAGGCCCCGGCCAGGCGTTTGCGCATCGTGTTTTCGATGAGGAACTGGAGTTTGTCGCGGAAGACATCCAGCAGGGGGGCGTAGAACGCCTCGCCCTGGGCGACGCTCATCGACAGCAGTTTCGCCCCGACGATGTACAGGCCCGTCCGCGCGAAGACGTCGATGATGTTGCCCGGGCGGCGGCTGCGCTTCTCGAAGTTCTCGGGCTTCAGGATCACCAGTTCCGTCTGGACGTTCTTGGCCGTCGGCAGGAAATGAACGGCCGACTCGACGATGCCGCCGTTGGTGGCGGCCGTCCGGGCGAAGAACTCGAGTTCCTCCCGGGTGGTTGCCGGGTCGGGCCCGCAGATGACGGCCGGCTCGAAGTACTTGACCTGGCCGTCCGGCGTGTGCTGGAAGTCGCCGTACGTGCCGCGCACCGTGTGCCCCTCGACCTTGGGGCTGGCGTGGCCGACCACGTCGTCCATCAGGTGGTTGAGGGCGTTCTCGCCCTTGAACAGGAGCACCAGGCACCGGTTCGAGAGGCCCAGGGGGTTGCTCCTGCGGAGGTTCTCGTTGACGTACTGGATGAACTGGAGGCGAACGGGGTTATCGAAATCGCTGCGCTTCAGGAGGTCGAGGTACCCGTCGACCCACTTGTCGCCCGGGGCGTACATGTGGACGCCCACGAGGTCCAGGCGCGTCAGGCTCAGGAGCCTGCCGATGATGCCTCCCGTGCGGCTCTTGTGGAGGCTGTACGGCGTAATCATGACGTAGGCGAGTTCGTCGGCCATACGGTTTCCTTTTTGCTTGCCGTGAACTGCTAATGTATCGGCACAAGGGGCGGGGGTCAACGGTTTGGCGACCCGGCGGGCTTCTAAGGTCGCACCTTGTGCCCTTGGGCGGCAGGGCGTCGGGAACTTCACGTCCCAGGTTGTGACCTCAAGTTGGGGCGGGCGGCCGCCGGAATTCCGGTGCATTGGCACTACATTTCTGGTACTCATACGTTGTGGCCTGCGCACGGGCGGGCAACGCTTCGCGTGAGTTCGGAGGCCCTGCCTGGCGCATTCACGCCGGCGACGTGATCCGAGCCGCACGCACTTCGGGGGCCCGTGGCGGATCCAGCCTATGGAATATGACCGGGACTACTTCGAGGGCCGGACCTCCTTCTTCTACTGCATGGGCGGTTACCGCGAGGTTGGGCTGTATTTCAACCGGCTGGCGCGGTGGTTCCTGCCGCACGCGGGCCATGGGCCGCTCCTGGATTTCGGCTGCGCGTACGGGTTCCTGCTGGCCCGGTTTGACGATGGCCGCGAACTTGCCGGGTGCGACGTTTCGGAGTGGGCCATCCGGCGGGCCGAGCGCCGCCTGCCGCACGCCAACTTTCACGTCCTGGACCCTTCCGGCGGGCTTCCTTACGGTGACCGGTTGTTCGGTGCCGTCCTGTGCACCGATGTGCTGGAGCATATCGCGCCGGACCGCCAGGCCGACGTGCTGGGCGAAGTGGCGCGGGTGCTCGCCCCCGGCGGCCGGTTCTGCATGACCACCCCCAACCTGGGCACGATGCGCCGATGGCTCTACGGCCGGGCGGACCGGACCGAAGGCCACGTGGGCATGCGCCGGCTGGGCGAGTGGAAGCGGCTGCTGGCCCGGCAGGGGCTGCGCGTGGAGGAATGCTGGACGTATCTACACGGGTTCATGCCCGGCAGGTTCCGCCGGTCGTGGCTGCCGGAATGCGCGATCGTGGCGACGAAGGCGTAGGGGGCGAGGCGGTCGCGGCACATCCGAAGGTCAGATCTTGACGGTGAATCCCTGCCCGTTGGCGGCCAGGACGACGTGGCCGTCGCCGAGGAGGTTGTCGAGGTCGCGGCGCATCGCCTCGTCCATCGAGACGGACAGGGACTCGCTGGCGCGGATGAGCGTGCGGCCGTCGGCCGGGCTTGCCACGGCGTCGCCCTGGCGAGCCGGGCCGTCGAATTCGATGTAGAGCGGCACGGGGCCGGGATGGGCGGCGACCGCCTCGCGCAAGGCCAGCAGCACTTCCTCGTTCACGGCGCCCCGGTGCAGGCGGATGACCACGGCCCGGGAAAGCCGCCGCTGTCCCTCCGCCAGGTCGAGGACCTCCGCGGTGCGGATTTGCGGCGCCTCGCGCTGGCGGTCCACGGTGCCGCGGACAAAGAGGACGCGGTCCGGCGCCAGCACGTTCTGGTACTGCTGGTATTCGCGCGGGAAGATCACGCACGAGGCCGTTCCGGCCAGGTCCTCCACCTCGAACACCGCCATCTTGGCGCCCGGGTTCTTGCCCGTCTTGGTGACGATGACGCGGACGCTCTTGATGAGTCCGCCCAGGATGACCTCCGTGCCGTCGGGCAACTGCGCGAGGTCGGCCGTGGCGGCCGTCGCGAAGTGGCGGAGCGCCTGGGCGTGCTGGGCCAGGGGGTGGTGCTTGACGTAGAAGCCGAGCGATTCCTTCTCGCATTCCGACAGGCGGCTGCGGGGCCACTCGGGGATGTCCGGCAGGGCGGCCTCGTCGGGCGGCGCCTCGGCCGCCAGCGGCTCCAGGAGGTTCATCTGGCCGCGGCGGCGGTCTTCCTGGGCCGCTGCCCCCAGCGACAGCGCCCGGTCCAGGACGGCCGCGAGTTGGCTCCGCCGCGCGCCGGTTGAGTCGAAGGCCCCGCACTTGACGAGGCTTTCGACGGCCGATCGGTTGATGACCCCCGCGTCCACCGCCTCGCAGAAATCAAAGAGCGACTTGAAGCGGCCGGCCTTCTTGCGTGCGGCCACGATGCCCTCGACGGCCCGCTCGCCGATGCCCTTGACGGCCGCCAGGCCGAAGCGGATGCGGTCGCCCACGACCGTGAAGTCGGCGTCGGACTCGTTGATGTCCGGCGGGTCCACCTCGATGCTCATCCGCCGGCATTCATCCATGTACTCCGACACCTTGTCCGTATCGCCCATCTCGAACGTCAGCAGCGCGGCCATGAACTCCACCGGGTAGTGGGCCTTGAGATAGGCCTCGCGGTACGCCACCAGGGCGTAACCGGTGGAGTGGCTCTTGTTGAAGCCGTAGCCGCCGAAGCGGGTGATGAGGTCCCAGATCTCGGCGGCCGTGCCCTCGGGCAGGCGGTGCTTGCGGCAGCCCTCCAGGAAGGCGCCGTGCTCCGCCGCGATCGTGTCGTGGTCTTTCTTCGAGATGGCCTTGATGAGTTTGTAGGCCCGCTCCAGCGGCACGTCGCCCAGGCGGTTGACGATGCGCATCACCTGTTCCTGGTAGGCCATGATGCCGTACGTCTCGCCCAGGATCTCTTCCAGGGCCGGGTGCGGGAAGGTGTACCGGGTGCGGCCGTGTTTGCGGGCCAGGAAGTCGTCGATCATGACCATCGGCCCGGGGCGGTACAGGGCGTTGGCGGCGATGAGGTCGGCGATGCGGTCGGGCTTGAGTTTCTGGAGGAGGTCCCGCATGCCGGCGGACTCAAACTGGAAGATGCCCTTCGTCTCGCCGCGATGGAAGATCGCCAGCGCCTTCGGGTCGTCAAGCGGCAGCCGCTCCAGGTCGACCTCCACGCCGTGGTGCTTCCGGACGAGGTCGACGGACCGGTGCATCTCCGAGAGGGTCCTCAGGCCCAGGAAGTCCATCTTCAGCAGGCCGACCTTGGCCACGACGTCCATGTCCCACTGGGTGGTCACGTCGTCGCCGACGCGGCAAAGGGGGGCGTACGCCACCAGCGGCGCATCGGCGATGACCACCCCCGCCGCATGGACCGATGCGTGCCGCGCCAGGCCCTCCAGGCGCCGGGCGATGTCAAGGAGTTCCTTGACGCGCGGCTCGCGCTCGACCATCTGCCGCAGGTCCGGCTCCTGCTCCAGGGCCTGCTCCAGCGTAATGTGCAGCGGCTGCGTGGGAATCTTCTTGGCGATGCGGTCGACGTCGGGCAGGGGAATGTCGAGGACGCGGCCGACGTCGCGCACCGCCGCCCGGGCGGCCAGGGTCCCGAATGTGATGATCTGCGCCACGCTGTCTTCGTGGTACTTCTCGCGGACGTAGCGGATGAGGTCCTTGCGGCCGTCCTGGCAGATGTCGATGTCGAGGTCGGGCATCTCGTTGCGGCTGGGGTCCATGAACCGCTCGAACAGCAGGCCGTAGCCGACGGGATCCGCCGTCGACAGGCCCAGCAGGTACGCCACCATGCACCCCACGCCGCTGCCGCGCGCCGAGCACGGGATGCCGCGCTCGTGGGCGTACCGGACGAAGTCCCACACGATGAGGAAGTAACTGGAGAACTTCTTGGCCTCGATGACCTTCAGTTCGTGCTCCAGGCGCTCGCGGTGCGGCTTGCCGGCCGATGGGCCGTAGCGGCGCACCAGGCCCTCCTCGCACAGCCGCCGCAGCATCGACTCGGGCGTCTCGCCCGGCGGCGCCGGGTACACCGGCGCGTGGCGGTCCGTAAAGAAGAGCGCCAGGTTGCAGCGCTCGGCCACCCGAACCGTGTTCTCAAGGGCCTCCGGAACGTCGGAAAACCGCGCGAGCATCTCTTCGTGCGTCTTCAGGTGGAACTCGCCCGGCTGGTATCTCATGCGGCCGGCGTCGGAAAGCACCTTGCCGGTGTTGATGCAGAGGAGCACGTCGTGGGCCCGCGTGTCGTCGGCGCGGATGTAGTGCACGTCGTTGGTGGCCACCAGCGGGATGCCCAGTTCCCGCGCGAGGCCGATCAGTTGCGGGCGGACCTTGCGCTCGTCGCCGAGGGTGTGGTCCTGGAGTTCGAGGTAAAAGTTCTCCCGCCCGAGGATGTCCAGGTACTGCCGGGCGGCGCGGCGGGCGCCGCCAGAGTCCCCCGCCAGGAGGCGCGACGGCACTTCGCCCTGGAGGCAACCCGACAGGCCGATGAGCCCCTCGGCGTGCTCGGCCAGGCAGTCCTTGTCGATGCGCGGCCGGTAGTAGAAGCCGTCCAGGGCCGCCGTCGTGGCCAGGCGGATGAGGTTCCGGTAGCCGCGGTCGTCTCTCGCCAGCAGGATGAGATGGTAGCCCGCATCCTGGCTGCCGGGAAGGGTCTCGCGGTCCCGCCGCCGGCCCGGGGCCACGTAGGCCTCGTACCCGATGATGGGCTTCAGGCCCACCTTCGTCGCGGCGCTGTAAAACTCCACCGCTCCGTAAAGGTTCCCGTGGTCCGTGATGGCCAGCGCCGGCGAGCCCTGCTCCTTGGCCGACTTTACCAGGTCGCCGATGCGGCAGGCGCCGTCCAGGAGGCTGTATTCGGTGTGGACGTGGAGGTGAACGAATGCTACTCTGCGAAGTAGCGATGCTTCTTCGCTACGTAGCACGAGCGGCTTATCAGACACTTCTAGAGTCATTTTATCTCGAGCCGCCCGTACCGAGCCCGCGTCGGAAGACGCGGGGTAGTTCGGGCCGAAGTACCCCGAACTCCGCGTCGGGCTCGACCAGCGGGCTCCGGGGCGCCCTCGTGCTTCGCAGCGAAGCGCTGCTTCGCAGAGTAGCACGCGGCCTTGTGGCCGCGCCTCGCCTCTAGCCGAATCTAGCAACCGCACGCGCCGCCGTCAACGAGGAGTGTTCGCAAACTCGCGCTGAAAAACGTCAAGCGCGGGCGCGGCACGTCTTGGCTGTTGAAACCCTTGAACGCCCGGCGAAGTAACGGAGGTCACTGCCCCGCCCGTACGGGCGGCGGACGGTCCGGCAGCGGCGGTGGCCCGCCCGGAACCCTGGGACCCGGCCCGGGACGGCCGGGACCGGGGCCTTGCCCCGCCGGCGCGGGTCCTTGGCCGGGGGGCGGGCCCTGGCCGGGACGCGGAGGACGGCCGGGTTGAACGCGGCCGCCCGCGTCCGGGCCCGGACGGTCCATCATCGGAGGACGGCCCGGCCCGCCCGGGGGCGGTCCCGGCGGCCGGCGGCGCAGCGAATCGAAGTGCGCCACCCACCGCTCGTACTGGTCGGGCGTCAGGACCGACTTCATCTCGCCTCGAAGTTTCTCGTGCTCCGCCTCGAACTTCTCCTCGGCGTCGCGGCGGATGGCCTCCAGCGCCTCCATGCGGCGTTGCATGATGTCGCCAACCCGGCGGGCCTGCTCTTCGGTCAGGTCATAGCGGCTGCGAAGGTCCCGCACGATCTCGGGCATGGCGCGATCCGGCCGCGGCGGACCCGCCAAACGGTCCTTCAGCCAGAGCACGGCGGCCCCTGCGCCGATGGCCGTGCCGCAGACGAGGATCACCAGGCCCAGCAGGACCAGCGGCCAGGTCTGGCGGCCGGGCTGCGGCAGGTGCGCTGCGCCGCCCGGGGTGTGCGGTGCGTTGGTTTCCTCGGTCATAGCCGTGCGACCTCCAGCGTGGGGAACAGGGCCGCCTGAGGGTCGGCGCCGGCCGTCCAGGTGTAAATGGCCAGGGCCAGGATGACCACGGCCGCCACGGCCGCTGCGGCCGCCACGATCGACAGCGGCAGGATTGGCACCTGCCGGCCGGCGCGAAGGCGGGCCAGCACGGCATCCGTGACGCCGGTCGCGGGCGCCTGTTCCCGGCGTGCCCGCCGCACCAGGTTTTCCACTGCCTTTAACTCGTCCATCCGAGTTTCTCCGCCAGGTGTTCCCGCTGGGCGATCGCCCGGAGGCGCCGCCGGGCCCGGTACGCCCGCATCTTGACCCTGGCGCGGGTCCAGCCCATGCGTTCGGCGATCTCCTGCACAGAACAGTCATCAAAATACATGAGTGTCAGCACCAGCCGCTCGGCAGGGGCCAGCCGGGCCAGCAGGGCGTGCGCTGCGGCGCTCGCCTGGGCGAGGTCCGGGTCGCCCGCGGGGGCCGCCACGTCCTCCTCTGAGAGCGAGAGCGGCGGGGCGCGCCGGGACCGCCGCTTCCAGTACCGGTACCCCACGCGGGAGGCGATCCGCTTGAGCCAGTGGTCCAGCGGCGCGTCGCCGCGGTAGCCCCGGAGGCTGAAGTAGGCCTCCACGAACACGTCCTGCACGAGTTCCTCGCAGGCGGCCGGCTCCCGCGCGAAACGCCACAGGAGGGCGGCAACCGCGGCCTCGTGCCGACGGATCAGCCGCGAGAAGGCCGCCTCGTCGCCGCCGAGCGACGCCGCGATGTCGTGCCGGTCGGGGTCGTCCACGGTCTGGTCATTGTACAGCGTTGTCACGCCGGCGGCCAAGTGGATTGCCTTTCTTCAGGCGATGGGCGTTGCCGGTGCCGCCGGACCTGCGAGGTCGGGTGGCATGCCCGGGTAACGTGGGCCCGGGCACGTCGCCCATGTGGCGCGTCGCGGGTCGCTGAACGGGCGTCCCGGCCCCGTATCGCCGAATCAGGTTTGGCCCCCGGCCGGCGGCGGCGGAGGAGGCGTCTGCCCACCAGCGGGCGGATGCGGCCTCGGGCCGCCCTCAGGTGGCGGAGGCGGGGGCGGCAGGATCGACCGAAGTTTCTCAACCGACAGGCCCGTAATGTCTGCCAGTTTCTGGATGAACGCCTCTTGCGCCGCCTTCACCGCCTCGTGCATCGTCTTGGCGGCGTCGCGGACTTGCCCTCTCTGCTCCTCGGTGAGGGGCTTGCCCAACTCGGTCTCGATTCGGCCTATGATCGGCGGCGGGCCGTGCGGCCTCGGGCCGCGACCTTCCGGGCCGACATCCTGGCCGCCAGGAGGGCCGGCCTGGTCGGGCGGCATAGCCCGCGGCGGACCGGCCATGCCCCCGGGTCCCGGGCCGCGCATCGGACCGCCGCCACCCGGTGCCATTGCGGCTAGGCCGAGGCCTACCGCAACACTTGTCGCTAGAACGGCGACCGCCGCTACAATTGCAATCCGCTTCATGAACGTCTCCTTTCTGAATTTCCAAGTGGTCCGTCGGACACACTGTTCTCACGTGCTTTGTGTGGGCCGCGACGCCCGCGGTAACCTGGAAAATGGGTGTGGTCGGTGGGGGCCCCCGGCAGAAGCAGATGGCGCTGATTGTAAGTCTGGTTCCGGAAAGGCTTTATCTCAATGCGGCCACTCCGCAAAATAAGGCGTGTCGGCCGCAGCCGGAATATCCGGAACAGTTATCCACAGCAAGGCGCATCTGCTAACGGCCTAAGATCCGTACCTTCGTGCTGCCTTTGGATTGCAAGTCTTGTTTCTGGCGTGGCTTAGAAGCGGGCCAAGACGGAATCCTCCAATGGCGGCGGGTGGAATCCGGCGAACGGCATCCAAGGTCCCCTTCCTTGCCTGCCGAAATGGCAGGCGCGTCATTGCGGAGGACGATTATGGGATTTCCCTCTTGACAGAAGCCGGTCTTGCGCTAATGATGCTGGAGAAGGCTGGTCGTTCTGACCGATAACACTGGTAGGGCGGCCCTCAGGGCCGCTGGTACGACAGGAGACCACAAGAACCAAGTAGTGGGAAGTGGGGCCAGGGAGAGCCATGAGGAACTTGGAACTCGGAACTCGGAACTCGGAACTGACGAATGAGAACTCGGAACTCGGAACTCGGAGCGCGGAACAATGTCGCGGCCGGGGAGTTGTTCGTCTTCAGTTCCGCGTTCCGCGTTCCGCGTTCCGCGTTGAGAATTGCTCGCAAGCCAAGTTCGGCATGTGTTGGTCGCCTAGGCGACCGTCGGGCAGTCAAGCAGAGTAAACCGGAACTACGTGGCCCGCGAGGGCCCAGCAACCGTCGAGAAGAAGTTTTTTGCCGCAGGTCGACGGAAAGGACGGGTCGAACGATGCAGGGTCAAGTCAATGCTCTTGGAACCAGTCGCCGACGCGCCAAAGCCGCTTTGGCGACGGCGCGGAGTTGGGTTTCGGGGGACCCGCTGTACAGGCTGACCCGCCCTGTGGATGCTGAGCCTACTCCGCCGAAGCAGCCGCTTCGGCTGCGAAGGCCGGATCGTTTCGGGTTGTAACTCGGCCGAGTTGCAGGCTTTAGGGCAATCCCGCCTGGGGCTTCAAGGCCCTGCGGACCAGGTCGCCAGACTGATTGGCGACCGGGCTGCGCTTCCCCTCGAAAGAGAGCCCAAGCCATGACATTCTTAGCCCAAGCGGCGGAATGGCAGGCTGCGCTCGTGGGGATCGTTGCACTTGTCCTCGGCGGCGGCATCGGCTACGCCGTAGCCTCCTTTGTTGCCGTCCGGAAGGCACGTCAGACGAAGTCCGAGGGCGAGCGAACAGTCTCCAAGGCGCGGGCCGATGCCGACGCCATCCTCAAGGAAGCAAGGGTAACCGCCAAGGAAGAGGCCATCCGGGCCCGCGACGCGTTTGAGAAAGAAACCGCCCGGACCCGGGAGGAACTCCGCGAACGCGAGCGGATCGTTGCCAAGCACGAAGACGGCCTCGACGCCAAGATGGAGACCCTCGCGCGCAAGGAAAAGACCGTTGAGGCCGGCGAACACCGCGTGGCCGATATGGAGAAAAGCCTGAAGGCCAAGCACGCCGACCTTGACCAGAAAATCGCCGACGAGAAGCGGACGCTCTTCAAGGTGGCCGGCCTCGACCAGAACCAGGCCCGGCAGATGCTCCTGGAGCGGATGGAAGGCGAGGTCCAGCACGAGGCCGCCGCCCTCATCCAGCGGGCCACCGAGCACGCCCAGGAAGAGTCCGAACAGAAGGCCCGCCAGATCCTCGCCGGGGCCATCCAGCGACTGGCCTCGGACTACACGGCCGAGGTCACCGTGGCCACGGTCGACATCCCGAGCGACGAGATGAAGGGCCGCATCATCGGCCGCGAGGGCCGCAACATCCGGGCCTTCGAGCGCGTGACCGGCGTCGACGTCATCGTGGACGATACGCCCGGCGTCGTGGTGCTTTCGTCGTTCGATTCGGTCCGCCGCGAGGTCGCGCGGCGGTCGCTGGCGAAACTGATCTCCGACGGCCGCATCCAGCCGCCGCGTATCGAGCAGGTCGTCTCGGAGTGCAAGAAAGAGGTCGAGGCCGACATCAACGAGACCGGCAAGCAGGTGGCCCTCGACACGGGCGTCCGCGGCCTCCATCCCAAGGAGGTCCAGTTGCTGGGGCGCCTGAAGTACCGCACGTCGTACGGCCAGAGCGTCCTCGGGCACTCGATCGAGGTCGCCCACCTGTCGGGCATGCTGGCCGAGGAACTCGGGCTGGACGGGCAACTGGCCCGCCGGGCGGGACTGCTGCACGACATCGGCAAGGCCGTCGACCACGAGGTCCAGGGCGGCCACCCGGAGATCGGGGCCGACCTGGCCCGCCGCTACAACGAGCGCGAAGAGGTCATTCATGCCATCGGCGGCCACCACGAGCCGAACGTGCAGGATGCCCTGTACACGATCGTGGTAGCGGCGGCCGACGCCGTCAGCGCCTCCCGCCCCGGCGCCCGGCGCGAGACGCTCGAGAAGTACGTCCAGCGCCTGGAGAAACTGGAGGAGATCGCCCGCCGTTTCGACGGCGTCGAGACGGCGTACGCCATCCAGGCCGGCCGCGAGGTCCGCGTGGTCGTCAATGCCGACAAGGTGGACGACGGCCTCGCCATCAAGGTCTGCCGCGACATCGCCAAGGCCGTCGAGGCGGAACTGACGTACCCCGGCGAGGTCAAGGTCACGCTCATCCGCGAGCGCCGCGTCGTCGAGTACGCGCGCTGACGCCCTTCGAGCCGCAGGCGCTCGACCCGGCCGGCCAATTGCGTGGCGCACGCAAGCGCACAGGCGACCTTAGGGTCGCGGCTCGATTCGCCCGTAAGGGTCTCTATGGATTTCCGTGCCCTTCTCATCGGCGATGTGGTCGGCAAGCCCGGGCGGCGGGCGCTGGCCGCCGCCTTGCCGCAGGTCCTGGCGTCGCGGCCGATCGACGTCATCATCGTCAACGCCGAGAACG
>Ga0315294_10004463_pt1 | contig 15266 bp, 13 predicted proteins | sample YL17G13_40_MG_FD_203626 | JGI IMG/M metagenome (GOLD analysis project Ga0315294, IMG submission 203626) | Sediment microbial communities from Yellowstone Lake, YNP, Wyoming, USA - YL17G13_40 | ecosystem: Environmental > Aquatic > Freshwater > Lake > Sediment | place: USA: Wyoming | collected... | reverse complement strand
CAAAGAAACAGCACAGCGTCCTGGATAGACCCCCAGAGGAACAGAAGACCTTGGGTTCAGCCGGATTTCCTCACATTGGTGTGCATGTCAGGATTGTCGATAAGGATGGAAACGATGTTGAACCAGGCGAAGTGGGGGAGCTCATTGTCCGGAGCAAAGCGACAATGCAGGAGTGGTGGCATAAGCCGGATGAGACCCGCGAGACCATTGTCGACGGCTGGGTGCACACCGGTGACCTGGGCCGCTACGATGAAAAAGGGTATATCTACATCGTAGACAGGAAAAAGGACATGATCGTTTCGGGAGGGGAGAATGTCTTTCCTCGCGAGATCGAGGAGATTATTTACCGGCATCCTTCTGTTCAGGAAGCAGCTGTTTTCGGCATACCCGATCCCTACTGGGTTGAGAAGGTTCATGCCGTTGTGGTTTTGAAGAAAGGAGCAACGCTTACCGAACAGGAACTTATTGACTTTTGTAAGCAGAGGTTAGCCCGCTTCAAGGCGCCGAAATCCGTCGAGTTTGTCGACGTCTTGCCTAAGAACCCGGCCGGCAAGATACTTAAGAGGGAGATGAGAGAGAAATACTGGTCAGGCATGGAAAGGCGTGTGTAAGCACGGAGGAAAAAATGGAGGAAACGGTCAGGACTGTATGTCAAGCCTGCCACACTGAATGTGGCGTCATAGTGCATGTGGTGGATGGTAAGGTAACCAGAATAGTTGGTGACCCCAATCATCCCATGAACAGAGGGTTCACCTGTGTAAAGGGCAGATCGGAGCCGGAGCGATTATATCATCCTGATCGAATCAAATATCCGCTCAGACGTGCCGGAGAGAGAGGCAGCGGTAAGTGGGAGCGAATACCCTGGGATGCGGCGCTTGATGATATTGCTGAGAAACTGACAGAGGTAAAAGAAAAGCATGGATCTGAGGCCATAGCCACCATTCACGGCACCGGGCCGAGGGCCTCCTTAACCTCGAGCCTGCTTCCGTTAGCTCTGGGCAGCCCGAACAGAATAAGCGTTGATCTCCATATTTGTTATGCTCCGTCTCTGTTAGCAGAAAATGCCACCGTAGGTGCCTCCATCATGATGGAAGAAGGACCTGATTACCTCTCCTCTAATTGCGTTGTGGTCTGGGGTGGTAACCCGCTGGTTTCTCATCCCCCGAGAGGCAGGGAGATCCTGGAGGCCAGGCTTAAGAGAAAGGCAAAACTCATCGTTATTGACCCATATAAAACCCATCTGGCTGAAAAAGCTGACCTGTGGCTGCAAATCAGACCGGGTACAGATGTGGCTCTGGCTTTGGGCATGTTGAATGTGATTATTGGAGAAAGGCTATACGACAAAGAGTTTGTGGAGAGATGCTGCTACGGCTTTGACAGGCTCGAAGAGAGAGTAAAAGAGTACACACTTAAAAGAGTGGCAGAGATAACCTGGATCCAGGGCAACAAGATCAAGGAAGCTGCACGAATGTATGCGACTACAAAGCCTGCATCACTTCATCATAGAGTAGCCATTGAGCAAAATGTTAACTCGACTCAAACCGATCGTGCTCTTGCTATACTGGTTGCCATCACCGGCAACATTGATGTGCAGGGCGGCAATCTGCTGCCAACTCATATCCCTGGATATATTCCCACCATTGCCCTTAGCAATGCCGGCCCCTGGCTAAGATTGAGTAAAGAAATAGAGTGGAAGCGGATAGGTGCCAAAGATTTTCTACTCATATCAGGGCCTGATGCCAGGCTCCCTTTCGTCACCTCTTACCTTGCTTTCAAAGCTATCGATACGGGTGAACCATATCCTCTTAGGGCCCTGTATTGTGCCGGTGGCAATCCGGTGATCAATGTGCAGGACAGTAAATGGGTATGGAACACCCTGAAAAAGCTTGATTTGTACGTGGTCGCTGATTTCTTTATGACACCCAGCGCCGAGCTGGCGGACTACGTCCTCCCGGCGACTACCTGGCTGGAAAGGGAGGAGCCCTGTGATATTCCTTACATGAATTATATTGCCGCAAGGCAAAAGGCGGTTGAGCCGCTTCACGAGGCATGGGATGACCTCAAGATCGTTTTGGAGTTGATCAAGCGAATTCCATGGGCTGATAGGAAACTTGTTCCCTGGAACAATGTTACCGAATGCTACGAGTGGCTCTTTAGCGGCACCCACTTTACCTTCGGAGAGCTGAAAAAAAAGGGATATGTGATCGAGCCGGTTGAGTACATGAAATACAGGCAGAAAAAATTCGAAACCCCCTCGGGAAAGGTTGAGCTTTTTTCAAGCATTTTCGAGAAATATGGATATGATCCATTACCCAGTTACGTGGAACCTCCGGAAAGTCCGGTCAGCACTCCTGAGCTAATGAAAGAATATCCATTTATCTTGATTTCGGGCTCCAGATATCTTGAATTTTTTCACTCGGAAGGACGGCAGATTCCAACCCTCAGGAAAAAGTCGCCCGACCCTGAGATCACAATCCACATCGATGCGGCTAAGCAGATTGACGTCAAACACGGGGATTGGGTTTGGGTCGAAACACCGAAAGTCAAAGGTGAGCGGGTCAGATTCAAAGCAAAGGTCACTGACAGAATCCATCCCAAGGTTGTGCATGCACCCCATGGTTGGTGGTTTCCGGAAATGCCGGGGCCGGAGCACGGCTGTTTTGTCTCTAACATTAACGTGGTGCTTAAGGCCACTCCTCCGTGGGAGGAAATATGTGGCTCAGTCCCTACCAGAGGGACGATTTGTAGGGTATTCAAATGTGAAGGAGAAGGGTGAAGGGCCAACGAACTTTTGTCCACATGAGTCATGAGAGACAAGTTTGGAAAAACTCTTGACTTTTTTTGGGGGGGGGTACATTTATGCCGAGAACCCACCAAAGGTCTCTTAAAGGAGGTGATATTCATGGAAGTTTGAAGGGAAACGGTAGATTTTTAAGCTGAAATGCTCTTTTTAAAACTCGTATGTGGTTGAAAAATTCGTTTATTTTTTCAAATGTGACAATGTCAAGTTAAGCTGAAGGAGGTTGAAATGAAGAAGGAAAGAATGCTGGCTTTAGTGGTCCTTGGATTAGTATTGGCCTATGCTTTCGTCATGGCGCCCCTGCCTGCCGGTGCCCAGGCCGGCAAGCCGATTACACTTAACTTTGTCTCTTTTGCGCCTGCGGCCAATGTAGTGGAATTCCAATACATCAAGAAAGAGCTTTTCGAAAAAATCAATCAGCTTGCGAGCGGCAGATTGATCATCAATGTTAAGGGTGGTCCAGAGGTCATCCCACCTTTTAATCTTGGTGCAGCCGTCAAGAACGGTACAATCGATATGGCCTGTATTCCCAACGCCTTTTTCGAAGACATGGTGCCGGGTATTGGCGTGACTCACCTGTCGCCATTTACCGCAGTTGAAGAACGGAAGAACGGTGTTTATGAAGCCATAGGCGAGCTCTATAAGAAGGCAGGCATGTTCTATTTGGGCAGGGGTGAGGCTACGGATCATGGCTACTTCATCATGTTCCTGAACAAACCTGTGGAGAAACCGGATGATTTTAAGGGTTTGAGACTTGGTGGCAGCACTTCCTTTCATGGGCAGTACAGGGGGGTGGGGGGTGTTGCTTCGACGGTGCAGACCACCGAATACAACACAGCTATGGAGCGCGGCACAGTCGATGGACTTACCTCTTCGATATATATTGCGATGGCATACGGTCTCCAGAGCGTAACCAAATACATCGTTCAGCCCGGATTCTGGCGGGCTTCCCCCGCTCTTCCCATTAACCTGGCTAGCTGGAACAAGATACCCCCTGACCTACAGAAGATGATGATAAGCGAAATGGCTGCATTTGAAGCAAAGTTTGCACCTTACGAACTTGAACAGAGGAATATCTTCATAAAGAAGTTTACGGATACCGGGGTAAAACTCATCAATCTCTCTCCCGATGTTGCCAAGTGGTTTGTCACTGCCTCGACCGATGGAGCCTGGAAATACGCTCAGGAGAGACAATCGGGCGATATTATCCCCAAGATGAGGCAGTTGCTCACGAAGAAGTAGTCCATGGGTTATTCGAAGGTATTGTTTAAGACAGTTGTCATGGAGGGGGAACTCCCTCCATGACAGCCAACGCTCCCTTCACCATGGGTGATCCTCATTGGCTGGAGATGGAGGACAGAGAATGAAAGCGCTGCACGGATTTGTGAAAGTCTGGGACCATCTCATCGATGGGATCATGGTGTTGGCCGGCATTCTTTTTTGGGTCCAGATGCTGATCGTTAATATTGAGGTCTTCTCCAGGTACTTCGCACGTCCAACAACCTGGGTGGCGGAAATATCGAGCATTCTGGTCCTCTGGATTCCTTTCATGATTGCCGGATGGGTCTTGAGGACAGAAGGTCATGTGAAGATGGATCTGCTTGTGGAACGCTTGAGCCCTGGATCCCAAGCCATGATCAACTTCATTACTTCTCTGACCGGTGTCATCGTTATGCTTATTGTCGCAGTGGCGGGTCTCATGACGACGCTCTACTGGATAGGAAACAAGACGCCTACCATGCTGATGTTGCCCAGGTCGCCCATCATAGGTATCATTTTTGTAGGCAGTCTCATGTTCGCCATACAATTTCTCATAAGAGCTCTCGATAACCTGAACCAATGGAGAGCAGGACGGGTGAAGGCAGCGCAATCCCAGGACAAGGTTGAATCAGAACTATAGAGTGTGGGGAAGACCATTATGGAATGGCAGTTTTGGCTCCTGGTCATATTCGGAATCCTCTTAATTCTTATGTTGACGGGGATGCCTATTGCCCTGTGTTTCTTTATCATCAATGTCATCGGCATGTATTTCCTCTTTGGCGGCCTCATGGGTCTCCAGAACCTGATCAACTCCCTCTATAACAGCCTCAACAGTTTTATTCTGCTTCCCATTCCCCTGTTCATCCTGATGGGGGAGGTTATGTTCCAGTCGAAGATTGCCCCGACCCTGATACACGTCATAGGAAAGTGGATGGGTAGGTTGCCGGGTAGGCTGGCTTTACTTGCCGTGGCTTCAGGCACCTTGTTTTCCACTCTGACTGGAACGAGTATTGCGAGCGTTGCCATGCTGGGTTCCACCCTCGTTCCCGAAATGGAAGCCCAGGGCTACAAGAAGCCTATGAGCCTGGGGCCTATTATGGGCAGCGGGGGTCTTGCCATGCTGATCCCGCCAAGCGCCCTGGCTGTTCTGTGCGGCGCCATAGGCGAGATATCTATCAGCAGAATCCTGGTTGGTATCATCTTTCCAGGGCTGCTGGTGGCTGGAATCATGGCAGCCTATATAGTTGCGAGGTGCATGCTGCAACCAGAGCTTGCCCCGATCTACGACGTGGAAAAGGTACCCCTGTCCGAAAAAGTTTCGGAGACGGTAAAATACGTCTTGCCTCAGGGTTTTATCATATTCGCGGTTATCGGGCTTATGTTCCTGGGCGTAGCTTCCCCCTCGGAGGCAGCTGCCTGTGGCGCTATCGGCACATGTATCCTGGCAGCCTGCTACAAGAGACTTAACTGGGAGGTAATAAAGAAAACAACTACTTCCTCACTCACAGTGACGGGCATGATCCTTATGATCATAGGAGGCGCCCAGGCCTTCAGCCAGATACTGGCATTTACCGGAGCCAGTGCAGGGTTGGCCGAATTTGCCACTGGTTTGCCGGTCTCTCCCATAGTAATCATCATTGTCATGCAGGTTATCATATTGTTTCTGGGCTGCCTTATGGATGTGGTCTCTATTATGATGATTACCTTACCCGTCTTTGTACCCGTGGTGAGACAACTGGGCTACGACGATGTCTGGTTTGCGGTGACTTACCTGATCAACATAGAAATAGCCGGGATATCCCCGCCCTTTGGCCTGAGCCTGTTTGTCATGAGGGGCGTGGCCCCGAAAGGCACCACTATGAACGATGTCTATAAGGCGGCCATCCCTTTTTGCCTGTGCAGTTTGCTGGCTATGACTCTGATAATCATCCTCCCTCAGATTGCGCTCTGGTTGCCCCGCATGACTGGGTCTCGTTGAAATGGTATAGTGCGATATCACTGTTTCTCCCCAGTAAGAGGGAGTATAACGGGCGAAGGCCCGTGACTTGAAGGAGAAAAAACATGGGAAAAACCAAAGTCATTGACCTCAGCGTTACCCTGGTCAACAATCCTCCCGGCTCCTTTATCCAGTCGGCAATCACCTATCACACTCACGAAGAGGGGGCCAAGGTGCGGGGTAAGATGTTTAATCTGCCCGAAGATTTCTTCCCTGAAAAAAGATTTGCTGCAAAGGAATACTGTCACCTGGAAAACCTGGCCAACCTGGACAAGATCCACCGTCCTTGCGGGTTCAAGGTTGCTGTGTTTCCTGTCAAGATCCACCGCGGCAGCGCAGGCTGGGTGAGGGCAGTGGCCATTGTATAAGTACATTAAATTTCCGAAGGATATTATTGTTGTGTGATCTTTCTTTATGAAAGATACAGAAATTTATATTGAGGGAGGATATAAACATGAGTGAATGGAAACTGGTAGGAAAGCCCGCTTTAATTCTCATCCATATGCAGCACGCTATTACTCACCCGGAAGGAACAGTGGCCTTCCTGGGTCACGCCAAGGCGACAAGAGAGTCAGGGATTATCCCCCGTCAGCAGGCGCTGCTCAATGCCTTTCGTGAGAAAAAACTTCCTGTGATCTATGTGAACGCCGTCACCGATCCAAAGAGCAAGTTCCCGGTATATGGCAGGTTCTGGGGTGGTATCCAGAAGACAGGCGCCAATCTTCCCGGCTCCAAGGATATAGAGGTGATCCCCGAGCTTGCCCCTCTGCCCGGCGAGCCGGTCCTGGGCAATTGGGTGTTTGGTATGTTCACGAACAACAACCTCGAGCAGGTCTTGAAAGACCAGGGTTTGGAAACGCTGGTACTAGTAGGGGTCGCCACGGATATGGCCGTGCTGGCCGCTGTTTTTCAGGCCTCTGATCTGCTCTACAATCTGATCGTGCCGAGCGATGCCTCCACTTCAGCGAATCCGAAGTTCCACGAGGCGGCCATCGAAATGATCGATGCTATAGCCCTGGTTACGACAACAGAAGACGTGATAGCGCATCTGTGAGCGGACTTGATCGGTCGGTATTAACTGGAGAAAAGATTATTCTCACAAAATTAAATTGAGGAGGTAAAGCATAATGAGACTAAAGGATAGAATAGCGATTGTTACCGGCGGCGGAAAAGGGATTGGCAAAGCCATTTCTCTAGCCTTTGCTTCTGAAGGGGCTTCTGTTCTAGTGGCTGCCACCACTCTATCAAAGCTCGAGGAAACGGCTGACAAGATTAGATCTATGGGGGGTAGGGCGAAGGCGGTACAAGTCGATGTCTCCGATGAAAGGCAGGTTCAAAATCTGGTGGAGGAGACCATTAAAGAATATGGCCAGATTGACATATTGGTCAATAATAGCGGGATTGGTGGAACGACCTCCAGGGTAGCTGACTTGAATCTTGATGACTGGAATAGAGTGATAGCAATCGATCTCACGGGCAGCATGCTATGTGCGAAGCATGTGCTGAAACACATGATTCCTCGGAAAGGCGGCGTCATTATCAATATGGGCGCCGAAGGCGGCAGGGCAGGAGATGGAAGATCGGGCTATCCGATGCGGAGTCCTTATTGCTGCGCAAAGATGGGGATCATCGGGTTAACTGAGACGCTAGCTGTGGAAGTGGGGCAATACAATATTCGTGTGAACGCCATAAGTCCTGCCGCGGTCAAGGGAGAACGACTGATCAATGTTTTCAAGGGTAGGGCCGAAGCTAGCGGTATTCCCTTTGATGAACTGTGGAGTAAGCTCACGGCAAACTATTCACTGGGAAGAGTGACAGAGGAACAGGACGTAGCCGCTGCCGCAGTGTTCCTTGCCTCCGATGAGTCCCGAGCTATAACAGGCCAGACCTTGGTCATCCATTGTGGCCTTCATGTAGTCTTTTAGGGAGGTTTGAAAAATGGCTATCATCGAGTATACCAAGGAAGGCAGAATAGCAATATTTAGGATCAACCGGCCTGAATCGCTGGGAGCTTTGAATGTCGAAGGCATGACACAGCTTCACCAAGCTCTTCTCAGTTTTCGCGATGACGATGACCTCTGGGTCGGAATAATCACAGGCACCGGAGACAGGGTGTTCAGTGCAGGCGTGGATATCAAGGATTACCTGCCTCTTGTGAAAAACACTGCGAATAAGAAATGGCAAAGACCTGCTGGCATCATGCGTGGTCTGATCGCTGCCTGCAATGGTTTGACCATCGGAGGCGGCCTGGAGATAACCCTTGCCTGCGACATGATTTTGGCCTCCGAAAATGCAAAATTTGGCTTGCCCGAGGTCAAGGTGGGCGTCTGCCCGGGAGGGGGCGGCACCCAGCGCCTCCCCAGGAAAATACCCTTGAACCTTGCAGCTGAAATGATTTTCACCGGAAAGACAATCGACGCCCAGGAAGCCTACCGTATTGGCCTCGTAAATAAAGTTGTCCCCCTGGAAATGCTTATGTCCGAGGCTAAAAAGATTGCTGAAACCATCTGTGAGGTAGCACCATTGGCGGTAAGGACGGCGAAGGAATGTATGATGAGAGGGTTAAGCATGGGCCTTGAAGAGGGCCTGCAACTTGAAGATGATTTTCAAACCTACATTATGTCCACAAAGGATTTTACAGAAGGATTAGCAGCCTTTCGTGAAAAAAGGAAGCCTGAATATGAAGGCAAATAACTCAGAAGAGATAAAAAAAACTGTCTTGAGGAAAGGAGACCACATGTCACCAAAATTTGTATTAAAGGAGCTGTCCCGTTATCCAGTAGGGACCTATGCTGATATTATCTATAGAAACGCTCTCCTCTATTCAAACAACGAGGCCTTTGTTTACAGACAAGAAAGGATCACATTCTTTGAATTTAATGGCAGAGTAAATAGCCTAATCCATGCCTTACAGTCCATGGGGGTTAAAAAAGGAGATATGCTTGGTATTCTCTCCTGGAATTGCCTCGAATACGCTGATGTCTATGGGGCAGCCATGAAGGGCGGATTCATTACATCCCCCTACAGCCCAAGACTGAAAAAAGATGAGCTCGATTACCTCATCAATTATTCAGAAGCGAATACCCTTTTTGTGGGACCTGAATTAGTGGAGATGGTCAATTCGCTAAGGCCTCGTCTTCCTAAAGTTAAGAGATTCATCTCCTTTGAAGACCGCGCCTCGGACATGATATGGCACCGTGACCTGTTGGATACCAATTCCAAGGAAGAGCCCGATGTCCAGGTGGAAGAGGACGATCCACTTTTTATTTTTTATACGAGTGGCACTACGGGTATTCCCCGTGGTTCCCTCTATTCGCACCGCGTGGCGATGGACGATACGAGAACGTTCGTCATAGGACTCAGTTTACAATCCGGTGACAAACACATCCAAATTATGCCCCTCTTCCATGTGGGTGGAACGAAAAACTTCTGGGGTTACTTCTATGTGGGGGCAAGCAATGTCATTATGACCCAGAGGTCCTTTGACCCAGCAGCTACCTTACAAATCATCCAAGAAGAGAAGGCAACGGATATCCATATTGTGGCCACCCATCTGGCAGCCTTCTTTACCGTGTCCGATTTTGAGAAGTACGACCTTAGCAGCTTGAAGCGGATGTTCTATGCAGCTTCCCCTATGCCATTGGAACTTCTGAAGAAGGGAATGGAGAAGTGGGGGCCCATTTTTTGTCAGGCTTATGGAGCAACGGAGGATGGCCCGAACGTCACCCTGTTATCGACGAAGCAGCACAATGTTCTGGAGAGATCTCCTGAAGAGCAGAGAGTGCTAACCTCTGCTGGCTTCCCAAATATAGGGGTGCATGTCAGAATTGTGGATGGTAAAGATCGGGATATTCCGCCCGGTGAAGTGGGAGAGATTGTCGTTCGAAGTAAACATAATATGTTGGAGTTCTGGCATAAACCGGATGAGACCCGTGAGACCATTGTCAACGAATGGCTGCACACTGGGGATATGGGCCGCTATGATGAGAAGGGGTACATCTACATTGTGGACAGGAAAAGGGATATGATCGTCTCCGGTGGAGAGAACATCTATCCCCGGGAAGTAGAGGAGGTTCTCTACCAGCATCCTGCCATTCAGGAAGCAGCTGTCATTGGAATTCCTGACCCCTATTGGGTTGAGAAGGTTCTTGCCGTTGTGGTTTTGAAGAAAGGGACCAGTCTCTCTGATCAGGAACTGATCGATTTTTGCAAGCAGAAACTTGCCCGTTTTAAGGCACCTAAATCAGTTGAATTTGTAAATGCTCTCCCCAAGAATCCTGCGGGTAAGATTCTGAAGAGAGAGTTAAGGGAAAATTATTGGACAGGGTTGGAAAGAAAAATTTAAGGAATAAGGGAAAAGCATTCTTAAGAGAAAGAGAATTACCCATCTCACAAATCGCCCTTGAAGTGGGTTTTCCACCCTCAGACCCCTATTTACCTCAACAATCATCAAAAAGTCATTCTAATCCCAAGAACGGACTCGTAAAACTTTTTAAAAGTACTGCCCTGCCTACCGCAGGCAGGAGACTGGCAGGTGTAAAGGTTTCTCAGCACATTCAATCGTCTTTTGTAATGTTTTTATTCAATTGAAGGCTAAGCCCAAATTCCTTGGAGAGGATAATTTCAAAACTTTCATTATTAAGGTGGGCCGCGAGGGATGAAGATGCTTAACCAAAACGAACTGGCTCGATATCATCGCCAATTACTCATTCCAGATTTCGGAGAAGAGGCTCAAAGGAAATTGAAGGACTCCCATGTCATCGTCATAGGCATAGGAGGCCTGGGTTGTGCTTCGGCCACCTATCTCACCGCTGCTGGCGTTGGAAGGATTACCCTCATTGATTTTGATGTAGTGGAATTGTCCAATTTGAATCGGCAGGTTCTCTACTGGGAGGAGGACATTGGAGAGAAGAAGGTCCTGGTAGCTCAAAGAAAGCTGTCGAGATTAAATTCGGGAACAGAGATTATTCCTATCTTTGCCAAGATCACCGAGGCGAATGTCTTCAGTCTTATCGATGGGGCTGAGGTGGTATTGGACGGTTTAGACAATTTTGCCACCCGGCTGTTGGTCAACGCGGCTTGTGTCAGGCATAAGATTCCCTACATTCATGGTGGCGTCTCCCGTTTTCGGGGTTTGGTCACGACCATCATCCCCGGAAAAACTCCTTGTTTAGCCTGTATTTATCCAGAAGGGTCTCAAGGAGGAGGGGGACTAGGGGTTTTGGGTGTCATTCCAGCATTGATTGCAAACTTTCAAGCCTTAGAATCTATTAAACTCCTGATCGGTCAATCCCCGTCCCTGGCTGGGAAATTACTGAGGTTTAATGGCAATGACATGAAGTTCCGGATTGATGAGATAAAGAGAAATGAGAGTTGCAAGGTTTGCTCTCAAGGGGTGCTCGAATAACAAGGAGCAGGGAAATATACCTTAATGTTGCATTGGAATGGCAGTTGTGTGCTTCCAAATCTTTACCAAGTGGTTCTTTACTATGTTTTATAGGTAACATGCGATGTCACCTGGGGTGACCTTTGGAATGTGCCTGGAAATGAAGCAGCGAAACGTTCAGAGGTTCCGCTGTAAAGCTTTTCCAGCACACCCGACTACCTTTTGGAACATTTTTTATGCAACTGGAAGGTATATTTAACAAGTCCATATTGAAAGGGAGGAAGTCTTCGAGCGATCTTCTAGATTTTTTATTGACAAATGGAGAAATAGAAATATAAATTACTTTACAACTGGTCAAAAGATAATATCAGTTTATTTTCTTCTTTCTTGTTCATTAAGAACGATGTTTGAGGGGCTAAATTTGGAAATTTTAATATTATAACTGGAAAGGGGGGATGACAATTCTAATAAGGATTTGGGGTTATTAAAACAAAGTAATTTATTAACAATTTTGAGGTGTCAAAGTTAGGAGGAAATGCAAGGGGACCAAATTTCAACAATTTAACTTTTTGGAAGGAGGTGTAATATTTATGAAAAAGGGAGTGACTTTATTATTAGCTGGACTCTTGGTATTTGCATTTATTGGGACAGAAGTCAGTGCCCAACCGATCATCCTTAAGGCGATAACGGCTTTTCCAAAAACACATTTGAACAATGACCCTGTTCCCTTTTTTGTAGACGCCGTTAACCGTCGTGCCCAAGGAAGGCTTAAGATTGAGTGGTTGGGAGGACCCGAGGTATCTGCCTCTTTTGACCAGATCCATGCAATCAAAGCCGGCACAATAGATATGAATCTTTATTATCCATGGGGCTATATGAAATCGGTGATGCCTGAAGCTGAGGCACAGGGACTTTCTGAGCTTGCTGCATGGGAAGAACGAAAGAGTGGCCTCTTTGAACTCTGGTCTGAAATCTTTGAGAAAAGGGTGAATGCAAAATATTTGGGGAGGCTTCATAGTAGTGTAACTTTTAATGTTTTCTGCAACCGTAAGATGGATAAGGTAGCGGATTTCAAAGGGCTAAAAATTCGTGTCATGCCACTTTATATACCTTTTATGAAGGCCCTTGGCGCTAGCCCTGTCACCATGGCACCTACTGATATCTATACCGCTATGGAGCGAGGGGTTGTCGACGGTTTTATGTGGCCGAGGGTTGGTATGATTAGTTGGGGATTACAAGAGGTGACCAAATTTATGATTGATCCAGGGGTTTTTCAAATGGAACCGGCAACAATGATCAATTTAGATCGCTGGAAAAAAATCCCAAAAGACTTGCAGGATTTGTTGTTAGAGGTCATCCAAGAATACGAATATATTGGTTCAATGCGAAATTTTATGATTTTGGAGAAAGAAGAAGCAGTGCGGGAAAAAGCCGGAATGAAGATTATTAAACTCCCTCCAGGAGAGGCAGAAAAATTCGTCAAAACTGCTTATGACATGACATGGGAAGAGGTATTGAAGAGCGCAACAGAATATGGCCCTAAATTGAGAAAGGCGATGTCCAAATCGGCTATACCCAAAGGGACCTTTCCTTGGCAATAAACCCCGTGAGAAAAGACAGGGCTTTAATATCGCCCTTTCTGTAAGAAATTAAGGCTTTATTTATATCATCCCTGCCATTTACCCCGTAGGATGTTTACTATCCAACGGGGTAAATGGCCGGGGTTTCTAACGGGGTAAACCAAAGAAGTTAACAGTATTTGTGAGAAAATTTTTTTTAGGTCAGACTGCATTACCTCAAAAAATTAATGCAGTCTGACCTAAATATTATTTAGAAGGATAAAGAAAATGAAAAAATTCAATGCCTTCTTTGATAATCTCATAGATTCTCTGGCCTTTATAGCTGGTTTTTTTATCTTCGCCATGATGTGGATTGAGTGCTACGAAGTCGTTGTAAGGTATTTTCTGAACCGTCCAACCATATGGGGAATGGAGTTTTGTGAATATATGTTATTTCTCCTTGCATTTCTGGGCACAACTTGGGTTTTGAAAAAAAGAGCGCATATATCAGTAACCATTTTGGTCGAGCGTCTAAAACCAAGAACCCGTACTTATTGTGATCTATTTGCCTCTTTTATGGGTATCCTGATTTCTTTTGTTATCTTGTGGTTCAGTTTAAAAACCTCGTTGGAAAATTATGTTACGGGTGTCAAAATTGTAAAGACTTACGCTCTTCCGAAGTGGATATTTTTGTCTTTCATTTCTTTAGGATACCTCTTGCTCCTAATTGAGTTTGCAAGGCAATTCTCGGGTCATTTAAGAAGTTTAAGGGTGAAAAAAGAGGAAGAACAAACGCCATAGAGGAGAAACGAAGATGGAATGGTGGATGTGGTTTACATTAATTATTGGTATATTTCTAATTTTATTGGCGATCGGATTTCCTGTCTTTTTATCTTTTATGGTTGTTAATGTTGTAATCATTTACATCCTCTGGGGGGGGGCTGGAATATCCATGTTTATACATAGCATATTCTCCTCAATCAGTACATTTGTCCTTCTTCCAATCCCTCTCTTTATCGTGCTGGGGGAAATACTTGTCTTTTCGGGAGTATTTGTTGATGCCATAGATACCCTGGATTTATGGATGGGGCGTGTCGGAGGTCGATTGTGTTTGATCACGATAGCGGCGGCGACCATTTTCTCATGCATCAGTGGTTCCAGTATGGCATGTACAGCAATGTTGGGATCATTGTTGCTGCCGGAAATGCTGCGTCGCGGTTATCACAAATCGATCGCCGTAGGATCTTGTATGAGCGGTTCGCTGGACATGATCATTCCCCCAAGTGCTTTAGCTGTTGTCTTGGGATCATTGGCCGATATTTCTATTGGAAAGCTTTTGATCTCGGGATTAATACCCGGTATTTTAATGGCTGGACTATATGCCGCCTATATTATGATCAGGGTCAAACTTCAGCCTTCCGTCGCCCCTCCTTATGCACCCAAAAGTGTACCTTGGCCTGAAAAAATTATCCGTCTCCTAAAACATGTGGTCCCCTTTTTTGTTATTATCGTTGTTGTTCTTGGGGTGATACTTCTTGGCTGGGCTACCCCAACGGAGTCGGCTGCCATAGGGACTCTGCTTTCAATGATATTGGTAGCTCTTTATAAAAAGCTAAATTGGAATGTGATAAAAAAAACCTTTGAAGGTTCTCTCCAAATCTCAGTGATGATGTTTATGATCCTTACTGGAGCGCAAGCTTTTAGCCAGACCTTAGCTTATACAGGGGCCAGCTCAGGCTTATTAAAATTCATTTTGTCGTTTCATTTCCCTCCTTACGCTGTCCTCGCTGTGATGATGTTGATATTATTATTTTTGGGTACGTTGATGGAACAAGTTGCCATCATGATGATAACCATACCCATATTTATGCCCATTGTGAGGGCCCTCGGATGGGATCCTGTTTGGTTTGGGCTATTATACCTGGTTAACATGTCGGTGGGAATGAAGTCTCCACCCTTCGGCTTGTGCCTTTTTGTAATGCAAGGCGTCGTTCCACGGGAAATTTCAACGATGGACATCTATAAATCTGTCACTCCATTTATTTTGTTGGATTGTATAGCCATTACAATTTTTGTTCTCTTTCCCCAGATCGTAACAATTTTACCAAATCTAATGACTCACTAAAGTGGCAGATGACCAGTGATAAGAAAGAAATTTCTATATCGGCCATTTCCCCCGTGAGAAATAGGAATGAAAAAAAGGGTTGTGCTGAGAGTCAACGGCGAGGACCATGAGGTATTTATCAGGCCTAATCGTACACTCCT
>Ga0315294_10004462_pt1 | contig 15266 bp, 11 predicted proteins | sample YL17G13_40_MG_FD_203626 | JGI IMG/M metagenome (GOLD analysis project Ga0315294, IMG submission 203626) | Sediment microbial communities from Yellowstone Lake, YNP, Wyoming, USA - YL17G13_40 | ecosystem: Environmental > Aquatic > Freshwater > Lake > Sediment | place: USA: Wyoming | collected... | reverse complement strand
AACTTGATAGTATAGGAATTTCCTTTTTTAGCATCGGGGTGCCCGAAGGGCAACCTGATGCTAAAAATAGTCTCTTTTAGTTGTTAGGTCAAGGGGTTATAATGCATCCCCAAGATGAGTTCATTTCGTCAGTGGTTTGACCGAGACAAGCTTAAAGAGATCTTTCGGGCCCACTGGGAGTCCTTCAAGGGGACTTTTTCTCGATATCGAGAAGGTCGTTACGATGAAGTCGTTCAGAAGATGCTGGGTTGTGGGGATGCCAAAAACGGCTATGCGACCTATGTGTGTGGCAAGTGTGGGGGTGAGCGGAAGAGAGTTCCTTTTTCATGTAAGAGCTGTTTTTGTTTATCCTGTGCCAAGGTTTATACGGATCAATGGGCGGCGCGGATCGAGGCCATATTGTTTCCTGGGGTGGCCTATCGGCATACGGTGTTGACGGTGCCGGATGAGCTGAGGGGGTATTTTTATCGGGAAGCCGAGTTGTTGTCTGAGTTGATGAGAGTGGGCATAGAGTGTTTGGCAGATACTGTGAGCACAGTTCTTCGGCGTGCTGTATCGGGGGGGTATATTGTGGTGCTCCAGACGAATGGGAGATCTGGTAGCTACAATCCCCACTTGCATATCATTATGACTTCAGGAGGGATTGTTCCCAGCGGGAGAGGGGGCTATTCATGGGTTACGCTGAAGTATCTTCCCTATGAGATCCTGCACAAGAAGTGGCAATATCATTTATTCGAGATGCTCAAAAAGCAAGTTCCCACCCGGGAGATGAAGGCCAAGATTGATGAGCTTTATCGGAAGTATCCCAAGGGTTTGGTGGCGAACATTCAGAAGGGGGAAGTCCCCAAGCGGATTCGGGAGTTAGCGAAGTATTTGGCGAAATATGTGGTGAGTCCGCCGATCTCGGTGCGGCGTATTGTCAGTTATGATGGGAAGCGGGTCAAGTATTGGTACCAGGATCACAAGAGTGGCCGGCGGAAGATGGAAGAGGTGGATGTTTTTCGGTTTATGGGTCGGATGGTGCAACACATACTGCCCAGAGGGATGCAGCGGGTTCGTTATTATGGGCTTCATGCCGCAGCCGTGTATCGGAAGATTTACAGGAAGTTAAGGGCCATTTTGCCAACCGATGCGGCTCAGTGTCAAGAGACCTTTACGATTGGCCGGAAGGGTTATCGGCAAAGGGTTATGGAGACGACGGCCCGGGATCCATTTATTTGTTCGCGTTGTGGTGGGGAGTTGATCCTGTGGAGGATTTGGCACCCCTCCTACGGAGTGATTTATGACGAAGAAGAAAGGCTTAAAAGTGGGCAGTATGAGCGACCTCAGCGAGGAAGAGATCCGGATGTCGGGGATTTACGATACTCACTACTACAATTATCGTTGCCGGGATTGCGGGTATGAGGCGAAGGTAGAGGACATCGTGGTGGATTCTTTTCCGCCGTCACCCAGGTCCAAGCACCACATGCCTGAACTGCAATGCTTTTGTGGTGGTGACCTGTGCTATGTCGAAGATCTTTAAAGCCCGCACCGAAGGTGCGTTATGTTCAATACCATTTTTAGCCACAGAGGGCACCGCGCGGCAGAGCCGCAACCAATTATTTTATTGGGACGCGGATGAACGCAGATGAACACGGATTACTTCCAGAGAAAAAATATGAGCAACGGAAAAATGGCAACCTGGCCCAGCAAAATCCATCCCCAAGAGTTGATTTTTGCAGCCGGGCAATTCCAGAAATCCCCCCTGCCCCCCTTTGCAAAGGGGGGTTGGGGGGATTTCAGAGAATCGTGGCCGAAAGAACATTTTCTTTACAAAATTTAAAGAGTCTGTGCGTTAGTAGTAAGAGAAAATAACCTTTTTGAAAGAAAAAATTTAAGTCCTAAAATAGGGCCGGTAAAATCTTTTATCCGTGTTCATCTGCGTTTATCTGCGTCCAATGAATAATTTGGTTCCGGATCGTTCGATTGCCTTCGTTCGATCTTCTTTCCCTCCAGGGTCAGGTAGGACCGGTACAGGTCAGCGGTCAAGCAGGAATGGACGGGGAGAATGACCAGCGGGTCTCCCACCTTTATTTCCTGCAAGAAGGTATCATTCATTTCAATCAGCCCGTGTTCCTGGGATAGGGAAAGGACCGGGGCTTTCCGTTCCGCCGCTCCCCATGAGTTCTCCCCGACGTGGGCGACGTAACCATAAATTCTTCGTCCTTTTTCATCCATCATGAATTCCTTGGAAAGATGGACGGCCCCCCCGTAAATCACCACCTGATTCCAGGCTTCGTACCTGGCCACGACCGGACAGGCCACCGCCACGGCGATATCTTCATCCCGGCAGGCGCCCAGATGGCTCATGGTGAGGTCATAGAAAATAAAATTTCCGGGACGGATTTCGTCGGCGCCGGCAAAGGATTCGGCCACGCTGCAGGATGGGGTGTCGCCAATGGAGATGGCGCAGGGATGAATCCCCTCCTCGAGCAGCTTTTTCCTGACCGCTCGGAGTTTGAGGAGGCTTTCCTGGTGGAGCCTCCGGATCTCCGCCGCGGATTTCGCGTGGTAGGTATGCCCGCTGTGGGTCAGCAACCCGGCCAAAACCAGTTTTTTCGACTCGCGGATGGCTCGAGCCACGTCGACGATTTGCCCGGCGTCGTCCCAGGGGATTCCGGTCCGATGGTACCCCACATCCACATCCATCCAAACTTGAACCTGGGCCGGAAGGGCAGAGGCAATTCCCCGGGCGAGTTCCCCCGAATCGATCAGGAGGTTCAGCTTGATTTTTCGGGCCAGGGATTTTATGGCTTTGATTTCCAGGGGATTCGCCGTGAAGGCGACGGTAATATCCTTCCAGCCGTGACGGGCAAAATAAAGGGCCATGTCGAGGGAGGAGACGGTGATGCTTTTCACTCCCGCGGACCGAAACCATTTCCCGATCTCCGCGGATTGATGGGTCTTAAAATGGGGGCGGAACCGGATCCCCGCGGAATCCGCTTTTCGCTTCATTCTTTTCAGGTTCTGAACGGCCCGGTTGCGATCCAGAAGCAGGGTGGGTCGGGTGATACCGAGATCTTTCAGCCGCTGCGGAAAAGGGGGCATATCTTTACCTCGCGGGGTGGATGAGCGGGGGCTTGCCGATGGCCTGGACATTAAACCCGATGGAGAAGAGGCCTCGATGGTTGAGGATATTTCGGCCGTCAAAGATAAAGGCCGGCTTGGCCATGGACCGGTAGATGGCTTCATAATCCAGATCGGCAAAGAGGGGCCACTCGGTCAGTATGGCGATGGCATGGGCGTTCGCCGCCGCGACATAAGGATCGGGCTCGAAGATCACCCGCCGGGCATCCTCTCCCAGGTCGATCCGGGCGTTATCCAGAGCATACGGGTCGGTCAAAACCACCTCCGCCCGCTCCTCCACCAGAGCCCGGCAAACATTCAGGGCGGGGGATTCCCGGGTGTCGCTGGTGTTGGCTTTGAAGGCGGCCCCGAAAAGGGCGATCCTCTTGCCCGCCACGGTGTTGAACATGGAAGAGAGAATGCGGGAATGGAAACGGGCCTGCTGGTATTCGTTCATCCGCACGACCTGTTCCCAGTACCGGGCCACCTCCGAAAGACCATAATGGTCGCAGAGGTACACGAGGTTCAGAATATCCTTCTTGAAGCAGGAGCCCCCGAACCCCACGCTGGCGTTCAAAAAGCGGGGCCCGATGCGGGAATCCAGGCCGATCGCGTGGGCGATCTCCTGGATGTCGGCCTCGGTTTTTTCGCACAGGGCGGAAATGGAATTGATCGAAGAGATGCGCTGCGCCAGAAAGGCGTTGGCCACCAGCTTGGAAAGCTCGCTGGACCATAAATTGGTGGTAATGATGCGTTCCCGGGGAACCCAGTGGGCGTAAATGTCCACGATGGCCTGCATCGCCTTAAGCCCGGAGGGGGTATCCCGGGCGCCGATCAGCACCCGGTCGGGGTTTTCCATGTTGAGGATCGCCGTTCCCTCGGCCAGGAATTCCGGGTTCGAGACCACGTCGAAGGGAAGATCCCGGTCGTGGGAATGAAGAATCCGCTCCATGGCCTCGGCGGTGCGGACGGGAAGGGTGCTCTTTTCCACCACGATCTTGGGAGTCCGGGAATGTTGCAGGATTTGCCGTGCCGTTTTTTCCCAGTACTGCAGGTCGGCGGCTTTTCCCGCTCCTTGCCCGAAGGTTTTGGTAGGAGTGTTGACGCTGACGAAGATGATGTCGGCTTCGGCGATGTGACGCTCCACCTCGCGGGAAAAGAAGAGGTTTTTGTCCCGGCAGGAGAGGACCACTTCTTTCAAGCCGGGTTCATAGATCGGCAAATGATCCGATTGCCAGGCGGCGATTTTGGCGCCATCCATATCCACCACGACCACGCGGTGCTCCGGGCATTTCTGGGCGATCACGGCCATCGTGGGACCCCCGACATAACCGGCTCCGATACAAAGAATGTTGGCCACAGAACTCCTCCTTGGAGGTTAAAAGAATCAGATGAACGCGCTTGGCGTCTTTATTTTATCGGGTGAAGCCAGTGCTTGAACCGCTCTTCTCTTCCCGAGCAGACCGCATTCATCAGGGTGAGCAACTTTCGAGTCACCGGGCCCGGAGCTTTCCGCAAAACCCGATCCTCGATGCGGCAGGCAGGCATAATCCGGCGGGAGGTGCTCGAAGTAAAGAGTTCATCCGCCTCCAGAATCTCCTGCCGGCGGACCGGCCTTTCCACGACCTTGATTCCCGCGGTGGGGGCGGCTTCCAGGACCGACCGCCGGGAGATGCTGGACAGAATCAACCCCAGGGGAGGAGTCATTAATACTCCATCCTTGACGATGAAAACCGATTCCACGCTGCTTTCCGCCAGAAAGCCGTGGGTGTCGAGCATCACTCCTAAATCGAAACCGCGGCGCTGGGCATCCTGGCGGGCCAGCATCCCGTTCAGGTAATTGGCGGCCACTTTGGCTTCCACCGGCACGGTTTCCGGATGGAGCTTGCGCCAGCGGCTCAGGCAAACGCTGATGCTGGAGGAGGTATGTTTTCGGAACTCTTCGGCGGAGATGGCGAAGATGGACAGTTCCAGCCGGGGGTTGGAGACGGAGATAGAAAAGGTTTCCTCGCTGTAGTAGCCGACGATTTTTACGAAGCCCTCCCGGATCTGGTTGACCTTAACGGTTTTCACGACTGCCCGCAGGATCTCTTCTTTCGACTGGACGAGTTGCATGCTTAGAAGTTCGGCGCTTCGGAACAGCCGGTCCACATGTTCGGGCAGACGGAAGGCCGCGGGTCCCCGGGGGGTTGAATAGACCGCGAGAACCTCAAATACTGCCGATCCCCGGGTGAGACTGTGGGACATGAGATGAACCGTCGCTTCCTGCCAGGGAATCATTTTGCCGTTGCGCCAGACCTTTCGCTTTTTTGCCGTCATTTCGCACCTCATCGTTCGAGACTTTTGCCTTGACCAAAGGGATAAAAATATTTTGCTTGGTTTGCCGGAAAATATCAAGAATATTCCAAAGGCATCCCCCCCCTTCCGCATTTCTCCGTCCTCGTGTTTTTTTACATTGCAATCCTTACATTTGTAAGCAATAATAATAGATCTCGGCAAAAACTTAAAATGTACGGAGGGTTGGGTATGAAAAGATTCTGGCTCCATCGTCGCGCGATTCTGGGCGTGGCGTTTGCTCTGTTTTTCCTGGTCTGGCTGGCTCTGGATTCGGAAGTCTTCGCCCGGGCAGGCGGGGGGAGGTCTTCCGGAAGCCGCAGCTACAGCTCGGGCGGGTCCACCTCGCAATCCACAAGCCCCACCCAGCCTTCCCAACAGAGAGATTACCAGCAGACCCGGCCGCAGCAGGCCCAGCCGGCTCCTGGGGTTCCGCCTGCCTCTCCCGGCCGGAGTTTCTTCTCCGGCTTGATGGGCGGAATGGTCGGCGGGCTTCTGGGAGGAATGCTCTTCCGCAGCCTGGGATTTGCCGGTGATGGTATGGGAGGAGGGTTCGGCCTGTCGGACATCTTCCTGATCATGATCGTCCTGGGGATTATCTATTTCGTGGTGAAACGCTTCCGTTCCCGCCAGGCCATGCAGATGAGCATGGCCGGAGCGGGCGGCTCCCCTTATTCCTATCCCGGGCCGGGTCCTTCCCCGGGGCCTATTCTAGGGCCGCCCCCCGTGGAAGAAAGTTATCAAGGGGGCCCGTCGGTTGATGCGCTGCGCCACATCAAGTCCATGGATCCTTCCTTCAACGAGAAGGCCTTCAAGGACCTGGCGGAAGACCTGTTCTTCAAGATCCAGGGTGGCTGGACGAGAAGGGACCTGAGCGGAATTCGCTCTCTCCTCTCCCCGGCGATGTATGAGGTTTTTAAAGAGCAGATGGACCGGCTCGTCGCCGACAAGGAGATCAATCGCCTGGAGAACATCGCCGTCCGGGAAGTGGAGATTAAGGAGGCCGGGCAGGGTCACGGGGAAGAGTATGTCGCCGTCAGATTCTATGCCAACCTTCTGGACTACACCGTCCATGAAAAGACCGGCCAGGTCATCGCCGGAAGCTCCAGCGATCCGGTGAAGTTCGTGGAATACTGGACCTTCACCCGGAACGTGGGGGAGAAGAACTGGGTCCTGGGCGGCATCACCCAGGAAGAAGACCGCTAGAAGAAAGTTTTTTCAGAAACGGAAAGGGCGACCGGATTCTTACGGGCCGAATTCAGCCGCCCTTTTTTTTATTACGTAGGAAATAATAAAAATCTGAACCTGTTTATCCGCAGATTTCGCAGATTAAATAGAAATATAAATGCAAAGAATAAGAATAAGTTTTGCAGCATTCAAAGCTCCAATAAACTTCCCCAGACGTTCTATTTGCCCTTAAAGTTTCATCCGTGTTTATCCGCGTTCATCCGCGTCCAAAAAAGTTCGGAGTTTGTAGGGGCGACCCGCCGGGTCGCCCCTACGGAGTTCGGAGTCAAAGGCGATAAAGCCCTGTTCTTAACTTTAGGCAATTTTAGGCATTTTAGGCATTTCGAATTCTAGGCATTTTTTATCTGTGTTCATCTGTACTACTGTAGTGTAAAATCTTTAAATTTTGTTAAGCCTTTTTCATGAATCCTTTTCTGTGTTTATCTGTGTTCATCTGTGTCCAATAAAATTTTTTTGGTTGCGGCGCAGCCGCGCTAAGTTTATCTGTGTCCAATTGGGCTTTTTACTCGGGGCCGGGCAGGTCCTTTTCCCGGTCGTACAGGTCCTTGCCTTTGGGGGTGATCCGGATTTTACTGCGCCCCTTCACCTCAATCAAGCCCGCTCCTACCATCTCTTCGATGGCCATCGCCGCCGTCTGGGCCTGGGATTCATTCTCCAGGGGGAGGGACATGATGAACTGGGAGGCGTTGACGAAGTCCGCCTGGGCCGCCAGCATCTCCAAGACGGCCAGGTGCAGGTCGCTGAAGGTTCTTTTCGGCAGGGATAGATCTTCTTTGAGGAAAACACCCGTGGAGGGAGCTTTGGTCCGGGCTTGAATAAACATCGATCGCCCGCACTTGGGACACTCCATAATTACATCTTCCAGAAGTTCAGAGCAGTAAGCGCAGGTCTTCATGAAAACCCCTCTCTGAAATGATCAATGATCAATGGTCAATGAACAATGGCCAATGGTCAATGATCATTGAACAATGGTCATTGATCAATGGACAATGAACAACAAGCAATCAGTAACGAGCAACTAGAAATCAGCAACCAGCAACGATCTATGACCTGCCGGCGTTGGACCGGTTCTACGCACACTCGCTGTACCCGCAGGCATGGCAGACCGAGCATCCTCCCTCGTGTTCCACGATTCCGCCGCATTCCGGGCAGGCCCCTTTGAAGAGGGGAGCTTTTTCGATCTCTTCGCTTTCCATTTCTCCATGGCCGTTGGAAGACATGTGCTGCTGGATGGCCTTGGCCACGGCATCGGCGCAGGACCTTATCCGATTCTCCCCAAAACCGGATTGGGAGTGGCAGGAAATATCCGCCAGTTGCTTCACCACTGAGTTGACGTGGATTCCGCTCCGCCAGGCCAAAGACACCATTCGCCCGATGGCCTCACTCTGGGAGGCCGCGCAGCCCCCCGCTTTCCCTATGGTGGTAAAGAGTTCAAAAAGCCCGTTTTCATCTTCGTTGATGGTTACGTACAGGGGCCCGCAGCCGGTCTGCATCCGGTAGGTCCAGCCTTTGAGGGCCATGGGCCGTTTGCGGACTACTTTTTTCTCCTTGTCCGCCGTGCCCTCCGTCTTCTCGGCCTTCTTGCCGGTGGAGAGAACCTGCTGATCCCTCGAACCGTCGCGGTAGATGGTCACCCCCTTGCAGCCCAGCCGGTAGGCGAGCTCGAAGACCTCCCGCACGTCCTCCACTGTGGCGTGGCGGGGGAAATTGACGGTCTTGCTCACGGCGTTGTCCGTGTATTTCTGGAAGGCGGCCTGCATGCGGATGTGATCCTCCGGGGTGATATCGTGAGCGGTGACAAAGAGCCGGCGCACTTCCGGGGGGATTTCTTCCAGGTCTTGGATCGATCCGTGCTCGACTATTTTTTTCATGAGTTCCGGCGAATCGAAGCCCTTCTCCCGGGCCAGGGTTTCAAACTGGGGATTGACTTCAATCAGGGTATTGTTGTCCAGCACCTGTCTCAAGAAGGATACGGCGAAGATCGGCTCGATCCCCGAGGAAGCGTTGGCGATGATGGAGAGCGTACCGGTGGGGGCAATCGTGGTTACCGTAGCGTTGCGGAGGGGAGGTTCCCCCCGCTGATCGTAGATGGACCCTTTGAAGTTGGGAAACGCCCCCCTCTCCTTCGCCAGCTTGCGGGAGGCCTCGTGCCCTTCCCCGTTGATAAACCCCATGACCTTTTCCGCCAGGGCGATGGCTTCCTCGGATTTGTAGGGGATCCCCAGGGCGATCAGCATGTCCGCCCAGCCCATCACCCCCAGCCCGATCTTGCGGTTGGCATGGGTCATCTCGGCAATCTGGGGGAGGGGATACTTGTTCAGCTCGATCACGTTGTCCAGAAAATGAACGGCCAGGCGAACGACTTCCTTCAGCCGATCCCAGTCGAACCGCCCCTCCTTCACCATCAGCCCCAGGTTGATGGACCCCAGGTTGCAGGATTCATAGGGCAGAAGAGGCTGCTCTCCGCAGGGATTGGTGGATTCGATGACCCCCGCATGGGGAGTTGGATTGTCCCGGTTGAGCCGGTCCAGGAACACGATCCCCGGCTCTCCGTTCTGCCAGGCTTGGCTGACGATCAGGTCGAAGACTTCCCGGGCGACAAGAAATCCCGCGGCCTCCCCGTTCCGGGGATTGATTAAAGAATAGGGCTCGCCCTTCTCCACGGCTTCCATAAAAGCCTCGGTGAGCCCCACGGAGATGTTAAAGTTGGTGAGATGGTTCTGATCGGTCTTGCACTGGATGAAATTCAGGATATCGGGGTGATCCACCCGAAGGATGCCCATGTTGGCGCCGCGCCGGGTCCCCCCCTGCTTGATCGTCTCCGTGGCCATGTCGAAGACTTTCATGAAGGAGATGGGGCCGCTGGAAACGCCGCTCGTGGTGCGGACCACATCGTTGGCCGGGCGGATGCGGGAGAAGGAAAAACCCGTCCCGCCCCCGGATTTGTGGATCAGGGCGGTGTATTTGACCGCGTCGAAGATGTCATCCATGGAATCCCCGACGGGCAGAACGAAGCAGGCCGAAAGCTGTCCCAGCTCCCGGCCGGCATTCATGAGCGTGGGGGAGTTGGGGAGGAACTCGAGCCCGGCCATGATCCGGTAAAATTCATCGGCGAGTCTGGCCGTGTCGGCCTGGGGATGGAAGTGGCTGTCGGGCGAGGCAATGGCCTCGGCAACCCGCCGGAACATCTCGGCAGGAGTTTCCAGCATTTTCCCGTTTTCCCGGATCAGGTAGCGCTTTTCCAGAACGGTAATGGCATTTTTCGAAAGACAGGGATCCACCCCGGCAGCGCAATCGTTTCCCATCTCGGCAGGCACTCCTTATTCAGACAGGCTGGATAGGATTCTTCGGATGTCCAGAATATTTAAGGCTATTCATACAAGATGTTGTATGCTTTAAATCATATACCACAATATCTATTGAAGGGCAAGGAAGAAAATCCGGAACCATGAGGATTCGCCCGGGCGGTTACGGTTTGGGTTTTGAATGGCCCCGCAAAAGAATTCCGCAGATCAGGGTGGTCACAAGGATAAGCGATGCGGCCAGGGTGTAACTCACGAAAAAACCCAGGTGGTCGATGAGATAACCCATGACCGGAGTGAGAATCCCGCCCCCCTCCATGCTGCTGAAAAAGTAAATTCCCAGGACTGCGGAACGTCTTCCCTCCGGAGTATGGGAGAGAATATAGACTTCGGACACCGGCATGCGCACGTAAATGATGACCCCCAGCGCCAGGAGCAGGATTCCGATTCCCAGCCAGGAGGATACGAAGTTGAGCAAAAAGATGACCGGGCCGGTCAGTAAAAGGACGATCAGGATCACCGGGATCGAGCCGAACCGGTCGGAAAGGTACCCCCCGATCGGGCTGACCCACAGTCCGGCAGAATAGATGATGGCATAGAAGGCGCCGGCCGTCTCCTTGCTGAATCCGATTCTGTCCACCAGGAAAAGGGGGATGAAGGACATGACCGAAAACAGGATCGCCGCGGAGAAGGTGCTCAGGAAGATAAACACGATCAGGGGACGCAGCAGGCGCTGCGTGGGGATCATTTCGGACGCGCGATGGGCCTGAATCCGTTCCACGGGCCCTCCCGCCCCGTGTTTTTTCAGGAGAAGGTGGAAGAAAATTCCAAATGCCAGGGTGGGAACGGCAAGACCGATAAACGAACCCCTCCAGCCCCAGTAGGCGGCTATGGCCGTGGCAACGAGGGGGGAGAGAAAAAAGCTGGCCCCCCCTCCAATCATGTGGAGACCCAGGGCCCGACCCCGGTGTCTGGGTTCCACGAAAGAGGTTATCATCGGCGGGGCCGCCGGATGGTACCCGCCCCCCAACACTCCCATCAGGGCCAGGAAGACGATCATCATCCAGAAACTGTGCGATAAGCCCACAAAAAAGCCGGCCACGGCGACCCCGCAGATTCCCAGAGTGATCATGATCCGAGGGCCGATCCGGTCGGCCAGCCATCCTCCGGGCAACTGTCCAATCCCGTAAGACAGGTTGAAGGCCGAAATCACCAGGCCGGAGTAGGTGTAGTCCAGGGAGAAATCGCTCCGGATCATGGGCGACAGGGGGATGGTCAGGGCGGTCAACAAGTGATGGCTGCAGTGGGCGAGGACAAAAAGAGGAAGCAATCCGCCGAGCAGAGTGCTCAAGGTGCTTTTCGGATGATCCGGTTCCATATTCCGTCGTTGACTCGGTTCCCGCGGTCGATGAAGAGAATTCCGGGCTGGGTTATTTCCGGAAAGACATCAAAGCTTTCATGTTTTCCAGAGGAACATTTTTGGAAAAATCACAGCCCACCGTTAGAATATATCCTCCCGCCTCTCCCCAGGCAGCCAGGCAGGCTTGGGCCTCTTCTCTGACCTGTTCCGGCTTTCCGGACAGAAAGGCCCCGGTGGGGGAGACATTCCCGGCCACGCACACTTTTCCTCCCAGGATCTCTTGGGCCGCTTTGAGGTCCACTTTATTCTCCAGGCTGAAGCAGTGCGGGCGGATCTCCAGGACGTCTTTGAGAACCTGGGTGGTGTTGCCGCAGATGTGAACCATGCTATATTTCTTTTTCGCTTTGACTCTGTTTACCAGTTCTTTGATGGCCGGGGCGGAGAATTTGCGGAATGTAAGAGGAGATACCACATCACCCGAGGCGACTGGGTCGGAGAAATTAGCCCCGGGGATATCCGGATGCTCCAAGATGGGCTCCAAAATGGCCCAGGTCAGTTCGGTGGAAAACTCAATCAGGTGGGAGAGTTTTTCCGGCTCCTGGAGGGTGGCGATCAGCAGAGGCTCCATGCCCAGAATCCGCGCCGTGAGGGTGAAAGGGGCCCACTGGGTGGGAACGATCATGGTTTTCTTGCCGATGGCATCCGCAATCAGATGGTGAGACCGGATGATCGCCTGCATGGTTGGGTCCTGAAGGACTTTTTCGAGGCTCAGCCTCTCGATCTCGTCCAGGCTTTGGATGACCGTCCCCCCCAGCGCGGGACTGTCGGCGGAGTCATCCTTGATGGGACACCCCAAGAAATGAACGGGATAGTTCAGGAGGTTCGACCCGGTCCAGATCAGGTCGTTCTGGAAGAGGTTGAAAAAGCGGATGAAGGCATCGGCGATCTGCTTCGGGTCATTTTTGATCTGGCCGAAGGTCTTGCCGGCACAATGAACGGCCCAAGCTCCGCCGCCGATCAGGGTCACCGGAACGCGGGGAGGCTTCTTCAACTCGAAGGCCATCTGCGCAATTTCTCTTCCGGTCATGGCTTCTTTTCCCTTTCTTGAGTCCGATCCGATTGGGGGGAGAAATTCAGGTAATCCTAAGGAACGCTAGCAGAGGGGGAAACAGATCGTCAAGAAAAAATTGCTTTCTTTCCTGAAAATGAGGCGAATTTTAGCGGCCGAAGGTAGAACGCCCTTTAAATACCGTATTTTTTCATCAAAAATACGAATTAATCCCAATTCCCCCCTTTGTCCATTCGAGAGAGAATAGAGTAAAATGGAGGGCTGAATGGTCTGGCCGAGATATTACAGTTTTAGGCGGAAACTTCCCCAGGCGGCCGGGAAAATGAATAAATTTTCCGGCTCTGGGCAGGAAGCGGATTCGCGGGGTAAAGATGGCTTTCCTGCCACGGGAAAGGAGAATCCCATGGTAGATATCATTCCCCGACCAACCAAGAGCCGAAAAGGAGCAGTGATTAAGGCTCTTCTATTGGTCACTTTCATCGCAGTTGCGATCGGCCTCATCCGCTTTACCCCGGTTAAGGAATTTTTTGTTAAGGAAGCATTGGGCCAGTTTTTGGATCGAGCCGGCTTTTGCGCGCCCCTGGTTTTTATGCTGGTTTATGCCGCAGGAATATGTTTGTTTCTGCCGGGTACCCTTCTCACGGCCCTGGGGGCGGCGCTTTTCGGCGCTTATTGGGGGTTTGTGTTTGTTTATGTAGGGGCCATGGCTGGGGCCAGCGTGGCTTTTTGGATTGGACGAACGCTGGGCAGGGATTTTGCCGCTTCTCTAATTGGAGAGAGGCTCAAAAGGTACGATGAGGCCATTGAACGCCACGGGTTTGCGACCGTCCTTTATCTGCGGCTGATTTATTTTCCTTTTACTCTCCTGAATTTCGGCATGGGGCTGACCAAAGTTAGGTTCGGGGATTATTTTGCGGGCACTGGTTTGGGCATCCTGGTAGGGACCTTTATTCTTACTTTTTTCGTCGGTACGATCAAAGAGGTTTGGGCTGGAGGGGACTGGGGGCAGTTGATTTCTTTCAAGGCTTTTTTCTCAGTGGGTCTTTTCGTCTTTTCTCTCTACATTCCCAAGATCATCAAGAAGATCAAGAAAGAAAAGGAATGATGGAATGGTGAAAGGATGGCCAAACAATTCAAAGACTCGGTCTTCCCACTATTCCAACATTCCAATATTCCATTATTCCATCGGTATTCAGGAGGGGGCTATGGCCAACTATGACTACGACATCGGAATCCTGGGGGGAGGCTCGGGCGGTTTGACGGTTGCAGCTGGGGCGGCTCAGCTGGGGGCCAAAACTCTACTGGTGGAGAAGGAAAAAGAACTCGGAGGGGACTGCCTCCACTACGGGTGCGTCCCCAGCAAGACCCTGATTCACACCGCTCATGTCTATCACCTGATGAAGAACGCCTCCCGGTTCGGACTGCCCTCCGCAGAGGTGCGACCGGTCGATTTCAGTGAAGTGGCCCGAAGAATCCAGTCGGTCATCCAGACCATCCAGAAGCATGACTCGGAGGAGAGATTCTGCGGCCTGGGGGTGAAAGTGGAATTCGGAAAGCCGGCTTTCCTGGATGAGCACACCGTCGAGCTCGCGGGAAAGAAGGTTTCGGCCAAGAACTGGGTGATCGCCACCGGGTCTTCCCCCGCCATCCCGCCGGTGAAAGGGCTGGGTCAGACTCCCTACGTGACCAACCGGGAGATCTTCTCCTTCGAACAATTACCGGCATCCATGATCATCCTGGGGGCCGGCCCCATCGCCGCCGAGATGGCCCAGGCGTTCGGCCGGCTCGGGACTCGAGTGGAGGTGATCCAGCGGTCCGGACAGATTTTGAGCAACGAGGACAAGGACATGGCCGACCAGCTCATGGAGGTTCTCCAGGAAGAAGGGGTTGCCTTTCATCTGAACACCTCAATCCTCAGCGCCCGGGACCTGGGAAAGGAACGGGAGGTGGTGATCAAGACCCAAGAAGGGGAGCCGAGGTTCCTAAAAGCTGAAACCATCCTGGTCGCCCTGGGACGGGAGGCCAACCTGAAGGGTTTGAACCTTGAAGGAATCGGGATTCCTTTCGACGACAAGGGATTGAGGCTGGATGCCCGGCTGAGGACCAACCACAAACACATCTATGGAGCCGGAGACGTGACCGGAACCTACCAGTTCACTCACGCGGCCGGGTATGAGGGGTCCATCGTGGTCAGCAACGCCATCTTTCACCTGCCCCGGAAGGCCGACTATACGTACCTGCCCTGGTGCACCTACACCCACCCGGAGCTGGCCAGCATCGGGATGAACGAGAAAAGGGCCAAGGCGGCGGGGATCGAATACGGCCTGTGGGTGGAAGAATTCAAGGACAACGACCGGAGCCTGGCCGAGGGGGAGCCCGTGGGAAAGATCAAAATGCTCCTGAACAAGAAGGGGAAACCGATCGGCGTCCAGATCCTGGGGCCGCGGGCCGGAGACCTGGTGAGCGAGTGGGTCGCGGCCCTGAACGGAGGGGTGAAGCCCATGACCCTGGCTGCGGCCGTTCATCCCTACCCGACCTTGGGGGAAATCAACAAGAAAGTTGCCGGCACCTATCTGTCCAGCAAAATCTTCTCCGAGCGGATGAAGAAAGGACTCCGTTTCTTTTTCAACCTGCGGGGTCGAGCGTGCGGACCCACGTAAGAATGCGGAATGCGGAATAAAAAAACCTAATGGGACACAGATAAACGCAGCACGGCTGCGCCGCAACCCAAATCGTAGGGGCAACCCGATGTGGTTGCCCATTTTGCGGGCGGCCACATAGGGCCGCCCCTACATTTCATAAAAAATCTTGATAAAATATAAAGACTTTACACATTAGTAATACAGAT
>Ga0315294_10004461_pt1 | contig 15269 bp, 16 predicted proteins | sample YL17G13_40_MG_FD_203626 | JGI IMG/M metagenome (GOLD analysis project Ga0315294, IMG submission 203626) | Sediment microbial communities from Yellowstone Lake, YNP, Wyoming, USA - YL17G13_40 | ecosystem: Environmental > Aquatic > Freshwater > Lake > Sediment | place: USA: Wyoming | collected... | reverse complement strand
GCCTATGTTGGGGGACAAGCTCTCACTTCCCCTACCCGTCATCGCCTTGGTAGGCCATTACCCTACCAACTAGCTGATGAGCCGCAGGCCATTCCCTGCCTGGCCATCCTTGCGGATGACCTTTACCCCTCACCAAATTATGGTGGGGGGACCATCGGCTATTAGCTCTTCTTTCGAAGAGTTATGGCCGTGGCAGGGGTACGTTACCCACGTGTTATTAACCCGTTCGCCACTCCCCTCCTCCGTTCTTGCGAACTTCAGAGGAGCGTTCGACTTGCATGCCTTATCCACGCCGCCAGCGTTCATCCTGAGCCAGGATCGAACTCTCAAAGAAAAAAAATATTCGGAGCAACTCTAAGAAACCGATTATGTGATGTTTGATTGTTAGAATGTCAGATTGTTGGAATGTAAATAACCAACATTCTAACCAGGTTGCCGAAAACAACCGATCTAACATTTAAACATTTTTGTCAAAGTACTTTCCATTTCTACCATTCAGACCAAAAAATCAGGAAGAGACTCCTGATTTTTAATCTCTTTACCTTTTATCTCCAAAATTTCATTCGCAACCACAACCGCACTTTTTCTTTTTTCCTTTCTTTTTAGCCATATTTTTGTCTCTTCTAATTTTGATTTTACTCTCCCAAAAACCTTTGTCAAGGGGTTACTTAATTTCTTTTTCTAGCCAATTTAAAAAATCTTGACTAGCTTGACTTATTGGAATCTCTAAAATACAAGGTGTGGTATAGCTATGTAGTCTTTTAACCTCTTTTTCTACTTTTTTAAAATTCTTTTTTAGAGTTTTAGCAATTAGAACTGCCTCTCTACTTTTGACAATTTTGCCCCGCCACCAAACAATTGATTCTACCGAAAAAATATTACAGCAAGCTGCCAACCTCTCTTTAATCAAGGCGAGGGCAATCTTTTTCGCCTCTTCTTTATTTTTACAGGTGATATAGATGAGAATCATAAAAAGCCGGAGAGAGGATTTGAACCCCCAACCTTAGCTTTACAAAAGCTCTGCTCTACCGTTGAGCTACTCCGGCAAACGCCAATTTATTTTTTGGGCGAAGAGGAATTCGTCCTCTTCTTCCCCCTCGCCTCTATAGACGAAGGCTCGGTGGTTGATTTTTTGATTTCTTCCCAGTAATTATCGTTCTCCAGATTTTTCTTTTTAAGTGAGCGCTCTCTTAATTTTTGAAGCCAGTTGAAAGTTTTATTATCGGTTTTTAGGCTTAAAATTCTAACTTTTGAAAGTAATTTTTGTAAAAATATTTCATAGGAGAAAGATTTAAAAGGATTTAGAGTTTTAATTTTTTCCTTTAATTTTGACAGAGTGTCTTTCCAGCTGTCTCTCTCCGGAACTTCAGGCAGTTCAATCAAAAATGGAATTTTTCGCGAAATAATCGCGCCCATCCCTAAAAAACTACCAAATAAAATTATTATGGCTACTAATTCAAAGTTCATATCTAGTAAATTTTTTTATTGTAATATTTTCGCCAAGCTTAGCAATGTATTCTCCAAGCAAATCTCGGATTTTTTTAGTCTCATCTCTTATCCAGGGTTGAGACAGAAGCGGAATATCTTCTTCCATTGCCGCAATTTGTAAACACAACTCGTGAGCTAGAGTTTGAAAATCTGGAGATTTAGCAACAAAATCTGTCTCGCAGTTTAATTCCAGAAGAGCTCCGACTTTTCTATTAGGATGAATGTAACCCGCAATGAGCCCTTCTTTTGTTTCCCTTTTTTTGCTCTTCTCGGCAAATTGGGAACCCCATTTTTTTAGAATTTCTTTTGCCATTCCAACATTACCTTTAGCCTCAACTAAGGCTTTTTTACACTCAATAATTGACACACCTGTTTCTTCTCGAAGTTGTTTAATTTGGTCAATTTTTATTATATTACTTTTCATTTTTGACTTTTGGTTTTGCCTTTAGTACGGCCGTTTTCACTTTCTCAAGGATATATTTTACAGAGGATAGGGCATCGTCATTGGCCGGGATAGGATAATCAGCTAAAGTTGGGTCAATGTTAGTATCGGCAACTCCAATTACTTTTATTCCTTTCATTTTTGCTTCTTTAACAGACAGGGCATCTTTTTTCATATCCGAAACAAAAATGGCGTCGGGGAGCCGCTCTAAATTTTTTATTCCGCCAAATTTTAGTTCGAGGTCTCCTATCTCCCGGTCAATTTTAGCCCTCTCGGTTTTTGTATATTTTTCTAATTCTCCCCCTGCTTTTTTCTTTTCTAAATCTTTAAAATATTCTAATCTTTTTTTAATAATTTCAAAATTAGTAAAAGTCCCCCCGAGCCATCTTTCTATAATATAAGGAAGCCCGCATTCTTCAGCCACCTCTTTTACTGAATTTTTCACCTGAATTTTTGTTCCAACCAAAAGCAAAATTTTTCCTTCAGAAATAAGTTCTTTGATAAATCCTAAGGCTGTTTTAAGTTTCTCGCAGGTAATCTCCAAATCAATGATATTGACTCCATTTCTCACTCCATACAAATAAGGTTTAATTTTAGGATGAATTCGAGAGGTCCGGTGGCCAAAATGTAAACCCGCCCTCGCCATCTCTTCAATATCTAATTTAAAATCTATTTCTTTTTTTGTCATATCTAATAGTATACAATACTTCTCTTGAATTTTCAACATCATTAGATTATAATACAAATATCATGAAAAAGAATATTCATCCACAATACTTTCCAAATGCTCAGGTTAAATGTGCCTGCGGGGCTTCTTTTACCGTGGGTTCAACTAAAGAATTCCTTGAGGTTGAGATTTGCTCAAAGTGCCATCCTTTTTACACTGGTAAAGAAAAACTTGTAGATGCGATGGGTCAGGTCCAAAAGTTTAGAAAAAGATTGGCAAAGAAAGAGGAGTTAGCAAAAAGGAGAAAAAAATAATCATGATTGACTTCGAGAATATCAAAAAGGAATACGATAAACTCCTTCAACAACTCAGTGACCCTGAGTTGATTTCTGATTGGCCCGCCTCCGCTAAAGCTACGGCGGGCAAGGAAAAATTTAAAGAATTATTAAAAAGAAAGAAATTTCTAGAGCAGATTATTGAAAAAGGGAAAGAGATTATAGAGATAAAAAATAAAATCGAAGAGAATAAAGCAATCATATCAGCTAAAGAAGATTCAGAATTAGTTTCTTTAGCCGATGAGGAATTAATTTTTCTTAAAGAAAAAGAAAAGATTTTAGAAAATGAGTTAGCCGCCTTTGATAACTCATCAAAGTTTACGAGCTTCTCGCCTTGCTCGACGCAAGGCGAAGCGAGTGAAAAAACACCTGGTGCAGTAATAGTTGAAATTCGGGCCGGCACCGGAGGAGAAGAAGCGTCTTTATTTGCCGGGGATTTATTCAGGATGTATTCGAGATACGGAGAATCGCAAGGTTTCCAGCAAAAAATTCTGGATTCTCATCCTAGCGAATTGAGAGGTTTCAAAGAAATCATCTTTGAATTAAAAGATGGAGATGTCTTCTCAAAAATGAAATACGAGGCCGGAGTTCACCGAGTTCAGCGCACTCCTGAAACCGAAAAAGGTGGAAGAATTCACACTTCTACCGCCTCAGTTGCAGTGCTTCCTAAACCAAAAAAAACCGAAATCAAAATAAATCCTCAAGATTTAAAAATCGATTTTTATGGTTCTTCCGGTCCGGGAGGACAATATGTCCAAAAAAGACATACGGCCGTAAGGATTACCCATCTCTCAACCGGAATTGTCGTTACTTCCCAAACTGAAAGAAATCAATTGCAAAATAAAGAAAACGCTATGGCAATTTTGGAAGCTAAGATTTTAGAGAGGAAAGAGATGGCAGAATTGGAAAAACTCGGCGAAGAAAGACGCTTACAAATAAAGTGGGCTAAAAGGGCAGAAAAAATCAGAACCTATAATTTTCCTCAAGATAGAGTGACTGACCATCGGATTAAAAAAAGCTGGCACAATATTGAAGACATTATGGCAGGAAGATTGGAACCCATCATCAAAGCCCTTCAAGCTCCTTAATGTCTTCTTCGTATCCGGCTTTAATAGATAAAACTGATCTGCCATAAAACTCTTCCCACTTTGACCACGAATTTCCGGAGAAATAACGCATTACGGCTCTAAATTCGTTTTCCATTACTCCTAAATCTTTCAAATATAAACCGGCGGCAAGGAAAGCGTCTTTTATATTCCAGGGATCGGCCGTCTTCCCGGTAACCGCTTTAACTTTTTCATCGTATCCGCTTTTTGAATTAGCCCAAGTGCTGGGAATAAACTGGGCTGGACCCATTGCTCCGCCCCATCCCACACTCATCGGACAAGAAACCGGAGTATTGTAAGGATCTCTACCTAACTCTTCTGTGATTTTCAAAAAATAAGGCACGTCTCTCGTTGGACTCATCACTTTTGCCACTTCTTCACCAGTCAAAAGTCTTACTCCCTCTCCAGTCGAGAGATTTTTTAATAGACACTGACCAACATTTTTCCCGATATTTGATTCCTGGGTCAAAACAGCAAGCAAAAGGGCAGGTTTAACTCCGGTTAGAGTTTCCACATACTTGGCAATTTCATAAGCCTCACCAAAAGTTGGCGCTTCCGGTACCCCAATTAACTCAAAAATTCTGGCTCTAATTTCAGCTGCTCTCTTTTCTGTTTCTTCTTTTGCTTTGAGATATTTTTGATACTCCGCCTCGGTTAATTTCAAAAAATAGTCTTTTTCCTTTTTCATCTCCTGCTGTTCTTTTTTTTGAAGCGTTTGTATTTTCAATGCCCCTTCTGTGTCCTCTTTCTCGTTAGATAATAATTGTTTCTCAGATTCGAGAGAGAATTTCAGATTCTTAATAGTTTCTAAAAGTTCTTGATTTTTAGAATTCAAAACTTCCAAATCCATTAAATTATCAAAAAAATCAGAGAGTTCCTTCTCTGAAAGTAAAATTTCGATCAAAGACCTCTGGTCTTCCTCATAGATATCTTGTAAAATGTTAGCTAACTGAATTCGAGAATCTTCGATTCTTGAAGAAGTTTTTTCAATTGAAGTTTCGGTATCTTTAATTTGGAATCCGAGGTCTTTAATTATTACATTTGACTGTTGAATTTGGAGGTCTAATTTATCAATTTTTTTCTTTAAAACAGAGATTTGATTTTGAAGAGTCTTCCTTTCTGTTTCAGTTTTGGTAACATCCTCTTCATATTTCGCGATTTGTTCTTCTAACTTTTTTAATTCCTCTTCCAGGGCTTTCCTTTCCTCGACTGGGTCCAAGGATTTGTTTTCATCTAAATTTGCCGAAATCTTTCCGCCTTCGTTAGAAACTTCGGCGGATCCTTCGTAGCCTTCGGCGAAGAAGGAAAAACTTGGTAGAATTAAAGCCGAAATCAAGCTAAGGAACAGAAATGTTTTAAGTATTCGCATGGTTTATCTTTCTTCTTTTTCTACTTTTTCTTCTTTTTCTACTTTTTTCTCCTCTACTTTTTCTACCTCTTCCACTTTTTCCTCAATGGGTTCTACCAATTCCTCCTCCACTTTTACCGGAGCCAAAACGTGAGCCACAATTTCTTCTGGCCCCCTTTGAACTTTTACTCCCTCGGGCAGTTTCAAATCTAAAATTTTAATGTTATCGGCAAAAGTTTTTAGATTTTCGATATTAACCTTAATTTCGTGAGGAAGATTCTGGGGGAGGGCTTTTACTTCTATCTCAGAAATATTTTTGACTAAAGTCCCCCCCGAATCTTTCACCGCCAATGCCTCTCCTTCAAAAACTAAAGGTAAAGTCACTGCAACTTCCTTCTCTAAGTTTGGTTGATAAAAATCAATATGAAGCAACTTACTGGTCAACGGGTCTCTGGCCATCTCATGAATTAAAACTAAAAACTTCTTGTTATCAACTTCGAGGGAAATCAAAGAACTCTCCCCGGCATCTTTATAAATTTTTTCAAATTCTTTCAAATTGATTTCGATGGAAGTAGCTGTTTTCATTTTTGGCCCATACAAAACCCCGGGTAAAATGCCCTTTTCTCTTAAAACCTTCGCTTTTTTTCCGAGTTCTTTTCTAATTTTGGCGGATAAGGATAACATTATTTTTTCCTAAGTTTGAACCTTTTCTCTAACTCTTTTAGAGTTTCCATTACTCCGGTATATTCTAATTCTGACATTGGCAGCATGGCTTGACCGGAAAAACCTTGCTTCCTGATTTCTTCTGCTTTTTGAGAAACTTTATTTCTGACATAATCCCAATAAGGTTGGTCAAAACAATCGGCTGGCTCAGTCAATTTACCACTTTTCATCGAAAAAGCCAAACAACTGACAATTGGCGGACCATCGAAAAAGGAAATCGGAGAATTTTTCTTTACCGGCATTAAGGGTCCACTGTGGCTCCCCCGCATAAATCCGGCAACATAATGACCGATCGTATAAGGAGAAAGTACTTCTCCCGTTGCCGGAAAGTCTTTTTGAGTCCTGACCAACATCACGGGGTCATCTTTGCCAACATATTTTCCGGCAATATTATGCAATCTAGTAGTTGAAGCTGCAACCACTTGCTCGCCCGAAGCCCGCGACCAAACCGATTCAACTATATAGCGTCCGTTGTCCCTTAATAAAGCCGCTAAATCATATGTTTCTTCGGGAGTTACCAATTCAATAACCCTGTCTGCCTTCGTATAATTAACGTCCATTACTATCCATTTAAATCCCTTTTTAAGCGTCGGTGCTAAAATTAAACCAGCGCAATGCATCGGGTCAGCAAAAGCCAAATAAAGGGGTAAATTAAAAGCTCCGGGTTCAGTTTTATCTGCCATAAACATCAAAAATGGTTCAGCTGGCCTTTCCTCAATTTCCATCTCAGCTACCTGGGGCCCCATTCCTTTGACGTTTCCAGAAAAGGCTTCAACTAATAAATCCTGACCTGCTCCATAAAGACCTTGAGCTTTAGCTATTTTGGTTCCGGCCAAAAGAGCATCCAAGCAAAGTTTGTGAATTTTTGGATTTAAAACTCCCTTTTTATGAGTCGTCAAAATGGCAATATCATCACCAGTGTGCCCAACGTAATAATCAATAATTAATCCCCTACCCTTTTCTTTAATATAATTCTCGACCGTCTCTAAAAGTTTTTGGCTTGGCTTAATATGCCCTCCGATACTCCCAATATCTGCCTTAATAATTGATAAAGTAATTTTCGCCATAATAATTAGTAATAGTCGATGAATCTAAAGATTCATCTCCACCTTCGCTGGCATAAATGCCAGCTCGGTTATTAATTATTTCTTTCGACCTTTTAATAATTGTTTTTCCGTTTTGGCTACGGCAAGTATTGTTTTCATTACTGCATCTGGTGATAGAGACATTGAAGGAATTCCGCAATCCATTAAAAATTTAGCGAATTCTACATATGTAGAGGGAGCATCGCCGCAGATTCCGCAATATTTTTTCTTTTCACGACAAATTTTTATTACCTTTCTAATCATTTCTTTTACTGCTTTATTCCTTTCATCGCCTACTTTTGCCACAATAGCCGAATCTCTATCTAAACCCAGGACCAATTGAGTCAAATCATTACTACCGATAGACATTCCATCAAAAATTTCCAAGAATTTATCCGCTAAAATAACATTAGAAGGAATTTCGCACATAACAATGACTTTTAAGTCATCATCTCCTTTCTTTAGTCCGTTTTTTGTCATTAAATCCAGCACTTTTTTGCCTTCTTCAACTGTCCGACAGAATGGAATCATTGCCCAAATATTTTTCAAGCCAAAAACTTCTCTGGCTTTTTTAATTGCTTGGCATTCCATTTCAAAAGCCGGTCTAAACTTTTCGTCATAATATCTTGAGGCCCCTCTCCAACCAAGCATCGGGTTTGATTCTTCTGGCTCAAAAAGTTCTCCGCCAACTAAGGCAGCGTACTCATTAGTTTTAAAATCAGAGAGTCTGACAATAACCGGCTTCGGATAAAAAGCGGCGGCAATTTGAGAAATTCCCTCAGATAATTCATCAACAAAGTATTCTTTTTTATCTTTATAACCAAAAGTTAATTTATCAATCTCGGCTTTTATCTTTTTATCTCTGATTTTTTTGTAATGACATAGGGCGAGAGGATGAATCCTAATTTTGTCAGCCAAAATAAATTCGATTCTGGCCAATCCCACCCCATCATTTGGCAAAAATGAAGTTTTAAAAGCAATATCAGGCGCTCCGATATTAATCATTATTTTTGTTTTCAATTTCGGGATTTTCTCTAAGTTATATCTTTTAATTTTGAAAGGGATCTCACCGAGAAAGATTCTCCCTCCAAATCCTGAAGCACAGTCTACGGTCACCTCTTGGCCGGTTTTTAAAGACTCTGTCGCAGTCTCTGTCCCAACAATACAAGGAATTCCAAGCTCCCTTGAAATAATGGCCGAATGGCAGGTCTTGCCTCCCTCATCAGTAACAATAGCTGAAGCCATACCCATAATACTTGTCCAATCGGGGTCTGTCATTTTTGTTACCAAAACCTCACCCTTTTGAAATTCTCCTATTTTTGAAACATCTTCAATGATATGAACTTTTCCCTGGCCGATTTTATTACCAATAGCAATGCCGGTTAAGATTGGCTTCTTAGTAGTTTTTATTTGATATTCTTCGTAAAATTGAATTTTTTGAGAGGTAAAAACTGTCTCCGGTCTTGATTGAGTAATGAACAATTTCCCAGTTTTCCCATCCTTTGCCCATTCAATGTCTTGGGGTCTGTCATAATGCTCTTCAATAATTATTGCCAATTTTGCCAGAGTTAAAATTTCCTCATCGGTTAAAGAAAATCTCATTTGCTCTTTTTGAGAAACTATTACTTCCTTTAATCCTCCTTCTTTTGCATAAATATATTTTTTGGTCTTTCTGCCTAAATTTTTAATAATTATTGATTTATAGCCTTGTTTTAAAGTGGGCTTGAAAACGCAGAATTGATCCGGCGTAACCTTTCCTTTTACAATCATTTCTCCCACTCCAAAAATAGAGTTTATTATGACAACATCTCTAAAACCGGATTCCGTATCCAAAGTGAAGATAATGCCAGCGGATGCTAGATCCGACCTCACCATTTTCTGAACGCCGACAGAAAGCCCCAGTTTCAGTTGAGAAAATCCCTTTTCTTCCCTGTAAGCAATAGCTCTGTCGGTGAACGTTGAGGCAATTGATTTTTTTACAGCTTCTAAAACATTTTCTTCCCCGAAAACGTTTAAATAAGTTTCAAATTGGCCGGCAAAAGAAGCGGTTGCCGTGTCTTCAGCAACGCCCGACGTTCTTACTGCCACTTTGGGATTTGAACCGTATTTTTTGCCTAATTTCCGATAAGCGGCAACAATTTCTCTTTTCAGGTCGTCGGGAATCTTTCCTTTTAAAATAAGATTGCGGGATAATTTGCCTGTTTTTTGCAAACTTTTGATACTTTTTGAATCAAATTTTTCGAAAATTTCTTTTAATTTTTTATCAATTTTATTGGTTTTCAGATAATGCCAGTAGGCCTTGGTTGTTAAAGTAAAACCATCAGGAATATTAATTCCTTTTTTAGATAATTCCTTTATCATCTCGCCCAAAGAAGCATTTTTCCCCCCAACCAAAAGCAAATCCTTTGCCGAAATCTCCCTAAACCACAGAATATATTTTTTATTTTTTTTCATATTACTTCTTTAAAATTTCTTTTATTTTCTCGACGATTTCGGTGTTGGCCAAGGTTTTAAGAGATTTTGGTTATTTTTTAATTCTATCAAAATTTTTAAAAGTCAGCAATTTAAAAACAAAAAATCACTCTAAATTGAGTGAAATCAATGTCAAAATTATTTTCATTTCGCTTTTATCCAATCTTTTTTATCAATTTCTGCTTCTCGCCAGGGAATCGGTTTAAGTCCTGACATAAACTTTATTAAAAGAAATTTTTTTATAGGGAATCTTAAAATTGGGAACAGGCAAATTCTTTCTCAATCTCAAAATCACCCAACCTTCCAGACTTTCTAAAAGATTTTTTCTACATTCTTCAAGAGTTTTTCCAGTAGCCCAAACTCCTTTTAACTCGGCTATCTCTCCATAATAGGTCTTCCCCCTATCGATTAATTCATATTTTGCTTTATTTAGATAAGAAATTAAATATTCTTGAAACATATTATTTATATACTCAATTTACCAAAATTGAAACAACCTGTCAATTTTTTGAAAAATTTTATTTCCTTAAAATTTGTTTAATTTTTTCGACGATTTCGGGGTTAGATAAAGTTGATAAATCACCCAATTCTTCTCCCGTAAACAACCTTTTTAAAATCCGTCTCATTATTTTTCCTGAGCGAGTCTTTGGCAAATCTTCAACTAAATAAACTTCTTTTGGCAAAGCGATTGGTCCAATTTCCTTTCTCACCTGTCCAATAATTTCTTCTTTTAAATCAGGCAGAGACCGGGTTTCTGCTAACTTTTTTGAAACGGCGAAGACTATCGGCACTTCTCCTTTAATTTCATCTGGGATGCCGACCACCGCACACTCAATAATATCAGGATGAGAAGTTACTGCATTTTCTAATTCGCCGGTGGTTATCCTATGGCCTGCCACTTTAATTACATCGTCAACCCTACCAATAATTCTAATTAAGCCATTTTTATCTTTGAAGGCCCCATCGCTCGTAAAATAAACCTCCTTTCCATACTGACTCCAGTAGGTTTCTAAGTATTTTTGGGGGTCTTTGTAAATTCCTCTTAACAATCCGGGGGCAAAAGGCGGCAAAATAACTAAATTCCCTTCTTTCCCCGGGGGACAAGATTTACCCTTTTCGTCAAAAATATCAACTTTTATTCCTGGAAATGGTAATCCGACAAAAGCCGGTTTAAAAGGGCCGATTCCCGGCAAAGAAGTAATTAAAATCCCACCAGATTCTGTTTGCCACCATGTATCAACAATAGGACATCGCCCCTTGCCTACTTCATTAAAATACCATTGCCAGGCTGATTCATCAATTAGCTCTCCGACCGTTCCCAAAAGGCGCAAGCTGTTAAACTGGTATTTTTTAAGAATTTCCGCACCGTATTTTTCAAACATTCTGATGGCGGTCGGGGCGGTGTAAAAAATCGTTACCTTGTATTTTTCAATAATCTCGGCCCACCTGTCGGGAGCCGGAAAATCGGGCGCGCCTTCGAACATCAAGGTCGTAATTCCGTTTATCAATGGAGAATATATGGTGTAAGTGTGCCCCGTTATCCAGCCCGGGTCGGAAGTGCACCATAAAATATCTTCTTCGTGAAAATCAAATATCCATTTTCCGGTAAATTTCGTCTGCAAGGTATAGCCCCCGCAAACATGTACGCACCCTTTCGGTTTTCCGGTGGAACCGGAAGTGTAGATGATAAACAGCAAGTCTTCCGAATCCATCGCCTCTGCCTCGCAAAAATCTTTTTCATTTTCAACTAAATCATTATACCAGACATCCCGACCGTCTTGCCAACTGATTTCATTCCCCGCTCTTTTGACTATGATTAATTTTTCTACGTTGGTTTCCTTTATTCCTTCATCGGCATTTTGTTTCAAATTAATGACTTGCCCTTTTCTATAATAGCCGTCGGCGGTTATCAAAATTTTGGCTTCGGTATCTTGAAGCCGGACTTTAAGGGCTTGCGGCGAAAAGGCAGAAAAAACCACGCTGTGCACCGCTCCGATTCTAGCGCAAGCCAACATCGAAATTATTACTTCAGGAATCATTGGCAGATAAATTCCCACTCTGTCCCCCTTTTTTACTCCCAATTTTTTTAAGGCATTGGCAAATTTACAAACTTCTTTAAAGAGCTCTTCGTAAGTTAATTTTCTTGGCTTATCAGTAATCGACTCCGGTTCCCAAATCAAAGCGATCTTTTCCTTGCCCGCACAAGTTTTTTTAGAAAATTTGAGCGGGTCGAAAATATTCGAAGTAATATTTATTTTTCCTCCAACAAACCACTGAAAGTATGGAGGTTTATGTAAAAAAGCCTTTTCCCAAGGTTTAAACCAAAAAAGCTCTTCTGCCAATTTCTCCCAAAATTTAAGCGGATTTCTTGCTGCTTCTTTGTAAATTTTGCTGCTTTTTAGCCAAGCTTGTTTTTTGAATTCTTCATTCGGATAGTATAAATCCCCTTTTTTAATCATTTACCCTGTTAAATAAGATTTGAGCCGGTTCTTTAAGAACATCTTGCCAAGATAGGTTTTAAGGTATTTTTCCCGGTGAGTAGCATCTTTTTGGCTCAAACATGCCTCGTAATAGATTAATCTCAGCGGTCTTCTGTTTTTTGTAGATTCTACAAGTCCCTTCCGATGCTGCTCAAATCTTAATTTTAAATTATTTGTATACCCTGTATATAATTTTTTATCTTTGTTCGACTTTAAAATATATACGTAATAAAACATAATAACGAAGATTTAAAATTATTTAACAGGGTTAATTCTATCATACCTTAAATAAAAAATCGGGGCAAAGCCCCGATTAAACTGATTTCAGTTTTTTTCCCAGTTTAAAATTTACTCCTTTTCTTTACCCTGTTAAATAAGACTTAAGTCTATTTTTTAGAAACATTTTACCTAAATAAGTCTTAAGATATTTCTCTCGATGAGTGGCATCCTTTTGACTTAGACACGCTTCGTAATAAATTAACTTCAGCGGTCTTCTGTCTTTAGTGGATTCCACTAATCCTTTTTGATGCTCTTCAAATCTTAATTTTAAATTTTTCGTATATCCTACATAATTTTTATTGTCTTTTTTACTGCGTAAAACATAAATATAATGCATAATTATTACAATAAAAATTTAAAATTATTTAACAGGGTGAATTTCCCTATAAATTTTTTTTCGCTTCATCGAAGATAATAATGGCAGCTGGCACAATGATAATCAAGGCAAATCCCATCTTAATCACTGACTCCATTGACCCTGACTGAACAATCATCAATTTGTAATTCCCGGTAATCGGAAAAACCGAAACAATCAGCAAAATGGCAATCACAGCAATAAAAGCAATAAAAATGTAATAAAGAACTTTAAATATTTTCATTGTTTAAAGCTTTTTACTATTATATCTTGATCGTCTAAAAGTATTGACATAATTATTAACTCAATATACAATTAAAATATAAAATAAGAAAATTAAGATAAAAATATTATGAAACTATATATTGCGCAATATATCGAAAATCTTTTAAGAAAAGCAGAATATGAATATGACGAGAAAACTAAGAGTTGGTGTGCGAGTGTGAAAGATTTACCCGGCGCCTATGCTCAGGCAGATACCGTAGAAGAGGCAAGAGAACAACTGGCTGAAGTGATAGAAGACTATGTCTTAGTTAGTCTTCAAGAAAAACATTTTTTACCGGGATTTAAGAAATTGCCTGCGAAGGTATATGACTAAACTGTCACCTCTGCCACGAAGAATTTTAATAAAGAAATTGAGAAAAGTTGGTTTTTCTGGTCCTTATCCAGCCGCCAGGCACGAATATATGAGCCGAAATGGTGAAAAGATTTTTATCCCCAATCCTCACGGCAAGGATATTGGCTTACCGATTATAAAGAAAATTATTGACCAACTTAGAATTTCTAATCAGGAATTTTTAGATTTATAGAGAAGGAATCAGAACCGCAACCAGTATTTTATGTTTTTTCAGCTTTTCAAAGAGCTGTTTTTTTATTTCCGAGCGGAGCGAGAAAACAAGATTCTGAGGAGCAAAGCGACGAATGGTTCTTATACACCAAGCTTCCACATTATGGAAGCGAGTCGAAGAGATGAATCTCTTCTCCACCCTTCGCTGCGACTCGGGTAGGTGAAGATGAAAACGAAGTTTTCATCGCCCACCAAGCCCCGCGAAGCGGGGCGAAGGTTAAGATGAGGACTTTGTCCTCATCGCCCTTAAATAAAAAATCGGGGCAACGCCCCGATTAAACTGATTTCAGTTTTTTCCCAGTTTAACTTTTAATTTTTTTTAAAGAATTAAGAAACTACAAAACCCAGCTAAGCTGGGTTTTGTTTCGACCTTATTTTATTTCTTTAGAATCGGTTTAAAGCTGTAGTGGTGACTGCTTCTTTCTTAGAAGAGGTATCAAAGCAATCAAGGCAAGAACCGAAATGATGTTTAACCAACAAATTTGTAGAAAGAAGAGGATAATTATTGCTACTATAGCTATACAAATGAACAGAATGCGCAAACGTTTATCTCTCATCAGATTCTTGTTTCTTCCTAATGCTATCAATAAACCAAGGATAATCAATATTACCAAAATAAGATTTATAATCGCGCATAAATTATCCATACTAAAGAAGTCACCAACTGTAGCCAAGAACATTCCTAAACCCGCCTGTGCTCCTTCTTTTTCACCAACCGTTTCTTCTATTGGCGGTGTAACTACCTGTCCGCCCTCTTCGAGAGGAATAATCTCTTCTGGAGGAACAACCTCTTCTGGAACTCCGCCAGTTTCAGTTCCACCGGTTATCTCGGGCGGTGTCGGGACAATACCTCCTGGACTTATTTCTGGAGGTGTTGGAGGTAAAAGTGGTAATGGAGTTAGTGTAGTGAAAACTAATTCCTGACCCCAAATCTCGCCTGAACCATGAGAAATCGCTCTCCAATAGTAAGTGGTATTGGGAATTAAACCCGTAATTGTTACTGTGTGATAAGTAACTTTATTTGAATCTTCCGGAGTTGAGAAGGCGTAGCCGTAATTTGGCGGACTACCTAAACTATCGTGAGGAACCGTATCGTAAATCACCCGGCTGGTAGCTGGAATACTAGTGAACCAACTAACAATGGTGGTAACAGAGAAAACATCCCCATTTGTTTCATTAAAGATAGTTAAATAGATAAAAGCACCGCCACCGCCACCTGAAGGCGGAGCAACTGGCTGAACCAAACAAGCAGCATCTTCAGTACAATTACTATCACTACAATCTGTATTTCCATCACAATCATTATCTAAACCATCGCTACAAAGCTCTGCAGCACCGGGATAAATATTTACATTTGCATCATTACAATCAACCGGTCCGCATTGACCACCTTGGGCATAATAACCATCTTGGTCAGCGTCGGTACAAGTTGGCGGAGGGGTTACGCAAGTGCAATTATCACAGACTTTTCCGCTTTCGCAATCTGAGTTAGTTGCGCATTGCGCTTGGCATTGTTCTACATCACAAGTATTAGTTACATCAATAGAATTGCCATCTGCACAAGCATCTGCATTTTCATCACAAACTGATGTGAATGCAACTCTGTAATCCCATGTGGGATGATAAGCATCGTCAGGAGTAT
>Ga0315294_10004460_pt1 | contig 15271 bp, 11 predicted proteins | sample YL17G13_40_MG_FD_203626 | JGI IMG/M metagenome (GOLD analysis project Ga0315294, IMG submission 203626) | Sediment microbial communities from Yellowstone Lake, YNP, Wyoming, USA - YL17G13_40 | ecosystem: Environmental > Aquatic > Freshwater > Lake > Sediment | place: USA: Wyoming | collected... | reverse complement strand
CTTGGGCATGGATGACATCCATCCGCTCAACCTCTTCCGCATCAGCTGGAAAAACGACGTGCGCTCGGGCCTCTACGGACCGGTCAACGCCCTCAAGCTTCCGCCCGCCGTCACCGGCATCGAGGCGCAGATCGTCGGCCTGGTCGGCAAGCATTTCCCCACTGGAGCCCACAAGGTCGGCGCCGCCTTCGGCTGCCTGGTGCCGAGACTGGTCTCGGGCGAGTTCGATCCGGAGGTCCACAAGGCGGTCTGGCCGTCGACCGGCAACTTCTGCCGGGGGGGCGCCTTCGACTGCGCCCTGCTCGGCTGCCGCGCGGTGGCCATCCTTCCCGAGGAGATGTCCCGCGAGCGCTTCGAATGGCTGCGGGCCATCGGGGCCGAGGTCATCGCCACTCCGGGCTGCGAATCCAACGTCAAGGAGATCTACGACAAGTGCCGCGAGCTCAGCGCCGATCCCCTGTATATGATCTTCAATCAGTTCGCCGAGTTCGGCAATCCCATCTTCCACTACCAGGTCACCGGCCCCGCGGCCATGGAGGCCTATGAGGCCCGCCGGCCGGAGCGGGGCCGCTTGGCCGCCTTCGTCTCCGCGACCGGCTCGGCTGGAACCATCGCCGCCGGCGATTTTCTCAAGACTCTGTACCCGCAGGTGCGCATCGTCGCCGCCGAGGCGCGGCAATGCCCGACGCTGTATCTCAACGGCTTCGGCGGGCACCGCATCGAGGGCATCGGCGACAAGCACGTGCCCTGGGTGCACAACGTGCGCAACACCGACGCCGTAGCCGGGATCGACGACGAGGACTGCCTGCGCCTCCTGCGGCTCTTCAACGAGGAGGCCGGACACCGCTATCTGGAGAGCCTCGGGGTGACGGAGGCCGAGTGCCAAAGCTTGTCGCTCCTGGGCATCTCGGGGATCTGCAACCTGCTGGCCGCGGTCAAGGCGGCCCGCTATTTCGAGCTGGGCCGGGAGGATGTGATCTGCACCATCTTCACCGATTCGCTCGACCTCTACCGCTCCCGCCTCGACGAAATGCGCCAAAGCCGGGGCGCTTATCGCGAGATCGACGCCGCCCGGGACCACGCAGCTGTGATCGCCGGTCAGGGGATCGATTGGTTCAAGGAGCTGGGCTACTACGATCGCAAAGCCGTGCACAACCTCAAATATTTCACCTGGGTCGAGCAGCAGGGCAAGACGAGCGACGAGTTGACGGCCCAGTGGCAGCCGGAATATTGGGAGGAGATGTTCACTGGAGAGATCGACGCCTTCGAGCGGCTGATCGCCGAGTTCAACCGCGAGGTCGGCCGGTGAACGGTATGGCCTGACTTTTTTCTGCCTTGAGATTGTCCAGACTGATAATCATGTCATTTATATGTGGCCGAACGCTCGGCCTCACGGGCCTACTGTACGTTTGAAGGCAGTTGTTCGTCCCGTTCTATTTCAGTGGCCAAGTTTTCACGGCAAGATCGGCCATGTGTGATTGACGTTTATCGATTGTTGACTTATCCCATTTTATCCCAGCTGCGAGCGACTTGGTGAGCTTGAAGTCGGACTTGGCGTAAAAGGCTTTCTTGGATGCATAGCTATCGTTGCCGGCCTTGATATTTATCTTCGTTTTCATCAGTGCCATGTTTCCAACACGTTTAAGGAGAAGCAATTGTTCGTCCTCAGGTATGTGGCCCCATGACGAGGACGGATTCTGGGGTAACACGTGTTCGAGATTCACGATTTCGGCGTTCGGATTGGGAACAAGCTCTGGTTCCGCGTCCCCGTTCTCTTGGCGTTCTAGGGCTCTGAGGTAGTACCGCGCAAGATAGCTCTTGGAAACTGTCGCGAAAGCGAATGATTCGCGAAAATGCGCATCGTTGGGCAGAATAACCTTCAGTCTGTGATAGATCTGCGTTGCAGTATTGATCTTCTTATCGCGCACCTCTTTCGCCGCTGCACAGTTGTGTGTCTCAATAGCACCACCGCCGAGGCCGCCATGAATCAGAAATCGGACTGACCATGAGACTATGTTTCTAACTGCGGCCTTAACTTCACCAACAGAGAACGCGTCGAGAATTGATAGAATAAGTGGGCGTACCTGTATCATCCGGAGGGTGTTGATGGTCTCCATATGCAACCGGCATGTGTCGCCGTACTTTGCCCACAGGCTATCGGCTGTATTCACCATGGCGGCATAGATATGGGCGTTTCGGGCCAAGTCCGCGGTGAACGACACTGCACGCGCTGCATTATTGATCTTCTTCTTGATGTCTGCGTAAAGGTCCTTTTCTCTGACTAAACCTTGGCGGGAAGACCAATAATGGCGGAGAAATGTCAATACGGGGTCTTCTTCCTCCAAGGCCTCTAGCGCGCTAAGCATCGAAACCCAAGAGGCTTGGATTTCGCTTAGCCTGCTTCCGGCGAGACCAAAGAGGTGATTCTTCAGGAGGTCTGTGATGGCCAACTCAAGTCCGCGATCATTCAGCGTCTCAAAGACCATGAAAGCATTTGTATCATCGGGGACTCGCACCCAAATGACCTTCACATTATCAGTCAAATAGCCGACAAGTTCAGTGAGCTGATCCGTCGCGTCCCTTGAGTGTGTCATTGCCTGGATGTGTGATCTCGCGATCGTAGCGGCCTTATCAATTCGGAGATGAGACGGTTTAGTCGGGGGGGTGGTTCGTTTAGGATCATCGGGCAATAGAAGGACTCTACTGATGAAGAACTCATTGTCGGCATCATTAAGTTGTAGCTTCGGAATCAATGCCAGGGTTTTCAGATCCTTCTTGTGGAGGAGATCGCCCGTAATGGCTATTGCGCGTTCCTTATCTTCGGCCTCGTAGAAGAAGTCACGAATTGCAGCCAGGACGATAGTCACCGTTGCCAATCGTTGCTGACCGTCGGCAACTTCTCCGCGGGCGGCTTGATTCTTGGTTGTGACTATTGATCCGATAAAGTACTCGGGCGCCCCATCGGATATCGCGGTCGCGACGTCTTGGAGAAGGTCGCGGACGTGCTCCTCCTCCCATGCGTAAGAGCGTTGGTAGATGGGAACGGCAAGATTGCAATTCAGGAGAATTCTGCCAATTCCCTCGAGCTCAATCGCAATAGCTGACATACTGCCCATAAGTTCGTTCCTCCCTTATTGGCCAAACACGCCGCAGGTCAGGCGCGCTGCTGAGCATCGTCTGCACCTGCTGATTTGGCTTCTATCCTGCGATGATTCTTGCATCCATGAGAGGCCCCTTTTGTTCCTGGTCTCTGGATTACACTCTCGGCCATTCCGACACGATCAATTCTTCTTGGTTCGAAATTGTGAAAGTGACGAGTTATCCACAAGTCTATCCAGTGTTTTAAGCGTGAACACTTTACCTTTAGTGTGAGCGATCATCTGGCGCATGTCTTCACGGCGGACACCGAAGCCCCGCCCTGCCAGACATGCGATGACCTGATAGCCGGATTTGCCCTCACGAAGTCGTTGCTCAGACATCTGGCACAGGCGGATTATCCGGGTAGCTTTGTCTCTCGCCGTGCCATCATCCTCAGTCAGCTTAGCCTCAATTATGACAGAAGGCTGGAACTCGTCGGGAACAATAAAATCAGGGGCCTGATCGAAACCTGCAATGCGCTCAGCCCTCTTCGTCTTACGGAAGGTTACTCCGGCCAAAGTCAACTGATCCTCTATAGCCGATTCCAAGCTGTCCCCCACCAACTCGCTGACGGAGTCGCGATGCCCGGCGAACGGTCTTCCGAGAAATCGCTCGTAAAGCAACATCGCATAGGGCGCGCCAATACCCGCAAGCCGTTGCAAGGAAGAGAGCCCCTCCAGACTGTCCGCCTTGTATAATCGGTGAAGTCTATCCGCTGGCACATCAGGGCAACCTTCCGCAATTAAATCGCAGGCTGTTTCAACCATGGCAGCGATTCTCGCGAGCGTTGTAGCTCCCGGTTTCAATGCCCGATTGGGCTTGGACCGGATACTCCGGTCAAGCGTCCTCGCGGCATTCTGCGGAACATCCAATCCTTTGCGGCTAGAAGCGATGTAGGCCCATTCAGGGGGCGTGAATCCAAGCATCGTCCTGAGCACGATTAAAACGACGGGGCATTCGAGCGCCACGGAGAGTATGGCCTCACACTCAAACCGATTGAATCCGTCCGAGGCTTTCTTGAGCGTCTCATACCCGGCGGCAAACACAGGATAGGCAAGAAAGCCATCCCCCTTGGGCATGACGAGGAACTCCGATGCCAAGCTCGAGAATACAGCATCAACAAACACGTCGGGATTGGCCAACACCTCGTCCTGCTCGGCTTCAAAAGGGAATCTCATCATATGCCTCCAGAGTCTCGCGCACCATTCCTTCCGGTTTCCAGTCCTGTTTTTGCGCTGCGGAGGAAAAGTTCGTTCCCAACGCAGCCAGGACAGCCTCCAATCCACCAAAACCTGAGTACCACGCTTGTACTGCAGCCATCTTCTCGATCGTAGGCTTTTTACATTTCCAGTCAGCACGAAGATGCCACACAGCTAACCGGGTTAGATGACCATAAGTGATACAACGAATATCTCCCTGTGTCGCTTCCAGTCCTCCTTGAGCCAAGGCATCGATCTCTTGTTGAATGAGATCGGCAAGCTCCTTCGGGGAGCCTGCAATCCACCGCCTCGGGACCAGCCCCGTCTGACGGCAGACAAAGACTGTATCGATCACCGATGATCCGGTCCCATTGATATGGATCGAAGCGCCCATCTCGGCTGGGCACGGTAGTGAAGCCGAACACGTCAATCCCGCGTCAAGAATAGCAACAGCAAGAGGTATGTATGTATCCAATCTGTTGTGATGGAAAGTGAACGCCAGCGGGCATCCCGATCTCAGCCGAGCCGCCGCCATACAGAAGGTCGCAGAAATCCCCTCAGTGAAATGAACAAGGTCCCGGCCCATGTTAACGTTGCCCGTCAACTCCCTTGTGTTTCGCGTCGTTGGGCTGGCAAACTCCGGGTGCGCGCCACCCACCAACTTTCGCAGCCATACATAGCAGAAATCCATCAACTCCGCATATTGAACATTCCCGAAATATGGCGGATCGGTAAAAACCCCGTCGAAGACTGCCGTGCCTTGTAGCGCTGCGGAATCCCCGCAGATCAAGTCTACCTTACGGTGCTCCGGCGGATGCGAACTGCTGCTAGACGTACCGATCCACTCGCCCGCAATCGGCACCTCGACCTTCCTGTTTCCTTCGTGACGAACCTCAAATGGCTGGCGGCAGTAACGTTTAGCTTTCGCGAACTTCTCCGTAATGTTCAGCCAGCCGCCGCTGCCAACTGGCAGACCGCTTGTCCCTTCGATACCGAGGATGTTGGATTCGCATTGGATAAGCCCAACCGGGAAACCGTGAACTGAAAAGATGTCGAGTGATTTCAGAGCCATGATATCGTATCGGCAAAGCATGTTTTGATAGCGGAGCAGGTCGGACAAGTTTGTCGCCAACGCTTCTCGGATCCGCTCATCGGGATACTTAGTTATCCACCGGCAACTCAATTCAAGGCCGACCAACTGACGAGCATTAAATAACTCCCGGTAGTACCCATAACCCCAGCGATGAAGCCGTTCGGTTTCATCGCCTTTGGGAATCGCTTCTTCCGGAATGAATCGCGGCTGCATCTTACGCAGGCGGCATTCTGCTTCGGCGAATTTCGCCAGATCCTCAGCGTCCGGCGCCTTGAAGAGCCGGCCCTTCCGCCATCTATTTCCTTGGGAATATGGAACATGGTATTCAATAGCAAACATGCGGTGTCCCGGAGGGCCCCCCGCCGGATAGGCGATTTGCGCATCGCAATGAATGCAGCGCGAACGATTCCGCCCGGCCGCATGCGCAACGGGCAGATATTTGCCACAACAGGGACATGGCCCCAGATGCTTTCGGTCCTTGGATTCGAATAAGGAACCGCAATGACCGCAGACGAAGACATTGGCGGTATGCCGCACATCCTGGGCGATCAGATGATTCGGAAACAAATCGTGCGTCTTCCCGCACGAGCCGCATTTCACTTTCTTGACCCAGAGATAGTACTTAGCCGGCGCAAGCATGCCCGTCTTTGGGCACTTCGTAAGGAATAAATGCCCGATCTCTTTCCGCAAGTGCACTCGCAGTGATGCCGCCGCTTCGGCGTAAGCCTCCAAGTTTAAATCCTGAATCTCCTGCCGGACGATCCACCACGCCATCGGATTAATGTCTGCAGCCGTGACCATGCACCCGAGGCGATTGGCTTCCACCACAGTCGTCCCGCCTCCCATAAACGGGTCGAAGATATGCTTGTCCGAGAAACGGTGTCCGTGGAAGTACGTCTGCTCTATGCGCTGCTCCGCAAGTTCCGAAAGGATCAGCGCCCGAAACAAAGTACCCGGCCGCCGCGCGAACCATTTGTGCACCGCAATAAGCGGACGGTAATTCTGCTGTATTTGCTTCTCTGCCAAAGCAAGACGTGCGACGAATGGGATTTGGAAGTGGCGCTCAATCATGCTATCTCTTCATTCTTCCGAAGTCGAACAATGATTATGATAGCTGAATAAAAAGGAAAACACAGAAGATCTCTTTCTCTATATGAAATAGACCTATGACGTCAGGGCATATTCCTCTTCTTACATGAATAAAGACTAGCCCTAGATTCGGTGGATGTCAATATCGGTCCATCTTTAAATAAAGCCTTCTTCGGACCGACCAGAGCGCACAGCGCCCTAATCGTTTTGGTCGATAGCGGCGTATTCATAAACACAAGCTTGGTCGAATGGGTCGACGAAAAAGATGTGGTCGCCACGCATAGTCATGTTGTCGAATTTCCCGACTTCCTGAGGGAATGGAATCCGGGAAAGAAGGACACCTTCAGGGCTATAGATCTCGAAGGCAAGGTAATCCGTTAAATTATAATCCTTGGGCGCTTGAGACCGGCTGACGGCTTTCCGAACACTCAAGACCCAGATACGGCCTCGGCCGTCGACCCCTATCCCTCGGTTGACCGGAGTGAAGTCCGGCATGTCGACGGAGACGACCCTGCCGCCGATATCCATCGACGACTTTCCGTAGCCATGGGCGATCTCGAATGGCAGCGCCCGGTCGATCGACAAGATCAGCTTTCCTGTCGGCGAATACTTTTCGATCCGATTGAGCGTGGAGAAGGCCACGAAAATATTTTCGTCGCCGTCGACGACAAGGCTGAGGAAATTGGCGTTCCAGGTCTTCCTGGCTGTATCCAGCAGATATGGCTCCCCGAACTCGTGTTGGACCCGCCCTTGGAAATCGAAGATGGCTAAGATGTGGTTATCCCGTTTGTTCTCGCCGTTGGCTTGAAACGCGTAGGCAACGATCCGGTCCGAACCCATCACGGCCGGGCTTATTCCCCTGTAGGGGGGCAGACGGAAACGATCGATATACACGCCGTCGTTGTCGAACACGTGGAACTCCGAAGACATCGTCGAGACGATCACCTGGCCGCTCGCGCCGACGACAACGATCATCGGGTATGCCATCTCGCCCGGCCCCTGGCCCTTCCGTCCGAACTTGAGCAGGAATTTCCGATCAGGGCCATATTTTTTAATGCAGCCATCCTTTTCGTCGAGGACGAATAGGTTTCCCCGCCCGTCCTCGGCAACGCTCATGGGGCGCGCGAACTGATAATCAGGGTCCTTCGCTTCGAGCTCGCCGATCTTCCGGACAAAGGTGAGCCCGGCCGCCGGCTTCTCGGAAGCCGGCCTGAGGTTATGGACGTAGCGGACTCCGTCTCGGACCTCGAACGTGGACGTCCTCTCCTTCCGGCAAGCGGGGATCGTTAAGATTGTACACGCAAGGACGACGTACCCGAGGGAGGCCGGAATAGCCAGGCTTTTCCGGGCTCGAGGGTTGGGCCGCCGAGTCCTCATGACGGCTTGGGATGTCAAGTAGCTCATCAAACCTCCCCCTACGGCGTATGAGGGAATTAGACGACGATCGGAGAATGATGTCAAGGTTGCGGTAAGGAGAAAATACGCAAAACATTTCGATATTTATAAAAATATCAACCCATTCGACTCCCCGGGCTGAAGCCCGGGGTATGCTCAGGGTTGATACTGAGCGGCGCTTTTTATCCCGATTTAAAAATCGGGGTTTGGCGCCGTCGAACGTATCAATAAGATGCCAAAGCCAAGCAACAATCTAGAATTCTTCATTTGCCGCGCTTGGTTTTTTCGAGGATGGCTAAGAAAGGCGCCGGCTTCAATATTTTTATTTGGCGGAGCTTTTTGAGGGAAAGAAGATCCTCATCTCCTGTGACGAGGTAGTCGGCATTCCCCGAAACGGCGGCTTCGAGCAGGAAATCATCGTCGGGATCCCGGCAGAGGCGAATCCGCTCCTCGCCTGTCACGAGATCGCCTCGGAGAGCGAAAAGGGCGGCGATGTCTTCGAAATCCTTCGGGCTCGTTCGGTATTTTGTCCGGATTTTGGGATGGCAGAGGACGGCCGCGATCTCGTCGATAAGCTCTGGGGAAAAGACGGCCGTGAAAGCCCCCTCACGAAGGCACCGCATAAGGATCCCGGCCGCACCGGCCGGCCGGATCAGGGCGGAAACGATGACGTTCGTATCGACGACCGCACGCAATTTCACTTTTTTCGCTTCCGGACGTCCCTAACCGCATTGGCCACGTCCTTCGAGATCTCATCCTCGGAAAAGCGGTCGTTGACGGCCGACATTCGGGCCAGAAGATCGTCGAATCGCTTGAGGATACCCGCTTCATCCGCGCGGAGGAACCTGAGGTATTGCTCATAGGGGATCAGGACGGCTTCGGGCCGGCTGCCGCGAGTGAGGACATACGGAACGCGCTCTTCAGCGACTTCGTCGAATGTCTTGCGGAATCGCCTTTGAAGGTCCGTGACGCCGATGATCTTGTTCATGAATGGACTCACTTATCATCTGAATACATATTTAAATATATATTTTGATATGGAGATTGTCAAGCGGGATCAGGCCTCGATATTGAAGAGCCATGCGCTTCCCCCCGCTGCTATGAATAAAAACTTCCCCCCGGATTTGCCGAAGTCAATTTAGAGGGGGAACCCGCTTCGCGGTTCCCCGTGGCAAGCCACGCGGCATATGACCGCTCGTCAACAAATGAGCGCACGAATCTTTTCCGGAAGCCGCTTTCGCTGCCAGGCGCGTTCACGATCAGCGGCCCTGGCATCATCTGCCTTGCCCGCTGCCTGCACAGCTTTGACTGCATATAATGCTGGTCCTCTTGCGTGATCGCCCATATGAGCGGTTGCCGCGGCGTGGCCCGCGGCTCGCGCAACGGCTCGCGCCGCACCCTCTGCCGCATCCCGCGCAGCAGCATGCGCTGCAATAGCCGCCGTACGCGCCTCGCCAACGGTGATCTCCCCGCGAGACCATGCCCGCGCCGCTTCGATCGCTCTCTGCGGCCGGTCGTCCTGAGGGTATTGCACGGTAAAAAGCGGCAATACGTGTTCCGCGCAGTCCGCGGCCCAATTCGCAAGCAGACGATGCCTATTGAGGTCGAGCTGGCCGCCACGATGAATCGCCTTGAATCGATTGTCTCTCATCGGCCCTCACTTCTCTGCCCAATACGTATTATACTGCACGGGTGCAGCATAAATACGCCGAAGCCAAGCAACAATCTCCCTAGTTAGGGCGAACTTGCGCCCTGGACTCGTTTCTCGAACATGAATGAGACTAATCTGGGCAATTTATCTCGCTCGTCTTCTTCATGCCACCACTCCTTGAAGCTTTGGAGCGATAGCCCATGCCGGGCTGCCGCATCAGTGAACTCGGAGAGATGATGGACGAACGCTGGAATTTCAACCGTTTCCGCCCCCCGCTGGAATCTAGCTTGCGTCCCTTGATATTGCCGAAAAGGGTGAAGCTCGCAACTGAAAAAACGCCCAGCGTCGACCAAAACACGGGAAGCTTCTGAGAAAATGAAGGACAGGTCTCGGATGTGTTCTAACACCAGATTGCAGACGATGAGATCCGCAGACCGCTCTTCACAAGGCCATGGTTGCGTGATGTCGGCTACTACGAAATTGACATGATCGAGTCGCAGTTTCGTTTTAGCCTGATCGATCATGCCTTCTGAAAAGTCGAGGGCGCACACTTTTTCGCCGATTTGGGCCAGCAACGGCGTGTTCTTACCGGTGCCACAGCCGATCTCAAGGATGGATTTGCAGCGCAGATCGGCCAGGCTGGCCTTGGTGACTATCTGATCGAGATCGCGGGTCAAGTTGCGATCGGCATCGTAAGTGGCTGACCAATGCAAGTACGCTTCTTTCGTATTCATAATATCCTTGATATAAGATGGGGGCGCTTACCCGCGATTCACGGCAAAATCGATCGCTTCCTTGCCCCAGGGAGACGAATTCCGCAGCGCAGGGATCACGCCCTCCGGTTCGTCGACGAACGTCCACATCTCCAGATGCCGCGGATGCATGAAATTCTCGCGGACGCACTTTTCGAGCATCTGTCGAAGCGGCTCGTAATACCCGTTCGTGTTGAGGATGATGATGGGTTTTGTAAACTGGCCCAGCCTCTTCAGCGTGATGGCTTCCAGCAATTCCTCGAGCGTCCCGGTTCCCCCGGGCAAGGCCACGACTCCATCAATGCCTTCCAGGAACTTCGCTTTTCGTTCGTGCATCGTATCTGTAAGCTCGAAGTCCGAGACTCCCTTGTGAGCCCATTCAACTTCGTTCATGAATTTGGGCATGATGCCTTTTATTCTTCCACCGCCGGCAATGATCGTGTCGGCGAGCTTTCCCATGAGTCCGACCGCTCCGCCGCCAAAAACAACTTCGATGTTCTCTTTGAGCAGCTCTCTTGCCAGTCGCTCCGTGGCATCAAAATACGATTTGTCGACCGTGGCACTCGAAGCACAATAGACGCAGATTTTCATTTACTCATGTCGTCCTTGACATCATCTGGACCGAATTTTATGCTTGTCCGCAGTGGCAGACAAGTCATTTTTCCTCAACGATCGGGAGCAGGCGGTTTCCCGGAGCAGCGGGGCCGTGCTCCTGGACGTCCTGCGGGAGGACCTCGGGCTCACGGGGACCAAGGACGGCTGCCGCGAAGGAGACTGCGGCGCGTGCCTGGTCCTTCTCGGCATCCCGCGGCCGGATGGCATACGCTATCAGGCGGTCAACTCCTGCCTTCTCCCCCTGGGTGATGCGGCGGGACGCCACGTCGTGACCATCGAAGGTCTCAACCAACCGAATATAAACCCGATTCAACAGGCCCTGCTTGATGAAGGGGCGATTCAATGCGGATTCTGCACGCCCGGACTCGTGATCGCCCTGACCGGCTTTCTCCTCAACGGCGTTCCTCTGACCATGGCCGACGGGATAGCGGCGCTGGGCGGCAACATTTGCCGCTGTACCGGATACGTGGCCATTCGACGGGCGATCGCCCGCGTATGCGGACAATTCCGAGACCTCGAACCGACGGAAGGGCAATCCTCATCGGCGCGAATCGCCGCGCTTGTCACGCGCCAGGTTTTGCCCCGCTATTTCATCGATGTTCCCACTCGTCTCCACAGTCTTGCCGCGGCCGCCACGACGGAGGTCCCCGTCGAAGAGCGCGAAGCTCGTTCTCCCATCTTGGTCGCCGGCGGGACAGATCTCTTTGTCACACAAGCCGACCAGCTCCGCGATGCGGAGCTGATGTTTCTCTCGCAACGCGAGGATCTCCAGGGGATACACATCGAGGACGATTTCTGCTGCATCCGGGCGGCGACGCCCCTGACCGCGATCGAGGCGTCTCCTATCATCCGGCGGTTGTTTCCCGATCTCGGCCGGCATTTCGCCCGGATCGCCTCGCTGCCCATCCGGAATCTGGCGACGGTAGCGGGCAACATCGTCAATGCCTCGCCGGCCGGCGATCTTTCGGTGATGTTCCTGGCCCTGAACGCGACGGTGGTTCTCGCGAGGGGGAAGCAACAGAGAACAATTCGGCTGCGGGATTTTTTCCGGGGCTATAAAATCCTGGACTTGGCCGCGGACGAGATGATCGTTGAGATTCGTTTCCCGGTCCACGACGCCGCCACCCGCTTCGATTTCGAGAAGGTCAGCCGGCGCGACCACCTGGACATCGCCAGCGTCAACTCGGCGATCCAGCTTCGCGTGCGGGATGACCGCATCGTTGAAGCGCACGCGGCGGCGGGAAGTGTTGCGCCGGTGCCGCTCTATCTCCGAAGCACCGTCGCCTTTCTCCAGGGTCGGCTGATTTCGGCGGCTACCGCGCGCGCCGCGGCAGCCGTCGCGGGCGGCGAGATTTCGCCGATCAGCGACGTCCGCGGCTCGGCGGACTACAAACGGGCCCTGCTGCAGCGTCTTATTTCGATCCACTTCCTGACGATGTTTCCCGAGCGCATCCGCGAGGAGGACCTCGGATGAAGCACGACGACGCCCTCCTGCACGTGCGCGGGGCGGCTCGGTTTGTCCGGGACCTCCCCGTTCCACAAGGGACGCTTTATGCCGCCCCCTTTCCCTCGCCCGTCGCCCACGGCAAGGTCAAGAAGCTCGATCCCGCGGCGGCGGCCGGACACGACGGTGTCGTGGCCGTGTTTACGGCCCGGGATATTCCGGGACAAAACCAAATCGGCAACATCATCCAGGATGAGCCATTGCTGGCCGGGGACGAGGTCGACTACGCGGGTCAGCCCCTGGCCCTGATTGTCGCCGAAAGCATGGCGGCCGCCCGTAGCGCCCGGCCCTTGATCGGACTTGAGATCGAACCGCTGCCGCCCGTGCTCGATCCGAGGCAAGCCTACGCGCGGGGCGACATCATCGGCGTGCCCCGCACCTTTGCCTTGGGCGACGTGGACCAGGCGTGGTCTCGTTGCCACGTTGCAGTCAGCGGCCGCGCCGATTCCGGCGGTCAGGAACACATCTATCTGGAGACGCAGTCGGCGCTTGCCATCCCCCGAGACGACGGCGGGGTGAAGGTCTTTTCGGCGACACAGTCTCCAACCTTGGTCCAGCGCATCATCGCACGAGTCCTGGGGCTGGCCATGCACCAAGTGGAGGTCGAAGTGCCGCGCCTCGGCGGCGCCTTCGGGGGCAAGGAGGATCAAGCCACGGCTTGGGCCGCGTTGGCCGCGCTCGCCGCCTTCCGGCTGAATCGTCCCGTCAAGCTGGTCTTGAGCCGCCAGGAAGACGTCCGATGGACCGGCAAGCGCCACCCGTATTCATCGGATTACAAGATCGGACTGAGCGAACACGGCAAGATCCTGGCCTATGAGGTGACCTTCTTCCAGAACGCGGGGGCCAGCGCGGATCTTTCTCCCGCCATCTTGGAACGGACGATGTTCCACGCGACCAACAGCTATTTCATTCCTCATGTCCGGGCCACGGCCGTCAGCTGCCGGACGCATCTCCCCCCGTTTACCGCGTTCCGCGGCTTCGGCGCGCCGCAGGCCATGTTCGTCATGGAGGCGGCCATCACGCACGGCGCGGAGGCGCTTCGCCTCCCGGCCGTGGAGATCCAGCGCCGGAACCTCCTCCGCCGCGACGACGAACTGCCTTACGGCATGCGTCTCGAGACCGACAGCCCGATCCGCTGCTGGGACGAACTCGACAAGCGCCACGATCTTTCGTCCTGCCGCGCCCGCGTGACGGCGTTCAACCGCGACCACGCGCTGACCAAGAAGGGTTTGGCCGTGATGCCGGTCTGCTTCGGGATTTCGTTCACCACCACCTTTCTCAATCAGGCGGCCAGTCTCGTGCACGTGTACATCGACGGCAGCGTGGGCATCTCGACCGCGGCGGTGGAGATGGGGCAGGGCGTTCATCGCAAGATCCGCCGTGTCGCCGCCCGCACGTTGGGCATCGGGCTCGATCGGATCCGAATGGAAAGCACCAACACCACGCGGGTGGCCAATACCTCGCCGACCGCGGCCAGCAGCGGCGCCGACCTCAACGGCCACGCGACGCGGCTGGCCTGTCTCCAGATCGTTGAGCGCTTAAGGCAGGCGATCGCAGAGGAGCGCGGCTGCCCGGCGGATCAAATCGCCATCGTAAGCGAAGAGGTGGTCCGCTCCGATCAGTCGATAGGGCTTTCCTGGGAGCAGCTCGTTTCCTGGGCTTATGCTCGCCGCATCCCCTTGTCGGCCTATGCGAGCTACGCCACGCCCGGGATCCACTTCGACAAGTCGAAGGAGAAAGGCCGCCCCTTCGCCTATCATGCCGTCGGGACCGCCGTGGTCGAGGCCACCGTCGACGGATTACGGGGCATCCCCCGCCTCGATTCCGTCAAGATCGTGCACGACGTGGGCAAGAGCCTCGATCCGGCCGTCGACCGGGGGCAGATCGAAGGCGGCGTCGTGCAAGGGATCGGCTGGATGACGAGCGAAGAGCTCCTTTACTCGCTCGCGGGGAAGATCCTGACCGACAGCATGAGTACGTACAAGGTCCCCGACATCGGCGCAACCCCCGAGATCACCGTCACTTTCCTCGAAGATGCCCTGCCGCCGGTCGGAATCCTGGGGGCCAAGACCGTGGGTGAGCCACCGCTGATGTACGGGATCGGCGCGTATTTTGCGATTCTCGACGCCCTGCGGGCTTTTCGCCCGGAGCTTCCCCTGTTTTTTAACGCTCCGCTGACGGCGGAAAAGACATTTCGGGCTCTTTGGCCCTGACGATCTCTAGATCGAGACTTTTCTTTATGATGACACCGCTTCAGAGGCGGTCCGCTGAGTGGGCGCAGATCACTTGACCTCGCCGATGTCCGGCATCACCGGCATCCGCGGGTGTTTGGCGAACGAGAACGCCAACTGCTCGTACCAGGAATCGGACGAGATCGCCATCCGCAATATCTGCTTCCACACATCCACCGGCGGACCGAACTCCTTCCAGTCGATCACCATCACCCGCACGCCGCGCCGCCGCATCTCCTGGAGAAGCAATCTGTAGTTCTTGTCGAGGTGCTGGAGGTAGTCCAGCGGCACACCGGCCTCCTGCTCGCGGGCCCGGCTTTCCATCCGTCGGTGGCATTCCTCCGGGGAGACGTCGAGGTAGACGAAGATGTCGGGCGGCATCACGTCGCGGCTCATATTGCGGAACACGTCGACGTACAGCTCGAACTCCTGGCGCGTCATGAAGCCGCGCTCCATGGCGGTGGTGGCGAACACGGTGTCGCCGTAGATCGGCCGGTCCTGGATCACCACCTGGCCCTGCGGGCCCCAGGCCAGCTCCACGGCCAGCCGGTGCTGCTCGTAGCGCTGGCAGAGCATGAACATCTGCATCGAGAAGCCGCCGCCG
>Ga0315294_10004459_pt1 | contig 15271 bp, 13 predicted proteins | sample YL17G13_40_MG_FD_203626 | JGI IMG/M metagenome (GOLD analysis project Ga0315294, IMG submission 203626) | Sediment microbial communities from Yellowstone Lake, YNP, Wyoming, USA - YL17G13_40 | ecosystem: Environmental > Aquatic > Freshwater > Lake > Sediment | place: USA: Wyoming | collected... | reverse complement strand
AAAAATTAAACAATATATAGAAAAAATAAAAAATTAAACAATATATAGAAAAAATAAAAAATTAACAATATATAGAAAAATAAAAAATTAACAATATATAGAAAAATAAAAAATTAACAATATATAGAAAAATTAAATAATATAAATTTAAAATAAAAAATGCGTTTATAATAATTTTTTTTTTTCTATCACTATAGTATAAGAAACAAAATGGCAACTACAATGGAACAGTTTAACAATCAAACCAAAGAAAAAAAAATGCTTATTAATAATGATTATAAAGAAGCAGAAGAAAAAAGGCTAAAACATCTTGAAAGTATGAAAGATTTAAATAATATAAATAATCCTTTATGGGCTGTTGATTTTGAGACAAAAGAAAAATTAAAGATTATGGATTCGTATGAATTTGATATTGAAGAAATTGATATTTTAAAAGATTATTTTATAGAAAAATATAAAAATAGTAAATATATAATAAAATTAAATAAATACTCAACAATATATGATAACAATAATGCAGAGTGTCGCATTATAAGTTGTAATATGGATTTAAATCATAAATTAAACCAGTTAGAAAGGACACAAAAAGATTATATTAATAGAAATGAGCCATGGTATATTTACGCTAAAATACAAGAAATAGAGGATTTTATAGCAACAATAAATATGGAAATTAAAAAAATTAAAATATCAATTAATAGACGAATGCATAAACAACAAAAACAATATATTATATATTGTGAAATATTAAAAAATATTAAAAAATAATAAATAATAAATAATAAATAATAAAAAATAATAATAAATAACATATAATAATATTAAAAATAATATTATAATATATAGAACGCATTTATAATTTTTTTATTTTCTCTCAATATTATATCACTACATATAATGAAAAATCATTTTTTTATATCATACTCAGGCAATAAACGGCAAGAAGTTGAAAATATTTATAATACATTAAAATTAAGAGGTGTAAAAATAATAATTGAACCGTATTGTGGTACATCCGCACTATCTTTTTATATAGCAAATAAACATCCAAAGAAATATAAATATATATTAAATGATATAGATGACAATTTAATTAAATTATATACAATTGCAAAAGATAACGAAAAATTAAAAGTTTTAGAAAATACGTTAAATGATATGATTTTAAATATAGATAAAATAAAATATTTAGAAATTTTAAAACAAAAAACATTTGAGTCATATATAATAAAAAATAAAATATACAGTATAAGACCAGGATTGTTTCCAAATGACTATAAACATAAAAATATAAATTTATGTAATGTACCTATTATTAAATTTTTACAAACTGAAAATATAGAAATTACAAACGAAGATGCAATAACATGTTATAAAAAATATAAAGATGATAAAAATAATTTAATTTTTTTAGATCCTCCATATTTGGCAAGTTGTAATGATATGTATACAGATAAACAAAATACTAATATATATGAGTTTTTGTTTAATAATTGTATAAAAAATGAAAAATCAAATATTATTTTATGTTTGGAAAATAATTGGATTATAAAGCTATTATTTAAAAATAATGAACATTTAACATATGAAAAAAAATACGAGATGTCAAAACGAAAAACGGAGCATATAATTATAAGTAATAGAAAAATTAATCATGCACCCACCGTAGCATTAGGATCAACAACCACAACAGGCGACTCTCTGATAAATGGTACCGCCGTTTTGAAATTGGAGCCATCGTCACAGTATTGAAACTCTAAACGTTTAATATTTGACCCATTATTACAAACGATGCGCCATTTATCCCCAAGTGATAAATATGAATATTCACTTATTTTTAGAGGTTGTTCGGATCCACCTGAATAATAAGGACTTACATCCATTTTACTCTGAGCAATCATACCAATAGCATCAATACGTGCAAGGGATTCAGCTTCGACAGCTTTACTAACAAGTTCAAGTTGCGCGGCAGATTGGTTTGCCGATTCTGTTACTAATTCACGAACACGGGTTGTATATGCCTCATTTGCGGCATCACCTTGCTCCCTGACATTATTACTAAAACGTAGATCTTCAACAACACCATCTGCCCTAATATTTAATAATTGTATATCGTTGATGCTTGCTTTATTTTCTAAACTCATTGTTATACTGTCAATTTGACTATGTATAATTACATCTTGACTAGTTCTATCTATTGCTTCTTGTGTTACTGTTTGTTGTACATTAAATATCTGTGTAGTAATAGCAGTCGCAAAGTTGCTATCATTACCGAGGGCGGATCCGAGCTCTTTTAATGTGTCAAGTAGTGGTCCAGCACCATCTAATATAGCATTTACCGCGGCTTTTGATTCTTCAACGACTAAAGATATTTTACCATCAACGTATTGTTTATTAGTTGCATTATAAGGTCCAGATACGTCTGAAAGTTCAACACCTTTTACCATCATAGATGCGAGGTCATTTCGTTCGTCTACTGTTAAATTTTGCATGTTATTATTATATATATATGAAAGATAAAAAATATAAATTAGATATAATTAATTTATATTATCTTTCTATATTATATAGATGTCTATTAACAGTTTATTAAATCCAATCGTTAAAACACAAGAGTGGTCAAAATTATATGCAAACACATTAAATTGCGATACAATAAATACCAATTATATAACAACACAAGCAGAAAGCATAGGACAGTTTATTGTTTCAAATGGACAACAATCGGCATTGTTACCATCTTTAGGAATGGGGTCGCATGCAACATTTGCACCAGTATTGAACCGTTTAGTATTTTCAACAGCAACGGCAGTTAATGCATCTGTTTATAGTAATGATGGTCTTACATTTACAGCAGTTACAGCACCAGCATCGCTTATAATTGAATGGTCGCCATCTTTGTCCTTATTTTCATGTATTAACGCGTCAAATACTCAAATATATACAAGTCTAAATGGTACAACAGTGTTCACACTTTCACCTAGTACTGTACCATTTGCTTGGAATTCTACTGCTTTGAAATGGATTCCAGAACTCAATATGTTTTTAGCGGGTAACAGTAATCTAATATCGCGGGTATATTATAGTTTAAACGGTACCACATATTTTCAAACTAATAATGCATTATTACAAGCAAACGGGTTCGCATATTCGGATACATTGGGAATGGTTATCTCTTATGGACCATCGGGTACACAGTATAGTTATGATGGAATTAACTGGACACCATCCGCGGCGCTTATTCCTTTTAATGGTATTTGCTGGTCAAAAGCTTATAATAGGTTTACAGCCCTTGCAACTAATTCGAATACATATGCCTTTGAAAGTTATGACGGATCAAACTGGACGGCATATACTGCATTTACAATAAGTCTTGTGAATACTAGTATCGAATACTTTGACGCGCTTGGGGTATATGTTGTTGGCGGTACTGCGTTTGCGGTAAACCGTATAACAGTTAGTGTAGACGGACGAAATTTTAAATATATATATGTACCACCGACACAACTTGTAAACTATACATGTTTGATATATGTTGCACAGTGGGGTATGCTTTATGGTTCAACCTCAACGAATGGTGCATATTCTTTTACACCTAAAAGATATTTATTCTAATTCATAAATAAATTATTTTTATGTTTTGATTTTTAAAATAATATTATTTTTAATATTATTATTATATTTAATTAATTATTTATATATTTACAAATTACATATATATTTATTCTGCTTCATCATCATCATCATAATCGCTTGCCATGTCTGATGCATTAGATAATAATTTATTTATATTTTTATCCTTATGTAAAGAGCCACCACTTAGTCCATATCCTAAACTTGATGCTAATTTTGAACCCGCTTGAAATCTTTGATCGGGTATATAACTAAGTCCTTTTGAAATAATTTTTGATTTTTTGAGCCAATCATTAGCTTTATTAAAAGCACCCTTTACACTATCAAAGAAATTGCCCCCGTAAATATCCTCAGCATGTTTATATGTTACACCTTGCACTGGTCGTGCGTTTACAACATCAGCTTGCGATAATACTCCTAATCTATGTGAGCATGAGCCATTATCAATATTAAAGGTTCCCTCAGTTACTACAACACAATATAAAGTAGGTGCGATAGCGGTTGTATTAGTATTTTTAAATCTACATGTTATTTGTAAATTAAAATTACCCATCATACCAGCTGCTTGATCTGTCAAACCTATATCCGTTCCAAAATCTAAACATAAAACACATCCCGTGTAGTTTTGAAATTGTGAGTAATTAAGATTGCATTTATTTTTTACACTTATATTATATAAATCTTCAGTTGTTGCACTACTTAAAAATATATTATTATTCCAATTAACTGAAATCGGAGATCCTCCACCGAGTGCAAATGTTGCATCACTTGTATACGCGGTTTTTAAACTATCATCAGCACGAGCAAATAAATATAAACGCCTTGGAACGCTTGCGACCTGTATACTCTGCATTGTTATAGATACTTCTTGACCGTTTCCGATTGGTGTTGTTGTTCTTGTTGGATAACATGTAACTCCAAAATATGGACATACGAGTTGTCGTGGTATTGGTTGTCTTGATGCTGGTGTCAAATAGTTGCATAATATAGATGCCGATGCTAAATTTGTAATAATATTTGTAATATTAATAACACCTGGAGCCCCTTGATTTTGTATAAAAGACATACATCGATTTAAATTACCTACAGTACAACTATATGACATATTTTCTATACCAATAAAACCTGGTTGAGTATTGCAATCTTTACCAAAAGACAAAGGGCTGATCATTATAGGTTCAATAACTGTAAGTCGCAATGTTGCGGCAAACTTTGTATTTGTTAAAACTTCCAATCCAACATAACCACCGCGAGGCACTTCATACGAATCGCTTGTATATGTTCCCAAAGGATTGCGAGCACTTGCGACGGTGTCACTATAATTTTGAGCTTGATCCATCATAGATGGAGAAAGACTCAATAATGAGTTGCGATAATCAAATTCATTATTATATCTTAACAATTCTGTAAAATATTGATTAATTGGAGCTTGTGTCAGAGTATCATTATTTATTGTGAGCGATTCGGCACCTGTAATATTCATAATTGGTAGAAATCGAGGTGCATAATAACCTGGAACTAATAAAGAGTTAGAGGGTCCCGTGTTTGTTCCTGTAATAGATATATCAAATGAAAATTTTTTTAATATCCTTTTAGATACGATCATAAGGTTAGATGGTGGGTTCATAGTGATCTGGACTGAATCATTGTTTACATTAGTGGCTGGAAATTGTTGAAAATTATTCACGGATCCACCAATTAAAACCGCATATGTGCGATTATTATTTATATTAATACGTGGGTCCATTACTCTTGCAATATTTGTGCGTGGTTCGTTTAATGACATTGTTATATATATATATATATTATAAAATAAAATTTATACATACTATATAATTATTGTATTTTTTCAAATAATAATTTTATATTTAGTGTTTTATGAGCGGAAATATATAGAGGATGTAAAATTCCATAATTATCAGTCCAAAAAAATTGTAAATCTATAGTAGAAATCTGAGAAGTACCAAAAAGGGCAATGCGTCTATATTCTGCCGTTGGATTATATATAAGTCGTCCGCGTACATTATTTTGATCACTATTATCAAAATCATAATCAGTGACTATTTTTGCACTACTATCTTGTATTAATGGTGTTATTAATGGAATCCCTAAATATGGGTATGCTCCTTTTCGGTTTTGATCTGTAATCCATTCGGATCTAATTGGAAGACATTGAGAAGTTAAAACGACAGATACTAAAGATGTCATAATATTCAATGTATTAAACTCTTGAGTATCTATTATATATAATTGATTTGTATATATGTTATTTGATATTAATTGTGTTTCTGTTATAGTATTATATAAAAATTGTACATTCTGTCCATTAGTAGCATGCCCAAAGAATAATTGATCAAATGAACCCACAAAATTGGTATTTAAGCCATTATTACAAAATATTTTTATACTAAGTACACTATAAGAACTTGGGATGCATAGTGACAATAATTTTGTAGTTGTATTATATCTAAAAAATGGCGGAGCTGTTATCGGACAACCATTTGCAACCAATGAGTTATAACATTTTATTAAGGCAGTATTTATAATATCACAAAAATGTTTCATAGTATATAAATAATAATACTCGGCGTATTCTATATTTTGACTAACGGCAATATTTGGGGGTACCAAAGCATAGGCATTAGACGTGACCCATATTAATTTTTCTAAAAATATAAAAGCATTCCATTGCAATGAAACTGAAAATAAAGTCATATTTATATTAGATTGTGATATATCGATAGGCATAATCATTATAGGTATATCATCCATAGGAATGCTCAATTTTGTAACAACTAAATTATAATCCGATGCTGGATGGTTTAATAATGGTTGCCCTCTTGTCAAATAATATGTAGCTGGAGTTGAACCTCCGTTTATACTTTCTGGTATTGAATCATTATGAGCTATTTGTATGTTATAATATATATTTCCATTTGCTTTTTCTTCTATTCTTGTTGATCGATTATTCATATATATTATACATATATAATATAATTTATATAAAAGCTGTCAAATATGTAACTATATCATCGGATGTATTTTTATCATCTGAGGTAATTATACTTATATATTTTTTTAATGGTATATCCCGTAGTATATAACGTAAACACAAATGACGACCACATGATGATATATTTTTATTTTTATTTTGTATTTTTATATTATTAACACTTATATTATAGTCTGAATTATGTAATAATAAGCTTAAATATGGTTTATCTTGATTAGTTTGTTTTTTAAAATCATTATTTATATATTTTAATGGTTCATCTATAAATAATCCATAACTGTCCATATATTCTATAAGATGTTTATTATCATGTCTTAATAATAAAACCCAATGTCCATATGCTGGTTTCATTTCATATAATATTGCAATGGCTGAATATGGCTCAAATGCTTCATCAATTATATTGAACTTTATAAATTCTGAGTATCTCATAATTTTAATATTTTGTCCACATGCATTAAATATTTCATTGCCTGATAGTGGTTTAGCTTTTAAAGTGTTTATTATACTATTCATATATAATGACATGTTATAATAAATATATACATTTTTCACATAATACAAACTGCGGGTAATCTTTAAATATTGTACACATTCGAGATGGTAGCTTTGAAATTTCCTTTATTTGTTTTTTGTCTAATCCTATATATTTTTGTAATGCATAATTTAGAGCATAAAAATTACCTCCCCTCAATGGAAAAACAATGATTTGACATTCATTGTAAATATTTTTAGTATTTAAACCATTATTCATTAAATGATTAGTACATATACATGTTATATTTAATGATCTACCAATTTTTAATATTGCATCGCGTAATGAAACAACAACGGTAGACAATTTTTTATCTTGTATTGAATCAATATCATCAAATATAACTATGGAGTTTTTAAATTTATCTGGAGTAATTGGTTTTTTATTTTTCAAATTATCATCAATTGTAAACCTTATTAAATGTTTTACATCATCTAAAGTATCATCTTGTTTTTTATCTGAAAATAAATATATTTTTCTATCTTCATGTACTTTTTGATACATATTGAGCCATTTGCGTATATAATATGTTTTACCGCAACCTGTAGACCCACTTATAAATATTCTTTGTGATTTATTGTAATCTGGTAAAGGTTCTATAATTCCGTCATCTTGTATATAAAACTCTTTATCATTAACAGAATCTTGTTTTTTATTATAATATTGTTTATTTTTCTTTTTATATTTTGGAGTATCGTCATATGATCTATTTTCTGAATCTGATTCTGATTCTGATTCTGATTCTGATTCTTCTTTATATTTTTTAGTTTCTACATCTTTTATATATATGATTTTGTTATTATCTGATCCACCTTTTATAATTGCTACAGGTAATCCACTTTCAAAACTTAACATTGTTATTATATATTACAAATACATAATAATTTTATAAAAAATCGAAAACACATAAATAATTATTAAAAAATCGAAAAATAACATATTATTTTAATACATGTTTAAATAATACAAAATCATTTAAAGGTCTATCTGGTGATGTAATATCAAATATATAACTCGGTACTGGGTATAAATTCTTAGCTTTTAAAAATATTAAAGTATACTTAGTCCTTGTATTTTTTAATAGTGTTTTTATCTCTATTAAATTATCTAATATAACTTTTTTATTTTTCTTTTTCTTTAATATTTCATCAATTAACATATATATTTGATTCTCGTCATACTCAATGTTATAAATATTTGATAGCCGTTGTTTAAATTCATCTATCTGAGCTATCATTGTTTGTAATGGTAGACTTTTCAAATTTTCACACATGCCGACTAAAACTTCAATCTCGGCTATAATTTGATTAATTTTTGCTATTGGACCTTGAAACAATGGCATAAGAGTTTTTAATAATTCATCGTTTTTTGTTTCTCGTGCAATACCCCACATACGTTTTGCCATTTTAAAAGGATTAAAAAATAATTTAGATGAATATTTAATTACTTGTTCTAATATCATTTTTACATAATTACCGATTGTATGATTTAATATAATTATTTTTTTTGTTTCTTTATCATATACAACTAAAAAGAAAAAATTTGTAATCTCTATATAGCGACCATTAATAGGAGCCCATATATCAATCTTTATTTGTGCATTATGTCGAACTGCTTCATCTAATGTTATTTTTTTATTACCAACAACTATAACATAACCTCTTAAAATATCTTTTGCTTTCCATCGTAATATTCGTTTTAGCCGTATTATCTCTTTTAATTCATCTAATGCACAGCATGATACATCTTTTTTATATGCATCATGTAAAATGTTTATATACTCATATTCATCTTTTGTAAATAGTTTTTTTTTATATAAATCTGTTACATCATCTAAAAAATTATCGCTTAAAACATCTAAATCAAATCTAAAATCAAGTCCCGTTTTTATTTCACTAAAATATATGCTCCTTTTTTTTTGTACGTCTCGTGTAAATTTTTTTAAAGCTCTTATAGTTATATTATATATACTTTCAACTTTTGATGGTGATGTTTCAAATACTTCATGATAATCAATGTCCGATGGATAATACTGACTCCTATATACATATGAACCAAATGGCATAGCATTATTTTTGTTACGTATTATTAAATTTAATGTATCTTTAACTTGTGTTGTTAATGAATCTTTGTTTTTTTGTCTTGCCATATTTATACCTCCTCCACATGTACCACAACCACCTTTTACTGTTTCTAATTTTTCTATGATATCTAAATACTCATTTTTAATTGATTCATTATTAGTATCATTAGTATCATTATCATCTATTAATTTATTTTTTAATTGTTCGTTGGTAATCATTATATATATATACTATATTATATTTTAATCATAAAAATTATTATATATTTTAGGTCTTAGTTGTTTCATTGTTAATAATACTTGTTCAAACATATCATTATATCTTTCTTTACTTACTCCTGGTGTATTTTTAAGTTTTATTAGTCTGGTAGCATACTCTTCTGCCAATATATGACATTCTTTATTTGTTGCTTCTTCTAATAATTTAATATACATTTCAGTATATTCATTATCTATTGCTTTTGGTTTTTTATATGTCATATTTAAGGCTTCTGAGTATGTTGGTAAATCTTCATCGCGTGTTGGTAAAGACTCCTCATATGCTGATAAATATTCATCGTATCCTGGTAAAGATTCCGACTGTTTTGTTGGTAAAGAATCCTCGTATCCTGATAAAGATTCAGACTGTTTTATTTTTTTTTTTCTTGGATTTTTAAAAAACTCGCCATCTTTGTTTATACATGCTGTTCGATAACCATTAGGGCATTTTTTAATTTTGTATGACATTATATATATATACTATATTATATTTTAGTAATATTCATCATTATCTATCAACTCACCCCCCATATACTCAGACCCATCATACATCTCACCGCCCATATAGTCTTCATATTCGTCACCATCCATACCTGAGCCTTTTATTGGACAATCTTTTTTCATTTCTGCTATATAGTGATTAATTATCATTTTTAATACTGCAGGCGTCGGATGCTTTGTATTTTTCCAATATAATATTTCACTAGCATGTCTCTGTGCTTTTAAATGACAATCTTTACCAGATCCAACTTGTAATAATTGTATATAAATTTTTCTATATTCTTCAAGCCCTTTTGATTTTTTTGTTGATTTTTTTGTTGATTTTCTTACAGATGACTTTCTTGGTGATGTAAATTTTGACAATGATCTCGCTGACATGCTAGTCGCTTTTTTTGACAGTGATCTCGCTGACATGCTAGTCGCTTTTTTTGGTATCATTTTTTGAAAAATTGATTTACTCTTTTTTGATGCGGATGATCTTGGCATTTTTACACTCATTGATGCTATTTTTTTCCTTAATGATGCCATTGTATCCTTTTTTTTGGATTTTGTTCCTGTTGCTTTTTTTACTCGTTGCTTTAATGGTTTTTTATAATATTCTCCTGCGTCATTTATACATACCCGTTTATATCCTGGTGGGCATCTTTTAATTGCTCCAACTTTACCACCATAAACACCCTGTAAACGATTTATTAATTCATCCCTTGCGTCTTGTTCATGTGACATTATTATATATATAGATATATATAATAAATTTTATATGAATGTATATATAACAATGACAGATAAATATATTATATTATCTACTAAAAGATTTGAAAAAATCGAAAATGATATACATGAAATTAAAAAAAACAATAATAAAACATCCATTTTAATGGAAGATATACATTTAAAAATAACCGCTTTATTGTTTAATATTAATAAAAAAGGTGAAATACAAAGAAATTGTAATGATGAAAAATTAAATAATAATATTAAACCTGATAAATCTATATATGATTAAACGCACTTATAAAATTATTATATATAGTAATTGTATAATGAACACTACGGAAGAATTAAAAGAAACTTTAAAAAGCTTAATTATACCGTTAACCGCAAATATCATATTAGATCATTATGATCGTAGAGCATTAGAGAGCATAATAAAAAATATACAAAAATACAGTAATACAAAAAACTGTACTATATGTAAAATAAGTAAACCTTTAAAAAAATACAATTCTGGTCATTCTGAGTGTATTTCATGTATAAAGGGTAGTAACTATCATAAAAAGTATTATGAATTAAACAAAGAAAAAATGAAAATTAAAAAATTAAAATTAAAAGCTGAAATTATTGAAAATACTGAAAATTTTAATATACCTGAATAAATTTATTATTATTATTATTATTATTATTGTATATACATTATTAATATTATTTTTTTCCATATTTGTTATTATACCATTCTTTATAGGTTGTATATGCTTCGGATGTATTGTCGTCATCATTAAATATACGCTTATTATATACCCCGCGTAATGTTCGTGCCTGTTCTATTATATGCACTGTATCCAATGATCTTATAAACATATTCGGATTAACAATTTGATGTTCATTACCATTAAAAAACTCTTTTTTTAAAGCTGTTGTTGGATTTCCTTTTGCTTTCATTGTTAAAGATCCTTTTAATTTCTCATATTTATATGATTTAGGGTTTAAAAAATTAGCAGTTTTTAATAAGTCTTCTAATTTCCATTTACCTAAAATTGAGTCATCAATAAATTCTTCATCTGGTTTTTTAGTTGTAAATACACTATCTGTGTCGCAGTAATATACATTATCATGTCCGACGTTTCGCATAAATTTGCTTAGATTACTTCTCGCACTTGCGGTAATAAACGACGAAAAACGGCATAAATTTCCGATCGAGTTTCTTACATCATCTATGCTTATATATTCTAACACTAATGTATTATCATCTAAACTATCAAAACTAACTATTTTTAATTTTTTATTATTTATAACTCTTTGTACTTCATATAAATTATTACATATAATCTTTTGTGGTTTTACTGTTTGGGCAAATTTCCCGTATAAACTATTTAATAATAATTTATAATATGCTACTAATGCATCGTTTTTCAACTTTTTTTCTATTAATCTTTTACTATAAAAATAATCTACAAACTCTTTAAAAACTGGTCTTGCTTCGTATTTTATTTCTTCTATTATAAAAATCTCACATTCGTTTTCAATTGCTTCTAATAATTCAACTCCCCAATGATAACTACGTTTAGTGTTTTTAGTTGCTATAATATCGCCTTTATCTTCTGATCTATTTAATAAGTTTGGTATAAAATTTTTATTATTACCCTTATAAATTGATTCACATAAATATAAATTAGTCTCATTAATTCTTGTCATATTATTTTTATTTATTCTTTGATTAATATTATAATAAGTATTAATATATTTATACGGCATCATTTTTGTCATACAATAAGGGTATGAACTATTTATATCATAATAATATAAATTATTAGTTAATTGTTTTAACACCCTTGTATATAAATATTTATAATAATCATTATCATTTGTAAAAAATTTTTTATCTTTTATATTATCATTTGGTTTTTTTTCAAAACGTTTTTTAAAAACTTCAGTCCTACCGCCTTTATATGCTAATCTCTCTAAAATTTGAATTTTTGGAGGTGATTCGTATAATGATTCTTTTTGAAATCCTTGGCTATATGTATTTTTACTAACACTTGCCCCAGTTATGCTTGTTGATGTATCTATATATCTTTTTGTCGTTCCTTCTTCTACAATGCCTTTACAGTTTTTTATATGTATATCGGCAATAATTGTGCATAATTTTGCATCCATACAACAATATTTAATACATTCATTTTTTAAATTATATATTTTATCTTTGTTTAATGCGCAACATATAAGATAATCCTTATTATTTTTAAAATATTTTTTATCTGGAACATCGCCACTATAATTAAGATTATCTTTTTTAGGGTATAATATAGGGAATGCGCCTTTTTCTTGTATTAAATTAAAACTTTTACATACACTATCTAAAGAGCCCGCGTAATATAAATTTAAATCAAATATTTTAATATTATGATATTCTATATATTTTATATTACTATCTACTAAATTATATTTTAAGCTTGGATTTACTTTTGTCAGTTGTTTAAAAAATAATATATTATCAAATCTTGAATTATTAAAACCATACATATGAATATATTGCACTGCTTCTGTTGCATTTGTTTTTGATATATTCATAGGTGTTTTTATTATATCTAAAAATTTTATAAAATCATTTATTAATCTATCTGGGTCATTATCATAAAAAATTTTATTTTCTCCTGTTTCATGTTTATAATCTAATGTATCTAATTTATTACTAAAAAAGTCCTTATCTTTACTATTTATACATAAATTAAATGGATGTGCCTTGTTTCTATCATCTGTATACGTTTCAAAATCAAACCCCAAAATATGCGGTTTTTTTTCATTTTCTTTAGGTTTTTTTAGTCTTGTTGGATGTAATACATATGATTTTTTTTGTTTTTTCTTATCTAAATTTATTTTATAAACTGTTTCATATTCTTCATTTGTCATTACTATGCGCGGTGCTACATGTTGTTTACTATATAAAAACACTTTTTTATTAATAAATTCTTTAAGTTCTTTTATTTGTATAATTTCATTTTTATAAATCATAAATCCTTTTTCATCAGTATCAAAAAATTGTACGTAATATTTTTCATCTGTTGTTTTTGATTTTTCTAATAAAAAAGCCGCCAATTGTCCTTTTTTTATATATTCTTTTATTATATCTGTTTCATGTGTTAATGCTTCTTTTATTGTTTCTGATACTTTTGAAATCATAGTAGAATTATTAACATATAAATAATAATAAGATTGATATATACATAATCTATCCTTAGTCGTACTACATGCGGTCATCTTATGATATTGTATTGCCGTAGATGGTGAAAAAGCTTTTAAACTTTTTACATATATATTAAAGTCTTCTTTTTCTTTTTCTTTTGATATCTCATTCATTCTTTTATTTTGTACAAAAATATGAAATCCTAAAAATGAAAATTTCAATTTATAATTCATACTCATATTATGCTCGACTACTTTATTAATATAATATTCTATTAGTGTTCTGGATGGCATATTAATATTATAAGTCTTTATAGGTAACCCCCTATCGTCTGTTGGTTGTTCCTCTCCATAATCTATTTCTGTAATTATCATATTTTTATTTTCTTTTTTTATATCGTATATGTTTAAATCTTTTAAATTTAATTCCATCGATATACTTGATGGTTCATAAATATTAAATTGTAAAAGTTCAAATGGCGCATCAACTGGATATGATGACAATTTTTTTGTAATATTTACACCTTGTGTTATCCATACTTCTTTTTCTTCATTATATTTCTCTTTTGATTCTTTTGTTTCATCATATGCTCTAAATTTAAGGTCTAGCCATGTTTCTTTTTCTTCATAATATTTCTCTTTTGTTTCTTTTTCTGCGTCATACTTTCTAAACATATGCTCTTTAAAAGTTATTATTTGAAATCTTAATTTAAAATCATGATCTAAAAAATTAATTCCGTTAAGAGTATTATATATTAATTCTCTAAGATTGTCATATTTATTATGTTCTGTTCTGTTTAAATATTCGATCGTTCTATCCTCGTCGACTTCTTTTTCTGTCATATAATCTTTATATGTACTCCATTGTTTAATAATACCCATATTATCCGTATATCGTTTTGTTTTTAATATTCGTCGTGTTTCTGCATCATCTACACTTTTTATTATTTCTTTATATTCCCTATTTTGTTGTTTTCTTATTCTATTTCTTTCTATTTCATTATTTAATATTTTCTCTATATCTATATTATTAATTTCTTTTTTTTCCTCATCTTTTTCGTATTTTTCCTCATTTTGTATTTTTATCTTAGGTATTTTTATCTTAGGTATTTTTATCTTAGGTATTTTTATCTTAGGTATTTTTATCTTAGGTATTTTTATCTTAGGTATTTTTATCTTAGGTATTTTAGGTATTTTTACTTTATAATATCTACCGTTATTAGATTTAAATAATAGACCGTTTTTAACTAAAAAATCTAAACGTGTAATATTAACTAATCTATTTGTTAGGGGATTTATTTTTTTAGATGGCGTTATTTTTTTTTGTTGTGCCATTTTGTTTCTTATA